>Ga0070730_10000905_pt1 | contig 30823 bp, 26 predicted proteins | sample Coa_R1_3_FD_66447 | JGI IMG/M metagenome (GOLD analysis project Ga0070730, IMG submission 66447) | Surface soil microbial communities from Centralia Pennsylvania, which are recovering from an underground coalmine fire - Coalmine... | ecosystem: Environmental > Terrestrial > Soil > Unclassified ... | reverse complement strand
GAATCGTGTGTCGCGTGACCCGGCGCCGCGCTTCGTTCAAGACCACGAGGAGATCCTCACCGACTGGGATCAGGACGTCCGGGTCAGTCCGATTGATGATGTCGACGATCGCGTCGCAGGCACGCCGTGGGCTGACGGACACCGGCGGATAGCGAAGGCGGGCCATCGGGTAACGGGACGCGAAGCCCATCGACCACAGGCGGTCTCCCGCCGCCACCACTTCCACGCCCGCCTGCCCGAGCGCCCGAATGACGGCGAGGCCTTCGGGCGTCTCGGCGCCGGTGACGAGGGCTCTCACGCGGTCTGCTCCAACAGGTGGGTGGTGGTGCGCTGGCGGGTATTGGCGGAAAGGACGGCGCCGCGGTCGTAGGGGACCCGGAAGAATCGCACGCGACGGGTGTCCAGATCCACGGTGGCGTAGACGGCCCGGGGATCGCGCATGGTGAGGTCTCCCACGCTGCCCGGATTGAGAAAATGGAATCCTTCCGCGGGGAGATCGGCCACCGGGCCCGGGTACAGGTAGACCTCGCTGCCGACTACCGACACGACCCCCGGCAGATGCGTGTGCCCGAGCGCGCAGAGGGAAACGCGTGGATCGTACTCACGGATCAATCGGGCCTGGTCGCGGAAGTCGTCGGCGGTCCTGAGCTTGGCGACGGGATCGGAGAAGCCCGCGTGGAGACAGAGAAGCCCCGGACGTGGCGCAAGCTCCAGCGGCAGTTCCGCGAGGTAGCGCCACTCGTCCTCGGTGAGGGAGGCGCGGGTCCATTCGAGCACCTCACGCGCGCGGGGTCCCGCCAGGTCCAGGGACAGGCGCCCGATCGCGGCGAGGTCATGATTCCCGGCCACACTTTCGATGCCGTGATCTCGCATGAGGGCGATGGTCTCGCGGGGCATCGCGGAGTTTCCCACGATGTCACCGAGGCCGATGACGAGATCCACGCGTTCGTGGCGGGCGTGCGCCAGCACCGCGTCCAGTGCGGGTGCATTGGCGTGAATGTCCGCGAGCAGGGCGAGACGCATCAGAGGGCGCGCGTCAGGGCGCGGGCCGGGAGGAGCGTGGCATAGAGCGACGCGTAACTGTCGGCGGTGTGCTGGAAATCGAACTCGAGGGCGGCGCGGGTTTCCGCGCGCGCGCCAAAGACGCAGGCGACGGACGGTTGCGACAACAGCCAGTCGAGACCGGTCGCGAGATCCTGGGCGTCGCCGGGCCGGACGAGGTGACCGGCTTCCCCGTTCGCCAGCGTCGAGCGGACGCCGCCCACGTCGGTGGCGACGATGGGCAGCCCCGCTCGCATCGCTTCCAGCAACGCGAGCGGGAGGCCCTCCGAGAGCGACGGCATCGCGAACAGATCCGCGGCGGCCAGTACGCTCCCGACGTCAGGTCGAAATCCGAGGAGGTGCACTCGGGTACCGACGCCCAGCGTGCGGGCCTGTGCCTCGAGTGTGTCCTGCAGGTCGCCGCGCCCGACGATGGCGACGTGGGCGCGGGGGTGACGCTCGCGGAGCAGGCCGAGCGCCTCGATCAGGTACCGGTGTCCCTTCACGGGGTAGAGGTTCCCGACCGCGACGATCAGGACATCCTGCTCCGCGAGCCCCAGGTCGGCCCGCAGCGGGGCCGGGTGGCGGAGGTCCGGTGCCGGTACGCCGTTGGGAATCGTCAGGACGCGCCTGCGGGAGAGCCACAGGTCCCGGCGCAGCGCGTCCGCCGCCTCCTGGCACACCGCCACCATCGCCCCGCTATGGGTCGCGGCCAGGCGGAGCGCGAGCCGCCGGGGCCACGAAGCCGCGTAGAAGCGGCCTCCGTGCATGGTGATCACGTGTCCGGCTCCCGTCCGTCGGGTCGCGAAGGTGCCGCAGACCGCCATCTCGAATTCGTGGCTGTGGGCCACGGCCACGTTGTGGTGGCGGAATCCCTTCTCCAACGCGTCGATGGTGCGGCGGTACCCGTCGACCGGCACGTGTTCGACGGTGATGCCCATCAGTCGAAGCTCGCGGGTGAGCCATCCCTCCCCACCGGCCGGCAGGAAGGCGACGTTGCGCGCTCCCCGATCGGCTGCCACGCCGATGAGGTTGGCCACGAGGCGCTCGGCGCCACCGGGTCCGTCCGTTTCGATCAGGTGACCCAGCGTGACTCCGCGCAGGCGTCGCCAGCCCTCCGTCGCGCGCGCGACTCGAGGCCGAGTCCGCCCGACCTCGAACTCGGATGAAGGATGCACCCGTCGTTGCACGGAGCTTTCGCCGATCGCCATGACGCCCGCGAAGGAGGGCAATCCCTGTGCCTTTCAGGGAGGGTGTCTTCCAGTGGAGGTGGAGGGATGGTCACGGTGCGTTTACGCGACGAACGGTGCGGCTCCCGAGACGGGGCGGCGCAGCGAATCGCGGGGCGGGCGTGCCAACTGGGTGTCGTTGCCCTCGCGTTCGCGTGTCTCGATATAGGTGTCCCGGTGGTCGGCTCGTCCACCACCACCCCGGTCGTGAAAATCCTGATTACCCCCCCGGTCGCGGCGATCGCTCCGGGGGCTCACGTCTCCCTGGCGGGACGACGCCATTCCGAGCCTGGTCTATGTGGAGGGGGACGTTTCTTCTTGAACTGGTGATTTTGTGGGTCGGATTTGCCCTCTTTTGCAGCCCCCCATAGGATGGAGAAACGCTAATCCTTATAGACTAGTCACTTAGGATGCAGCGATTGCGCAGCACAATGTCACACCCCATAGTCTGCGGGTCGTTGACGCGGGGCGTCGAATGTACCCACCGCGCTACGACACCTGGGGTGAGCGTTCAAGAGCCGCCGCCCTGTCGCTGCTCAGAGCAAAGCCGTCGAAAGACGGTGACGCAGAGCCACGGGACTACCGCGAGATCTTCGCCAAGTCAGCCGAGCCGCCAGCGTAATCGATCCGAAGTGACGGTCGACGCTGGCGGCTTTCTGTTGCCCCCCGAAAACCACAAGCCTCGGGGAGTGCAACCTCATGCCGCATGCATTCAAGCTGTCACATCGTCTGTCGCGGTACAGACTCGTGGGTCTCCTGACGATCCTCGGTATCGCCGCATGTTCTTCCACGGATTCTTCGGTCACCTCTCCCAACTCGCAGGACAGCGCGCGCAACATCCGCACCGTCACCGTCACGCCTTCGGTGCTCTCCGGCACCGTCGGCCAGACCGGGCAGCTGACGGCCGTGGTGAAGAATCAGTACGGACAAGTCATGTCGGGTGCGATCGTCACCTGGACCTCGAGCAACACGAGCGTCGTCACGATCAATGGCACTGGCATGGCGACCGGCATTGGCGCGGGATCGGCGACCATCACGGCCACGAGTTCCGGGTATAAGGGGACCGCGGCCATCACCGTCACCGGGGGAACGCCCGTCACGGCGCCGAGTACGGTGTCTGATTTGGCGGTCGCGGCCACGACGGACTCATCGGTCACCTTGAGCTTCACCGAGGTGAACGATGGGACCGGGGCTCCGGCGAGCTATGACGTGCGTCTCGCACCAGGCACCATATCGTGGGGAAGCGCGGCACCCGTCGTATCCGGGTCCTGCAGCACGCCTCTTGCTGGTACGTCGATCGGTACCAAGCGCGCCTGCACCGTGGGTGGGTTGACCGCGGGCACGTCGTATCAATTCCAAGTGGTGCCGTTTCGGGGGACCTTGAACCAGAACGCGGTTTTCGGAGCGCTTTCGAATGTGGCGACCGGTTTGACGGTCGCGCAGATGCTCGTGGGCGCGGTGACCGTGTCGCCGACCTCGGAGTCGGGCACCGTTGGTCAGACGGGGCAGTTCACGGCCACGGTGACTGATCCTTCGGGGGCGCCGCTCACGGGCCAGAAGGTGTCGTGGTCGAGCTCGAGCAACAGCGTCGTGAGCATCGATTCCACCGGCCTGGCGAAGGCGATGGGCGCGGGCTCCGCGACCGTCACTGCGGCCTGCGGCGGGAAAAGCGGGACCGCAGCCGTCACGGTCACCGGTGGGACCGCGGGTGTGCCGGCGGCGATCACGATCTCGCCGACCAGTTCGAGCATTCAGGTTGGCGGCAGCCAGCTCTTCACGGCGACCGTCATGGACGCGAGCGGTACGGTGTTGACCGGCCAAACGGTCGCCTTCACCAGCAGCAATACCCTCGTCGGCACGGTGGGTAACCTGAGCGGGATCGTGACCGCGCTTGCCGCCGGCTCCACCACCATCACGGCAACCGACGGCTTGCTGCAGGCGTCCGCGACGCTGAGCGTCACCGCGACGCAGCCGCCTCCTCCTCCCGGTGGCGGCGCGGCGTGGGCCAATCAGCCCGGGGCGTACTCGTTAGTAACCGACGAGCCCTTCAATTCGCTCAACGAGAATGGCTGGACGTCGATCTGGAATACCAGTGGCTATGGGACCGAAGGGTCGGATCCGTCAGCTCCCTACTCGCCCTCCGGTGTCTTTCAGGTGATGTACCCGGTCGGATTCACGGGCGGCAGCGCGCCGGCGACGGAATTGGCCTCCCTGCCGAACCTCAACCGGGCCTACGTGGGCATGTGGGTGAAGATCTCGAATCCGTGGCAGGGCAATCCGACGAACGTGAACAAGCTCCAGTACCTGATGACGAACTCGAACGGAAGCATCTTCATGTGCTTCTACGGTACACCCGGCGGGCCGTACGAACTGCGGGTCTTCCCCCAGTTCTCGACATCGCTGGACCGGTGGCTCACGCCCAACGTGAACAACGTTCCTGTCACCCTGGGGACGTGGCACAAAATCGAATGGGTCGTGGACTACAGTGGCTCGACCAGCCGAATCCAGTGGTGGATGGATGGGACGTTGATCGGCGACTACAGCGGCGATCCGGCTCCCGGGGCGGCGTTCACCGAGTACCACCTCGATCCTGTCTGGGGTGGCATCGGCGGTACCAAGACGGAAACGGATTACTACTGGTACGATCACATCCGTATCGCAGGCAACTGACGTCTTCCGTTGAACACACAACGCCGCGCTCATCCGGGCGCGGCGTTGTCGTTGCACGGGGCCGGCGGACCGGGACCAGTCGCTACGGTCGCCGGGCCGGGACGAGAGCCTCGTTGGACAGGCGACTCGCGACCGCCAACGCGATCAGCGAGTACAACATCTCCTTGTAGGCCAGCGACAGGAAGAATCCTCCCACGGCCAGCGCCGCGATGCCCGCGATCAGGCCAACCGCCAGCCCCGAGTCGCGTTTGTGTCGGAGCCCGTAGACTGCGGTCCAGAGCATTCCGCTGAACATCAACAATCCAGGTAAGCCCAGCTCCGCACCGGCCTGGACGAAGCTGTTGTGCGGCTCTGACCATTTCGCCCCGCGACCATGGGCCCGGGCTTCGCGCGCCCCCTCCGATAGCTGTCCCTCCGCCGAGGGAAAGCCGCCGACGCCGACGCCGAACACCGGGCGCTGAGCCATGTATCCGATGCCGCGTTGCCAGAGCTGCCAGCGCCCTTCGGACGAGGTCATGTTGTAGTCCTGGTGCGGGTTCGCAATGGAGTCGATTCGGGTCCAGAAGGTCGGACCGGCGGCAACCACGAACACCAGCGCCGCCGCGATCACGGCCCCAACTCGTGTTCGGGCCGGAACCACCCGATACCCGAACAGCATCACGAGTGCGGCGGCCAGGACGGCCAGGAACCCGCCGCGCGAGTTGGCCCACACGAAGGCGACGAGAAGCGCCAGCACCCCGACCCATCCCGCTGGACGGGGCACCTGCCAGTCTCGCCGCACCACCAGATGCAGAGCGATCGGCAGGCTGCTCGCGAGCAGGGTCGCAAAATCGTTCGAGTCGTAGTCATAGAGACCCGTGAACCGGATGCGGCCCGGATCCGCGTGGAACCGGACTACCACCATCACGGCGTAGAGCATGACCGAACCAACGTAGACACCGGCGAGTCGCCGGACGTCTCGCGGATGCCGCACGGAGGCGACGAGCACGAAGTACATCACGACGTTTTTCACGAGCACGTCACGGAGCAGCCCGATGCTACCCCCCCGCCAGAGCGAAGTCGGGACACCCAGTACTGCCCAGATCAGCATACCGGCGACACACCAACTGGTGCTCACGACCAGCGCGTTGTTGGCGCGCGACAGCGCGCCCGGGTCGATCGCGACGCAGACGATGGCGATGAGGGACGACACGAAGGCGATGTGGAGCGGGGTGAGCACCGGGAAAACGTCGGGCACGCGTCCGACGGCGGCCGTGATGTACAACGCCACACTGAACAGGCCGAGGCTCCAGGGCGGAGCCGGGGCGACTGGTGTGTAGGCCACTCGACGAGGCAGCGTCGTGATCACGGACGCGTATTGGTTCAGCGAGTCCGTCCCAACTTCACTCACGGACGCTCACCGGCTCGAGGGTGGACCCGGGACGGCTGAGCGCGGGAGGAGGCCAGAACAGACGTTCGAGCCGGTCCCCGAGAGCCAGGAAGGGACGCTCGACGCCTACGTACGACGCCGTCGCCAACGCCAGGGACAGCAGTACACCGGCGACGAGCGTCATGCCTTCGCCGCCGGGCGAGTGGAGGCCGGCGGTGAGTCGGCGTGAAGAAGGCGGACACACCGAGATCGGCGGGGACACGCCACATCTCGGCGTGAAGGTGCCGGGATTCGAGCTGGCTGGCGAACCGGCTCATGATGCCGGTGGGTCAACGGGCGCCGACTGCGACCGGGGACGACCGCGGCGTTACGGCGTAGGGGGCCGGCAGGGACGCCCCCTCGAGATACCGGCGGTGCCAGATCGAGAAGCACACCAGACCCCACAGCACGCCCTCGTGATTGCGGCGGCCGTCGAAGTGTTCTCCCCGCAGGCGCTCGATCATCCGGTGGTCGAAGACGCCCAGGCTCCGTTGCCGGGCCACCGACAGCTCTTCGGCCACGACGGGCTTGAGGGCGCCCCGCAACCAGCGGGCCGTCGGTCCGACGAACCCGCGCTTGGGCGCTCGGAGGTGGGCCGCGGGGAGCCGGCTCGCGAGGGCCTGACGCAAGAGCAGCTTGAGATGTCCATGGCCGACTTTCACGCGCCCGGGCAGCGGATACGCATGTTCCGCCAGCTCATGATCGACCAGGGGCACCCGAATTTCGAGAGAGTGGGCCATCGACAGACGGTCCGACAGCGCCAGGATGTCGTCGGGCAGGAAGGTCTTCATGTCGAGATACAGTGCCGCATTCACCCCACTGGGTGACCCCCCTTCGAGGAACCGACGGCGGAAATCCTCGTGCGCCAGGCGTCCGTCCATGAGGGGCCTGATGTCAGGCGCGTAAAGAGCTGAGCGAGGCGAGTCCGCGATCCGACCGACCAGCCCGAGGAAGAGATCGTAGAGTCCCGCGCTGGCCGCCGCCCCGCGATCGAGAAACCGGCGCATGCGTTCCACGCCCAGGCTCGATCCGTGGCCGTTGGCGAGATGGGCGCCCAGAGCTGCGGCGGCACGCCGCCCCGCCAAGGGCAGTCGGGAGTACCAACTGGCGGCTACCAATCCCAGGTGCCGGCGGTAGCCACCGAAAAGCTCATCCCCTCCGATGCCGGTGAGTGCCACCTTGTACTGCGCGCCGACGGCCTGGGAGAGGAACCAGGTCGGGATGGCGGAGTCGTCGGCGTGCGGCTCGTCGAGGGACGCGATGATCTCCTCGAGCGGAGCGCGCGCGGGATCGACATCGACCACGGTGAGTCGCGCACCGTACCGCCGCACCAGATCCTGCGCCAATCCCGATTCGTCGTCCCGCTTCGGATCGCCGTCCACGTAGCGGGCGGTGAAGGCATGCACCGGCGCGTCCTGCACGGCCATGCTCGTCAGCACCGCCGACGAGTCGAGTCCGCCGGACAAGAACATCGCGACCGGCACGTCACTGACGAGGTGCGCTGCGACCGACTGGTCGATCCACCGCAGGACCTCCCGCGCTCCCTGGCCGTGCGGAGGTGGGGGTGTCTGCTCATGTGGGAGGTCCCAGTACGCGTGTGTCGTGATATGGCCGCGCTCGTCGTACGAGAGCCAGTGACCGGGCTCCAGCTTCCGTACGTCCTGAAAGGGCGTCGCCGGGGCCGCGATGTAGCCGAGCTGGATGAACTCGTCGAGCGCGTTCCAGTCCATCTGCCGGGTGGTCAATCCCCCGGCGACCAGGGCCTTCAGCTCGCTGGCGAAGGCAAGCCCCCACGGGCCGACCGCGTAGTAAAGAGGCTTGATCCCGAACCGGTCACGGGCCAGAAAGAGGCGGCGCGCCTTCGCATCCCAAATGGCGAGCGCGAACATCCCTCGGAGCCGCTCGACGCAGCGGGCCCCGAGATCCTCATAGAGGTGGATGATGGTTTCGGAATCACCCGCGGTGGCGAAACGGTGCCCGCCCGCGATCAGGTCGCGGCGCAGCTCCGCGTAGTTGTAGATCTCTCCATTGAAGACCAACACGGCGGAGCGGTCCTCGTTCGTGATCGGCTGGTGCCCGCCGGCGAGATCGATGATCGACAGCCGCCGCATACCCAATCCCACCCGGCCGCGAACGAAGGTACCTGCATCGTCGGGGCCGCGATGCTTCAGCGCGTCGCACATGCGGTCGACGATCTCGGGCGGTACGGGACGGGCCGCATCCCGGTGAATGATGCCGGCGATCCCGCACATCAGAGGGCCTCCGAATGGGGAATTACGCGAGGTATGGCAGTGGACTTGCAAGGAGATTCGTTCACGCTAGAACCCTCTTGCAAAGGAGAAGCCGTGTCCGAGATGCAAGTCCAAGCAGCCCGCCGGCGTGCCGATGCAACAGACGCGGCCCCGGCGAACGCAAGGTCCGCCACGCCACGCATCATCACGAGGCGCCGCGGCGCCCGCGTGTTGCTCACCGACGGGGACGAACGCGTGGCGCTCGCGGTCGCCCGCTCCTTGGCAGGCGCCGGCTACGACGTGCATGTCACTGCCGCGCATCACGTGAGTCTGGCCGGCGTCTCCCGGGGTGTGACCGGACACCGGGTCCAGTGGAGTCCCCTGGAACGTCCGACCGACTACGCATGGGAAATCGGCGGCCTCGCGCGGCGCCTCGGCGCCGAGGCCCTGCTCCCGATCGCCGACGAGTCGTGCGAGGCGATCCTTGAGAACACCGACGCGCTGCCCGCGGACATCGGGCTGCCGATGCCGTCCCTCCTGGCCTATCGCACGGTGTGCGACAAGGCGCTCATGCTCGAGCGCGCGAAAGGGGCGGGACTCGCGATTCCGCAGACCATCGTGCTACAGGACCGTGAGGACCTGGATGCCGTCCCGGCCGATTGGTATCCGATCGTCTTGAAGCCCCGGCGATCGGTGGTCCCGGCGGAGCGGTTGTCGGTGGGGGGGAAACGCACGAAAACATGCGTCGCGTGGGTCGAGCATCCCGGAGAGCTGGGCCGGGCGCTCGCCGCGATTCCCGCGGGGGGGTTTCCGGTATTGGCGCAGCGGCGGGTGTTGGGGGCGGGGGAAGGCATCTTTCTCCTCCGCTGGAACGGCGAGTATGTCGCCGAGTTCGCCCACCGGCGAATCCGGGAGAAGCCTCCCGCCGGAGGCGTCAGCGTCTATCGCGAGAGCGTCGCGGTCGATCCCGTCCTCGGTGCTGCTGCCAAGCGCCTGCTCGATGCGCTCGATTGGCGTGGGGTGGCCATGGTGGAATGCAAGCAGGATGACAAGACGGGCGAGCCCGTGTTCATGGAGGTCAATGGCCGGTTTTGGGGCTCGCTCCAGCTGGCGATCGACGCGGGCGTAGACTTCCCGTCACTGCTCCTGGCGTGCGCGTTTGGGCGCCGGTTCCGTCCGGTCACCCGGTACACCCGGGGCATTCGGGGCCGCTGGTTCTGGGGCGACGTCGACCACCTGTACCTCATGCTCGCCAAGTCGCGGAAGGAACTTCACCTCGACGGAGACGGCCGAAGCCGGTCAGAAGTGGTTCGGGCCTTTCTGCGGCATCGTCGGGGGGATCGGGAAGACGTGTTCCGGTGGTGGGATCCCGCGCCCTTCGCTATGGAGACACTGCGACGACTGATGCCGGGCTAGGATTCTCCACGACCTGGCGTTCGCCCTTCCTCCCGGCGGGCGCCTGCTCGGCAAGGCCAAGCGCCTGCTCTACGGCGGTAAAGAGCACGTCCGCCTGCGTCCGGCGGCTGAAGCGGGGATCCAGTCCGATCGCGGCCGGGCGCGCACCACTCCTGAATGCCTCATATCGTTCGCGAATGACGCGGGCGATCTCACCGACGTCGTCCGGCGAAACCACGTCCGCCGGGCTGCCCGACAGCAACTCCGCGGTGGCGCTGTCGCCCGTGGTGAGCACCAGCAGCCAGGCTTCGAAGCGCAGGTATTCGAAGGTCTTGGCCGGAATCGCGAGATCGCTGTCCTGCGGGAGCAGCACCAGCATCGTGGCCTGAGCTTGTAACTCCTGCGCTTCGCGACGCGACCCCGGCGGGCGGACCCGCACGAACTCCGCGATCCCGGCCTCGGCGGCGAGGTCCGGCACCCACCGGTCGCGGAAGATGGTCACGTTGCCCATCAGCTCGAGCCCGAGGTCATCAGGCGTCAGCCCGAGCTCGCGGACCACCTGCGCCATGGCGTGGAAGAGTGGGGACGGATTCCGATCAAGGTAGATCGTTCCCGTGTACGCCAGAACGAATCGGTGATCACGACGCGTCGGGGGCAGCGAATCATCGTCGCAGCCGTTCGGCACGGCGATGATGCGGTGCCGGGCCGAAGGGTAGAGCGCTCGCAGTGCGTTCGCATGGCCGTGCGTATTGGCGACCACCAAGGCGACACTCCGCAGGGCCCGGGCCTCCCGGCGGGACGCGACCGCCAGCCACAGCGGGCTGGCGAATTCCTCAGGCAGACGCTGGACAAGGCTCCAGGGATCCCGGAGGTCGATGACCCAGGGAATCCCCGTGCGTTCGTGCGCAAGCTCGCCCGCGCGATGGATCGTATGCGGGGGTCCGCACGTCACGATCAGACTGGTGTCGCGCTCGGCGATGATGCGAGCCACCACGGCTTCGGCATCCAACGCCCATCGTTCCCCGTCCGACAACTCCATCCACGCATGGTGCATCCGGACCCAGGCGCGTAAGGAACGGGGCCAACGGGCCATCTCCTCCCGGCCCAGTGAGTCACTGGGGACGAAGCACGGAGACGCGGCGGCGACGGTGGCGCCGGCCTTCTTCCGTCCCTTTCCGCGGGTCGCCGTCTTGAGGGCCAAGGCCAGCGCGCGGAGCACGCGCTCCACCCTTCCGGCATGCCGGGGCCGATCCGGGATGGTATGAACCCGAACGCCGGCGGGGATGCCCGCCGCGCCCGCCGCGTCACGCCGCTCCAGCTGCTCGGGGTCGCGGGTCACGACCTCCACGTGCCAGCCTCGTTCGACCGCGTGCCTGACTAGCTTGCCCCACCGCTGAGCGCCGACGGCCGGATCCGGGGGAAAGTGATATGAGATGACCACCAGGCGCTTCATGGTCGTCGTAGCGGGGGACGGTGACTCTCTCCGGTACCCGCGGAGCAGCGAACGCAGGGCCGCGATCCGTCCGCGATGGGCTACCCAGGCCATGCCACAGTACCCGATCACCCCAGCGGCAACTTCGATGGCGAAGCGCGGGCGCACGCCCCAGCCCGTGGGAGTGAGGGCGCGCGAGACCCAGACCGCGAGCGCCATCGCCGCGGACGCGGTAATCGCGGGAATCAACGCCGCGACATAGGTGCTCCACCGCATCCCGATGGCCCGCAGCGCGTACCGCAGGAATGACAGCACCACCAGAACCGGATAGACCGTCACCCACCCCATCGCCACACCCGCGGTGCCCCACCTGGCGCCGAAGTAGAACACCGGCGGCAGGACGATCAGGGCGAGTACGCTGAACATCATGTTCCGGCCACTCCGGCCGGTCGAAATGAGCACCTGGGGCGCCAACAGCTGCACCGACCGCAACGCGGCGTACAGCGCCAGCAGCTGGAGCGGGAGGGTGACCCCGCTCCACGGGTCCCCCAGGAAGGCGGTCACGAAGTCGTGGGCCGTCAGGAACAGCCCGAGACAGAGGGGCAGCGTGACGAACGCGAGTCCCTCGGTGAGGAGCGCCAGATACCGGCGGAGACTCGGGGCGTCGGTCTGCACGGCCGCAAAAAAGGCCGGTGTCACCCGGCCAACCAGCGAGCTGATGCGGTCCACCGGGACTGACGCGATGGTCCAGGCGAGCGTGTACGCTCCGAGCGCCGCGGTGCCGAGGACCCGGCCGATGACGGTGAAGTCGGCGTTGGAGTAGGCGTACCAGGCGATGTTGGAGACCAGGAGGTGCCATCCGATGCGCAGCGCCGGGCGGAGGGACTCCAAGTCGCGAGGCCAGGCGATCCGATGCGGCCTCCACCGGAAGCAGCACCCGGTACTGACGAGCGTTCCCAGGATGGGCCCGCCCACCAAGGACCAGTAGCCTGCTCCCCCTAGTGCCATCACCAGCGTGGTGGTCATCACCACCATCGACTCGATGCCGTCGATGAAGGCCAGCGTGCGGAACTGCAGATCGTGCGCCATCAGCCCACGCGGGAGGATCTGCAGGGCGCGGACGGGGAACGTCAGAGACAGCACCATCAAAATCCCGCTGACTCTCCCCTCGCGAAAGTAGGCCGCGACGTATGGGGCCGTGAGGAGGGTGAGTGCGCACAGGACGACGCCCACGATCCCGGCCACCATCCCGATCGCCGCGAGCTGGGGCTCCTCCAGCCCACGGGTTTGGACGATCGCTCCGGTCAGCCCGGCGTCGCAGATCAGCTGCGCGAATCCGAAGTAGATGAGCGCCATGGCGACGAGCCCGTAGTCGGACGGGGCGAGCAGGTGCGCGACGAAGAGGGTGATGACCCAGCTCACCAGCTGGGTGACCCAACGAATGACGCTGGTCCAGGCGATTCCGTGAATCAGCGAGCGGTCGAGATGTGGGGTGGGTGGCATCAGGCCACCCTCAAGGCAAGAGCAGGACCAGCCAGATGCTTTGGTGACGCGACGCGCCCGGTGAGCGTGCGATGCGTCGGCACTCCGGTTGATGGACACGGGGCCGCGGCCCGGGTCTTGAGATCAGTGGGCCAGTAATGACGACCGCCATGATTGAGACGCGTTTGCACTGGCGCCTCCACTCGGCTTGCCCGGCGGACTGGTCCCGACTCATCGACCGGTGCGCCGCGGGGTTCTTCCACTCCCCGGCCGGACTCGCGGCCTCGGGGGAGAAAGGTGAATCGTTTTTCGGGGAGCTCGTGGATGGTGACGACGTCGTCGGCATCGTCGCCGGGGTCCATCGGCGCTGCCGCGTCCTCCCGAGGCCGCGGCATGCCTACTTGCCCGCGCCGCCGGCGATCGCCGCCGGCTCGGGGGTGACCGCGGCCCTCGCGACCGAGATGCTGCGGGAATGCGCTGGGGATGAAGGGTGGACTGAACTGACCGTTGGATCCCTGGAGGCCACCGACGAGGTTCCCGTCGACGCGTCGGGGAAGGCCCTTCCGCGGCGAACCGAGTACGACATCCTGCTTTCCGGAACTCCCCAGGAGCTGGAGATGCGGCTCAACCGGCACCACCGCCGCCACCTCTCCGAAGGCGCGCCCTGGAGCCTCCGCACCTTGTCGGGGCGCGAGGCGCGTGACGCCGTCATTCAGGTCACGGGCGCCGCCCGGCACCGCGCGGCGACCTACCGCGGCGTGACGTACGACGAAGTGGTCCTCCCCGCCGTCGAGGCATTCCGGGAGGACCCCGCGTGGGGCCTCACCACCTACGCCGCCTTGCTGGGGGACGTTCCCCTGTCGGCCGCTCTCGTCGGTTGGGCCGGCCAGCGGGCGTACTACGTGTCGGGCGGCTCGACCCCCGAGGGCTACGCGCGGGACGCGTCGGTGTGGTTGCACTTCCAGATCGCCCGCGCGTTTCAGGCCGCCGGTTTCACCCACTACTGCCTTGGGGGCGCGCCGGCGTCCGCTCGCGACCCAAAAGACCCCAGTCATGGACTCCACCGGTTCAAAACCGGGTTCGGGTCTCAGGTCCGTTCCTGCTCTGGTGTCCGTTGGGTGTTCAGCGCGGAGCACGAGGCGGGGCACCGGCTGACCCGGTGGATTCTCGACCAGTTTCTCACCGGCACCAAAGAGGCGACGTAAATCCCCACGCTGTTCCTGGCGGCCCGGCACCTTAGACGCCAAGTCGCCGAGTCGCTCAGTCAGACGATTAGGCCTGTTAATGCGAGGTCCCCACCTCTTCCTAACCATCGAACTTAGCGACTTAGCGACCTCGCGTCTGAGCGATCTCGTGTCCTAGCGTCTCCGCGTCTACCTCCGGCAGATCCAGCTCAAACCAGAATCTCGTTCCGACGCCCCTCTTCGATTCGCTCTTGAGCTCCGAGTTCAACTCCTTCAGCACTCGCCGACAAATCATCAATCCCAATCCCGAGGTCGAGAAGGCACGGTCCGGACGCATCGGTCCGGTGCTGCCTTCCGGGGGCAGGCCTGGACCGGTATCGAGAACGGAAAACTCGACGCGATGTCCGTGGCCCGGCTTCACTGAGACTTCTACGCGGCCCTCATTCGTGTACCGCAAGGCATTGGTCGCCAGGTTCAGCACCAGGCGCCCCACGGCCTGGGGGTGCCCGACGCGCTCCGTACGCCCCGAGGTCCTGATGATCAAGTCGAGGCCACGCTGCTCCGCGATCGGCGACAACATGGCCTGCACGTCACGCAGCACGGCGTCGATCGAGAAATTCACCGGCTGCCGATCCACCAACCCGCCCCCCCGCCGCGCCAAGGCCATGACGTCTGACGCGGTGCTCGTGAGGGACAGTGCGGCGCTGCGAATCAATCCGAGCTGGCGTTTCTGTCCCGTGCTCAGGGGGTTGGCGTCGAACCCGCCTTCGATGAGCTCGGTGAGCGCCAGAATGGCCGCAACGGGGGAGCGGAGGTCATGCGCCAATTCGACCACCAGCTCCAGTGCTCGCCCGCCCCGGAGGGCGCGATCGGCGTCGTCTTGCTCAGATTGGGGCTCGAGGACCGGCAGTTCGGTCGTCTCTGTCATCCCGCGTCCGCGGTCACTTGCCGACCGCTATCGCTCATTTTCGCTGAATCGGGTACCCGTGAAGCCACCAGGGACTTGTTCGGCGTCCGGTGCAAGCCGTGCCGCTCCATCATCCGGTAGAGCGTGGTGCGTTCCACCCCCGCCATCCGCGCCGCCTTGGCCAGATTGCCGTCGGCGCGGTCGATCAGCCAACTGAGATAATGGATCTCGAACTGCGAAATCACCCGGTTCCGCGCCGAGTGGTAGGTATCCTCGGCAAGGGCTGAAAGGGTGGCCGGCGAGATGCTGGCGTGCACGGGCGTGGAATTGTTCTCGAACGGAATGTCGTCCGGTCCGATGTCGGCACCCGGACTGACCAGCACCGCCACGTGTTCGATCACGTTCTGCAGCTCGCGGACGTTGCCGCGCCACTGGTGCGAACAGAGGGCCAGCATGCCCGCCTCGCTCCACGCCGGGACCGGCGTGCCTTTCCGGCGATACCGCGTCCAGTAGCTCGCGAGAAAGTGATTGGCGAGGGGCGGGATGTCCTCGGTACGCTCGCGCAGCGGCGGAACCCGGATGGGCACGACCCGCAGGCGGTAGTACAGGTCCTCGCGGAGGTCCCCCGCACGGGCCGCGGTATCCGGATCCCTGTTGGTGGCGCAGACGAAGCGGACGTTGACCACGGCGTCCGTCCCTTCGCTCCCCACGCGGCGGAGGATGCCATCCTGCAGCACCCGCAGCAGCTTGGCCTGGATCGGCTTGGGCATGTCGAGGAGCTCGTCCAGGAACAGGGTGCCGCCATTCGCCGTTTCGAGCAGGCCCGCCTTGTCACGCACCGCGCCCGTGAACGCACCCTTCACATGCCCGAACATTTCGGACTCGAGCAGGGGTTCAGGAAGAGCGGCGCAGTTCACCGCGACGAAGGACCGGCTGGACCGGCGGCTGTGCCGGTGGATGAACTGGGCGATCAGCTCTTTCCCCACGCCGCTCTCGCCGGTGATGAACACCGACGCGTCGGTGGGCGCCACGCGTTTGGCCAGTTCGATCACGGACTGGAACGCCGGTGACTGACCCAGCAGGACCACCTGGTCGTGATGCTCGAAAGGCGAGTCGAAGAGATGGGCATGCTTCTTGGTCTCGCGGCCTACCAGCACCGTGTGCGCCGCGCGGCCGATCAGCACCTGCAGTTGCGTCGCGGTGAAGGGCTTGGGCAGATAGTCCCAGGCGCCCTCACGAAGAGCCTCGAGGCTCGACTCCACCGAGGGGTTGCCGGTCATCACGATCCCGATCAGGTCCGGATTCGATTCGAGCGCGGTGCGTATGAGCACCGTGCCCGGAACCTGGGCCAGGAAGAGATCGGTGAGCAGGATGTCGATGGGCTCTCGCCGCAGGAGGTCGCGCGCTTCATCCCCGCGGCCGGCGAGTGTGACCCCGTAGCCGTCCAGGCGGAGGATCGAGGCGCAGGTCTCCCGGAGCGTCGGGTCGTCTTCGACCACCAGGATGCGGATGTCGGACTTTGCTTCCGGGTCGAGCGCGAGCAGCGCAGAAACGGACCGGGGAGCGACGCGAGGTTCGGTCGCCGCAGTGGGCGCTTCAGGAGAGACGATGGTTGCCATGGGTCAGACTTTTCCTCTTCAGGGTACCACTCCATATCGCACACTTCGGGCCAGGAGTGTGGAGGACCCCCCAAGTAGGGACTTATGCCACATGGACACTGCGATATCTGCGGTTCCACTCAATACGTCGTCACGGAAGGCGCGCACTACTCTGGAGCGACGTCCGTCGTCCGCATGCACCGAATTGCGACCAGCCGCAGCCTCGCATGCGCGCGCTGCGCCTCGGAAACAATGCGATATCCTGCCATTTCCGAGGGTTCTCGCCGGGCGGTACCGCTCTTGCGGTCTGGGGAGGCGACTCGACTGAGGAAAAGTCGTGAACGACAATCGCAGTGGTCTCTCCGGAGGCCTGGTTCCCATGCCGTCCAACGCCCCCGGTGCCCTGCCCCCAGGGGTGGTGGCTATCCCCGTCGCCATCAATTGGCAGGGTGGGGGGCAGCCAACAGGTCCTGACTGGCGGCGGACCTTCTCCGCAATGTGGCGCTATCGGTGGTTGATCGGTCTGGCCACGGTGGTGGGCGCCCTCTTGGGCATCGCCGCCGGTCAGTTGATCCACCCCATCTATCAGGCGCAGGCGACGATCTGGATCGACCAGGGGGATCCGCGAAATCCTGGTCCGGCATGGGCAGGTCGGGGCGACCGGCTGCTCGGGGAAAACGCCTGGTCCGACCTGCTGACCAGCTTCACCGTGCTCGAGAACGCGGTCCGCTCGCAGCGGCTCTACCTGACGTTCAAAGACCCGCGTGATGCGCCGGCGTTCGCGAACTTCGACGTCACGCAGGGCCTGCGCCCCGGGGCGTACCGCCTCGATGTGGACGGAGACGGGCACTCCTATACGCTGGTCACCGCCGAGGGGGCACCACTTGAGCGCGGGGAGCTGGGTGGCGCGGTGGGCGCACGCGACGGTTTTTCCTGGACTCCGGTCGCCTCCTCCCTCCCCGCCGGTCACAGCATCTCGTTCACCATTTCCACGCCGCGGGAAGCGGCCGAACGTCTGGGGGCGAAACTCGAGGTGACGCAGGACGAGGCGGGGTCCTTTATCAAGGTCGGGCTCAAGGGAACACATCCCAGGGCCCTCGCCGCCACGCTCAATGCGATCACTCAACGGTTCGTCGGGGTGGCGGATACCCTCAAGCGTCAGCGGCTGACCGAGGTTCGGAAGATCACCGAGGAGCAGTTGGCGGAGGCGCAAGGCAACCTGAACAAGGCCGAAGTGGCTTTGCAGGACTTTCAAATCCGCACGACGACGTTGCCTGGCGGTGGGACGAGTGCCGGCCGCCGCGACGACGCCAGTGTGGGAGATCAGGCCTCGAGCGGATTCTTCGGTATGCAGGTCGACCGCGAGCAGCTGGTCCAGGATACGGGCGCCTTGGCACGATACCTGGGCTCCGGTGCCGGCCGCCCCGACTCGACCCCCGACGCGCAGATGCTGCAGGCCATTCCTTCGGCGATGAAGGCACCCGGCGTCGGACAGGTTCTGGACACGCTCTCAGCGAAGCAGGCGGCGCTGCGGTCGATGGCCTACCAGTTCACCGACGAATATCCGCCCAAGAAGCGGCTCGCCGGGGAAGTTGCCCAACTCGAGCGCCACACCCTGCCGGACCTCATTCGTGGTGTCATCCGCGACGACGACGCACGCATCGCGGCACTCGGCGGCCAACTGAGCCAGCAGGCATCGGTGTTGAAGCAGGTACCGCCCCGTCTCATCGAAGCGGCCCGGCTCCAGCGTGCGGTCGGTATCGCGGACGATCTCTACACGAGCCTCGAGCAGCGCTATCAGGAAGCGCATCTGACGGAGAACGCCGCGGTGGCGGACGTGCGTGTGCTCGACCTCGCGGTGGCACCGGAGCATCCCCTCAAGAACACCGCGCCCGGGCTTTTCCTGCTGGGCCTGGTGGGTGGTTGCGGCTTGGGGCTCATCGGGGCGGTCATCCTCGACCGGACGGATGGACGGATGCGTCGCGCGGAAGAGGTGTCGGGCGACCTGGGGCTTTCGATCCTGGGGACCGTGCCTCACCTCAACCGCGGTCATACGCGCACGATCCGTGGCCCCGAGTCGATCGAGACCATCGAAGCACTCCGCGGCTTGCGGGTCACGCTCCTCTCCGCCTTCGATCGGGTTGGCGCGATGGCACTGACCGTCACCAGCCCGGGCCCCGGCGACGGCAAGTCATTCATTTCGTCGAATCTGGCGCTGGCGTGTGCCGCGTCGGGGCTGAGGACAGTCCTGATCGACGGGGACCTGCGCCGCGGCACGCTCTTCCGGCAGATCGCGGCCGAGAAGGGGCCGGGGTTGGCGGACTACCTGCGTGGCAAGGCGACGTACGACCGGATCATGCAGGCGACGTCCTTCCCGAGTTTGACGTTCGTCGCGCGCGGTGCACGCGGGAACGATTCACCCGAGTTGCTCGAGTCTTCGGCCATGAAGCACCTCATCGACGACCTCAAGTCACGCTATGACGTGGTGATCTGTGACTCCCCGCCACTCGGCGCCGGGGTGGATTCCGCGGTGATCGGGGGCGTCACGGGAAGCCTGCTGCTCGTGGTGCGCTCAGGGCGAAGCGCGCGATCGGTGGCGCGGACCAGTCTCGAGATCCTCCGTCGCCTGCCCATTCGCCTGCTTGGCGCGGTGATCAACGACGTCCCGCAGGGCGCGACGTACAAGTACTACCCGTATGCCCTGGAGTATGAAGTGGAGCCGGAACCAGAAGAGTCCGATCGCGTGCAACTGGTATGACCTAGACGGTTAGACGGTTAGACGGCTAGAGAGGCCACTAACCGTCTAGCCGTTTAGCCGTCTAGTTTGGCCGTCTAGGATTGGCTGCGATTGAGCCAGGGAGCGCCAGGTTCCGGGCTCCCGGCGCGCACCGCGGACATGGCGCGGGTGAGGAGGGCAGGGGCGTCCGTCGGCGCGTAGGCCAGATCATCGACCGCGTCATACCCGCCGCTGATTCGTACGGCGTTCGGAGCCAGTCCCGCGCCACTCGCCGCCGTTTTCAATGCTTCCGACAGCCGGTGGGCCAGGCGCAACGCGCCGACGTGATCCGTATCCGGCGCCACCACGACGAACTCCCGGGGCCCGATGCGGCCGATGGCGTCCGAGCGCCTGCCGATCTCCTGGAGGGCCGGGGCGCAGCGCGTGACCGCGAGGCGGGACGAGGCTTCCGGGGCCGCGGGCTCGAGGTCGACGGTGAGGGCGACGCAGGCGAGCGGAAAGTGATGTCGCACGGCATGCGCGGCGAGCTCGTTGATGCGGCGGGCCAGGCCCCTGAGGTTGTACAGACCGCTCCGGGGATCCATCAACCGGTCGGCCAGGAGGCCGTCCGACTCATGCTTGAGGTCGACGTAGGCCCGCACGCTGTCGTGCATCTCGTCGTCGTCCATCCCGCCGTCCAGACACGCGCGGGCGCCGCTTCTGATGGCTTCGAGGCGATCGCCGGGCGTCGGCGGCCCGTCCATGATGAGCAGGATCGGGGTGGACACCTCGATCCGCGCTTCGCTCAGCAGCGACCAGGCCACGCTCGTCCCCCGGCCTCCAGCCAGTGCAGGGTCCAGCAGGATACAGTCGGGCTGAAGTGCCGTCGCCAGCTCGCGGGCTTGGTCGGCCTCGGAGGCCCACACGACGCGCTGCCCGCGCTCGGCAAGGACGCGGCCCAAGCGGCGCGCGGGATGGCCGGCGGCTGCAGCGACGAGGATGAGCGCTGAGGTCGCGGGTGCGGAAGTGAGGGTCGTCATGGTGGTGGGTATCTGTGGCAAACTTGAGGCCGTGGGGCGGCTGAACATCCCCGCTTGGACTGTGGCTGTTCATCAACACGCGCATCGCGGCATCTGGAGCGTGCCCGCAGCGTGTTACACAGGCGATACCGCGGTCCCGGACTTGTTATAGAGAAAAGCTAAGTCGCTAAGTCGCTAAGTCGCTAAGTCGCTAAGTCACCAAGAGCGGAGAGCAATTGTGAAGAGCATGCGGAGTTGCTGGACCTTGATCGTCGCCACGATGCTGACGACGCCCGTTGCCGCGCAGGGGCCACCGCGACTGGTGCGGGTGGGGGACCGCGTGCTCCTGCGGGTCGATGGCGCCGCGCAACTCTCGGACACGTTCGAAGTGGCGGCCGGACCATCGGTCTTGCTGCCGGCCATCGGGCCGGTCCCGCTCGCCGGCGTCGCACGCGACAGTCTGACCACCTACTTCACCGGCGTGCTGAGCAAGTACATCCGCGATCCTGTGGTGCACACCGAGCTGTTGATTCGCGTAGGCGTGGTGGGAGAGGTTGCGCGGCCGGGCTATTACTCGGTGACGGACGATCTGCTGTTTTCCGATCTACTGATGCACGCGGGCGGGCCGACCAAGGATGCCAACGTGCACAAGATGAAACTCGAACGGGAGGGCGCCGTTCGCTGGGAGGGTGACAAAGTCAACGAGGCGGTGGCGGGGCAGCGGACTTTGGGAGAGCTGGGTTTTCAGTCAGGGGACCAGGTCGAGATCCCTGCCATTGTCCGGCACGATCCTCTCGCGACCGTCCAGATCATCAGTATTCTGGTGGCTATTCCCACCGCCATTTACGCCGCAGTAAAGATCTTCTAGCCCTTGCAAAGCACCATTATTGTGCGCATCATTGTGTTGTGCGCGCACATTTTTCGTGCACAACGCGTGTGGTGAGTGGATTGTGTTTTCCTAACTCATTTGCAATAAAAGATTTGTCGTCTAGGCTGAGAGTCGGTGCATGGGCACTCCTCTTGCCATGATGCTGCCCCAATACACCCCGTAGCGTAGCCCGGACCCCGAGCGCCCGAGGACCGCACATGTCGACTCCGAAGGACCGTACCCCCTCAACGCAACCGCCCACCGCGGAAGAGACGGCTGGGCTGCTCCGAGAGCTGGTTTCTCACCTGCGGCAAAACCGGACTCAGCTGCGTGAGGAGTGGGCTCGACGGATCACCCGGGCCCAACTGCTCACCGCGATGACCGAAGAAGAAATCTTCGCGGAAGCCACGTCGGTCTACGACAACTACGTGGAAGCACTCGAGACCGGGACGTTCGAAGCCCTCCAGGCCTACGCGCGCAACCTGTCGGAGCGCATCATTCCGCGAGGGGTCGAAACGCACGAAGTCGTCGGTATCGTGCTCCTCCTCCGCGACGTGCTGGCCCGCTCGCTCTTCGCCAAGTATCACGAAGACTTCACCAAGCTGAACCGGATTCTCGACGCGTACGAACCGGCCGCGAACCGGATCGCGAACACGGTGGCCGTCGGCTTCGTGCAAGAGCGCGAGCGCGTCATCCGGCAGCAACAGGAAGCGATCCGCGAGCTGTCCACACCGGTGCTCCAGGTCCGTGAACGGCTCCTCATTCTCCCGATCATCGGCGTCATCGACCCGCAGCGCGCGCGCCAGTTGACGGAACAGCTGCTGCGCGCCATCCGGACCAACCGTGCGAAAGTGGTCGTCATCGACATCACGGGCGTTGCCGCAATGGATGCCAACGTCGCGAACAACCTGGTCCAGACCGTCGAAGCGGCCCGCTTGCTGGGCGCCACCGTCATCGTCACCGGCCTGTCGCCCGAGATCGCGCAGACGCTGGTCACCATCGGCGTCGACCTCTCCGAAATGGCCACGGTGGGCGACCTGCAAGGCGGCATCGAAGAGGCCGAACGGCTGATCGGATACAAGGTGCTTCCGTTGTCGGAGACGGCGGCCGCGTCCTGACCTGAGCCGAAAGAAAAGGACCTGTGGAAGTCCCTATCCTGAAGCAGGGTACCTATCTGATCGCGTCGATCCAGTCCGCGCTGACCGACGCCGATCTGTCGCAGCTGCGTGAGGCGCTGGTCGCCCGCGTGGGAAAATTTCGCGCCCGGGGCGTCATCGTGGACGTGACGGCGCTCGACGTCATGGACTCCTTCGCCGTCCGGACGCTGCGCGACATCACGCACATGGCGCGGCTCCGCGGCGCGGAAACCGTCATCGTCGGCATTCAGCCCGAAGTCGCCTTCGCGATGGTTCAGCTGGGGCTCACGCTCAAAGGTGTCTCGACCGCGCTCGACCTCGAGGAGGGCCTGGCATTCCTTGATGCCAAGGCCCGGGAGCGGATCGACCGTGCCTGATGCCGTCATCTGCCCCATTCAGGCCGACGTCGACGTCGTTCAAACCCGCCAGCAGGGACGGAACATCGCCGCCGAGGCGGGATTCTCCGCCGGGGATCAGACCGTGATCGCCGCGGCGATCTCCGAGATCGCCCGGAACATTCTGATGTACGCCAAGCGGGGGGAGATCGAGCTTCGCGCCGTCAGTTTCGCGGACCGGACCGGGATCGTCATCATTGCCCGTGACCACGGCCCCGGCATCCGGGATATCCCCCGTGCCATGCAGGACGGGTACTCGACCTCGGGTGGTCTGGGACTCGGTCTTCCCGGCGCCAAGCGCCTCATGGACGAGTTCGAGGTGGTCTCGAGCAACGGAAACGGGACTACCGTCACCATGAAGAAGTGGCGTGAGGTCCGCGCGTAACGGATGGCCGCCGCCCCACTCCTCGAATGGGGCGTCGCCGCGCGGCCACTCCCCGGAGAGCACGAATCCGGGGACCACTTCCTCGTCAAAACCTTCTCCGAAGGTGCGGCCATCGCCGTGGTGGACGGTCTGGGCCACGGAGCCGAAGCCGCCGCGGCCGCCCGACGAGCCGTCGCCGCCATCGAAGCCGCGGCCCGCGACCCGCTCCTTACGCTCTTCCGGCGCTGCCACGACGCGCTCGTGGGGAGCCGTGGGGTGGTGATGAGCGTCGCCTCGATCGACAGCCGCGCGTCCCGGGTGAGCTGGGCGGGGGTCGGGAACGTGGATGCCTGGCTGCTGCGCCCCCACGCTCAAGAAGGGAAGGCGCGCATCAGTCTCGTGACGCGGGGCGGCGTCTTGGGCCGGGAAGTCCCTCCCCTCACCCCCGTCAGCCTTGCCCTCGATCCCGGCGACCTCCTGGTGTTCGCCACGGACGGCATCCGCGACGGGTTCGTCGAGGGGATGTCCCTCGAGGACGCCCCCCAGCGCGCCGCCTCCCGGATCATGGCGACCCACGGCAAGGGGACCGATGACGCGCTGGTCCTCGTGGCCAAGTACCTGGGGAGCGCGTGAGCCGGCCCATGCCCACCGCCGCCAAGGCTCCTCCGATCCCGGGCCTCTCCGAGTCTCCTTCGGCCATTCGCGTGCTGGGGGTGGGGCTCGACGGCGCGCTGATGCACGCGATCCGCCCGTGGGCGGCCGAGCTGCAGGCACAGATCGAATTCGTCACCGACCTGCCGCAGGCGGTCCGCCGGCTGGCCGCGGGTCGGTGGGACGTCGTGCTCACCGTGCTCGGCGAACACCCCGACGAGGATCTGCACTGGTGGGCGAACGCGCTCCGCGGCCGCACGGGAGCGCCGCGGCTCATCGCTTTCGCGCACCGGCCCTCCATGGGCCTGGCACTGCGCGCGGAGCAGCTGGGCACGCATGACCTGTTGGCCCTGCCGGTGCGCCGCGAGGAGCTCATGCGGTCCCTGCGCCGGGTGGGGCGGGGCACGTCGGAGATCGCCGTCCCCCTCGAATCGACGGCCAACGAAGACCTCGGACGGTACGCGCTCGTGGGGCAGAGCCCCGCGATGCTCGACGTCTACAAACTCATTGCGCGGGTCGCGCCGAGCACGGCCACCGTCCTCATCCAGGGAGAATCCGGGACGGGGAAGGAAGTCGTGGCGCGGGCGATTCACGCCAATGGTCCGAAAGCCTCGGGACCCTTCGTGGCCCTGAACTGCGCCGCGATCCCCGAGAACCTCCTCGAGAGCGAGCTCTTCGGGCACGAGAAGGGGGCTTTTTCGGGCGCCGTGGCCCGGAAGATCGGTCGCTTCGAGCTCGCCAAGGACGGGACCCTGTTCCTGGACGAGATCGCGGACATGACCTTGCCGCTGCAGGCCAAGATCCTCCGGGCCGTGCAGGAGCGGGAAATCGAGCGGGTCGGCGGCGGCGATCCTATTCCGATCGACGTCCGTCTCATCGCCGCCTCGAACCGTGAGCTGCGGGACGCCATCCAGCAGGGCCGCTTCCGCGAAGACCTCTATTACCGCCTGGCCGTGGTGATCGTCCGCCTCCCCCGTCTCTCGGAACGCGGCGCCGACCTCGCGCTCCTGGCCGCCTACTTCGCGCGTCAGTTCGCTTCGCAGTACGGCAAGCACATCACGGGCTTCTCGGACCGCACGCTCGAGCTGCTCACGGCGCACCGCTGGGTCGGGAATGTCCGCGAGCTGCGGAACGCCATCGAGCAGGCGGTGATCGTGGCCGACGGCGGGACCATCCTGGTCGAGCACCTGCCTGATGAGATCCGCGGACACGAGGGCTCGCTCGCGGGCACCCTGTCGGGTGAGCTCGCGACCCTGGCGGAGGCCGAGGCGCGGCACATCGCGCGCGTCCTCGCGCACACGGGAGGGCAGATCGGTGCCGCCGCCACCATCCTCGGGATTCACCGAAACACGTTGACCCGCAAGATCCGCGAGTACGGGCTGTGACCGCTCCCAAGAGCTCCCGCGAGGGCATGGCGTCTCTGCGGGTGGAGCGGGCCCTTCGCCTGCTCCCCGATCTCGAGGCCCTGACGCCCCTCCGCGCCCTGCTGGTGGCGACGAGCCGGGCCGACGCGGGGGCCCAATGGGCCAGCTCCGGTCCGTACCTGACCCTGGGCAAGCGGGCGGTTGAACCCGCTCAGCTTCGCCGGCAGGTCGACGGCGTACTCGAGCAGATCACCGAGCATCTCTCGGCACTCTATCACGCCTACATCGATGCGCTCGAGGCGCTCTCGGTCGGGGACACCGCTCCCGCGGTGGCGGCGCTTCTGCGGGCGGGGCGCTCCGAGGAGGGACCGGGGCGCTGGTCTCAGGCCCGTGTGTGGTACGAAGTAGCGCTCAAGCTGGCTGACGAGCTGCAGGATCGCCGGCCGGAGATCGAGATTCTCGGGGCGCTGGGGCGGCTGGCGCGGACGCAGGGACACTTCCAGCAGGGGGCGCGGTATTTCCAGCGGTGTCTGGCGTTGGCCGAAGCCGAGTTCGATCAGAGCGGCGTGGCCGAAGCCTGCGCGGGCCTCGGGTCGCTGGCCGCTGCCCAGGGACAGTGGGGCGGCGCCCGGTCGTGGTACAAGCGGGGCCTCACGGCGGCGCAAGCGGCGCGGGATCTGAAGCGGACGGGGCACCTCTACCACCGGCTGGCCAGTGTCGACCATCACGAAGGGGATGACGTGGCCGCCCTCGAGCATCTGCAGGAGGCGCGGCGCAGCGTCGAGTCGATACAGGACGCCGAGGGGCTGGCGCGCGTGCTGGCCGCGCAGGGAGACGTCGAGAGCGAGCAGGGACACGCGGACTCGGCGGCCCTGAGCTACCGCGAGGGGCTCGCCTGGGCGCGGCGGGGATCGGCACCCGCGGTTGAATGCGCGATTCTGATCCGGCTGGCGGAGTTCCACATGAAAGGGGACCGGTTCCACGAGGCGGAGGAGGAGTTGCGACGCGCGGAGCAGACGGCCATCGCGCACAGCCTCTCGCGCCGCCTGGTGCAGGTCTACACGCTCATGGGGCGGCTGCGCGGCCGGCAGAAGGATGAGACGGGGTTCGTGTTCTTCGAGCAGGCAATCGAGCTGTGCCGCGTGACGGAGCGGGCCCCGTCCGCGGAAGGCCGGCTCTATCGCGAATACGGCAACTTCCGGTCAATCCTGGGGTCTCCGGACGAGGCGCGTGCCTATCTCGAAAAAGCCCGCGCCATCTTCGAGTCCCTCGGCGAAACGGGAGAGCTGGAGGGCGTGGAAGCGGATCTGGAGAAGATCGGCGGCTAGGCCGTCGACGGGGGAGGGCCCCCCATCAGTCCCCGCACTTTTTCGACCAGCACCGGCGCGCCGAAGGGCTTGCGCAAGAGGGGCGAGGTGGCCGCTGACACGCCGTACTGACGCAGGACTCCCTCGGTGTATCCCGACATGAAGAGCACGCGCAGCCTCTGGTGACGCTGCCGGATCCGTCCGTACAGCTCCGCTCCCGTCATGCCCCACAGCAGCACTTCCGAGATGAGCAGGTCGATGGTGCCCGGGTGGGCCGTCACCAATGCGATGGCTTCATTCCCGCCCGACGCCGTGAGCACGTGGTAGCCCGTGCCGCGCAAGGTGTGATCCACCAACCGGCGCGTTTCCTGGTGGTCCTCCACCACCAGGATGGTTCCGGTGAGCGGGGAAGGGACGGCGGATGCGGAACCGGCGGTCACAACGGGACGACGTCAAACGGTTGGCTCACCGTTGGCGCGACGCCGGTGGGAATGCCGACCCCCAGGGTGTAGCCGAGTCCCGTCTGGTCGATGTGGAGGCCGGGGAAGGAGGCGACGCCACGCGTCGCGCTCACCGTCGTCGTGCCCTGCAGAGACGCGTCTTTCAAGACACTGCCGTCGTGCGCGAGCGTGATGGTGACCGTTCCGCCGTACTGGGCCACCGGGTTGCCGAAGGCGTCGACGATCTGGACCTGCACGGCGGGCGTGATCGTGGACCCGCTGGTAGTGGACGTCGGCTGGGTCATATAGGTGGTCGCGGCCGGAGCCCCGGCGCTCACGACGAAGCTCCCGCTGGTGACTCCCGTCAATCCCGACGTTGCCGCGGAGATGGTGTATCCGGAGTCGGCGCGGTCGATGCGGACATCGGTGAACGTGGCGGTGCCCTGAACCGCGGTCACCGTCACGGTGCCGCGCAGCGCGTCCCCGCCGGGGTTTGTGGCCAGCGCGAGCGTCACCCGTCCGTTGAAAACCGAGACGACGGCCCCACTCGAATCCACGGCGGATACCTGCACCCGCATCGGCGTACCGGCCGTGGTACTGGTGGGCTGGGTCACGAAGCTCAACCGCGTCGCATCGCCGAGGGTTGGCGGAGCGCCGCTGTCGACGAGTGAGCCGACCTTGCACGCGGCGCACGTCATCGCCAAGGCGGCGGCAAGGGTAGGCAATCGGATGAGCCGGGGTCGTGTGCTCATGCCCACGATCCGTGCAAGGGCCGGACCAAGGCTCGAGTGAGGGCGCGGCGCACTCAGCACGCCGTGGTCGTGGCGCCTGCCATGATGCGCCGTCGATGCGTCAGTCGCGGATCTGCGTCACGGGGTCGCTCAGAGGCTGGGCAAGGTGCTGAACTCGTTGCGTGGCGGCGGTATCCACCACGGCACGCAGGGCGTTGAGCAGGCGACGCGAATCGTGTTCCCAGTTGTACCGGTCGGCGATCGCCCTCCGCCCGGCCGCTCCCAGGGCCGACCGTCGAGCGGCGTCCATCATGCGCGCGATGGCGCCGGCCAGGCTGAGGGGGTCCCGATCGCGGAACACCTCACCCGCGCCTGTGTCGAAGACGATCCGGGCGCAGGGCTTCGCGTCGGACGTGAGCACAGGGAGCCCAGCCGCCATGTAGTCGAAGAGTTTGTTGGGAATGGTGGTGTTCCAGCTATCATCCGCGTGATGAGGCACGACGCCCACATCGGCGGTTCCGACCAGCCGCAGCGCCTCCGCGTGCGGCACGTGTCCAGCGAACGTCACCGCGTCGGAGCCAAGCCCGAGGCGCGCCGCCTGGGTACGGAATAGTCCGAGGTCCCGGCCCCCGCCCACCAGGATCAGGTGCACCGCCGCGTGGCGCCGGCGCACCTCGACGACGCCGTCCAGCAGGACGCCGATGCCGCGGGCGACTTCCATTTGCCCGAGATAAATCAGCCGCAGGGGGCCGGTGCTCGCGGGACTCGGCGAGGGAGCGCCGTCACGCACGCGAGATCGCGGAGGCGTGTTCGAAACGACGGTGATCCGCTCTGGCCGAATCCCCGACGCGACCAGGCGGTCCCGGGATTCGTCGACGACGACGAGGGTGTGCGCGACCCGAGGCACCACCCATCGCTCGACGAGCGAGACTGCCCGCGGGTTCCTGATGAGCCAATCGAGCGGCCGATGGCGTCCGGTTTCCCAGAGCTCCTGAATCATCGCCGCGTAGTTCTCGGCGAGATCGAGCACCACCGGGATCCCCGCATGCCGGCCTGCCCAAATGGAAGTAGGAGCGAGCGGCAAGTCCCGGCACAGGATCACGTGCGCGCCCGCGTTGCGGGCTGTGGTCGCAATCAAGTGGAACCAGCGGGGGTTGAAGAACGCCGGAAACATGCTCGCGGCGTTCAAGGTCCGCCCGATGGCGAGTGGAGCCAGGCGATGCACCGTCCCCTCGCTCAGGCGTTCACGAACCGGCCGGCGGTCGCGGTTGCGGGCAACGATGTGCACCTGGTGGCCGGCCTCGGTGAGGACGCGGGACACCTTCTCGACCCGCACGTCCCAGGGGTACTCCGCATCCCAGACGTGACAGACGTTCACGCCGGCGCGCTCCGGTCGGATGCCCGTTTCATGTGATGGAGTTCACGAGCACCAGGAGGCAGCGGTCGATGCGGTCGTAGCTCTCGGCGAAGACCGCGCGGGATTGCAGCGCCGGGTCGCGGACCGTGCGGGTCTCGACGTGGCGGGGATCGACGTCTCCGAGTATGAGGATGGGTGCGTTCACCTGACCGAAGACCATGCGGAGGGCGTCGGCCTGGCGGGCCTCCATCACGATGATGAGCTGCGCGGCGTCGATCAGCTGTTTGCTGAGCAGCCGTGCGCGGTGTGGTTTGAGGTCGATGCCGCGTGACGCCGCGGTCGCTATCGCGTTTCCCGGAGAGGGCCGGTCGGGTCCGATGAACCCCGCCGATTCGATCGTACACGCGTGACCTGCTCGAGCGAAAAGCTCCCGCAGCCGGTACGCGGCGTAGGGGCTGCGGCAGATGTTCCCGTGACACACGACGAGCACGTTCGCGGGCGCGGGGGTGTCGGAGAGCCAGCGGATGGCGTGCTGGCGCCGCAACGAATGCAGGAGGCGATCGGGAAGGTGGCGGAGGTTCCAGGCCCAGCGCCACAAAATGGGGCGGGCGGGGTGAGGGAGTGCGGGTGTTTGAGTCATGCCCAGTGAGGAAGCAACAACCGGGCCGAGGGACGGGAGTCTGCAACAGCGGAGCGCGGACGCTGCGGGGGAAGCAGGGCCGCCTCGTCAGGAAAGTGCCCCCAAGGGGAATCGAACCCCTGTTCCCACCTTGAAAGAGTGGTGTCCTAACCGTTAGACGATGGGGGCGGGTATAGCGGTAACGGGATTCGAACCCGTGTTTGAGCCTTGAGAGGGCTCCGTCCTAGTCCCCTAGACGATACCGCCGGGGGCGGTCAATATCGCCAGGACGGAGCGGGGGCCGCAAGCGCTCGGGGCCCCATCCCTTCCTCTTATATAGCGGGGGCAACATGACCAAGGAATTCATCACGTTTCTCAAGGAATACGGTGTGGTCGGGCTCGCGATCGCCGTCATCATCGGCGGCAAGCTCAACGATCTGGTCACCGCCATCGTCAACGGCATCTTGATGCCGATCGTGACCTTCTTCGTGCCGGGAGGCGCGTGGCGGACCGCGACGCTCGACGTCGGCTCCATCCATTTCCTGATCGGGCCGGTCGCGGGGGCGTTGATCGACTTTGGGATCGTCGCGCTGATCGTGTTCTATCTCTCGAAGTTTGTGCTCAGGGAAAAGGAAGTTCACAAGAAGTAGGTATCCATGGCCCAGGTAGCTGATCTCAACTTCACCTACTCGCTCATCGACCGGCTCTTTCGCCTCAGCATGGGCGAAATGGCCGATTTCTCCGGAGCGAAGTTCGACGGGAACTTCGCGCTGACCCTGGAGGAGGCGCAGCGCGCCAAGCATGACTTCGTGGCCAGGAGTATCGGCCTCAAGGCGGAGTCGCGGGTCATCGACCTCGGGTGCGGGTGGGGGCCTTTCCTTAACTATGCCAGGAGCCGGGGCGCCAAAGGCCTCGGCCTCACCCTTTCCCGCGGGCAGTACGAGGCGTGTCTGCGGAACGGGCTCGACGTCCACCTCATGGACTGCCGGGCGGTGCCGCGGTCGGCGTTCGGAGGGTTCGACGCCGCCGTCAGCCTCGGAGCGTTCGAGCACTTCTGTTCGCCCGACGAGTTCGGGGCGGGGAAACAGGAGGAGGTCTACGGCCGATTCTTCCGGTCGGTGGCCGATCTGGTGCCCGACCGGGGCCGCCTGTTTCTCCAGACCATGGTGTTCGGCCGCAACATGATCGCGCCCGAGCGGATCGACCTCAACGCGCCGAGGGACTCGGACGAGTGGATCCTGGGGCTCTTGCGGGCGCAGTTTCCGGGGTCGTGGCTGCC
>Ga0070730_10000903_pt1 | contig 30849 bp, 32 predicted proteins | sample Coa_R1_3_FD_66447 | JGI IMG/M metagenome (GOLD analysis project Ga0070730, IMG submission 66447) | Surface soil microbial communities from Centralia Pennsylvania, which are recovering from an underground coalmine fire - Coalmine... | ecosystem: Environmental > Terrestrial > Soil > Unclassified ... | reverse complement strand
AACTGGGGAACTTCCCGGGGATCGGATTCCTTAAAGTCTCCGAGGAGCTTATCCACGACCTGATTCTGGCTTGCCGGGCTGCGTGTGCTGCCGCAGTCACCCAAGGAGTGAAAAACGATTTGACCGGACTTGGTGATCGTATCCACCGTGGCCTTGGCGGTCGCTCGAACGTCGGCCGGAGATCCGTCCACGTCGCCAAGCACTTGGGCGAGGGTGAGCTGTGGTTCCGTGCCGCCCCGCGGCGCTGGGAACGGCATGGCTTGGAGCTTGTGCTCTCGATTGAGCTCGTCGATCACTTTGTACGCAGCGCCGTCGGAGGCGTGCGGAATGTGGAAGGTTGTCGGGTCTTCGGTGGGACTGGGTTGCGCAAAGACCGGCCTCTGGGCCTGGCGGCTTACCGGGGAGTGCAGACCTGAGGGGGCGTGAGCGCTTTTACTGTTCCGTTTCGTGGCCATGATCTCTACCTCCGTGTTTTGCGGTCGGGAAACTGTCGATGAGCGAGGCTACTGCCAACTATGTGACGGTTGCAACCTGCACCGGCTATATGCTTTTTCTCATAGTTTTTTGCCGACCGAGGTGATCTGGCCCCGGCTATGCGTGGATCAGCATAGCCGGAGCACTATGCCGAGTCCGGAACCATGCTGATCTTCCGGGCACCGCATTGCAGAGATCGCTTGGCCAAAGGCCTGATGCTCGTCGTCGGTTTGCAAAACTGCGCGGGCCACTAGTTCCCCACTAGTTGCCGCGCCTCTCTCGCGAGGGGTACCCATAGCTGATGGCCAGCGGTGACCACCAGCCATTCTTTCATTGGCCGACCCCGGCCGGAGTCAAAGCGGGTGCCGCTGCCGTCGGCAACGAGTGCGTTGACGCGCTCCTTCGAAAGTTTAACGACGAACTGTCCTTTCGACGACATCATTGCAAATATTTTCCCGTTAACTTTAAGCGCTCCTGATCCGAATCCTTTTCCGGGACCAGGTGGAGTGACCCTCGGGTCGTTGGCGAAGGCGCTCACAACCGACTCAAACCGATCATCGCCTGTAGCCGTTTGCGGTGCTTGAGTTTCTGCTCGTGATTTACTTTTCATTCCAGTGCTCGCATGGAATTGTGGAATTACGACTTCCCAATGACTACAAAATGCGGATTCCGAAGCTTATATCAGACCGATCTGGAAAACCGTAACCGTCATCTCGGCAACGCCGAATATCCGCGCGGCTTTGCCGGCGGAATCGCTCTCAAACTGCACCGCTTCTTCCCGCACTTCGAACACCGCATACGCTTCTCCACGTCCGCCAACTTCGCATCCCATCCACACTGCCGGCCCAGCGTATGCGGCTCCGCTGTCCGTTCATGGCCGCAGACGGAGCACTTGAGTATCAAGGTGTATTGTCCAAACTCATCGCTCAGCTTGTTGATTCGGAATTCGCGCGCCATAGGCGTGAATTGTTACGACTCGATGGCGCGACGTCCATCCAGTGCCCAGCCCGGGGAGACACTGTATAAGCTATTCGCGACGCTCCGCGGACTGGTCAAACCCAGCGCACGTGACACACGGAGACCGGCATCCGATGTGAGACACAGAATTCCAGAAGGCGACGCTGATTATCCTGCAATCGATCGCCGGGCGCTTTCACTTCGATCATTCGATAACGCTGATCCCGCGGCCAAAATTGCACCAAATCGGGAAATCCCGCCCGGTTCGCTTGAATATCACGCACGATCCATTCAAACCAAAGTCGCAGATGCCCCGGGGGGAAACACCACAGTGCACAGTCCAGAAGCGGCTTGCTCAACATTCCCCACGCCACAAACGGGGACTGGATACCGGCCTTTGCGGCAAAGCAACGACGAATGATCGACTTGTATCGATCGGATTCCAATTGCGCGAGGCACTCGATAAATTCGCTGCGTCGACGTTCGTAGAACTGCCCGCTCGAAAGATCCGCGGGCCCGTATTGAAAATCGTGAAAGAACGCACCCGGGATCGGCGCGAAGATCGCTGTCCAGCACAGCAGACCGAACAGCGACATGACGAGCGAGTTCTCGACGTAGTGAATGCGGGTGTTCTCTCGAGACTGTTGCGCAAGCCGATCCCGCACCAGATATTCCACAATATAGTCGTCGGCCGGCATGTCGATCTCGATATCGAAAGCGGGTATACCGATTGTCCCGGGCGGATTGGTACCGGAAACACCCTGCCGGCGATTCAGGCGTGGCAAGAGGCGGCTGACCTGTGCGTGCTCGCTGTCATTTTCCGGGTTCCGCTGTGCCTGTAGACAGAGTTCCCTCGCCATACTCCATTCATGAGCGCGCTCATGGAGCCGGATCGCGCGCAGGCGCGCACCGCGGTGCGTGCAGGTCGACAACACCGTCAATGCGGCGCCGCGGTTGGCCGATCGCTCATACGCTCCGGCAATCTGAAACAGCAGCTTCTGCCGGCGCTCCTCCAGCCAGTCGCAATCGGTTATCGGTGGTGGGACCAAGGCGACGACCTCATCAGTTGCCAAACCGGCATCCAACCACTTGCGACAGCGGTAAATCTGTTCAAACGAATCGACATGCGTACGTGTGCGAAAGACCGGCGATTGGAGCGATTCTGGAATGCTTTCGTAAGCGCAAATGCCGAGGTCGGTCAGCACGAATTCGGTCCAATCCTGGTCAAAATTACCAAAAAACATCAACCGAAACCGCTCGCACAGACCGGCCACCGCCAAGTGGTAAACACGATCACCCGATTCCTGACACCACGCGAGAAAAGACTTTGATCCGGGATGCCACGCACGCAGGACAGCGACGAGATCTGACTTGTTGAAGTTGCGATATGTACGAGACACGGAAAAATACCGGAGCAGCTCCGCCTTCGTGAGAAGTTTCTGCAACTGGGTTACTTCAAGGTGTGGACTATCGTCGACCCAACCCGCCTGTATAAGAGACGCCACCGCCGCGGCGGCGTCGCCGATTTCCGGGTACTGCAATCGACTGCGGCGAAACAAGGATCCCTGACGCATCACCATGCGGACCAGCAGGGCGCTGGAGGCTCGCGGCAAGGTGCTGAAGTGGGCAATGAATTGCCGTTCCTCGGAGGACAATAGCGCCGCGTAACGCCGATCGATCGACGCCAGGACCGTTTGAAAATTGTTGAGATAATAGAAGGGGTCCGGGAGCTCCCCGCGGCTCCGAGGCATCTTCGGCTGCTCAAGTCGGGCTTTACGCGCCATGGCAGGCCATTCTTACGGAAGTCAGGTCGAAACGTCCATCCAGTACTCGATCGGCCCGAGCACTGTATAGCTCTTCATGAAGGCTGGCGATATCCCGATTGCTCTCCGGCCAAGCTACGAGCCGCGCACTGCCCCCCGCCTTGCCGCATTCAGTAGTATCCGCGAATACAGCACGTGAAACCCCATGAGCCATCGGAAGCCCAGGCCCACCGACAACGCTCCGTTCTGCCGATCCCGGCTAGTCGCCACCGCCGACCCAAACCGCAACACCGTTCCACCGCCCTCCAACGGCACCACCTGAAACCAAGACCGCGTCTTCTCAAAGCGGTCGCACATCAGGAGCTGCGTCGTGGTCCGCTCGCCGACCCGCCAAATGGCGAACGACGAGCCTGATCCGTCAGCCATTCCGCGGGCCTCTGTATCCGTCGACGGCGCACCCGCGAGAATTCGCAAAATGGCCCTCTCGATCCGAAACACGGGGGACGTATAGAACGCGTAGACGAAGTCGCTCAAAGAGACCGACTGCGCGACCGCCACCGAGAAGCAATCCCCCTGGCCCACCCAATGCTCGGGGCGGGAGCCACCGCGGTAGATTTTAAGAAGGGAGTTCTCCGGTACCGATTGGCGCGTGGCAGGCATCCGGTCATACTAACCGGCAGAACTCCAATATTCCGTGCAATCGCCTTCGCCTCCGTTGCCGCTCCTACGGCAATCCCACCCACCCCGGAGGCCGATCTTGATGCGGTAGGCGACTCCGGCCTTGGCGCTTAACGCAAGCAGTTTGCCCATACGCTCCGTCATCAACGGATGAACCGCGCCGGGATCCGAGGAGACTCCGGTGTGATTCTGCCGTCGTGACCCGCGCCTTTCAACTGCAGAATGTCGCGCGCTCCAGGCGCCTTGATGGCATCATCAAATCGCGACTTTTTGCAACGAATACACGGTGAGGCCGAGTTCCTTCCTCGGCCCTCATCCGCCGAGGAACGAATCCTTTACCACTCCGCCCGCCACTTGCGGGTTCAACACCGTCGCCGAGACGTGGGTGTGATCGGGATTCACGACAACACTCTGAATACGCAGGATGGTACCGCGCGGAAAGAGAATCTCCGCCTGACCGGCTTCGGCTGTTTTGAACATGTATGACTTCGGGTGAATCTGCTCGAGGAACGCTTGCTCATTAGCGTTCGTGTATTGGCCGCCGCCGGAAATATTGATTCCGCCCTGGCCGATGATGACGAATTTGATGTACCGCGATCCAGCCGGCGGATTCTTGATTCCATTGATCAGAAATTGCCGATGCTCGGACGACGAAAAGAATCCGAGATCGCGAATGAGATCGCCCGCGACGATGTTCGGCGCTGCCGCGCCGCCGTACGGCGATACCGCCGGGGGCTTGTACGTCATGAGACGATAGACAACCCGCTCCTGCGTCGTGAATCCGTGCGCCGCGTAAATCTGAAAAGCATGGTCGATGTTCAACGCGTTTGCGTTCGGGTTGTTATTTCGGCACGAATCGTTGATCGCCGCGGAATCGAGCGTGTAGTCGCGTACCGCCTTGAGCACGACCGCCTTTTCCATGACGCTCATCGCGCCGTACTGGTTCGCGTACTGCTGTTCCGCGAGGTCCGTGATTGAACGCGCCCGACTTTTCGACTGTCCCTTGCCGATTTTCGCAACCAATTTGTCGCGATCGGCTGCGGCGAGCGGCGCGTTCGCGAGCTTCGCCAGAATCTTCGTTTCCGTCTTCTTTACCATCCAGATGGGTCCCGAGTGATTGTTTTGATTTCGTGCCTATAGATTCTTTTGGACGAAGAATATTATGGGCAATTATGGCATAGGCGTTGGGTGAGCGACATGTCCACTGGTCTGTCCACTGGTCTGTCCACTGGTCCGGGCGTTAGTAGGTCCCCGCTCTTTACCGAAAATAGTCCAAACCCAAAAGAAACAGGACCACCCCGATACGCGCGGTTGATCCCATCATCTACTTGGACACCTTAATGACGCCATTTAACGAGTCTTTGCCCAGCTGGGCTAACTTCCCTGCTCGAGCGCCCGAACATGCAACGAGCTGCGCGGCGGGAAAAGCCGCCGCCGCACCTCGAAAGACCAAGGCCGGAGGCCCAGCCCCAAGTCCGCGACCCTCTCTGCGCGACCGACCGGCACGGAAAGCGCGAAAGCTCCCGCCCAGCGAGCGGCACCGATGACCGACCGGATCGCGTACAAAGTGCTGACCGCCGAGCAGTGGGCCGCCCTCCGCGCAGGCACCTTTCACGGTGCGCCGGTCGACGCCAGGCGAACGGTGCGGTCTGCCTACCGAAGTAATCTCGGCTGTTCGCTCCCTGCCCTTACCCTCCCCCGGCGGGGCTTCGTTGCACGATTTAGGATTCACGTTTCGTGAATCACACTCAATGAATTATGCTGACGACACATTGGCTGGTACGAGAGAACGACTCGGATGGACCGCTATCTCGAAGACCCCTTCTTTTGCCCGGTGGCTACGGTTAGAGCAGGCCGGTGCCTAGGAGCTTAATTGGGGTCGTGCGCTCGCGACCCGACACCAGCCACTCTGGGAGGCACCGCCGTCGAGCGGCGCAGCCGCGTCCTCCTTACCACGCATGATACTGACCTTGGTGCGAAGCCTCTCGATAATTCTCTCCATCGCCGCTCTGATGTATCTCGCGGCCTGCATTGCACTCTTCGCGATGCAGCGCTCCCTCATCTACTATCCGCAGCGCACCCTGCCACCGCACGACGACTCAACGTTGGCGATCGCCGTCGACGGCGCACGAGTCCTCGTCTCCACGCGTGCGAGCTCCGGCCCCAACGCCGTGATCTATTTCGGCGGCAACGGAGAAACCGTCTTCGAAAGCCTCCCACCCCTGCAACGCGCCTTTCCTGAAACCGCTCTCTTTGCACTCCACTACAGAGGGTATAACGGCAGCACCGGAACCCCCACTGAGGCTTCCCTGATCGCTGACGCCCAGATCCTCTTCGATCAAGTGCACCAGGACCACGCCCACATCACCTTGATCGGCCGCAGTCTCGGAAGCGGCGTCGCGATCCATCTCGCCAGTCTGCGGCCGGTGGCCCGCCTCGTCCTCGTCACGCCTTACGACAGCCTGCAGGACCTCGCCGCCCGGCGTTTCCCGTTCTTTCCGATCCGCTGGTTGCTGCTCGACAAGTTCGAATCCTGGCGTTACGCACCCAAGATCTCCGCCCCGACGCTCCTGCTCGCCGCGCAAAACGATGAAGTCATCCCCCGCGCCAGCACGGAGTTGCTGTATCGACACCTACCAAAGGGCCTCGCCACCTTGATCGTCGTTCCCGACGCCGCCCACAACACCATCTCCGACACCACCGAATACACCGCCCTACTGAGAGGCCCGCCATAATTGCTCTCCGCCAGTCCCCGCCGGACGGAGCAATATGATCGCTCCGCTATGCCGGCGAAATTGTTCCGTTGAGCAGCATTCTCGCAACTTACCGACGAGGCGCACCCGGTTCATGACCCGCCGCAAGCGGCCCATGCTGCGCGGTGACTACGAAACCCGTTCCCAATCGGCTAACGCCGCAATTCTCCCGTAACTCTTTGCTTTCCGGCGATACCGATCATCCGCAGTCACCAGGACAGCGTCGCCATGCTCCAGCGCGACCGCGTGGTACAACGTATCAAACAGGTGATGACCGGTTTCGATCGCGAGCGCTGTCGCCCGGAGTAAGACATTCGGATCATCGCTCGTCGGAAATTGCATTGCCGACAGCAGTCCGACATCTTGGACCGCGGTTTGTGGAGTCAACCGCGCGGCGACCGCGGCCACTTCGATCAACCAATGCGCGGGCTGCAAAACTTCCAGATTTCCATCGACAAGGGCCTCGATCAAGGCCAACGCCTTCTCGGTGTCAGGCTCTTTGGCGGGATCTTCGAGCAGCCATTTGAGAATCACGCTCGCGTCAAGGACAATCGTCACGGCCGGCCAGCGGCCCGCGCTTTTTTAATCTGTTCGCTTGTCGCGCTCGCACGCGCCGAGCGAGCCGTGCTCAATTGGCGGAACAACTTTGCCCGCTTGGTACGGAGCTGCCGCTCCCGTACCGCGCGCCGCATGAGTTCCGCGATGACCGCGCTCTTATTCTGGTCGCCGAAGGCCTTGTCGAACGCAGCCTTCACGTCATCCGGAACACTAAAATTAACGGTCGCCACGGCGTCTCCATTGTTGAAACTTTCAACAATTGCACTATACGCTTCGTCAAAGGTTGGTCAATCGCGACTTCCGTGAATTTTTGACCAAATCCCTCCATCAGACCTCATTTGGACCGCCCCAATTGCGGCCGTCCGCACTCGACACCTCCCTGCAACGGCACGAGGCGCCGCGCGCGGAATGAGGACGACGCGCCACGCGTCGAGGGATTCGCAGCACGGCGCGGGCCGGCGAACTGTCCGTCGACGATACGTTAACGAACCGTAATCGAATCTGCCGCAAGCGAGGCCTCAATCGAGGTGTCCGGCTTGCCGCACCGTCAACGCCTCCCTCCGCACGCCGTTGAACTCAGTGTAGTTCACCAATCGAGGATCGTCGCCATGTACAAGCTAGCATCGGTCGCCCTGAGTGCCGCGTTGGGTGTTGCCGGCGTTTCTCAAAGCGTCCCCGCCGAGGCGCATGCCTCCGTAAGCATCGGCGTCGCCCTGCCCGGCGTGGCCGTCGTTGCCCCGTACACCTATCCAGCGGGTTACTACGCGCCTTACTACTACCCGCCCCGCTACTACGCGCCCCGCTACTACGCGCCCTATTACGCACCCTATTATTACGCGCCCTACTATTACAGGCATGGCCGCTACTGGCATCGGGACTATGACCGCGACCGATACGAGCATCGTCACTGGGACCATGACGGCAACCGCTGGGACCGCCGGTGAGACTGCGGTTCAAAGATCAGCGACAACGTCGCGAGCGCCCCGACATGGATGTCGGGGTACGGAGCTCAATCTTTAAGTTGGATGATTCCGATGCCTCTTCCATTCCAATGCGTGGGGTCGTGCGCGGAAAAAGCGAGTTGCAGCCCATCGGGGGACCACACCGGATGATCGGCGTTAAGCGCGCGGTCGGTGACCTGAACGAGACCCGTACCGTCGCGATTGACGATGAATATGGAGTACACCCCCGCGGCACTTCCGCGCGTCGATTCGAACGCCAGTCGCTCGCCGCTGGGCGACCAGGTTGGCGCTCTTCCTTGAGCTGGGTTCGACTCTACGGTGTGCATCGCTCCCACTTCGTCAACGAGCCACAGCGAGTTCCTTGACTGGTCGTATTGCTGTCCCTTGTTCTCCTGACCGGCGAAGGCAATCCATTTTCCGTCGGGCGATACACTGGGCATTCCTGAAAGGACCTTTTCCTTATCCGTAATCGCCACGGCAACGCCGCTGCTCAAATCAATGCGTTTGATCGCCATATCTCGGGCGTCCATTGCCGCGATTTGTTTTCCATCGGGATACCAGGATGGATAAAACACTTGATTGGACAATCCTCGGATACTCAAGCTGTGAGCGCCCGATCCGTCCGGCTTTATGATCCAGACGGTGTTCTCTCCACCGGGGGAAATTCCCGTGAATGCAATGAGGTCGTTTCGCTTCGACCAGTTCGCGCGGGTTGCGGAAACCGGTAATGGGTTAACAGCGAGTTTCCGGGGCTCGCCGCCACCCACCGGAACGAGGAGCAGCTCCCAGGTCCCTTTCACGCGGCGACTAAATAGAATCAGGCTGCCGTCGGGCGAAAACCACGGCCAGAAATCTTGGCTGCCGTCAGTCAGGAACCGAACCTGTGAAGCCGCAACGGGCCAAGAGACCGCCGTCGGCTCAGATTGAGATCCGGCCGCGCCGTGCGCGGCTAGCGTTGCCAGCATGACGACGGCGCATTTGTGCAAGACGCCCCGTCGTCGATTTTTCACTAGGAATGCTCGCGCGCAGTGCGCTGAGGAGATTTCTGCCGTCCGGCGATGTTCGAACCGAACTTCAGACGCCCTACATCACTTCGAGCGACGTGGTCATTTGTCTTGGTTTGCTTCTGCCACAGCATTCCGCGCGTCCAGCTTCTTGATGAGAGCTAGGTCTTTCTTCTTCCGCCAATTTACAAATATTCTGGCGACTAGCGCAACGGCGAGCGCCACCGTTCCCGCGACCCCTGTGGTGAGAACGCTTGACCAGTGAATCTGCATTCCATAAGCATTGACATAAGTTTCCGCACCCCGGTGGTGAAGAACCTCGAGTGTCGCGCGAAATGCAAACGCCGATACGTCCAGCAACGCTCCAATGCCAAACACCACCGTCAGCCAAATCAATACGCGGCGGTTCATCTAGCGCCTAACGAGGTTGAGCGAGTCGGGCCTGCGCCGACGACAAACGAGATTGCTTGGTCCCAGTTCATCGATCCCTCCTTGGCTCACCGAAGATGCGTCCCGCGATCGGCCGGACTGTTAGGCCGTCGTCCACAACAATCACTTGAAAGAAGATTCCTTAAACACTCGAATTGCTGGCAGCAGGCAGCACCAGCATCATGACGGCAATATCCATTGTCAAGCCGCAACCTCGCGGCCACCCCAAAATAGGCCGCAGAGATCGAAAATTGCTTCATTGCTTCTGGGGCAGGCTGTCCATGATGTCGTAATAGTCGCCTTTGCTCGACACGTGAACGTGAATAGCCAGTCTGGTAGCGGTGGGCAGATCGAATGCGCCCATGGCGATGCCAATCCAGTCCCTATGGATCGGATCCCAAAACAAGGAAGACCCGCACTTCGTACAAAACCCGCGCCGCACTTTTTCGGAGGATTGAAACCAGCTTATGTTATCGTCGCCATGAATGGACAAGGCGGCGCGGGGAACGTCAGTAGAAGCGAAGACATGGCCTGAGTGCTTGCGGCATTGAGAACAATGGCAGGCGTCGGGTGGGGGCAGATCGCCGTCGACCTCGAAACTCACGGCGCCGCAAAGACATGATCCTTTGTGCATGCCACAAACCCCTATCTAATCGTACCGTACCGAGGTCAAACCATGAGCCACGTTGCCGGCTGGTGTTGGACGATCCTAATACTTCTCGCCATGTGCGCGGTGCCGGCGCGAGCGTATCAGCGGGCGCTGAAGATCATACTGCTGCTCGCGATATTCCCGATCGCGTTCCTGCTGCTGGTGTGGCTGTGACGCCCGAGCATGAGGCCGCGATCCGCGAGCGTGACGCAAAATGGCGGCTTGAGCCGATCGCCTGCGCTCGGGCACCCGCGAATTCGCCGTCTAGTCAATCATGCCGTGTAGTCACCGGTTACCTGGCGCCGCCGTGATCGGCCGCGTCCCGACTGCGCGCACTATGTGAGCCTCGGCGCAGTTTCCGCGGAGACGCCACCTGCGCTGCAGAACGTAGGGTTGATTTCGCCCTGATCGGTTGCGTCGCGGGCGCTCTCGTTGCCGGCACCGCCTTTGGCCATGATCAGCCGCGTCCCCGGGCGGCCTGCGCGGGCCGCGCGCACTATGCTCCCCCGGCGCAGTTTCCGCGGAAACGCCGCGCGCGCCGCAGAACCGGGGATCGATTTCGCCCTGATGGGCTTCATCGCGGGCGCTCTCGTTGCCGGCACCGCCTTTGGCCGTGATCTGCCGCGTCCCCGGGGTGGGCTGCGCGGGCCGCGCGGGCGAGGCAACTGGATTTATATCCAGTATATAGCGAAAACCCCTGCAATATTCACCGCTTAGCGGAGGTAGACCAATATACTTCTGTTGTAATCGTGCAGTTTGTGATGCTACCCGTGCAGTTTGTGATGCTACCCGTGCCGCGATGCCGCGCGCCCTGCCGCGTCGGGGGCGGCTGCAACGGAAGCCAATCGATGTCCGTACCCTCACGTCGACCGGCTCGGAAGAACCCTGGGTCGTCCCACCCGCGGTCCGCCGCTCCCCGAGGTGTCCCGGCGCGGTGCCGTCTCCTCGGCCTCGTCGCCCGTTGCGAGCGCGGCATGGTGCGTTGCCGCCCGGAGAGACGCTGCCAGGCCCGAGTTATTCATGAACGACGAAAAGCTCGAAAGGAGAGGCCGGAGTGGACGGGTGTTTTCCGGAGCGTGAAAAACAGGGCCGTCGCATGCGACCGCGGGGTTCGCCACGGATGGCGAACCACCGGCTTTGTGCGCGAAGCAGGCAAGCGAGAGCGCAGAAAGTCTTTCCCGCGGCCCTCCATGGGTCGAACACATACACTGCCGCGGCCTGCCGGTTGCCGTGACCCTCTTTAAATATTATCATGACAATAATAAAAACTGGCGCCATCGTCCCGGCGCCGTGGTCACTTGCCGGAGCCCGAGGGGAAATCAAATGAATCATGACGTCATCATTTCTTGCGCCGTCACCGGGGACGACACCAAGGTCACGAAGAGCCCCCACTGCGCCATCACGCCGGAACAGATCGCGGCCACCGCCATCGCGGCGGCGAACGCCGGCGCGGCCATCGTTCACATTCACGTGCGCGATCCCGAGACCGGGGCGTTCAGCATGGAAACCCGGCACTATCGCGAGGTGGTCAAGCGCATCCGGGAGAGCAAGGTCGACGTCATCGTCAACCTGACCTGCGGCATGGGCGGCTACATCGTCGTCGGCGATCACGGCCTGAAGGACACACCCGCTCCCGGCAGCGACTTCGTGACGCAGGAAGATCGCATGCGCCACGTCATCGACCTCTGCCATGAGGGCCTCTATCGCCCCGACATCGCCACGCTCGATTGCGGGTCGTTGAATTTCGGCGATGGAAATCGCGCCTATGTTTCGACGCCGAACTATCTGCGCCAGGGTGCCGCGATCGCCAGGGATTTGGGCGTGAAGCCGGAACTCGAAGTGTTCGACACGGGAAACCTCTGGTTCGTGAAGCAGATGGTGAAGGAGGGGCTGCTCAATGCGCCGTCACTGATCCAGCTGTGCATGGGCATTCCGTGGGGAGTACCCGCCGACGTCGGCCACCTCCTGGCGATGGTCAATTCGCTGCCCGAGAACTGCAATTGGGGCACGTTCGCAATCAGCCGCATGCAGATGCCGTGGGTGGCGCAATCCGTTCTGCTCGGAGGCAACGTTCGAGTGGGACTCGAGGACAATCTATACTTGAGCAAGGGCGTCTACGCCAGCAACGCGCAGCTCGTGGAGAAGGCGCGCACCATCATCGAGGCCATGGGTGCGCGCGTGCTCACCGCGGCGCAAGCCCGCGAAAAACTGCAGCTGCGCTGAGTCGCGACGTTGACCGTACCTTCCTCGTCCGCCGCCCTCCCCTCCTACCGCGCGAAGCTTCTGCCGGAGTGGATCGACTACAACGGTCATGTGCGAGACGCGTACTATGGCCTGGTGATGAGCTATGCCATCGACGACGTCATGGACCACCTCGGGTTGGACGCCGCCTACCGGGAACGCACCCGCTGTACGCTGTACACGCTCGAACTGCACATGCGGTATCTGCACGAGGTCAAGGACACGGACGATCTGGTCGTCGCGAGCTCGATCCTGGATGCCGATCGCAAGCGCATCCACCTGGGTTGCCGCTTCCTATGCAGCCGCCTCACCGAAGCCGTGGCGACCGGCGAAGTCATGCTGCTGCACGTGCATCAGGGCGACAAGCCGGCGAGCTCGCCGTTTCCGCACACCGTCGATGCCACACTCCAGACACTGAAATTGCCACCCGAGGCGGGCGCCGTGTGGGGTCCCGGATCGCGCCGAATCGAAATACGGCGCTGATCATGACTCGACGATATGCCCGCTTTCTCGTCAGCCACCCACGGTGGAAGCCGAGCGCCCGAATCGGGCGCGCGCGGTTTGCTGCGGGGGGCGCGCAACCCATCCCCAAGACCCCATGACGGCCGACATCCGGCGGCTCATCGCACCGCGCAGCATCGCCCTGGTAGGCGCATCTGCCTGGACGGACGCCGTCGCCGCAGGCAATGCGGCCGTGGGCTACGACGGCGCCATCTGGCGGGTACATCCCACCCGTACCTCGACCGCGGCGGCGCCTTGCTACCGCTCCGTCGCCGATCTCCCCGCCGCTCCCGACGCGGCGTTCATCGCCGTTCCCAATCACGAGGCGCCTTCCGTTGCCGGTGCCCTGGCGGCGCGGGGTGCCGGTGGATTCGTGTGCTTTACGGCGGGCTTTTCCGAAACCGGCAGCGAGGCCGGCCGCCGGCTGACCGACGATCTGGTCAAGCAGGCCGGCACCGTGCCCTTCTTCGGACCAAACTGCTACGGATTCGTCAATTTCTTCGATCGAGCGGCAATGCTGCCCGATCAGGTCGTGGGCGGCCGGCCGGATCGCGGCGTTGCGCTGATCTGTCAGAGCGGCACGATCGCGCTCACCTTGATGTTCAATGACCGCTCGCTGCCCATCGGGTGTCTGTTCACGGTCGGGAATCAGACCCGCATCGCGGTCGAGGATGTGATCGAACTGCTGGCCGACGATCCGCGCGTCAGCGCATTCGGGCTGTATCTGGAAGGGATCAAGGACACCGCGGCATTTGCGCGCGCCGCCGACAAGGCACGTTCGCTGGGCAAACCCATTGCCGTGGTGAAATCGGGGAGAACGGCAGCCGCCGCTCTGACCGCGCACAGCCACACCGGTGCCCTGGCGGGCGCTGATTCCGTTTTCGATGCGTTCTGCCGGCAGGCCGGGATCGCGCGCTGCGATACCTTGGGCACGCTCTGTGAAACATTGAAGCTGTTCCACGTGGGCGGCGCGCTGCCGGGCCGCAAGGTGCTGGTGATGGGGGCGTCCGGCGGCGACATGGCGATGACCTCCGACGTGTCCCGCTCGCTCGATCTCGATTTCGCACCCGTCCCGGCGGATCGGGCGGCAACGCTGCGCAGATTGCTGACCGATCGGGTGACCATTGCGAATCCCTTCGATATCCACACCTACCTGTGGTTCGATCCCCCGACCCTCGGGCAGGTGTTCAGCACGGCGCTGCGCTCGGGCTACGACGCGGTGGGGTTCATGCTCGATTGTCCGCCGGAAGAGAAGGCGGACACGGCTTCCTTCGATGCCGTGATCGATGTGTTCATTGCTGCCGCACAGGATGCCCGGGCACCGGATGCCGAGGCCCAGAATGCCAGTGCACAGAATGCCGAGGCACAGAACGCTGGAGCACAGAATCGCCGGGCACAGAATGCTGGAGCACAGAATGGCCGGGCACAGAATGCCGGGGCAAGGAAAACCGGGGCGCAGGTTGCCGCCGAGCCGGCCGCACCCTCTCGCGCCGCGCTGATCGCCTCACTGCCCGAAACCATCAGTTCGCGAATCCGGCAGCGCTGCCTGGAAGGCGGCGTCATTCCCATGCAAGGGCAGCGTGAGGCGCTCGAGGCTCTGTCGTTGGCCGGAGGAGTCGGCGAATCATGCCGGCTGAACCAATTTCCAAAGTTGCAGATCCCATCGGGGATTCCGAACGCTCCGGGTACGCGGAGTCTGACCGAGACCGAGGGCAAACGGGTGCTCGCTGCGCATGGCGTGAAAGTTCCGCGCGGCCGCGTGGCGTCCGCTGCCGCGGTGGCGGAAACCGCGGCGGAAATTGGTTTTCCGGTCGTACTCAAGGCGGTCGGTGCGCAGCTGGAACACAAAACCGAAGTCGGCGGAGTCGTCCTCAACGTCCGGAGCGCCGCCGAGGCCACGGCAGCCGGTGAACGGCTTGCGGCGTTGTCGGACACTCTCCTGGTTGAGGAAATGGTGACCGACGGCGTCGCAGAAATCCTGGTCGGAGTGATCGTGGATCCGCAATTTGGCCAGGTGCTGGTGCTCGGCGCCGGGGGCGTGCTGACGGAATTGCTGGCGGATACCGTGACGCTGCTGCCGCCGTGGACTCGGGACTCGATCATCGCGGGACTCGACCGGCTACGAGCGGCTCCGCTGCTCAAGGGGTACCGCGGCAAGCCTGCCGGAGACATCGCCGCCCTGGTGGACTCGATTCTCGGGGTCGCGGGCTATGCTTCGGCAAACCTCGCGGAGGTCGTGGAAATCGACGTCAATCCGGTGATCGTGCGGCCGGCGGGGCTGGGTGTCGTCGCGGTGGACGCCCTGATTCGGCTCAATGTCACCGAGTTGTCTCAATGATCGAACATAATTCGAAGGGGGAAACTCATGTCCGATGGAATCAACGTCACGAACGCCGGCGATATTCTGGAAGTGACCATTGACCGTCCCAAGGCGAACGCCATCGATCTTGCGGCAAGCCGGCGGCTGAACGAGGTTTTTACGTCGTTTCGCGACGATGCGTCGCTCAAGATCGCCATCATCACCGGCGCCGGGGACCGGTTCTTTTCGCCCGGCTGGGATCTGAAGGCCGCGGCGGCCGGCGAGAAATCCGACGAGGACTGGGGCGTGGGGGGCTTCGGCGGCCTGAATCATCCCCGGAACCTCAATAAACCCGTCATCTCCGCGGTCAACGGCATCGCCTGCGGCGGAGGCTTCGAAGTGGTCTTGGGCACCGACATCATCGTCATGGAAGAGCACGCCAAATTCGCGCTCCCCGAGATCAACGTGGGCGTCCTGGCGGATGCGGGCACGGTGAAACTGCGGCGACGCATCCCCTATCATGTCGCGGTCGAATTCCTGCTCACCGGCCGCTGGATGGATGCGGCGGAGGCCAAGCATTGGGGCCTCGCCAATCATGTCGTGCCCAAGGGGCAAGCGATGGCGAAGGCCCGCGAGATCGCGCGTCAGTTGGCCGACGGCCCGCCGCTGCTCTTTCCGGCCATCAAGCAGCTGCTGCGCCACACGGAAATGGTGCCGGAACACGAGGCCTTCGAACTCCATGATTCGCTCGACTTGGTGCAGCGGGTCATCCGTTCCGAGGATCTGAAGGAAGGCACGCGCGCCTTTGCCGAAAAACGCAAACCGCGATGGACCGGGAGGTAGCGGGCGGATATGTGAAGGGTCCCCCTAGTCAGCGGGGCAATTTACGTCCAAGCTTCTGAAATGGACATCCTCTTAGTGGAAGACAGCCCGGAAGTCAGCCTGATCACGGTCGAATACCTGCAGGAACTAGGACATCAGGCGGTTGCGGTCGTCGATGCGGAGCACGCGCTGAAACAGGTCGCTCAGCGGAATTTCGACGCCGTCATGACCGACGTCAGTCTTCCGGGGATGTCGGGAATCGACCTGGCCAGGGAACTCGCCAAGAAGTACCCAAACCTGCCCGTGGTCATCTCCTCCGGGTACGGGGCACTCAATGCGGAATTCCTGGGAGACGCGCAGGTGAACGTCATGGTGCTGCCGAAGCCCTACGACCTGGAGATGCTCGAGAAGACCCTGAACGCAGCGGCGGCGGCCTCGTGCGCGCGCACTTCGGCCTGAACGCAACTACCAGGCGTACATCACCGACAAAGTCAGGGCCCCTCCCGTCAATACCAGCGCGGTGCCCTCGGTTTTCTGAGGCTCGTGCGTGAACGGACTATCCCGCGCGCTGCCGAGCAGCCGGTTTACCGCCAGATCGGCGTTCACCAGCCATCGTCTGTTCAAGAAGCGCGTCGCGCTGAAGCCCAAGCCCACCGCATTCATCCCGCCGTGGGCGGCAAACTCAGGGTAGCCGGACGCCAGCGCCTGGGTGTGGTCGACGCCAAACGCGGTCTGCATGTGGCGCCGGTCGGCGAATGTCACCGAGGGGCCGGCGAACATCACGAATTTCTCCGAGCTCCCGGGAAGCGGCAGATATGCCTCCAAATCGCCGACCCAGCCCTCGGCACCCCCCAAAATGCGCCGCAAATCTCCCCGCAAAACCAAGGGAAATTCTTTCGAAACGACGTAGGAGCCGAAGACTTTGAAGAGCGGAGCCACTTCGATGTTGCCCAGGCCCTTCAGATGATTGAGATCATCCTTCTCCCGCCGTCCGAGGTCATAACCAACCGCAATGCCGACGCGATAGTTCTCACCGCGGACGAAGTTGTACCCGATTCCCTCCCCGGTGGAGGCAAAGAACTCATCGCGGTACCGCACATCGATCACGGGCCCCGCGAGGGTGCGGTAATTCCGGGCGCCTTCATAGGCGGGTCTCGGTTCGGCCGCGAGACCGACCTGCACTCTCCAGTCCGGAAGTTCGGGCTCGAACAGGCTGACCAGGATGATACCCGCTGAGTACTGCCACTCCTGCAGCGGTGACGGAGTCTGAGAACTTGCCGTCCGAGGAATCAGAACCATCATCGCGCAGAGCAGAAGTGCCGCCGCCGCACCCGCGCGGGCCTCGCGAATAACGCGTCTCAGTGCGGACGCTCGATGGCGGCACCCGCGCACTGTGGGCATTCCACGGGCGCGGTCGCGAGGGTCTCGGTAATCAAATCGGTCAGCTCCCCGGTGCTGTGACCAAAATCGCGTACGTACGGGATGTCGTGCCGCACCAAATCCTCCGCCAGCGCAAACGCGCAGGCCGGATCAGCCTCCTCATCAAGGAGAAGCTGGCCGTGCACCGGGCAAGTCCGCAGCACATGCGTCTGCAATGCAATCGCCACGGCCACGCTCTGTTTCTGATCCATGATTTGATGCGCGACCCGCGAGCCTGAGACTCAGTGGCGCGACTCCGGGTCGTCCGTCGAGCGTGACCAGCTGCGGCCCGAGCGGGCCTTTGGCGCCGAAGCCACCCGCCGCGTTACTTCGCCCGTCACGACCTTGAGGGCTCTGCGCCACGCTTCGGCCTGCGGCGCCGGTGCCGGCGGATCGTAGGGAGCAAACGGCGGTTGTTCAGGGGTGGGAGGATCTGGAACGGGGTTCTCGTTGACTAGCTGGCTCATCCGCCCAACACCTCTGAAGTCACGCGGGAAAGACCGGCCGCGCCGCGCCGGATCCTGCGCATGCCGCGCGACACCCCTCGTGACATCCCGCCTCTCGACAATATGCCACGCGACAGCAGCAGTCCCGCCGCCAAACCTGCGACGGCCAGAGCACCCACAGCCGCCTGCCAGGGATTCGATCGAACATAGCGCTCGGTGGTCTTCGCGGCGCCGGTCAACTGATCGGCGAACGAACTGAGGACATTGCTGTTCATGGAACCTCCGGTGTGCTTGGGGTCCACACACTATGAGGACGGGCCGACGGCAATACGGTCGGCCGATCACCTCGGCGCCTGTAGGACGAATCAGACGGTCGACTACGGATCCCCGGCTTCACGGAATTCAGAAAGCGAGATACGGCCAGTCGGAATCCACGGAAGCCGATGCGGCGCCGCTTGCATTCGCGGCCGCGTTCAGCGCCGGCGCTTCGGCCTGGGTCTCGCGCATCCCGCCGGTTTCGTATGCAAGGGCGGCGAGCAAGGCGCGAATCTCGATTTGCGAGCGGGTGAAACTTTCATTGAGGTCGCTGGCCCACGTGAGCACCCGCACATCGGACAATTCGCGTGCCAGCGATTTCAACGCCGCTTCGAATCTCACCAACGCCTGATGCCGCGTCCTTACACCCAATCCGGCATTCGTCGCCGCAAGGCCGTTCGCGACGATCACGCCGATTCCTGGATCTTTCTGGAAACTCGCGTAGGGATGAGCACGCAAGCGCCCGGAAACGGTGCGCGCGACGCGCCACGCGGCGCATCTTCCACGACTCAGCAGCACATCGCGCGAATCTAGGGCCTGCGCGATCGCGCGGACCCGCAGCGCAGCCGCTCGCAGCCGCCGCAGTCTTTCAACTTCCCTATCGATCATGGCGTTCTACCTATTGCCTTTCCGCAACAAGGGATCTTCAAGATGCAAGGTAGCATCTCTCGTTTGCCACTCACTTTATGTAGGAAGAATACCTATTTTTGCGGGATGCAGCTTAGGCTGGATTATGTTCAGCAGGAAGCGATGCAGATTGTTGCGTAAAAGCCGCACCAAGAGGCGCGCGTGTCCGCGTGTAACGCGCGTGGTTCACCCGCCCAGGGGGCGCAGCAGACTGCGCGAAATGATGTGCCGCTGAACCTCGCTGGTGCCGTCCCAGATGCGCTCGATGCGCGCGTCCCGCCAGATCCGCTCGAGCGGCAGGTCGCTCATCAGGCCCATTCCGCCGTGGATCTGCAGCGCTTCGTCCGCGACCATGGCAAGCATTTCCGTGGCTTTCACCTTGGCGATCGCCATGTCCATGTCGGTATCGACCTTCTGATCGCGTTTCCAGGCGGCCTCGAGCACCAAAAGTTCGGCGGCGCGCAACTCGATCGCCATATCGGCCAATTTGAAACTCACGCCTTGGAACTTGCCGATGGACTGCCCGAACTGTCGCCGGTCGACCGCCCATTGCGTTGCGAGTTCGAAGGCGCGTTCGGCGCGGCCGAGGCAGGTCGCGGCAACCTGCAATCGGGTCGAGCCGAGCCAGGTGTTGGCGACATCGAACCCGCGATGCAGTTCGCCCAAAATCGCCGACTTGGGCACGCGGCAATCGTTGAATTCGAGAATGCTGTTGGTGTAGCCGCGATGGGAAACGTTCTTGTAGCCCGGGCGCACGACGAATCCCGGGTGGCCCATGTCGATCAGGAAGGCGGTCATTTTCTTGCGCGCGCCGTGCGCCGAGGGCTCCTCGCCGGTCGCCGCGAACAGGATCACGTAGTCTGAATGATCGGCGTGGCTGATGAAGTGCTTGGTGCCATTGATGACGAAGTCATCACCGGACGGCACCGCCGAGGTCTTCATTCCGCGCAGGTCGGAACCCGCGCCCGGCTCGGTCATGGCGAGACATTCGGTCCGGTCGCCGCGCACCGTGGGCAGCAGATACCGTTCCCTTTGTGCACCTTCGCAGGCCAGGAGAATATTCGAGGGCCGGCCCACGCAGGAATAATGCAGCGCGTAGTTCGTACGACCCAGCTCCTTCTCGTAGAGCACCCATGCCACGGTGTCGAGTCCGGCGCCGCCCACTTCCACCGGCATGTTCGCGCCGTAGAGCCCGGCGGCGATGGCCTTGGCCTTGAGTTCGCGGTGCAGATCCTCGCGCAGCACCCCGCTCTCCTCCACTTCTTTCTCGTGCGGGTAGAGCTCGTTCTGCACGAAGTCCCGGGTCGTCTTGATGATGAGCTGCTGCTCTTCGCTCAGGGAGAAGTCCATCGTTACACCTCTTCAAGATGCGCCGAAATGCGCACGCCTCAAGTTGCGCCGGCGGCAACCCGCGCGCGGGCCGGCCGGGCGCGCTTCGATTTCGCCCACTGCCGCAACAATTGGAGCTGCAGGTCGAGCTGTTCGAGCTGCGCGGCCGCCGGCCAGTCGCGCGGGCTGGTCACCGCGCCCGCGGTCAAACCGTTGATGAACGTGACGACCGATCGCAGAACGTGATCGCGGGTGGCGGGCGCCCAGCCCGACCACTCGGGCCAGTGCTCCTCGAAGCAGCGCGCGAACAGCCGCATGTATTCCCGGTGAACCCAGGCATTCAGCCGCTTCAACCGCTTGTCCGTCGAGACCTGACCCCAAAAGGCCATCCAGAAGGCGCACTCCGTGAATCGTTGAGGATCAACCGCCAGCGCCTCCGACAGCACGTTCAAGAGCCCCGTCTCGCCCCCGTCGCGCTCACGGGTGAGCCGCTGCTCGATGCGCAGCAGGATCAGGCGCAGGGCCGCGAGGATGATGGCTTGCTTCGATTCGTAGTAATGAGCGACCATTCCCGTGGTGTAGCCCGCGGCGCGCGAGATGCGCGCGACCGTGGCTTGTTCGAAACCCCGAGCGGCCACCACCCGGCACGCCACCAGCGCGATCTCCTCGCGGCGCTTCGCATGGTCGACGATTTTCGGCATCGGTGTCAGCGCTTCGCGCGGCCGCCCACGGGTTTGCCGGCGTCGCGTGGAGCGGGAAGCGCCGCGTGCAAGGCGCGCAGCGCCTCGATTTTTTCGCGGACCGCGCCGCCGGCGGGCGCCGCCTTGCCCAAGGCGGCGGCAACGTGCAGATGCATCTGTTCCCCCGTGGCGAGCAAGGCATCGTCGCCGCGCCGGTGCAGCCGGTGAAACACGTGCAGGCGCTTGTCGTCCGCGTCGAGCACCTGCGTGGTGACGTACAGCGCATCGCCGCTCTTGGCCTCGGCGAAATGCTTCACGTGGCTCTCCACGGTGTAGTACATATGGCCGGCCTCGCGATACGCCGCGTCGACCCCGACCCGCCGGTACAGGGCGTCCATGGCGCAGCCGAAGAGATGACCGTACTGGAAGTCGCTCAGATGATCGTTGTAGTCGGCCCACTCCGGACGAACCACGATGTCGAGGCGAAGCAGCGGCGCGTCGGCGCCGACGGGGGCGGTCGCGGTGTTCGCGGCCGCGGCATCCCGGTACAACCGTTCCTCGAGCAAACGCAAGGTCGAGCCGGCGCCGATGTCGAACTGGCGGAGCACCTGCTGTATGGCGACGAGGTAGTCGTCGCGCAGCCGCTCCAATTCCCGGATCGAGCGCCCCGCCGCCTGGGCCTGGGTTCCCTCGACCATCCGGTCGATGAGGGTCTCCGTCAGCTCCGGGGCCTCGAGTTTGGTCCAGGGCCACTTGAGGGCCGGGCCGAACTGCGCCAGCATGTGGCGCATGCCCGCTTCGCCGCCCGCGAGGTGATAGATCATGTTGGTGCCCATGGCGGCCCACCGCAGACCGGGACCATAGACGATGGACTCATCCAATTCGCCCGTGGTCGCGACGCCCTCGTTCACCATGTGCAAGATTTCGCGCCAGATCGCCTCCTGCAACCGGTCGGTCAAGTGGCCGGGCACCTCGCGGCGCACCTTGAGCGCATGCATGCCGATGTAGACGAAGAACTTCGCGGCCGCGTCGATGGCGGCGGGCGCGGTTTTCGCGCCGCCCACGAGTTCGACCAGCGGCAGGAGGTAGACCGGGTTGAACGGGTGCGCCACCAGAAACCGCTCGGGCGCCACCATGTCGCGCTGCAGATCCGTGGGCGTGAGGCCCGAGGTACTGGATGCGATGATGACGTCGGGACCGGCGTGCCGGCTGACTTCAGCCAGCATCCGCTGTTTCAGGGCCAATTGCTCCGGGATGTTCTCCTGAATGAAATCCGCGCGCTCCGCCATGGTGCGCAGGTCCGTCGTGAAGGACAGCGTTCCCTTGGGAGGCAGGGGCGCGAAGGTGAGGCGCGCCAGCGCCGGCTCCGCGTTCTCGACCGCGCCGCGTATCCAGGCCTCCATTTCGGGCCTGACGTCCGCGGCAATCACGTCGATGCCGAAGTGCAGCGCGCGGGCGGCCCAGCCGCCTCCGATGACTCCGGTACCCAAGAGACCCAGTGTATCGACCTTTCTCACGACATCTCGCCCCGCAGCGGATTTTTGTAATGTCACGAGTATAATATAAAAATTGCACGGCGGCGCAGCGCGCGAGGCAAGGCCGAAGGGTCACTGGCTCAAGACCACCGCACCGTCGGCGGGCCAGCTCAGATAGACCTCGTCGCTCCAATCGATGGACCACTCGGACGTGCGCCGGTCGTTCTGGGCAAAAACCGTGACCAGCTTGCCTGTTCCGGTCTTGATCCGATAGGTCGAGCGATTGCCGAGATAGCCGAGTTCCCACACGGTGCCCTTGATCTGGTTGAAGGGCTCGCCGGCCCGCACGGCCTCGACGGGCTGCTTGCTCAACCGGATCTTCTCGGGACGCAGCGCGATCCAAACCCGCTGGCCGCTGCCGAAGCGTCCAATGTCATCGACGACCAGGTCGCAGCCCGCCTCCGGACTGCAGACGACGAGATGCCCCGTCTCGCTGCCGCGCACCGTCCCCTCGAACAGGTTGGTGGTTCCGATGAAATCGGCCACGAACCGGTTCTGCGGAAACTCGTAGATCTCCGACGGCGTCCCAACCTGGATCACCTGACCGCGGTTCATGACGGCGATGCGCGTCGACAGCGCCATCGCCTCGTCCTGATCATGGGTGACGAACACGAAGGTGATGCCCACCTGATACTGGATGTTCATCAGTTCGAACTGCGTCTGCTCGCGCAGCTTCTTGTCGAGGGCGCTCAGGGGCTCGTCCAGCAGCAGCACTTTCGGCCGCCTGATGAGGGCGCGTGCGAGCGCGACCCGCTGGCGCTGCCCCCCGGAGAGCTGATGCGGCTTGCGCTTCGCCAGCGCGCCGAGCTGTACCATCTCGAGCGCATCGCCGATGCGCTTCGCCCTCGCCGCGCCGTCGAGGGCCATGCGCCGCAGGCCATAGCCCACGTTCTGCTCGACGGTCATGTGCGGGAACAGCGCATAGGACTGAAACATCATGTTCACCGGGCGCTCGTGCGGCGGCACCGCCGTCATGTCCGTATCGTCGATCATGATCCGTCCGGCGCTCGGGACCGCGAATCCCGCCAGCATGCGCAGCAGCGTGGTCTTTCCGCAGCCCGATGCACCCACCAGGGCGAACATCTCGCCCTTGTAGATGCGCAGATTGACGTTGTCCACCGCCGTGAAGGCGCCGAAGGTCTTGTCGATGCCTTCGATGACGATCTGCGGCCTCGCGTCGGGATCGAGCCACGGCTTGTCGGCAAGCGATTTCGGCTGGGTCGACGGCACGCGCCTAGAACTCGGCCGGCGGAGTCGCGCGGCGCCGGGCCGGCGCAAAAAAAGGCCGCTCCACCACCTCGGCTCGCGACATTCGGCGCTCCCATACGAGTTCGCGGTTGAGATAGATATCCGCCCAGACCGCCGTGCCCGTCCGGAAGTACGGTGCATCGACCATAGCAAGCGCGATGTTGCGCTTGCAAGTCGGCGACCACGCCGCCGAGGTGACGCTGCCGATCTCACGCCTGCCGTCCGCGCGCGCGTACAGCAGCGCATGGTGCGCCGGCTTGTTTCCGGCGACGTCGAGTCCCACCAGCCGCCGCCGCGGGCTCCGCCGCCGCTCCGCGAGAAGCGCGCGCCGGCCGTTGAAATGTCCCTTGTCGAAATCGACCAGCCATGCAAAGCCCAGCTCCAGCGGCGAGCGATCGCGGCCGGTTCGCAGCGTATGCTCCGCGGAAAGGAAGTCGACGTTCGGGCTCAGGAAGCCCGCCTCCAGGCGCGCCAGGTTGAGCGCCCGCGATCCGATGGCGCGAATTCCCCGCGAGCGCCCGGCCGCCATCAAGGCGTCCCACACCGGTTCAGCCGCCGCCGGCGTCATCCACAATTCGTAGCCCAAATCGCCGGTGAAGCCGGTGCGCGATACCGTCACGGAATGGCCGGCGAGAGAGAAGCAGCCGATCTCGAAGGGTTTGAGGCGCTCCACACCGCCGAGTCCCGCGCTCTTGAGCACTGCACAGGAAGTCGGCCCCTGCACGGCCAGTGCGGCGATCTCCGCCGTGACTTCTTCGACCGTCACGGCGAAGCCGATCGCCGAATCCAGCAGCCAGTCGATCTGCCGCTCCGCCGTGCACAGGCGGTATTCGCTCTCACCCAGCCGGAACACGGTGCCGTCGTCGATCAGATGACCGGCGTCGTTGCACCACACGCAATAGGCGACGCGATCGGTGTTGAGTTTTGCAAGGTCCCGGGTCACCAGCCGATTGAGGTACGGCACGGCGTCCGGTCCGGCGATCCGGTACTTCACCATCGGCGTCAAATCGTAGAGCGTGGTTGCATTGCGAATCGCGAAGTATTCCTGCTCGACCGAGGTGAACACGTCGACCGTGCTGTAACCCGACCACGCCACGAAACTGTCGACCTGGCTCAATGCTCTGGCACGGGCATGAAAAGGGGTCTCGAGCAGCGGTTTCTGGAAGTGCGGCGCGCTGCTCATGCCGCCCCCGCCAGCGCTCGCTGTGCGGCGTTGCGGCCGGCGAGTCCCATGACCCCCCCGCCCGGATGACAGCCGGCCCCGCACAGATACAGTCCCGGCATCGGCGTCTGATATTGGGCGGCACCGGGCACGGGCCGAACCATGAAAAACTGATCGAAAGCCAGCTCACCGTGGTGCCAATGGCCTCCTTCGATCCGAAACTCCCGTTCGATATCGGGCGGCGCGAGCAACTCCGCCTGCAGCACGCTCTCGCCCAGTCCCGGCGCCGCGACCTCCAAGAGCTCCAGGCACCGGCGGGTGAAGCTCTCGCGCTCGTGCTGCCAACCCGCCTCGAGCGCATACGGCGCGTATTGAACGATGGCCGACAAGACGTGCTTGCCGGACGGCGCCAATCCCGGTTCGTTCAGCGTGGGCACGGTGATTTCCATCGCGGGCGCAGCGGAATATTCACCATACTTCGCATGATTGTACGCACGCTCGAGATAGTTCAAGGACGGCGCAAGGAGCAGCCTGCCCTTCGCCGCGGCGGCATCCACGCCGGCGAACCGCGGCGGGCGGTCCAGCGCGAGATGCAGCTTGGCGGCCAATCCCCGCGCGCGAATATGGCTCACACGCCGTACGAATCCCGTGTCGAGATATTTCGTGCCGAGCAGCTTCAAGAAGGTGGTCTTGGGATCGGCGCTCGACAAGACGGAAGCGGCTTCGATGCGTTCGCCGGACTCGAGTTCCACGCCCGCCGTACGATCGGCCGCCACCAGGATGCGCGCCACCGGCGAGGTGGTGCGGATGGTCGCCCCGCCGGCGGCCGCGGACCTGGCCAAGGCGTCGCACACTGCCCCGAGGCCGCCGGTGGGTTGCGACAGCGCGGCTTCCGCGCCGGCCGACTCGGCGGCCATGCGGTACAACAAGGTCAGCACCGTTCCGGGCGAGCGCGGACCGAAGTTGGTGCCGAGTACGGCATCGAAGGCCAATGCACCCTTGAGGGCGTCGGATTCGAACCGTTCTTCCAGCAGGTCGAAGACGTTCATGCCGCCGATGCGCAGCAATTCGCGCATGTCCCGCCGGCCGAGGCGGCGGATCCGCCAGCCCAGCCTGAGCAGCGCCCAGCGATCCGCCCAATCGGCGGTGCCCAACCGGAGGGGCGCCTTGGCGAAGAGCGGCGCGAGTGCGCGCGCGAATCGGCGCATGCGCTGCAGATACGCGAGGTAGGCGCCCGCCTCGCCGGCAGCGGCGCCGGCAGCGACACCCGTCGCCGTCAATTCGAGGGACGCCCCGCCCGGAAGCAGCGCCGTCGTCGGCATGCCCCGCGCGGAGAACTTCAGACCGTACGATTCGAGTTCGAGGCTCTGGATCAGGGCGGCCGGCATGAGATGCAGCAGATGCGCGCAGCAGGACACACGAAATCCAGGGGCGAACTCCCGGGTGGCGGCCGCGCCGCCGAGCCGCGACTGCGCCTCCAGGAGAAGCACCCGGCGGCCCGCGCGCGCCAGCGTGGCCGCGCAGACCAGACCGTTGTGGCCGCCGCCGATGACGATGAACTCGTAGCGCGCCGGGGATGCTTGCCGTGCCATCCTCAGCACGCCTTTCCGAGATCCTTGAGGACGGCCCGCGCCGCGTTGGCACCGGGCGCACCCATCACCCCGCCGCCCGGGTGGGTGCTCGATCCGCAGAGATACAGTCCCCGGACCGGCGAGCGGTACTGGGCGTAACCCGGAATGGGACGGTTGAACAGCAGCTGATCCATGGTCAATTCGCCCTGAAAGATGTTCCCTTCGGTGAGACCGACTTCGTTCTCGATGTCCCACGGCGTACGGATTTCCGCATGCAGGATCAGCTCCCTGAAGCCGGGGCTGTGCGCCGCGATGGTGTCGATGACGGTGTCGCCGAAGGCGCGCCGCTTCTCCGCGTTCCACTTGCCGTCGGCGAGCTCGTACGGACAATACTGCACGAAAACCGTCATGTAGTGCTTGCCGTCCGGGACCATTGACGGGTCGATCTGGGACGGGATCAGCATGTCGATGTACGGGGCCCGCGACCAGCGCCCCTCCTTCCAGTCGTCATACGCCCGCTCCATCATTTCGATGGTGTCCGTGACGTGCATGTCGCCGCAGGTGCTCGGGCTCCCATCGGGTATCGCCGGAAAGCGCGGCAGGCCGTCGAGTGCGATGTTGAGCTTGCCCGAGGACCCGCGAATCTTGAAATTCTTCACCTGGGTCAGGAATTCGCCGGGCAGTTCCCGCGCGTCCATCGACTTCAGGAAGGTGCGGCGGACATCCATGTTCGACAGCACCAGAGGCGCCTCGATTTCCTCCCCGTCCTCGAGCCGCACTCCGGACGCCCGGCCGTTCTTCACCGTGATCTGCTCCACCGGAGCCGCGACCCGGATCGCGCCGCCGCTCGCCTGGAAAGATGCGCCGAGCGCATTGCTGATCGCGCCCATGCCGCCCCGCGCGAACCCCCACGCGCCGGCGGTGTCGTCGATGTCGCCCATGTAATGGTGCAGCAGTACGTATGCCGAGCCCGGCGAGCGCGGTCCCAAAGCCGTTCCGATGATGGAGCTGCCCGCGAAATGCGCCTTGACGATCTCGCTCTCGAAGTATTCATCGAGGAAATCGGCGGCGCTCATGGTCCAGAATCGCAGCGTGTCGTACATCCGCTCTTCGCCCAATCCGTGAAAGCGGCGGGCCAGGAACATGAGCTCCTGAACGTCGCGCGGCTTGAAGGACGCCGGGTCGGGCGGCTCGCGCATCAGCATCGGCTTGATGAACTTGCATTGCCGCATCACGTCGCGCGAATATCGATCGTATGCTTCGGCATCTCGTTTGGAGTGCCGTGAGATCTCCCGGCGAAAGGCGTCGTGATTGTCATAGATGGCAAGGTGGCCGCCGTCGCGCATCAGGGTGCATCCGCCTTCGTAGGGAATGACTTGCAGGCCGAACCTGGAAAGCTCCAAGGCGCGGATGATTTCCGGACGCAGCAGACTGCACACGTAGGAGCAGTTCGAGTAGGTGAAGTCCTGGTAGAGCTTGCGGCTGACGGCCGCGCCGCCGATGTACGGATTGCGCTCGAGCACCTGCACCTTGAGGCCCGCGCGGGCGAGATAGCAAGCCGCCACCAGGCCGTTGTGGCCGGCGCCGACGATGATGGCATCCAGGCTCATCGGCCGGGTCTCCGGGCCGATGCGTCGCGCCGCTCGCAGGTCTCGAGGGTGGCGTCGACCGCAATTTCGAAAGCCGCAAGGGTATCCGCGAAACAGGACGCATCGTGCGCGGCGCTCACGAACCACGGTTCGCGCGAGTCGGGCTCGCACAGCACGCCCTCGTCATGCAGCACCCGGGCCATGGCATCGTAGAAGGAATAGTCGCTGCTCTTCCAGGCGCGGTAATTGCGCGGCGGCACCTGCGAAAAATACAGGCCGCTCATGGAGGGATGGCCGACGAAGCTGTGCGCGATCCCGCGCGCCGTCAAAATCGCATGCATGCCGCTGCGCAGCCGCGTGCCGTACTCGCCGATGCGTTCCAGGGCGTCCGTCTCGTCGAGAATCTCGAGGCATTTTTCCGCGGCGGCGAGCGATACCGAATGCGCGGTATAGGTGCCTCCATGGGCCACGCCGCGTCCGATCTTGCGCATGATGTCCTCGCGCCCGGCCAGCGCCGAAATCGGATAGCCGTTGCCCATCGCCTTGGCAAAGGTGCAAAGGTCGGCCTTCACGCCGTACAGTTCCTGGACCCCGCCGCGCGCCACGCGAAAGCCGGTCTTGACCTCGTCGATCAGGAGCACGACGCCGTGCTTGTCGCACAGTTCGCGCGCCGCGCGCAGGTATTGCGGCTCGGCCGCAATCCCGAGGCAATTGCCCATAATGGGCTCGATCAAAAAGCAGGCGATCCGGTGCGCGTGACGCCTGAACACGTCCTCGAGCTGATTGGCGTCGTTGGCCTGGACGAAGTGCGCGAAGCTCTTGGTGCTGATCGGCACGCCTTCGCTGTATGGCTTCACCTCCGGATCGCCGACCTGCGACCACTTGTCCATCGGGGTGAACCACATGGCAGCGTCGAACAGCCCATGATAGCCGCCCTCGAGGATCACGTAGTCGTCCTTTCCCGTGTAGGCCCGCGCCAGGCGCAGTCCCGCCATTACCGCCTCGGTGCCCGAATTGGAAAAGCGCACGAGTTCCGCGGCCGGCACCATCTTGCAGATGCGCTCGGCGACCTTGAGTTCACGCTCGGTCGACAGGGCAAACACGCCGCCCACCGACATGCCGTCACGGGCCGCGGCGTCGACGCGTTCGTCGGCATAACCCAAGATCGCGGGTCCATAGCCCATGCGGTAGTCGACATACGCGTTGTCGTCGAGATCGACGATACGGGCACCCTTGCCATGCTTCACGTAGATGGTGCGCTCCTCGCCCCAGTAGCGGAAATTGGAAGCGACTCCGAGCGGCAGGCGCAGAACGGCGCGCGCGAAATGTGCGTTGTTCTTGATCAGGCTTCTGGCCATGGTTTCCCCCTTTGGTGCTCGAGATGGCGACCCTAGCATTCGTCTCCCGGTTTAGTCCATATTTTTTATATAGACATATAGTTTCCGGGCAGGAAGGGCCGCTCGGAACCTGCCAATGAGTTGCGTGCAACTCAAGGAAATGTAGTGTGGACTTGCCAAGACACGCGGTCGTGGCGTAAATTAAATACTCATATAACTGCAGCCGGGAATTCCGCCATGAACAGCCTGTCCGCCGCGAGGCTCGACGACGCAGCACCGGCCGGGCCGCCGCGAGCCCTGCCGGCGTGGGTGTACGACAATGCGGCGCTGACGCGCCTTGAACTCGAGCGGATCCTGATGCCGAGCTGGCAGATCGTCTGTCACGCCAATTCGATTCCGAGGGCGGGCGACTACGTCACCTTCGATTTGGGTCCCGAAAGCGTCATGGTGCTGCGCGACCGCGATGGTTCCATCCGGGCGTTTCACAACGTCTGCCGGCACCGCGGCGCGCGATTGCTGGATGGCGCGGGGAACTGCCCGGCAACCATCACCTGCCCTTATCACGGTTGGACCTATCGCCACGATGGCGGCCTCATCGGGATGCCGGTGCGCGAAAGTTTCCCCGGCTTGGATCGTGCGGAGCACGGCCTGCGCGTCGTGCGCACCGACATCGCGTTCGGATTCGTCTTCGTGTGCCTTGCACCCGGCACCGAATTCGGCGCACCGCCGCCGGTGTCGGAGACCTGGGGCAAGCTCGGCGGGGAACTGGCGCCCTACCGCTGCGAGGAAATGGTGCCGCTCGGTCCGATCACCTCGGAAGTCTGGAACGTGGATTGGAAGATCGCGATGGACAACTACCTCGAGTCCTACCACGTACCCGTCGGACATCCGGGCCTCAATCGCATGTTCACCCCGGATTATGAGGATCAGGCCACCGTGCCGGGCGTGGCGCGCGGAACGAGCTGGCTGCGCGGGACGCGCTCCTCACGCTGGTCCGAAGGACTGTATCAATCGCTGATCGGGAAGGCGGCCGGCCACTTGCCCGAGGAACTGCGCCGCTGCTGGCGGTTCTACAGCGCACTGCCGAATCTCGGAATCGATGTCTTCCCCGATCAGATGGACTTCTTCCAGGTGCTGCCCGCGGGCCCCGGCCGTTGCATCATCCGCAGCGCCGTATTCGGCTTGCCGCGAACCGGACGGGAACGGTCCGGCGCGCGGGAATTGCGCGCCGCGCGCTATTTGAGCAACCGTATCAACACCTCGGTGAACAATGAAGACAAGTGGCTCTGCGAACGCGTGCAACGGGGACTCGCCTCCAGCAGCTACCAGCCCGGTCCCTTGTCGCGGCTCGAATCCTACATGCTCGAATTCCACGATCTGCTGCGGGCGCGGATACCGGAATTTCGGTCCCCGGCTCCGCCCCGGCATTTCACGCAAAATTGAGCTCCGGAATGCGCGCGGCCAGCCGGCTGCGGAACCAGCCGACGGCGGGCGCACCGGC
>Ga0070730_10000901_pt1 | contig 30936 bp, 31 predicted proteins | sample Coa_R1_3_FD_66447 | JGI IMG/M metagenome (GOLD analysis project Ga0070730, IMG submission 66447) | Surface soil microbial communities from Centralia Pennsylvania, which are recovering from an underground coalmine fire - Coalmine... | ecosystem: Environmental > Terrestrial > Soil > Unclassified ... | reverse complement strand
CATCGTGATCTCCGGAAGAAAACAGCCAGTCACCAGGGAAGCGCCTTTCGTCGCCACCCGCTACGCGGAGGAGAATACATGAAAACCGTTCAAACGTTTTTCCAGGTTATGCTCGCCACATTGCGAGAGATATTCGATGAGAATGCCTACCAGCGTTTTCTTTTGCGTACCAGCAGCCTCCCGTCGGTGGAAAGCTACAGTAAGTTTGTCCACGAACGCGACGCTGCTATGGCCAAACGGCCGCGATGCTGTTGAGAGTGTCGGAGCAGTATCCCATTACCACCACCTTCGTGGCGTACTCAGGGACATTGGACAAGTCGTTTGGCAGAAAATTACGGCACCGTCGGTATGGTATTCTTTGAAAACCAGTCGGCAGGCATGAGATAAGCTATGAACGCAATGGCATCCAGTATTAACCCTCCGCCTCCCCACTCGAGGCGAGTGCAGGCTTGGGTCTATACGATTCTGAATCCTGCAATCGAAGCTCTGCGACGGGAACTTGTGCTTCTGAACAAGGGCAATCTCACATGGCGCTTTTACTCTAAGAAATGCGAGTACATTCGTCCGTTCGCTGAATACATCGAGGGGACGCAATTGCCAAATTTCGAGGATTTCTTAGCGGACGCCCTAAATGCAGGCTTCAAGCCAAGAATTGATGCCCATGATGGCGCTGTAGTCAAAATCGAAGCGGATGCGGCGCGGTTCTTCGATGGTCTAATGCAGTCGCCGCTCTTCTTGAAGGAAATAGCGAGCGCACTTGACGAATATAAGTCGGCCGTCCGTGAGAAGCCACAGTATCCGGATGCTGATTCGATAGGAAGAGACCTTTCGAAGTACGTGGCTGAATATCTGATCAACAGGACAGATTTCTTGCCCGATCATTATCTGACGCATAAATTTTGGGCGGAGTTTCGAAAGAAGTTTGATCTCTCTGCTATGGACTTTGAGCCTTATCAGCAAAGAGAATCCTTTCAAGCTCTCAAACGGTCATCTGACGTTCTCAAGCGCATCTCGGAAGACTTCCTGGCTGCCTCGGAGAAACATCGCTACTGGCTTTGCAGTACTTACGACATTCCTGCTGCACCGATTCCCACGGAAATAAGTCATAGTGCGGATGCATACGTCACGAGGACCAGGTAGACAGCCCGGCTTGTTGATCCTCGACACTGGCCCCATTCGGGAGCTGGTTTTATTTCACGCAGTTTCAGAATATGGATTTGAGAGTTTGCGCAGGACCTTGCGTTTCATCAAGAACCCGGAATCCTACAACAAGTGTTCTGAGTTTCTTGCTTCGTTTAGGCAGGTGACAACGACCAGCGCCTCCGTGGTTGTGGAACTCTATCATTGGATACGTGAGACAGAGCCGAATGGTCAAAGCAGACTGTGGCGCCGGGTGTATGAAGAATTTCAAAACATGGGAATGCATGAGGAAGTCGTGAAACTCCTGGACATGGATGCTGGCTTTGTTACACGATTTGGTCCGGTCGATGGAAGCATACTTGCCTTGGCGCGGCGGCACGCCAGCCGAAATCCGTTGATCTTAACAACCGATTCTCCGTTATATTCGGAATGCCAAAAAAGTGGGCTCAGGGTGTCGCACATTCATGAAATTACACTAGAGCACTAACGGCCTTCTACTGGCCTCTACTTCAAATTATCTTTACCCCTGTGGTTGCTAAGAATGACTAATCAAGCGCCTTAAACCTCTCAGGCGGACGACGATGTCTTGTCGCCTGCTCGTAGGCGTACGCATACTTGATCAAAGTCGGTTCGGTGAAGAGCTTTCCCAGGAAGGTCAGCCCGGCGGGCAGCGTGCCATAGGTAAAACCCATGGGGACGGTGATGGCCGGAAACCCTGTCTGCGGCGACAGGATCTGGCTATTGTCCCCGGCAGGGCTTTGCATGTCGCCCACTTTTCTGGGCGCGTTGCTCCAGGTTGGGTAGATCACCGCGTCGAGTTTGTCTTTGTCCATGGCCGCGGTGACAGCCTCGCGAAAAGCAATCTTTTTCGGCTCATGGAAAAGATCCAAGCAGGCTGGTCTTTTCTCGCCGGAGGGCGTTTTGGGATCCGGCGTCTTTGGATCCAAAGACGCCTTCATCCGGCTCTCGATGTAGGGAAGATATAGTCCCGACTCAACGATCTCGGCAAGGTTCTTATGGGGAGCGTTCTGGCCGTGCGCAGCTAAATAACTATTCACGTCAGCCTGAAAGTCGCCGCACCAGATATTCTGGGTCAGCTTTTCAAAGTCTGGAATCACGAATGGGTCAACAATCTCAACTCCTTGGGCCTTCAAATCGGCAATTGCCTTTTCGCTCAAGGCTTTAATCTGGGGATCGGTGGTGGGAGCATCGATGTATTGGCGGAAGACTCCAATGCGTGCTCCGCGCAGACCTTTTTTGTCCAAAAACTTGGTGTAATTCTTAGGAATGTTTTCAGAAGACTTGGTGATGGGATCGGCAGGATCGTATCCGGCAACCACCTCGAGTACTCTGGCTGCGTCTTCGACAGTGCGCGCCATGGGTCCGCCCATATCGTTGCCGAAATAAAGAGGGATGATTCCATCCCGGCTGGTCAATCCCATAGTAGGCCGAATGCCGACCAAGCCGTTATGCGACGACGGACCACGAATGGAGTTTCCCGTGTCGGTCCCCAATCCTACTTCACCCAGGCTTGCCGCCACTGCCGCCGCCGTACCGCCACTGGAGCCTGCGGGCACGCGATCGAGATCATAAGGGTTGCGGGTTGTGCCGGCAATTGAACTCATGGTGACATACGGGCTGAAGGCCCACTCGGCCATGTTCGACTTTGCCAGCACGATGGCCCCCGCCTCGCGCAGCTTCTTGACCATGAAAGCGTCCTCGGAAGGAACAAAGCCCTTCATAGCCAGCGAGCCGCCGGTGGTCTGGAGGTCGCGGGTGTCGTAATTGTCCTTCACGATCACGGCAATCCCGTGCAGCGGGCGGAGTTTTCCTGTCCGCTTGAATTCCCGGTCGAGCTTCTCGGCATCGGCCAAAGCGTTAGGATTGACGATCACAATAGCATTCAGCCGGGTCGGCTGGTCGTAAGCACGGATACGCTTGAGGTAAGCCTCCACCAGTTGGCGACACGTCACCTTGCCCGAGCGAATGGCTTTTTGCGTTTCGGCAATCGTGGTTTCCGTCACTTCGAATTTGCTCCGGCTTTGGGAGAATCCTGATATCAATGAAAGCAAAAGGAAAAATGCCGACAGCCACCAGCAGGACCGAAATTTCATGATCAATGGCCTTTCCATTAAAAAAAGTTTTCAAACGCAAGCAGTTGCCACTTTTTCGCGGCCCCTCAGTGTATACGCACAATGAATTCATCGTCGAAATCAGCAGGACCAGATGTCAATCTGGCCAATTGCTGTTTGCCAATTGCCAACTGTCATACATACCCGACACTGCCTGAAGTAAGGGCTGAATGCTAATTGCCGAATGCTGAATGCTTTTTTGCGATAGACTTGGGCCAATGCGGGTCATGGGCATCGATTGCGGCAGCGAATACACCGGCTATGGTGTAGTTGAGCAGCGCGAGAATCGGGAGTTGGTTCGTTGTGTCTCGGGGGCCATCAAGCTGAAGACCAAGGACGCCATGCCGCTCAAGCTCCAGCGGATATTTGCCGAGCTTACAGCTATCATTACCGAATATCAGCCTGAATTCGTTGCCATTGAAGATGTCTTCTATGCGGTCAACGTAAAATCAGCTCTCAAACTGGGGCATGTGCGGGGCGTAGCTATGCTGGCGGCCTCCTGTTGCGGTTTGCACGTAGCCGAGTATGCTCCTTTGGCAATCAAGTCCGCAGTGGTGGGGTATGGAAGAGCGGAGAAACACCAGGTTCAGCAGATGGTGACGCATCTCCTGCACCTTTCTGAACCGCCCGAGCCCAGCGACGCAGCCGACGCGCTGGCCATCGCCATCTGTCATATTCACACGGCTGCTACTCTCAAGAGGTATCACACAGCCACATCATGAAATCACTAGTATTGCTTGTTGCAACACTCGCCTTTTCGACGATGCCCGTTCTCTTTCAGTCCCAGTCCACGACTCCCGACGCCGGCCAGCAGCAGAACGCAACCGTCCCTCTAATCACCTTCGATCTGAACTGGGAGGCGGCCACCCCTCAGAACTACACCATCACCATGGATGCGAATGGAAAGGCGCAGTACGTCTCGCGCAGTCCCACCCGGACGCCGGAAGGTTCCGATGGGCCTGATCCGGACTACACGATTGCGTTCACCATGTCGACCGCCAACCGTGACCGAATCCTGCAACTGGCCAAGGAGCTTAATTACTTCAACGGAAGCTTCGACTTCACCCAGCATAAGGTCGCCAACACCGGCAGAAAGACCCTGACTTATGCCGATCTCTCCAGGAGTTTTCATACCACTTACAACTGGTCGGAAAATAAGTCCATTGAGGAAATCACCAGAATCTTTCAGGCCATTTCGAATACCGTTGAGCATGGCCGCAAACTCCAGTTCATGCGGCGCTTTGACAAGCTTGCGCTGGCGGGCGAACTGAAGGCCATGGAAACCATGGCGCAAGCCAATTATCTGGCTGAAGTGCAGATCATCGCGCCCCTTTTGCAGAATATCGCCAACGATTCCTCTGTTCTGCATATGGCCCGGCAGAGTGCAAGCCGGCTCTTAATGGTTCTTAATCCCTAAGGCCAATATCTTCACAGTTCAACACTTTAATAATTACGACAGGGCAGCCCCAAGAGGGCTAAAATATGCACCGGGCCTGACAAAAGTCACATCTAATGAGGTGTAAGCGCAAGGAGTAGCAATATGCTTCCCCGCCGCAAAGCATTGTTCATCGTCAGCTTGGTTCTCATGTTCTCCGCTATGGCGTCATTTGCCTATGCTGATTCGCAAGCCCGCATCGTCCGCTTGAGCTACGTTGATGGCGACGTTCAGCTCGCTCATCATGGATCGGGATTCGAAAACGCCACGTTGAACGTGCCCATTGTGGAAGGCGACCAGCTTCGCGTGGGAAGCAATGGTTGGGCAGAGATTGAGTTTGAGGATGGCAGCACCATCCGCATTGCGCCGGACAGCGCCATAGTGTTTTCCGAGCTTCGTCTTCTTTCCAGTGGGGGCACGGCCACCTCTGTTGATGTTGATCAGGGCGAAGCTGAATTTAAAGTCAACAAGCACGATGAGGGTGAGTTCCAGGTGACCGCCCGCAATAAAAGCATTGTCCTGAAACACTCCAGCCGCTTCCGCGTGACCACCCTCAATTCCAATCCGTTGGAGGTTGTTGTCTGGAAGGGCGAGGTTGAAGTTCAAGACCACAACGCAGGCCAGGAAGTACAGGTTAAAAAGAAGGAGACTTTCGCCCAGGATTTATTGGATCCAGGCCGGTACGATCTGGAAAAAACGGCGGAAGGCGATGGCTTGGATCAATGGAGCACCCAGCGGGATGAATACCTAAGCACTTACGCCTCCAAGGGCAATTATTCGAACTCGCCTTATCAATACGGCGTCAGCGACCTGAATTATTACGGGCAGTATTACAATGTTCCCGGCTACGGAAACATGTGGCAGCCCTATGGGGTAAACGTTGGTTGGGACCCGTTTGCCAACGGTTATTGGAATCCCACCCCAGGCGGCTATGTGTGGGTCTCCGCGTATCCCTGGGGCTGGATGCCCTACCGTTTCGGCCACTGGCGATTTGTGAACGGATATGGCTGGCTGTGGCAGCCGCCAGGAGCAGGATCATGGTCCACTTGGAACTACTGTCCACCTGTAATCAATGCTCCTGTTGGATTCCATACGCCGGTTCCTCCAGCGGCGGGAGCTGGAGTGGCTGGTGGTGGTTCCAAGCCTGGAACTGGAGTAGTCGGCAGTGGTGGCTCCAAGCCCGGTGTTGCTTTTCTCGGACCTCCTGAAAATGACAGCACTCGCCCCCCGGTTAAAACGGCGGGACCGGCAGGATCTCGTACTTTGATCCAGCCGGAGCCACCTGCATCCCTTGGAAATGGTGGCATGATCATCGGAAGCCATACGGGGAATCAGGGGAACCCGGGGCAGGGGAACCTTGGAACAAACCATACTGTCGGGTTACACGACAACTCGTCTGGTGCTGACCCCCATGACGGCCATCATGGCACCAACGGCATCCAGCAGCATGGGCCGCCGCTACCTCCTGTTCAAGGATCATCGCCTCCTCAGCCCACAAGAATGCCGCCTACGCCTGCGCCTGCCGTGCATCCTCAAGTAACCATGAACCCGCCGCCGAGGCCGCAATATACACCGCCACCGGCCCCGGCAGTGCATCCAGCGCCCATGCCCGTGCAGTCTGCGCCACCCATGATACGTTCAGCGCCAATGGTGCATTCCGCGCCGGCCCCAGCGCAGTCCTCAACGCCGGGCAAGCCACGCTGACTCAGGGTTTGCGTTCTCAATAATGAATTACTTGAGCCCAGCCGTCCTGGGATACGCAGATCTGGTTGCGCTCTTGGCCTTGTTGCGGTGATGATTCTTGCTGTGCTTTCAGGCATGCAGTTGCAGGCCCCGAAACACCGATGCGCTCTTCTCCAACGACATAGCTTCGGCCCGGACATCGGCGCGAACTTCTGCTAGCTCTAAAGCAGTCCGGACCTGCTCCGGGGCGTAACGCGGCTTCAGGTTGTTCACCAGTGTCTTGCGCTTCATGCCAAAGGCCAGCTTTAGAAAGTCAATGAATTCCCTTGGCCCTACACCCAACTCTGTAAAGCGCGGCGCTATGATCATGCGCACTGCGGTGGAATGCACTTTGGGCGCAGGAGAAAAAACCTCAGGCGGCAAAGTAAAAAGCTTTTCTGGCTTCGTGTAGAGTTGGGCAGTGGCCGAGAGCAGGCCGTAGTCGCTCGACCCGGGCTTGGCGGTGATTCTGTCCGCCACCTCGCGCTGCACCATGATCACGATCCGATCGAACTGGTCGTGAAACTCAAACAGCCGCAGTAAAATGTCGGAGGTTATGTAGTACGGCAGGTTGCCAACCAAGCGTGCCGGCTCCGGCTTGAGCGGACGCAGATCCCTTAGCGGACCGATGGGGCGCATCACGGTCCGAAAATCAATGGTAAGCACGTCGCCCTCTAAGACTTCCAGCTTGGGTTGGTCGGCATAATTGAGCCGCAGTTCGGCAGCCAGCCTCCGATCCAATTCAATGGCGATGACTTTTCCAGCTTTTCGTAACAGGGCATTCGTCAGTGCGCCACGTCCTGGACCGATCTCGATGACAACCGACTGCGAGATATCGCCCAAGGCGTTCACAATGTCTTCTGCGATGCTCTGGCTGGTTAGGAAATTTTGCCCCAGCTTGGCCTTTCCCGGGTTGCGCAAATTGACCCTGCTTCTTTCCGCCATTTAGACTTTTTTTGACCCTTAAAGAGTCGTACCTGGTTCTGATGGAGGCCCCAATGAACGTCGTCTTTGCCGCGTCTGAGTGCGTGCCTTTTTCGAAGACCGGCGGGCTTGCCGACGTTGTGGGCGCGCTGCCCAAAGCGTTGGCGGAACTCGGCCACTCAGTTTCGGTCTACCTGCCCAAATATAAGCAGACAAAATTTGCCGAGTCCAAAGTCCTGTTACGCAGCATCACCATCCCTTTCGACGACCAGTACCGATTCTGCTCCGTCCTGGATGGAGGTCAACACTCCGGTGTGCAATTCTACTTCATAGATTATCCGCCTTTCTTCGAACGGCCCGCTCTCTACGGAGCCTCAGCAGGCGACTACCCCGACAATGCCGAGCGTTTTGCGCTGTATTCAAGGGCTGTGCTGGAGGCTTCGAAGATTCTCGGTGTCCCCCAGATCTTTCACTGCCATGACTGGCAGTCGGCCCTCGTTCCTGTCCTGCTGCGCACCAGCTATGCGGATGATCCTTTGTTTCGCAACGTAGCCACCCTGTTCACCATTCACAACATGGGATACCAGGGTCTATTCCCGCCAGATACATTGCCGTTGCTCATGCTTCCCTGGGACCTTTTCACTATCGACAAGATGGAGTTCTTTGGGAAAGCAAATTTCCTGAAAGGCGCATTGGTTTTTTCCGACTTCATCAACACCGTCAGCAAAAAATATAGCCAGGAGATCCAGACTGCGGAATATGGATTTGGTCTTGAAGGCGTGCTCCGTGAACGCTCGGTTACAGTCGCCGGCATTCTCAACGGAGTGGACTACAACGAATGGAGCCCAGCGCGGGACAAGTTCATAGCACGGACATATTCTGCCAGCGACCTTGACGGCAAAAAAGAATGCAAGCGCGACCTCTTGCAGCAGTTCGGTATTGCCGATGCCAACCTGGAGCTTCCGGTCGTGGGGATCGTCTCGCGCTTTGCCACTCAAAAAGGTTTTGACCTGATTGCGCAGATTGCCAACGATCTGGCCCGCCTGCCGCTGATCATGACGGTTCTGGGCAGTGGCGACAAGGAATACGAAGAGTTGTTTCGCCGTTTGCAGCACCAGTTCCCCGATAAGTTTGCCGTGAAAGTGGCCTACGACGATGCCGTAGCGCACAAGATCGAGGCCGGCTCAGATATGTTCCTGATGCCCTCGCGCTATGAGCCTTGCGGTCTGAACCAAATTTATAGCTTGAAATATGGGACTGTGCCGATTGTCCGGGCTACGGGCGGGCTCGATGACACCATTGAACCCTGGAATCCAGCCGCCGAAAGGGGCACAGGGTTCAAATTCAGCCCCTATTCCGGTTTGGCACTCTTGGCCACTATTCAGGAAGCACTACAGGCGTTCGAGGATAAAGCAGCCTGGAAAAAGCTCATGGTCAACGGCATGAACAAAGACTTTTCCTGGAATGCGTCGGCCAAAGAATATGCCCGGCTCTACGAACGGCTCGTGGCGTCACGTCCGGCGAGCGCGACAGAAAAGGCTCCCATCCTGATTGCTGATTGATTACTTTCCGGCAGCGCCGCAGCCGCTGGTTTCGCCGCCCATCTGCAACAAAGAGGTTTGAGCGACGCCCGGTTTGGCATCGATTGAACCCGATTGATTTGAAGAAAATGAACACAGGCCGGAGTAGCCATTGGATTCCGGGACGGCGGTAAGGTTGTAAGCAGTGTCTGGAGTGGAACCATCGCCGGTCAAATCAAAAACATAACCGCTCTTGATTCCAGTTGCCAGCCCATCGTCGATCAAACAAGCATTCGTACTGGTGACCGTTTCGCAGGTGCTGCCGTTTCTTCCCAGATTGATAAGGCTGGCGGAATATCCGACGGCGGGATAGTTGAGAGCGTAAATCGCTTCGGCTGTATTAACAGCTCGCATCGACGCCGCTGCCGACGCCGTATTGGCGCTCATGCGCGCATGTAGCAGCCGAGGAACCGCGATTGCAATGATTAGCAGGATAACCGCGACAACGATCACTATCTCGGTCACACTGAAACCTGATTGTCTGGGCTTTACCATCAGGAACTACCTAGCCTTTATTATCTATCGGTAGACAGAGTTTACTGCAAAAATACGGAGGTACATGAACTCTTTTCGCAGAAGGCCATGACCAACACTCGAGATCCTTTAAAATCTTAGCTTTACCTTAGGTTACTAAAGTAACTGCCGGACCATTTTGGACCTGCTGGGCTTTGATTTCTCATTTTCGCGGTTGGAATCTTAACCATGAGCGCAGAAAAGCGGCCCGAGCGCAGACGAAGAAAGATTGACCAAGATTTTCAGTCGCCGTTGGTTTTTCCCGGCGTCTTGAGATAATTTATTTCGAAGGAAAGGAACTATTATGCGATCCAAGTATTTCGTTGTTGGAGTTTTCACGTTGGTGCTGATGCTCACGACTTTCATGGGCGCCCAGCAGGATAAAAGCGCACGCCCCAGCCCTCCGGGGACTGCCGAAGTGACCCTGAAAGGAAAGAAGGTCACCGTTGATTACAGCCGCCCTTCGATGAAGGGCAGAAAGGTCGTCGGCGGATTGGTGCCGTACGGAAAAGTATGGCGGACCGGCGCAAATGAAGCGACGACACTTACCACAGAGGCCGATCTGAATATCGGAGGGACGAATGTTCCAGCCGGCAAGTACACGTTGTATACACTTCCCTCCGAAGGAACATGGAAGCTCATCATCAACAAGCAGACGGGGCAATGGGGCACTGTCTACGATGAATCGCAAGACCTGGCCCGAGTGGACTTGAAGAAATCATCCCTCGATAAGCCGGTTGAGCAGTTCACAATTTCATTCAACAAGAAAAACGACAGCACCGCAGACCTGGTCTTGCAGTGGGAGACCACCCAACTCTCAGTTCCGGTCAAAGCCAACTGACCATAGCATCAACAGCGAAACCTCGAAATCGGGTAATTGTGAACGCTGCAGAGCGCTCCAATTACCCGATTGCGTCTATTGAACCTCAAGGTATTTAGCCGCTGATTGCGCTGATGGTCGCTGATGTCACTGATAAGATTCTTGGTTGTTGCCTAACTGAATATGAAGACGTAATACCTGTTGCGTCGGAGGCGCAGTCAGAAGTCCCATGAAAACCATCTCATCTGCGGCGGAAATGACGACCCTGGCAAGAGAGGCCAAGCGGGCCGGCAAACGCTTAGGTTTTGTGCCTACCATGGGCGCGTTGCATCCGGGACATCTCTCGCTGGTGAGCACAGCCCGGGCCCAGACCGATATCGCGGTCACCTCGATCTTTGTCAATCCTGCCCAGTTTGGCCCCAAAGAAGACTTCAGCAAATATCCGCGGACCCTTGAGAAGGATTCTCAGTTGCTTGCGGCGGCTGGCGTTGACTACCTCTTCGCGCCATCGGTGGAAGAGATGTATCCCAAAGATGCCTCTACCTGGGTAACGGTAGAGGGAATCAGCGATAAGCTGGATGGGCAGTCGCGTCCGGGTCATTTCCGAGGCGTCACCACTGTGGTAGCCAAGTTGTTCAACATCGTTCTGCCGGACCTCGCCTTTTTTGGCCAGAAGGACGCGGCCCAGGTGGCAATCGTCCGAAAGATGGTCCGCGATCTGCAATTTGATGTTCACATTGTTGTCTGCCCGACCGTGCGCGAGAGTGACGGGCTAGCCATGAGCTCACGCAACGTCTACCTCAGCCCTGAGCAGCGTAAGCAGGCGCTGGTGCTATATCGTTCCCTGATGCGCGTACAGATGCTGGTGGATCGTGGTGAGAAGGACGCGGCCCGATTGATTGCTGCCGCAAAACAGGTGCTTGCAGAAGAGCCCAGTGCGAGGCTGGATTATTTTGAGATTGTGAACAACAACACCCTTGAACCAATTGCTGACGTTTCCGGGGGCGCACTGGTCGCCGTCGCCGCTCATGTAGGCAAGACCAGATTGATCGACAACATTGTCCTCTAAGGCATTTCTTGATTCGAAAGCTTCATTCAGGTCGAAGTCCGGCTTCGCGACACGAAATGATTTTCCGCGAGCAAATAACGCAGCGGCATGGCAGCTGATTTGGTGATTCCAATACGTGGAGTCGTGCATATCTTCTTAGCGCGATATCCGTCGTCCATAACTACCAGATCGGAACTGGACGAGAGCATGTCTTTTCCATTATCACGCGTGCGGGTAATCTGCAGAGCTTGACACAACTTGCCAGGACCACTGGTAAGCGCCCGCAAATTATGCACCGGGTTGAAATCCTTGCTTAACCCGCGGGCCTCGGTCATCTCTTCAATACCTTGCACTGGCTCCAATGCCCGAATCAACACGCACCCCGCAACATCTTCGGGCAAGCAGGAGATATTCAAACAGTAATGCACGCCGTAGATGAAGTAAACGTATGCATATCCAGGTGGACCAAACAACACCTCGTTCCGAGCAGTGCGTCCGGCAGCGGCATGAGCGGCAGCGTCGTCAGCGCCGAGATAAGCTTCAACCTCCACGATCCGCCCGACCAGCCTCTTGCGCCCTTCTTTGCGAACGATGAGCTTACCCAGCAAGTGCCTGGACACGATGCGCGGATCGCGATTAAAAAATGCGCGCCGTAAAAGTTTGGCATTTTTCAGCGGAAGAGACCTCCCCTTCAATTCAGGATTCACTCGGCCTTAGTGGCTTACACGGGACGCGTTTGCACGTAGGCAAACCGTTCTTTCAATTTCAGAAACGGGCTTTCCAGCCACCGGTAAGAAGCCGCAGCCAACAGGATAGTAAGCACAAGCCCGACGCAGGACTGGGCCAGCACCTCACTCGGCGTTGATGCGTGGACCAACCGGATGGCGCAGAAATGCGCGAACTCGTGAACGACATAAAGGCCGTAAGAAATCTTTCCCAGGTAAAGGAGTTGCTTGTTCTTCAGCAGCGGATATTGTGATCCGATCACCGAGAGCAAGATGGCAAGGCTCGCCAACGCTGTCACTGGATGTCCCAGGACTGATCTCCATTGGTTCGCAGGATCGGGATGGTACAAAACCGAGAATCCATAGACAGCAATCCAGCTTGCCAATCCCACCGAGAGCAACACAACCCGCTGCCATCGGGCAAATTGGGGAAGCCTGTTCCCCAGCAGTGCAATCAATATTCCCAGGGCGATTGGATCAAGGCGTGTGAAGGTGTTGTATTCCATGGCCTGCGGGGCTGCGCCCGAGACGGCAAGCGCGATTCGCCACACGTTGGCGATGATCAGCAGACACACCGCTATTGCTCCCATCCCGCGAATCGAAACCTTTCGAACCGCAAGCGGCCATGTGAGGTAGAACTGCTCTTCAATGGAGACCGTCCACAGCGGTATTGCGAATGACGCAGGCAGGCCATAGAACACATACATCCAGTTTCCAGCCAGCAAGCTGAATCCGGCGACGTAATGAAACGGAAGTTTTTGCGTCGACGTCCAGAGCGGCGCCAGTGCGGCAAATGCCACGAAACATAGGTACAGCGGCCAGATACGAAGAATCCGCCGGAGATAGAAGCTGCGGAGGTCGAGGCTTCCGGTCGCAGCCCGTTCGCGCAGCATCAGGCTCGTGATGAGGTACGCGCTTAAAGCGAAGAAAAGATCAACCCCGTAAGCGCCTGCGCCAAAAGCAGAGATGAGGATGTTGCTCAACCAATGAGGATAGCGGGCGGCATCATAGAACTCCAGGGTTCGCGGCGCAGCATGAAACACAAACACGCCGAAGAACGCAAAGAACCTCAGCGCATCGAGCTCAGGGCGATAGAATCGGTCCGTATAGGATTCTGCAACCAAACCCGGTTGTTGCGGAGCCATCGCAGTGCTCAAGAGATAGCCACTGCTTTCGCCTTCCCAGCCTTCATTGGCGCGACGCCGTACAAGAGAAACATCTGGCTACCGGCCACATCAGCCAAAATCGGGAATAAAATCCAAATGGAAAGGGTTTCCTGTAACAACGACTTGTACCGTGCCTCCCTGAACCATACTCAGTTCGTCCGGGGTCAATTCACGAGCGCCTCGGCGTGCGATTACTCTGGCATCTTGCTTCATCGTGTGGTCTCCTTACAAGCGACTTACAACTTACCGGCATATCATAGCTCACACAAATTGCGAATTCACGTGTAAGCAACAGATTTAATATTAGCCAGTTCTCCTATGGGGAACGAGGCAAGGCGAACGCGCCTAACGCCCGAACTTCCCCAAAGCTAATTATCGGAAATCAGGTCCCAGTGAGTTCCGCCTGTAAGAACAACCTTCGCTGTTCCTCCCTGCACTGTCTCCAATTCGTGCGGCATCAACTCACGAGCACCTCGGCGTGCAATTACTCTGGTGTCCTTCGCCATCATCTGCTTACTCCTTTCCAAAAATGAAACTGCGATAGAGACATCTTAAATGACAGATCGAGAGAATTCGTAAACAAACACGTAGACCTTATCGGATTGAGTCAGAAGATTCGACCCCATTCGACCCCCTGAGTCCTGGCATGAGCTGAAGTTTCATGGCCCTTCTTTTTCGCAATCCAGTCATTTATGTTGCGCTCCAGAATGTCGAGCGGCAACGGGCCTGAGCCCAGGACCACATCGTGAAATTCCTTGATATCAAAGTTCGGGCCTAGTTGCTGGCGGGAGTGGGCGCGCAGCTCTTTGATTTTCAGTTCACCCATCTTGTAGGCCAGGGCCTGTCCGGGCCAGGCGATGTAACGGTCGATTTCGTTGGTGATGTCGAGTTCCTGTTTAGGAGCGTTGTCCATGAAATAACGAATGGCCCGCTCGCGCGTCCAATGCTTGGCGTGCATGCCGGTATCCACCACCAACCGGACGGCCCGCCACATCTCATAGGTAAGCTGGCCGAACTTGGAATAGGGATCAGTGTAAAGTCCCATGTCGTCTCCCAGCGACTCACCATAGAGCCCCCAGCCTTCCACAAAAGCCGTGTAGCTGTCGCCATAACGGCGAAACTTGGGCAATTCGCCGATTTCATGAGCTCTGGCGATCTGGAGATGGTGCCCGGGGACCGATTCATGCAGAGTAAGCGCCATCATTTCCCACTTGGGCCGGGTCTCTGGTTTGTAAAGGTTGACGAAGTAGGTTCCCGCCCGTGAGCCGTCAGCCGCCCCTGGACGGTAATAGGCTGTGGTCGTATCCGGTGCAATAGCCGGCGGGATTTCCTCTACGCCATAGGGCTCGCGCGGCAAGGTACGGAAGACCTTTATCAGGTTGGGATCAATGGTCTTGGCTACGGCTTTGTAGCCGTCAAAGAGCTCTTGCGGCGTCTTGTAAAAGAATTGTGGATCGGTCCTCAGAAACTTGAAGAAGTCCTCGCGTGAACCCTGAAACCCGGTCTGGGCCATGATCTTCTGCATTTCATTGCGAATGCGTTCCACCTCCTGCAATCCGATTTCGTGGATACGCTCGGCACTGATATTAAGGGTCGTATGGTTGCGAATTTCGTAAGCATAAACCTCGTCGCCCTGCGGTAATTGCCAGGCCCCCACCTGGTCAAAGCAGGCCGGCAGATATTCGCTCACAAAAAATTGCTTGAACTTCCGGAACGCCGGAATGATCTGCTGCAAAATGGCCTGCTGGGCCTGCTGGCTGAGACGCTGCTGGTCGGCGGGAGAGATGTCCCGGGCAAAGTGCCGGAACGGCTTGTAAAAGCCGCTAAGGGTCGGGTCGGCAACCAGTTGTTTATCAATTTGCGCCGGCAGGCGCTGCATGATGATCTTGGGATGCACGATACGCTCCCGTATCCCCTGTCGCATCAGCTCAATCGTCTGGTCCATCAGCGCAGGAAAAACCCTGAGCCGGGCGATCCAGTCGTCATAGTCCTTCACGGTTTCGAAACGCAGGGCATCGGCAAGGTCGTCCTGTTGCTGGATTCCTTCTCGCTGATTCAAGGGAATCAGGAACCTTCGGAGATTGTGGCCCTCTATCCTGCGTTCCAATCGGTGCTTGAAGAGGTCGAGATTCAACTGGTCGGCCGAAGAAAGGCTGCTGCGGTCAATCTTCGCCAGGGTACCCAGAACCTCCAGATTGTGCTGATGGCGGCCCTCAATGGCCTTAAGGCTCTGATCGCTCCAACGATCATTCCAGCGACGGTCACCTAACTCCGAGGCCCGTTCCGGATCCTCGCGCATCGAGTACTCCCATTCGACGTCAAACAGATCATGCAAAGCCTTGGAAGCGGTTTTTTGCAGATGGCTGGTTTGCCCTATCCCGGAAATGGCCAGGATCCCAACCAGGAGAAGTCTGAATAGAAGAAAGACAGTTGAGCGCATAGGTGAATTTATAGCAGAGTGACGCAATTCCAGTGGACTAAGACAGTGCCTTTACCTTTGCAACTCTGCTTCCGGGCCCCGGCCAGGTTGTTACTTTAAGGAAGGCCCGGCGCTACCCTGTCGTTTGTGGTTCGAGGCTGTCGCCACGGTGAGTTATCGCATCACATAGTAACGTATTGGTTTGCCTTCCTGATGTGCCCTCATTTTAAGGAGTGAGAAGATCATGACAATTCGTAAGATTCTTGTGTTCGTAATGCTGCTGCTATGTTCGTCGTTGCTGATGAATGCCGCTGTCCCTGCCGGGACGGTGGTCACGGTAAGGTCAGGTTCAGAGCTCAGCTCAGGCACCGCCCGTACCGGTCAGACGTGGGAGGGCACCGTGGCTAAGGATGTTGTGGTGAATGGCCAAACGGTCGCTCGTGCCGGGGACCGGGTCACAGGCAAGGTCACCAATGCTAAATCCAGCGGACGCCTGCACGCTCCTGGCATTCTGACTCTTCGCCTGACAGCCATCAACGGGCAGCCAGTTTCAAGCGGTCCGTATAGCCGCAGAGGCAAGAGCCACACCAAGAGCAATGTAACCAAGATTGGTGGAGGCGCGGCAGCCGGAGCTCTGATTGGCGCGCTGGCCGGCGGCGGCAAGGGTGCAGCCATCGGCACCATGGCGGGCGGCGCCGCCGGCACGGGTGTTGCAGCCTATACCGGCAAGCAGGAAGCCGTGATACCTGCGGAAAGCGTGATGACCTTTACCATCAGCGGTGGCAGCACAAGTTCTGCGCGCCGAAAATAGCCACTCTCGAGTTTCGGAACGCAAGGGTTTAGTGGGGGATGCGTCAGCATCCCCTTTATTTTGACTTGTCCGCCGTCAACTGCGCCAACACCACCTCAGCGTGCTCATCGGCCTTGATGCCCGAGATGATGCTGGTGATCTTGCCTTGAGGGCCAATTAAAAACGTGGTCCGCTCGATTCCCAGGTATTTTCGGCCATACATGCTCTTTTCCTTGAGCACGTCAAACTGCTTGGCTACCGTCTTATCGGGATCGGCCAGCAGGGAAAACGGCAACTGATTGGCGTCACGGAATTTCTTCTGAGCAGAGGGCTTATCTGGGGAGATGCCCAGCACTTCTGCGCCTGTGCGATGAATCTTCTGGTATGCGTCGCGGAACCCGCGCGCCTCATCGGTTCAACCAGAGGTATTGGCTTTGGGATAGAAGAACAAGATCAGGGTCTTTCCGCGATAATCTTTAAGTGAAACTGTGGCGCCCTCCTCATTAGGCAGGGCGAAGTCTGGGGCTTTATCATTTAACTGCATGTTTGTCGGCTCTTATAAGGAACAAATTGAGTTTATATCGTAGAAGCAACTTTCGCGCCAGCGCTGCCGCCCTCTTGATCTGCTTTAGTGTGGTCGCGATGGCCTCCGCCTTCCAGCGCCGCAGCCCCCACAAGCTTCGGGCCACGGGGCTGGTCGAAGTCACACGCGACTCCAGCGGCAAAGTCTCTGCCGTGCTGACGCCCATCACCATCCTCGACAATGGACGATTTCAGGACGCCAGCATTTACAAGAGCCGTCCCCGGCCTATGGCGGTAGAGGACGGCATTGTCTATGAGGCCCAGAAAACTGGTGTCGCTGTTGGCTACGTGACAATAAATAACGCCCAAGTCAAGAATGATATCTGGCTGGCAGAGGGCTCCTGGCAACTAGCACCCCAGCCTGCCGACAGGCCCCCGGCTGTAAAGAGCGCCGAGAGCGGAAGAAGCGACGCGTCGTCATCGGGAGCAAGTTCCAGCTCGGGTGATGATCGCCCTATTCTGCATCGCGGCGGCAGCGGCAATCCGAATCCTCCGCCCGCTGCTCCACCCCAGGCTGCACCGGCGCCCACGCCTGTCCCGGAGCCGGAACCTGAGCCGCAAGATCCGGACCGTCCGGTTCTCAGGCGGCGTAAACCCTCAGCGGAGCCTTTGCCCGCTGCTACCCCCATCCCAAATGCAACAACGACTGCACCGCAGACATCACGCCCTGCGCCCAGGCCAACCCCGACTCCAGTGACAAATACTCCGGGCACTCAGGTGCTGGTTGGCGTCTCCGACGCCGAGCCAGCCGAAACCAGGTCTTATGAGTTCAACTGGCGACCACAGGAAAAAGAGCAAATCGAAGCCAAGATGCGCAAGCTGGCCATCGACCAACTACCAGGAGTCAAAAATCAGGTGAATCAGCCTGCGCTTACCAACGTGGTCATCCGCTCCTTCGACGTTGATCTGAGCAACGACGCAGTTGTGGTGCTCACTGCGGAGGTCCCCGGAGGCTACCTGGCCACCGAAGCCCAGGAGAAGCCAAAAGTTCAGCCTCGTCTCACACGAAAGCGGACCACGTCCCGCCCAACCCCGCCACCCACTCCCGAGCAGGAGCCACCAGCCAAGTTTGTCTCGCGTTTCATCGCCGTAATCGCCCGGATTGATATCGAGGGCAATCCACAAAAGCTGGCAGCCAGCGTGACTGACTCTTCACGGCTCGACGTGGCCCCACGCCTGGAACTGATCGACGCGGTGGACGTTGATGGTGACGGATTAGCAGAATTGCTCTTCCACGAATACAGCTTCGATCAGAAAAGTTTCATTATCTATGGCATCGGCCACGGCACCGTCACCAAAGTCTTTGAAGGGGCCGGCCAGCCGCTGCACTGAGATTGGATTTACCACTGATTGGCACTGAGGCCACTGATTGACAAGCAAGATCCGCTTGCCGCTGATTTTCGCTGATATCCGCTGATCAGGAATGATTGATCCAGTTCTTGCATGGTATATACATCTGGCTGAATTTACGTTAAATGAGCACATGAAATCGGCAGAAGAGAAATCACAATTAAGAAGATCTGCGGCGATTCGCGTGCATTCGTGGCTAATGGTTTTGATCTGCGTTCATCAGCGCAAATCAGCGGTAAAAAGGGTTTTGGTTGTGGCTCCGCCACACTGTGTCCTTTGTGGCTAGGATCTCAAGTTTGATGTCAAAGCACCAAGCCATTAGAATGAGTCCGCTGAAAAATTCATTCTCATCCCAACGAAACAGAAAGAGGTCATACATGCGCAGAGCTACTCTTGTCCTGATTACATTCTTGTTTTTCGCAATAAGCGCAGCCTTCGCCCAGGATTTCAGCAAAGTCGAGATCAAAGTACAGAAGGTCTCCGGCACGGTCTACATGCTGGAGGGTGCAGGCGGCAACATCGGCGCCTCCGTGGGCGAAGATGGCATCGTGATCGTGGATGACGAGTTTCTGCCGCTGGCCGATAAAATCGAAGCCGCGCTCAAAGGCGTGACCGACAAGCCGCTCAAATTCGTGCTGAATACGCACTGGCACGGCGACCACACCGGCGGCAATGAGCATTTTGGGGCCGAAGCTCCGATCATCGCGCAGGAAAATGTCCGCAAAAGGCTGAAAGACGGCGGCAAGACCCGCTTCGGAGAGGTGCCACCGGCCAAGAAAGTGGCGCTGCCGGTGATTACCTTTGAAGACAAAGTGTCTGTACATCTGAACGGCGAAGACATCCGCGCCATCCACGTTCCCAATGGCCATACGGACGGCGACGCCGTGATCTTCTTCACTCAGTCCAACGTGGTCCACATGGGCGACGATTTTTTCAATGGAGGAATGTTTCCCTTCATCGACCTGGATAGCGGTGGCAGCGTACAGGGCATGATTGCCGGCGGAGAAAAGGTGCTGGCCGATGCTCCGGATGACGTGAAGATCATTCCCGGACATGGCCCGCTGGGCACCAAAGACGATCTGCGTAAATTCGTGACCATGCTGAAGGAGACATCAGCCGCAGTAGAGGCCGGCATCAAGAAGGGCAAGACTCTTGATCAGCTCAAGCAGGAAAAGGTGCTAGCGAAGTGGGATGCCTTCGGCAAAAGCTTCATCAAGACCGATGTATTCACGGAAATTCTGTATGACAGCCTGACCAAGAAAACCACCGGCCCCAAGAATTCGCACGGACACGCCAACTGAAGAATTTGTAATTTGGTAATTGAGGGCTGTGGCCCCATGGAATGATCATGGACCACAGCCGCCCCGGCTGTGAACTGACAAATTTTGCAGGAGCCACCTGAATACCGTAAGAACCAACCTCAACCAAGCTTCTTTTTCAACAGCTCATTCACCATCTCCGGGCTGGCCTGGCCTTTGGAGGCTTTCATCACCTGTCCTACAAAGAAGCCGATTAAGGTGGTCTTGCCTCCTCGATATTGCTCAAGCTGTTTGGGGCTTGCCGCAATCACCTCATCAATGATCTTCTCAATGGCGGCCGAGTCAGTGACCTGCTGCGGCTTTTCCCTCTCATACACCACGGGGAAATCTTCGCCGTTTTCAAAAGCCTTGTCGTAAAGGTCTTTGAGAATCTTGCTGGAAATGGTCTTCGCCTCCAGCAGGTCGGCCGACATGGCCACGCCTTTCATGGAAACCGGCGATTGCTCAATCTCCAGCCCCTTGGCCTTAAGCCGCCCCATCAGTTCTCCCTGCACCAGATTCGCCACTCGCTTTGCGTTTTTAGCGGCCTTGGCTGCTTCTTCAAATTGGTCTGCCAGCGTTCTCGTCACGGTAAGCACCTGCGCATCTTGTTGGGTGATTCCATATTCCTCAACCATGCGCCTGCGACGGGCTTCCGGCAGTTCCGGCAAGGTCTGGCGTATCTCCGCCTGCCATCGCATATCCACCACCAGCGGAAGCAGATCGGGCTCAGGAAAATAGCGGTAGTCGTGCGCCTGCTCTTTAGAACGCATGCTGTACGTCTTGCCTTCAGCGGAGTTATAGAGCCGGGTTTCCTGGTGAATCCGCTCTCCGCTTTCAAGGGCTTCAATCTGCCGTTCAATCTCGTACTCCAGTGCGTCGCGGATAAAGCGGAAGGAATTTACATTCTTGATCTCCGTCTTGGTTCCGAACTTTTCCTGGCCCCGGGGACGAATGCTCACATTGGCGTCGCAGCGCAACGATCCCTCTTCCATGTTGCAGTCGCTCACCCCTGTATACAGAATGATCTCTTTCAACAGGGTCAGGTACTCATAGGCATCCTGGGGCGAACGCATGTCGGGTTCGCTCACGATCTCAGCCAACGGGACTCCGCTGCGGTTCAGATCAATCAGGGTGCTGGTAGCTGAGTCCGGGAAACCATCGTGAATGCTCTTGCCTGCATCTTCTTCCAGGTGCAGGCGGGTGATTCCAATCCGCTTGGTTGCGCCATTGGAAGCCGGTATCTCGATCCAGCCATGTTCCGCCAATGGCTTGTCGAATTGTGAAATCTGATACCCCTTGGGCAGATCGGGATAAAAATAATTCTTGCGGGCGAAGATAGAAGTTTCCCGAATCTCGCAATTCAATGCCTGCGAGGCCAGCACCGCAAACTCCACCGCCTTCCGGTTCAGGACTGGCAGCGCCCCCGGCAGCCCCAGGCAGACCGGACAGACGTTGGTATTCGGCGGTGCGCCAAACTGTGTGGAGCAGGAGCAGAAAATCTTGCTCGCCGTCAGTAGCTGGACGTGGACCTCCAGCCCGATCACCGGTTCGTATTTCTCGCGGACGGCAGGCGAAAGCTGGGTGAGTGTAGCCATAGAGCAGATTATAGGCGAAACAAGAGTGTCTCAAAATCGCCGAGAACGGCTAAAGCAGAAATGGAGATTGTGGGTTCTCATCAAAGAGCGCAGTCAACGACAATGCGAAGGTAAGATCAGGGAAGAGGCGCTGCTCTCGGATCATCTCTGGCTCGGTCACATAGCGCACTCCGGCGGCATCATGAATTTCCACAACTCGCAACTTTGGATATACCAGCCACACGGCCTCACAACCGGCCCCCATATACTGGCGAGTTTTCTTGACGATATCTTGAGCGTCGTTGCCGGGTGAAATGACTTCCACCGCCAGAGTGGGTGCGCCTTGGATCGGTACCCGGTCTATATCAAAGTCTTTCAAGGCCGACCGTGCAAGAACAGCAACGTCCGGCCTCCGGACCGTATTCGCGGTGAGTTGAAAATCGGTCTCGATAAAGACTGCACCGAGGCCATGTCCCTCGATAAAACTTGCGAGTGCGCGTAACAGGCGTGAAACGACAACATTGTGCCGGGGAGCGGGCGACGGTGTCACAATCAGTTCTCCTTCGTCCAGTTCGTAACGGGCAGTCTCTTCGGCTTCTTCCTGCAATTTAAGAAATTGCTCAAAACTTAACTTGGTGGTTGTGCCCATCGTGATGGCCCTCCAGCCTGCCATCTCCTGATCTGCTCTTAAGATTGTAACTGGGGATATTCAAGTTTGCATTTCAGAAAAACTTCACCCAACGGCAACTTTTCAATCTGCGACGCTACTGTGGGTTCAATGCGTTGATCGGCAAAGCTATCCATATGGGTAAAAAATAAAAAACAGCAATGACAATGCCGTCAGCACCCATAGCGCAGGCTTGATTTGGCTGGCTCTTCCGCCCGCCAGCTTGCACAGCGGATACAAAACGAATCCGGTGGTAATCCCAATTGCAATATTGAAGGTAAAGCACATCAGCACGACCACAGCGAAGGCAGGAATCGATTCCGTGTAGTCGCCGAAATCGATCCTGGTAATTGGCTCCAGCATAAATAGGCCGACCACAATCAGCGCAGGTCCGTAGGCTTGAGGCGGAATGGACGCCACCAATGGTGCAAAGAAGAGGGTCAGGGCAAAGCAGCCGGCAGTAACCAGGGCAGTCAATCCAGTACGGCCACCAGCCTCAATGCCGGTTGCCGATTCAACAAAGGCCCCCGAGGTGGTGGTGCCGATCGCGGAAGCAAAACAGGTGGAGAGAGCATCCACCAGCATGGGGCGCTCAATCTGAGGAAGATTGCCGTATTCGTCCAGAAAACCGGCGCGCGCCGAGAGCCCAATCAATGTGCCCATGGTATCCACAAAGGCCATGATGAAGATGGTAAGCACAATAGGAAAGGCGCGCCAATTCAAGGCCCCTGCAAAATCAAGCTGCCAAAGTATCGGCCGGAGGCTGGGCGGCAAGCTCAACACGTGAGCCGGGGGTTGCGCGGTTTTTACAAGGAATGCAATAGTCGCGGTGATGAGAATGCCAAGCAGAATTGCCCCGCGGACCTTCCGGATGGTCAGGATGGAAATCAAAAGAAAGCCGGTTATGGCTACCAGCACAGGAGCGGCCGTGAGATGGCCAGCGTGTACGGGCGCGCCTGGCACTCCGAGAGTCACGATGCCGGCCTGATTCAACCCAATGAACGTCAAGAACAACCCAATGCCCACGGCAAAGCTGTAGCGTAAAGATTGGGGCACGGCGTCCACAATCCATTGGCGCAGGCGGAAGACGGTCATAAGGAGAAAGAACACGCCCGCAATAAAAATCGCCGCCAGCGCAGTCTGCCATCGGTAGCCGAGCGCCTGGCACACGGTAAAAGCAATAAATGCGTTTTCGCCCATGTAAGGCGCAATGGCAAATGGACGATTGGCGTACAGGCCCATCAGCACGCATCCAAAGATGGCGGCCAGCACTGTGGCCACAAAGCTGGGTCCGATCGGGATGCCGGCATTCGCCAGAATCGCCGGATTCACGACCACGATATACGACATGGTGGTAAAGGTAGTCAGCCCTGCGACGACCTCGCGGGAGACACTAGTCTTATGTTGCTCAAACCCAAAGATCGTCCGCAGAGGACGTCCAGTCATTTGGTATCAGCCTCGGTTAAAGAATTTTTTCAGGTAAGCAGGATACCCGCTTATCCAGAAACTCAGCCAATTATTGTTGGGACAATTGCAGAGGTGAAGGACTCCCATCCACGCGCGGCTAACCAGAACTCATCATTTGGCCTGCTGCCGATTGACATGTAGGAGAGCTATCGTTGGGAATCGCTCGATCCTCGCGGAACCGACAATTCAGCCTAGACGATAATGCCAATTATCGTTCGCTATCTCCCAGAAGCGGCATTCTCCCAGAAGCCCGTTTCGGGCCAGCAATCACCAAGAAGCCCGAGCTAAAACAATCCGTCCGGCAAGGCTGTGGCTTAACGTGTTTCCTAGAGAAAGTAATCTCCTCTGCCGCTACGGATATATTTCAGAGGTTTTGCATTTCTGATTTGGTTGGCACAACAGCTTGCTCAGGGTAAATCTCACACTTCTCCAAGAATGTGCGGTAGGATGTGACGCAAATCCGGATCTTTGATCGTTATGTCCGCATTTCTCATCTCGGCACTGGAAGGTGCGAAGGCAATAGTTCGTCCCACCTTACCTAAAACATGTGCATCGTTAAATCCATCGCCAACGAACACTACATCCTCCATGCTAAATCCTTCTTTTTTGCAGATTTCCTCAATAGCGGTAGCCTTTCCTTCAAAATCATAGCGGGTCGCAGCAATCCCCTGAAAGTCACCCTCATTGTCAAAACGAAACTTGTTAATATAAAGGTAGTCGAAAAGCTGTTTGTGGTCGGGAAGCATCTCATCTAAAAAGACATCAATGCCTCCAGAAACAATGGCTAATTTGAAACCATTATTCCTGAGCGTCTTGAGCGTGTCACGAAGCCCATCCACAGGTTGCAACGTGCTCGTAATGGCAGAAAAATCAGTACGCTTAAGGCCCTTTTTCCTAAATAATAAGGCCGAGTGATCACACCACTCCTTGTACCAATGCTTGCGCGTGTGTCTTTTCTTATGCACATATTCAGCCATGAGTTGTTTTCGGAGCGCGTCCTCATAGCCCAAATAATTCCACACCAGCGGCCACGACCAGACATAGTCGTTTCCGCGTAGCAACGTGCCGTCCAAATCAAAAGCGACTAGCCGATACCGTTCAGGTCGTGTCGGCTCCAAGCCTTCGACACTATCAGGATAATCAAAAATATTCTTCCAAGCTAGCCGTTTGCGAGTTGGATCAAGGTATTGAGGCATGCTCCGCCATTGAATCGCACGGTTCTTACATGCTTGCCAGATATCAGGAAAGTCTTGTTCCAATACCGGTTGAGGCCCATGACGGAGAACGAGAATGTCATAGCCAATCTCTTTCATTTTATTCTTCCCAAAACTTACGATGTATCGACCATCTCTATGGATCGGAGGGAGTTTAATCGGCCCACTAATCCACCTCCATGCGTTAAGCCGTGCAAGCTGACTCACAATGAAACGATTGAGAATTGAGCTCTTCGGACCATACACTTCCCAGAATGAACGGCCAGTCAAATAGACTTTCGTGTCAGAACGGAGAACAGGTGTCAGAGACTGCTGTACATGGTCGACGTTGAGATTCTGGTAATGTTTCGAAAGGACCCGGTGGTCTTTGTCTCGATACTCTGCCTCCAGTCTCAGCAGCTCAGAGCCCACATCTAGCGACTTCGAATCAGTTGCAAACATTCTTACGATCAAGTCATGCCGAAATTCTTTAATACACAGTTGCATCAAGTCCGTTAAGCCGCCATCACCATATCCCGACACCAAGCAAGTCTTAGTACGATCACTCAGTTTTGTGAGACGGTCATCCTCCCAGTATCCATGCAAAGAGCCAATGAGATCAAGCTCTTTTCCAAACCCGACCGCAAGAATAACAAGATCAAATTCTTCCCCATGCGGACCTTCTCTACGATCATTCCACGTAACAGTAATATGTTGACCGCTGATAGCCTGCTCAACTGCAACCTCGGATACTTCCCAACGAGGTAAGATCCGTCCGTTACTTCTGTCTAGTTCAACCTTCCATTGTCCTTCAAGCTGTTCAACTACTTCATCTACCGGACCAGCAGTCCAGTCGAATATCGGCAGACCAGCGGACTCATCTTCCAGCTCCATCGCAGGCCAGTCATATATGTGAGGATGCAAGAATCGTTGCGTACTGCCTTTCTGTACTCCCATCGCCACTGGCAGCTTTTCCAACAATGTCACAGTGGCGCCTAACCGAAACGCGGCAACTGTAAAGGTCACACCTGCTATTCCAGCACCGACGACAGCAATCTTGGTTGTCGCAGCCAGCGCCCCTGTTTGCCGCAAAGCGTATGCGAGGTTTAAGGCGCGGACTTGCTGAGAATAGACTGTGATGTACCGTCCATAGCAGCCCAGGGCGTAAACTCCACTCCAACCAGGCACCTCCAAAAGCCCTAGGATCTTTGTGATTTGATGGTCTTCGCTCATGAATTGCTATTCCCTTCTAATGGGTTCGCCTTTATTCTGGCCAAATCCTCAGGGGCATAAAAAAGCTATTGCAATCGTACTTGTCTGCTCCGAACGAAAGACTCACCAGAGCGTTGATCTCTATTGCGTCGGAGGGGTTGACTTCAGCTTCCGCCTCAAGGGTGCTCCGATCAAATGCGCACGTGGGAGTCATGCGCATTCTACAATCGGTTGCAACGGCCTTAACGGCAGAGTGGCTAGTTACACTTGCTTTCAAGAGAGAGAAGATGTTCTCAAACCAGGCTATGAGGTCGGTTAAGAGCCAAGAGAAAATTCGTTTTGCTTGCCATGGGGCAGTGGAAGCAGCACCTACTAAAAAGCAGATGGTCAAAAGCTCAAAGTGACCAAAAATGTGGAGGAATATCTTGATAGTCGTCTCCGAAATGATTGCTGTGAGCTACCCAAGGGGCGAATGCGGACAGTTTATCAAGGTTGGATCGAAAGGCAAGAAGGATTTGTAGTTAGCAGTAGTTAGCAATTCTCTTAAAAATGACAAAGAGAGTCGGGTAAGTTCGGCAGGGCATTCCACATTCGGGACAAATGCGGAGATCATTCGGGGGCTCCGGAAAGATTAGAGTTTGTCAATATATCTCCACGAAGCCCGCTTGTGGACCGCGAGGCGGGGGGCGTCTTGTTTCATTTAGCTTGCCCGGAAGTCGGGAAGTCTGATTATTCGATGCAAGGCGTTTGTCGTTCCTAATCGTGAAAGCGCTTTGCGGCGACGCACTGACCGGATTATTCAGCACATGCCGTAAGAAATGTTCGTTGGCACGCGAATCGTTTAGGTATTCATTAGAATATGCAGTTATGGCGACCAAGCCGGACTGCCTGCGACGCACAACCTAGCTGTACCACTTTACCGACGCGCGAAGCATTCCGTCCATCTGGGAACTAGTGTAGTGCGTCACAAATAGAATCATTTATAAATGGGCTGCGTCCAATAGAATGAGGAGGCAGCCGATGCGCATAGCACCCGCAGTAATCTTGAACGAGGAAGACCGGCGCAAACTTCAGAGTGTGGCGCGGAGCAGGAGTTTGCCCTTACGGCTGGTGGAACGAGCCCAGATTGTTCTGCTGGCGGCTCAGGGCAAGCAGAATCTGGAGATTGCCCAGCAACTATCCACTGCGCCTCGTACGGTCGCCCGTTGGCGCAATCGTTTTTTGCAGAACGGAACGGCAGGCCTAGAAAAGGACGCTCCTCGTCCGGGACGTACGCCCAAGCTGACCGCGAAGGAAGTCCGGCGCATCGTAGAAAAGACCACGCAAGAAAAACCAGCTCAGGCCACTCACTGGAGCACGCGCAGCATGGCTGCGGCAGTAGGAATCAGTGAATCCACGGTGCGCCGCATTTGGCGCGCTCATGGACTCAAGCCCCATCTAAACAAGACTTTTAAAGTCAGCAACGATCCGCAGTTCCAGCAGAAGCTGGAAGAGATCGTGGGACTCTACCTCCATCCTCCCGGAACATGCCATCGTCCTATCGCTGGACGAAAAGAGCCAGATTCAAGCCTTGCAAAGAACCCAGCCGGCACTGCCCTTGAAGTCGGGACGCAGCCAAACCGTCACCCATGACTACAAACGACATGGCACCACCACCTTGTTCGCTGCCCTCAACGTCGCCGATGGAAAAGTCCTGGGTACCTGCATGAAGCGGCACCGCCACCTGGAGTGGTTAAAGTTTCTGCGTCTGATAGACGCTCAGACTCCCCGCCATCGCCAACTCCATCTCATCGCCGACAACTACTCCACCCACAAGCATCCCAAGGTACAGCGCTGGTTAAATCGCCATCCCCGTTTCCACATGCATTTCACACCCACCAGCGCCTCCTGGTTGAATATAGTGGAACGCTTCTTCCGCGACTTGACCCAGAATCGCATTCGTCGGGGCGTCTTTCATAGTGTTCCCGAACTCATCACTGCTATCGCCAATTATCTCCAGCATCATAACCAGCATCCCAAACCCTTCATCTGGACAGCTAAAGCATCCGACATATTGGAAAAAGTGACGCGTGCTCGTCGTATCCTGGATAAAGGCCTATCTGCGTGACGCACTACACTAGGTGGACTCTGGTCTCGGCAAAACTCAAAGAGATGGACATCGAGTTACACCCCGGCGGAAACCAGCACAGTCTCGACGCCGACGAGATGTTCGGCGTGGACCATCACGATGACCGTGCTCTTCTACGATTTGCTCAAGCCGGTGAGCAGAAGCGCATCCATCCTTGCCGCCACATTCGGCCTCATCGGTTGCACCATCAAGACGCTGAGTCGCCTCTTCTTCTTCGCGCCACTGCTCGTGTTGGGGGGCGCGCGCTACCTGAGCGTCTTTGATACGAAACAATTGCAGGCGCTGGCGCTCCTCTTTCTCCGCGTGAATTACACGGCCGAGACGATCGCCATGGTGTTCTTCGGATGCTACGCGCTCGTGAAGGGCTACCTTGTGTTCAGGTCCACGTTCCTGCCTCGAGTGCTGGGAGTGTTGTCGGCAGTTGGAGGTCTGGGTTGGCTGATCTACCTGTACGAGCCACTCGCACTCCGCCTGCAATCCTATATCGTTGGCGCCGGCGTTATCGGGTCTCTTGTGAGCGTCGTGTGGCTTCTCATCTACGGCGTGAACGAACAGCGTTGGAAGGAACAGGCCCATGTAGCAACAGCGTCAATCTGGCGATGAACACTGCGGCGTGTGTGCCATGGCAGCGTCGCCTCTGCCGAGGCAAAATCGATCTACCAGTACGTCGAGCCAGCATGACGCAGTTCTTGCGCCATGCTGGCTCGTAAGTGCTGGGTATAGAAAGAGCGCGACCTTTCCTTGCGCCGCAGAGCTTGCCCTGAGCGGAGCGAATGGGCCAGTGCGCAGCGAAGCGGAGCACCTAAAAAATGCCTTTGCATGTCACCTGGTAAGAAACCATAATTCTGAAAGCACCCTTGCGTCTGAACGCTTGACTCGCACTTTTAATTACACCCCGGTCCGCCCGTGATCTTGCTATAAACCAGCTTTTGTCTATGCTATGTCTAGATAAATCTAGGAGTATCCAATGCCTACTTTGTATGTCGAGAATGTTCCTAAGGATCTCTACGAAGCGTTACGGGCGAGGGCAAAGGGCCATCGCCGCTCGATTACCGCAGAAGTGCTTGCTTTGCTCGAAGAGAACATTCCTACACAAAAAGAACTTAAGGAGCGGCAAAATTTTCTGCGTCAAGTGGAAAAGATGCGTTCCAGAAAAACTCCATCCAGCGGCGCATTTCTTTCGACTGAAGCGTTGCAGTGTGAGGATCGAGCACGATGAGACGAAACAGCGCGAATTATTTCCCCGGCTGATAACTCAAATACTTTTCCAGCGGAATATCAAAATAGAAAAGCTCCTTGCCCTCCACCTTCATGCCCGAAAGATACACGTGGGCTCCAGCTTCAGGGTTGTCAATTTCAGAGACATCAAAAAATACAAATCCGCTGTGCACGGAGTGTGGCTCCACCGGAAAAGTATAGAACTGGGCTGCATCGATTTCCGCCATGGTCTCGTTGCTCACAGCCGGCTTCTGCCCGCGCTTGGGAAGAGGAATCGGGAGTGGGACCTGGGACTTGCCCGGAGTTTTTCCTGTTCGTGCCAGGCGGCGGTAAAGATCGTCCTTGTCGGCAGGCTCAAGTTTCCGCCGGTTGACGGTGATGAATTCAATACTCAGGTCAGTCAGCATGATGGGCTTATCGCCGTCGTTGGAGATGATCACACGCACCGGGAGAAAGCCGTTTTCCTTATAGTTCACTTTGAAGATTGCGGCCTTGTCGGCCAAATCAAACGGGTCAATCGCTACCGAGACCTTCTCGTCGTCGTGCGTTTCATGCGCCGGATAAGTCTTGGCATGCGTGGCCCGAGGAGGATCAAAGCTCTTCTTGTTGTCCGCCGGCAGATTCACGGCAGACAATACCAATAAGAACGTGCAGATGCTGCGGAGTTTCACAGCCTGATTATGCCGCCAACCGCCAAGTTTTCACAACTGCTCCGCTTCCGCCAATGTGCTCAACCGCTTTGGAGATGCCTGCTTGGAAACGCTGTTGAAAACGACGGGCAAATAGAATGGCCTTTGACAAAGCACTGACTGGCTGATTGCTCCCAGCCCGAATTCGCGTTGTTCGCGTCAGTTCGTGGCTAAATAAGGTTTTCGTTCGGCCCGGGTGTTTTCGCAACTCGACCGTCACGCGCATAGAATGTACTTTCCTTCATGTACATCCTCTACAGCCTGTTGACGGCGTTGGCAGTCCTGCTTTCCCTGCCCTGGTGGCTCTTTCAGATGGTGCGCAGCAAGAAGTACCGTGCGGGACTGGGAGAGCGGCTGGGATTTGTGCCGCACAGAATCAAGGCGAATGTCCAGGAAGGCTCTATCTGGATCCACGCCGTCTCAGTAGGAGAAGTGCTGGCCATCAGCAACCTGCTCGGCGAACTCCGGGTGAGCTGTCCGGAGAAACCGATCTTTGTTTCGACCACCACGTTAAGCGGACAGCGCGTCGCGCGCGAGCGTTTCGGAGAAGGCCAGGTGTTCTACATGCCGCTCGATTTCGGCTTTGCCCTCCGGCCTTACCTCAAGGTGTTGCGGCCCAGCCTCGTGATATTGGCGGAAACTGAGTTCTGGCCCAATCTGTTGCATCTGGCCAAGAAGCATGGGGCTTCGATTGCCGTAGTAAATGGCCGCATCTCTGACCGTTCGTTTCCGCGTTATCGCAGGTTCCGGTGGTTCTTTGCTCCAGTGCTTGCAGATATTGACCTGTTTCTGGCGCAAACTAAAGAAGACGCCCAGCGGCTGTATGAAATGGGAGCGGACGAACAGCGGATCCACATCAGCGGAAATCTGAAGTTCGATGTGCGCCCCAGTGCCGCCATTGCCGTTACCGTGGATGTTCGCCGCGCTCTGGGCAAAAATATTCCGGTGATCGTTTGCGGCAGCACGACGATAGGCGAAGAAGAAATATTACTGGCCGCATTCAACGATGTCTTGAAGCAACACCCCAAGGCGGCCTTGATTCTGGCGCCGCGTCATCCTGAACGATTCGATAAGGTTGCCGGTCTGGTCTCGGCGTCAGGGCTGTCCTTGATACGACGCAGCACATGGTCCGGCTCCGGCA
>Ga0070730_10000900_pt1 | contig 30962 bp, 25 predicted proteins | sample Coa_R1_3_FD_66447 | JGI IMG/M metagenome (GOLD analysis project Ga0070730, IMG submission 66447) | Surface soil microbial communities from Centralia Pennsylvania, which are recovering from an underground coalmine fire - Coalmine... | ecosystem: Environmental > Terrestrial > Soil > Unclassified ... | reverse complement strand
AGCTCCGCACAAGCGTGATGCGCTGCTTCAGTCCTTCGTAGCGGTGCTGCAGATCTTCGAGAATCATCTTTCTTCACTCTTCGCGGCCGGAAACCGGCGTTGCTTTGTAAACGTCTTCCCCACCAGAATAACCGAAACAATCACGCACAACCAGGCGAACCAGTCGCCCATCCGCGTGTACAACGTCAGGTCCGTGCGGAAGTCGTACGGCAAATCGGCCGCGCCGCGCACGTCGCGCGGAATCGAAGTAAACGTCCGCCCGTACGGATCGACGGCCGCGGTAATTCCGCTGTTCGTCACGCGCACGAGCCAGCGCCGGTTTTCCACCGCGCGAACGCGCGCCATGCGCAAATGCTGCTCCGCCGCCGCGGATTTTCCGAACCAGCCGTCGTTGGAAATATTGATCAGCAGATTTGCGCCGCGATTGGCAAATTCGCGAATTTCTCCGGGATAAATCGCCTCGTAACAGATGTACGCGCCCAATTTATATCTATTCGGCAACGTTCCGACGACGCGATTCGTTCCCTTCCGGAATCCGCCCACCTCGCTCGACACGCTCGAGACCACGCGATGAATCAGCGGAAACGGTTCATACTCGCCGAACGGTACAAGATGGATTTTGTCGTATGCAAAGATGCGCCGCCCGTTTCCGTCGACCATCACCGCGCTGTTGTACGGCGTTTGCACGCGCGCTCCCGACGCCAGCGCTTCCGATTTCCATTCGATCGTCCCCGCCAGAAACGGCCGCTGCGCCTCGATCGCGATGCGCGACGCGAACCTTCCAAATTGCGCGTCCTGCCAGGAAAACGGCGCCGGCGCTTCCGGCCAGATAATTAAATCCGGATGCTTGGCGGTATCCTCGAGGCTGAGGGCTTCCAGCTCCGCCAAATCCTCGTGGTGCGCGGCAAACCAATCTTGCCCGTACGATTCAACTTCGGGAAAGTTCGGCTGCACCGCGCGCGCAAAATGATTCGCGGTGGCGCTCGGCACCAGCTTTGGTCCGGCAAACATTACAATCAGAACGAGCGCCGCCACGCCGCCAACGATTCCCGCTCGCTTCCCAATGGAAGTGGACTTTGCGACGTCTGCCCACGCGATCAACGAATTGAACGCGGAGACGACAAACGAAAGGCCGTAAATTCCGGTAAGCGTCGTGAGCTGCACCATCGCCGGATTCGTTGCGGCGGGATATCCGAGCAAGTTCCACGGAAAACTGATTTCCGGCAAATGCGCGCGAACAAACTCAAACGCGACCCAAAGAAAGGGCGCCGCAATGCACGCAAGCTTCGCATTGCGGCGCGCGATTCGATTCACGCACCATGCAAACGCGCCGATCAAAACGCCCCACGCCGCGGCGATCAAAAGCAGCACGGCCCAGCCGCCGGCGGGGGAAAGACCGCCGTGCACGCTGAGCACCGTCGCGATCCACGGCACGGAAGTGAGCACAAAGGCGATCGCATGAAAAAATCCGCAGCCGAACGCCACGCGCGGCTTCGGAGAAATCACCAGCATCAAAAGCAGGCCAAGGCTTACCCACGAATAAATCTGCAGATTCAAACCGATGAAGGAGAGCGACAAGGCCGCGCCGGTGAGCGCCGCGAAAAAAAATCGCGCCGACGCCGGCATTTCCGCGCCCGATTGCGAATGGAGAAACGCGAACCACCCGCGCGGCGTCATCCGCGCTTCACGATGGCCTTAAAGCCGGCGGATTCGATGCTCTTGCGTGCGGCATCGGCGGCTTTTTGATTGGGATACGGACCAACTTGCACGCGGTAATACTTGTCGCCTTGCGGCGGCAGCACGTAGGCGGGAAATTTCTTTTTCATGAGCGTCGACGCAACGTTGAGCGCATCGGCTTGTTTGGTGAGCGCGGCAACCTGCACGGTGAACGAGCCGCGCGGCGATTGCGGCGTTGCAACAACGGACTTCGCGCCGGAAGGAACAATCGGCTTTGCATTCGCCGTTAAATTTTTTGAGGGCGAGGGCGCGCTCCGCGCCGGGACAGTCATCGCTGGTGCAGGCCGTAAGCGGTCATCCGTCGCCTGTTTTTCTCCGGCGTGATAAAACTCCCAATCCGAACTCGGCGGCGCGACCGGATCGGTCGCCGGCTCGACTTGCGGAAGGTCTTTATTTCGCTTCGATTCAACTTCCGGCTTCGCGTGCACCACCATGTCCGCAGGCCGCGCCGGTCCTTCGGCGCGCACCTGGCCCTCGAACTCCTTGCGGCCCATCACGTAACCCAACGTGAAAAAAACGCCGGAGAAAAGCAGCATCAGGAAAAAAAGGCCAATCACGTGCCGGCCTTCCAGCACGCGATCGCCCGCCGATGCTCTTCTTCCCCCAGCCGCCATGCTTATTTCTGTTTGCCCCCCAACGCATTCACCCAGCTACTAATAATATCCACCGGAAGCGGAAACACAATCGTTGTGTTCTTTTCGACACCTATTTCCGTTAACGTCTGCAGGTAGCGCAGTTGAATGGCCGACGGCTGCGTTTCGAGGACTTTTGCCGCGTCGGCGAGTTTTTGCGCCGCCTCGAACTCTCCGGCGGCGTGAATGACCTTGGCGCGGCGTTCGCGCTCCGCTTCGGCCTGCCGCGCAATCGCGCGCTGCATCTGCTCGGGAATGTCCACTTGTTTTACTTCGACTTTGGTCACTTTGATTCCCCACGCTTCGGTGTCCTGGTCGAGAATCAATTGCAATTTTTCGTTGACGCGATCGCGTTCGGAGAGGATTTCGTCGAGTTGAAACTGGCCGACGACGCTGCGCAGCGTGGTTTGCGCGAGTTGCGAAGTCGCATACAGGTAGTTTTCGATTTCGCGCAAGGCGCGATTCGCGTCGACCACTTTGAAATAGCAGACCGCGTTCACTTTTACGGATACGTTGTCTTTGGTGATGATGTCCTGCGGCGGCACATCGAGCGTGACGATGCGAAGCGGAATCCGGTAGAGCGTTTCGATCGGCCAAAGAATAATTCGAAGGCCGGCCCCTTTCGCGTCGGGCAACATGCGCCCCAAACGAAGCACCGCACCGCGCTCCCATTCCTTGATGACGTTGAACGATTTGCCGAACCACAGCAGCACGAGTGCGACGACGATCAATGCTGGCAGCCAGTTTTCCATTGTTCCTCCCCGACTTCTTGCCTACTAATTTCGCGGCTCCGCAGGCCGCTCGGCCGGCGCAACTTCCACGCGCAATCCTTGCAGCTTCACAACCCGCACGGCTTTTCCTTCGCCAATTTCTTGCGACGAAAAAGCGCGCCACAACTCTCCGCGCCAGCGAATCATGCCCTCGCTCGACGCGGACACCGGCTTTACGACCGTGCCGATTTCACCGATCATTTCGTCGGGTCCCATTGCGGGCTTCCATTTGCGCGAGCGCAATACCGACCGCATCAAGAATACGCAAATGCCGGCAAAGGGCAACGTGACGGCCAACGCCACGAGCGGGCTGACGCCACGGCCCGTTAACGGCGAGCGCACGAGAAAGAGTGCGCCGAGCATCATCGAAATGATGCCGCCCGCCAACAGCACGCCGTGGCTCGTGTATTTCGCTTCCAGTATAAACAGGGCGATGGCCACGAGAATCAGAACGATGCCCGCCAAATTTACCGGCAACAAATGCATCGCGTACAGCGCGAGCACCATGCAGATCGCGCCGACGACTCCGGGCGCCACCATTCCGGGATGCGTAAATTCGGTATAAAGCCCGAGCGCACCGACAAGCAAGAGGAGAAAGAAGACGTCGGGAGCGACGATTCGCGCCAAGAAACTTTGCCGCAGCGAAAGCGAAAACAGCTGGCGTTCGGCGTTGGCAAGTTCGAGCGTCACTTTTGTGCCGTTGAAACGCGCGATCTCGCGCCCGTTTACTTTCTGCAGCAGCTCATCGATTGAATCCGCTTGCAGATCGATCAGCTTGCCGTCCAGCGCTTCTTGCGCGGTGAAGGCCCTTGCATCGGTCACGGCGGTTTCGGCGAGGGCGGGATTTCGGCCGCGTTTTTCCGAAAAGCTGCGGAGAAACGCTTGCGCGTCGTTCATGATTTTTCGCCGCAACGTTTCGTCCATGCCGATGGTGAAGCCGCCGACGGCCAAAATCGGCGAAGCCGCGCCGGTGCGGGTTGCGGGCGCCATTGCGGCAACATCCGCGCTCAGCAGGATAAAAAATCCGGCGGACGCGCCGCGCGCGCCCTTTGGCGCAACGTAAACCGCGACGGGCACGGGCGAGTCCAGAATGTGCTGGACGATTTTTTGCGTGGAATCGCTCAAACCGCCGGGCGTATCCATCGTGATCAACACCAGCGTAGCGTTGCGACGGGCGGCATCGGCGAGGCCTTCTTCGACGTAAGTCGCCAGCACCGGCTCGATTTCGCCGTCGATTTGTAATTCGAGAACCAGCGGACGGTTCCGCGGCGCCTCGGCTTTGGCGCCACCCAAACCGAAACAAACGATCGACAACACGACACACGCGAGCGCGCCGAGCCAGCGACTCGAAGCCGAGCGCAATCGAATTGAACCGATCGTCACTTCTTCCTTTCACCCGGCTTCGCGGCTTGCAGATGATCCATCAGCGTTTTCGCTTCAGCATAATTCGGCGCCAGCTTCAAAGCACGCTCCAATTCCGTTCGCGCGAGATCGTTCTTCTTTTGTTCGAGATTAATTCGCGCGAGCGAAACGTGATCGACCGCCGAATCTCGCCGTGCCAACGCCAGCAACAACTCTTTCACGGCGTCGTCCGGCTTGTTGCGTCGGCGCGCGATATCCGCCATGCCGCGATGCGCCGAGGCATCGCCGGGATCGGCCGAGAGCGCCGAACGAAAAGCGGCTTCCGCCGTGTCAAGCCGGCCCGCGGAAAGTTCCTGCCGGCCCCGCCGCACCAACGCCGCGACGGAACCCGCCGAGGCATCGGCGGTTGCGTGCGCGGCAGCCTGCTGCGACAAAATTTCCAACTGCAACGAGGACGAGTCCAGCTCGGTTTTTATCCGCTCCATTTTCGGCAAGCCTTCGGGCTTGACGGCAGGCAAGCCGCCGGGCCCCAAAGTCTCGAGGGCGGAATCTTTTTCTTCCTCGGCTTCTTCTTTTTTTCCGGCTTTGCCCAGCGCATAAATCAAGAGAGCGCGATCTTCCGCGGTTTCCGGTTCGCGCCCGGCGGCATCGCGAAATTCGTCGGCGGCCTTCGAAAATTCATTGGCGCGCAAATAAATCAATCCGAGATTGACCGGATAATCGTCTTCTTCGGGATCGAGTTCCGCGGCACGGCGGAGCGCGGCAACGCCTTCGGCGGATTTTCCTTGCCGCGCGCGGGCAAGGCCCACGTTGTTTAGAATTTCCGGCAAGTCCGCGCCGGAGACGAGGTTGTCTTTCAAGGCGTCCTGCAGCGAAACAAAAACCGCTTCGGCTTTGTCCGGTTCGTCCATCCACAAACGGCAAACGCCGGAGGCAAAGACGGCTTCGGCATAGCGCAAGCTCGTTTTCGGCACGCGGCTGAGCCACGGCAGGGCGGAGGCGCAATCGCGACGGCCGTAATACACCTGCCCGAGCGCAAAAGCGGGATCGGGCCAGTCCGGCTCGAGGCGCGTGGCTTCGCGCAGTTCGCGCATCCGCGCGTCGTCTTCGCCGGCGAGCAATCCGCGAATGTAATGTTCGAAGGCATCGAGGCGGAGCGGCCTCTGCAACTTCGCAAAATCGGGCTGGCTGAGCGGAAAGGAGCGATCATTGCCGGCGAGCAATTTCCAAACGAGTTTCGAATGAAGGTCCATGAGGGATTCGAGTTTCGCGGTCTCGCGCACGACGGGTTGTAACCCGGTGGGACTGACGCGCAAGACGCGCGCTTGCAGCGTGAGTGAATTTCCGTCGGTATTGAATTTTCCGAAGACGACGTAGTCCGCATCAAGTTCCGCGCCGATGCGCAACATGGCGGCGTGGCTGAGCCGGGCGCCCGGCGGCAAGCCGTAACGCTCGAGTTCCGCGGTGCGGCCCGCGCGCGAATAGACTTGCTGGCCGGCGGCGGAGAGGCGCTCGATCGTCAACTCTTCGAGGCCTTCGCTGAGCCACTCGAGGCGCGGACTGGAACCTGAATTTTCAAAAGGAAAAACGAGGAAGATTCCCTGGCCGGCCGAAGGAGCCGTTCGCGCATTCTGCGCACACACAAAGCTCGGGAACAGCACGGCTAACAACGCGAGTGTGGCGCGGGAAACCGTTCGCAACGTAATCACGAAAAAATTGTAACAGACTGCCGCGGGGTCGATGGTTGCTTCTGGAGCGAGTGTTCTTATTGTTGCGGGTGGCCGGGCATCGGCTGGCGACGTCGCGTGATCGAAGCGAGATTCGTGCATTGTGCGGAGCGGTACGGATACACCGCGCGCAGGCGCAGTTTGCGTTCTTGGCAAGGGAAAAAGGCTCGCTGGTCCGAGTCGGGATGAGTCGTGTTACGGCGCGAAGGTGAATGGGAGCGATGGTTCGCTCGTGAATTGAGCGACCTTGCCAAGCTCGACGGGGCTAAAAGCCCCTCCGCTACACAAACCGATGCACAAACCGGCAACGCACGCGGTTTGATTTCGGAGAGAGAATCTACAACGGCAAGATAAGAAGACGGGTGCGTATTAGTGCGCGGCGTCTTGCGGACGCGGCGCGAGGACTTCCTGCATTTCCGGCAATTTCAACATTGCCGAGAATGCGGGATCGGTCTGCACCTCGTTTATCGTCTTGTAGCCTTCGTCTTTTGCCTTGCGCAAATAGACGAGGCTGCGTGCGAAATTGCCCGATTCGGCGAACGATTTGGCGAGAAGGAAATAAAACTTTGCGCGATCCTCGACGGAGCGATCCTGCACGGTGGAACCATTGCGTCCGGGTCCGTGGTCGAGAACGGTGGGATCCAGCTTCAGCGCCTGCTGAAACGCGCCGATGGAATCTTCGTATTTCTTGTCGGCGAAATAGGCGTAACCGAGGTTGCTGTACGACACGGCCAGATCGGCGCGCATCTTGATGGCCTTTTGATAGGCGCGGATGGCGCGGGTGAATTTCTTTTTGTCGTACCAGATGACGCCGATATTGTTTTGCGCGTCGGCATAAGTCGGATCAAGCTTGACGGCGCGTTCGTAGGAACGGAGCGCACCGGTGAGGTCGTATTCCTTGTGCAAGGCGATGCCAAGCTTATTGTAAATGACGGCGTTTTTCGGATTCTGGTCCACGAGTTTCTTATACGCCTGCACCGCTTCCTTGAACTCCTTGCGCGCCATCATGAGGTCGGCCATCTCTTCGGCCGACAAGGAACGAGCGCCGACGGGAGTGCTAGGCGACGCCTCCTGCGAAGGCGCCTGGATGGAACGCGGCGCGAACGCCATGCTTTCTGTCGGTTTGTCTTTGGATTGCCCTGCAGAAACAGCGGTGACGCCGAGGAAAAGGACTACAACAGCTGGAATCGCCAGTCGCAAAACTTTCATGGCGAATCTCCTTTGTCCGGTTTGGCCGGATTCGGATTTGGTTGGCCTGGGTCGGTATTGCCCGGCTCGGGCTTTTTCTTACCCCCAAAGATACCAAAAATCTTCTTCAAAGGATTCTTTTTCTTGTCCTGGTCCTTGACGTCGGCGGCACCGGGTTCGGCGCCTTGTCCGGTTGCATTGGGAGGCCGGTTGGGGTCGAACTTCGCCGCGCCCGCGCCTTTTGCTTCGCCGTCTTTTTTATCGCCTCCACCGCCAAAAATGTGCGAGAGGAAAGAGCCGGTGGAAGAGATGATTCCCTGTCCGCCGCCGTGCAATTCGCAATATTGAGTGGGCGCGGAGCCGGCGACAAAGACTTCGTCCCTCGTTGTGGGGCAATTCGGCGTGGCCAGTTCAAGCGACTCGGGATCGATCACGGTTGTTTGCACGCCTTCGGGCGGATCGAAGTCTTTCACATTGCGGTAGCCGGGCAAAGCGGTGGCCTTGAGCATGAAATCGGCCCAGATTGGCGCGGCGGCGGTGCCACCGGGCAAGCCGAGGTCGCGATTATCATCGAAGCCAATCCAGATGACGCAAACAAGATTGGAAGTGAAGCCGGCGAACCAGCCGTCGCGCGAAGTGCCGGTTTTGCCGGCCGCCGGCAACGTGAAGCCATGCGCTCGGACGGAGGCGCCGGTGCCGCGATTCAAAACATCTTTCATGACGCTGGTGACGAGGTAGGCGACGCGCGGATCGAGCACGGCGCGAGTTTGCGGCGTGACTTTTTCGAGCATGGTGCCGTTGGCGCTGACGACTTCGCGAAGAAATTCCGGCTCGGCGCGAACGCCGCCCTGGCCAAACGCGGTGTAACCGGCGGCGACTTCGACGGGCGTCATTTCATACGCACCGAGGGCGACGGCGGGCGTGGCGCGGATATTGTTGCCGAGGCCCATTTGCCGGGCGATTTGCACGACGCGGCCGTAGCCGATCAGTTCGGCGACTTTCACGGTGGCGACGTTGAGGGAATTGGTAAGCGCGTCGCGAACGGTGACGCGACCCATGAATCGCTCGCCGTAATTGTTGGGCGTGTATTCCTGGCCTTCGAATTCGAAGGTGGTCGGCTCGTCGTCGACGGTGGTGACCGGCGTGATGATCGGCTGGACACCGTCCACGGCGTTGGCGAAGGCGGCCGAATAGACGAAGGGTTTGAAGACGGAACCGGGCTGCCTGCGCGCGATGGCGTGATTCAGCTGGCTCTGGCCGTAGTCCCGGCCGCCGACCAAGGCCTTGATTTCACCGGTATGGGGATCGAGCACGACCATGGCCGCTTGCACCTGCGGCACAGGCTCGTCGCTGCCCTTCTTTTTTGCTTCGCGTTTCCATTTGTCGTAGCGCTTGGCGAGGAGAAGGTCGACGTTCTTTGCGCCGGCATCGAGCGCGGCGACGGCGGCGCGCTGCAATGCGGGATCGATCGAGGTGTAAACACGAAAGTTTTCGCCGAGCAGCTCGGACTCGGAATATTTGTCGAGCAGGTGATCCTTCACCATGTCCACAAAGTAGGGCGCTTCGTTGCCGGATACGGAGGTGCGAACGATCTTGAGCGGCGCGCGCTTGGCGTCCTGCACGTCGGCTTCGGAGATGTATTTGTTGTCGAGCATCTGGGGCAGAACGCGATCCCTGGCCTGCACGCCGCGCTCGGGATGGCGGTCGGCCGAAGAATAATAATTTGGCGCGCGAATGATTCCGGCAAGGAACGCGCACTCCGAGAGCGACAACTGGCGCAAATCTTTTCCGAAATAGGCGACGCTGGCCTGCGCGAATCCGCGAATGCCGAAGCTGCCGCGGTTGCCGAGGTAGACTTCGTTCGCGTACATTTCGAAAATCTGTTTTTTGTTGAAGCGCTGTTCGAGTTCGAGAGACAGCATTGCTTCGGCAACCTTGCGGCGCCAGTTGCGATCGGTGGAGAGAAAGAACGTGCGCGCGACCTGCATGGTGATGGTGCTGGCGCCTTGCAGGTGCGTGCCATGGCGCAAATCGTTCCAAGCCGCGCCGAAAATACGAATGAAGTCGAAACCGGGATGCTCGAAGAAGCGTTTGTCTTCCGCCGACAAAATTGCATTTACGAGCGTGGGCGGCAGATCTTCGTAACGCACGGCGCGGCGCTTTTCGCGCGCGCTGTCAAAAAGGTTGGTGATGAGTTCCGGCTCGATATCGGCCGCGCCCAGCTCGGCGCCGCCATTGAGTGGCCGGATGGACTTGATGGATTTGCCCGCGAACTGGACGGCGATGGCGTTATTCCCGGCGAAATAGGAAAACTTCGACGGCCGCACGTCAACGGTATTGCCCTGGACGGTGTACTGGCCGAGAGCGCTGTCGTCCGCCGCCGGACGGTAGCCGACGCGCTGCAGATACTGCGCGAGATCGTCGGGCCCCCAGGCCTGGCCGGTGGAGATCTGCTCGGGCGCGGAAAAAATCTGGGTGGTGTTTTGCAGGACGTGGCCGGAAAGGCGCGCGTCGATCATGCGCGAATACTTAATGTAATACCAGGCGAAGACCGAAGCGGAAACGAACACAGCGAAGAAGACGATTCCGAGCAGGGTTAGACCGAACGTGGATGTCCAGAATCCTTTTTGGACGCGGATACGCAAGCTCTCTCCATTGGGCTGAAGTCTTATTGTCTCTTATTCAAGTTCGTCTGGAAAGCGGCACTTCGCGGGCCAAACGCGCCGCGGCTAAATGAGATCCTTGTTGGCGCTCGAAGGCGTGAAGTGCAGCTCAAATTTGTAAACCATCAGGTCGATGGGCACTTTGTAGTCGAGGCTGATCGAAACTCGGCCCGCGTCCGCGGTGACCACCAATTGTTCTCGCGTGGCGGGGATGTTCAAATCCTGCATCTCTCTGTAGATGGTGTCCTTGATCTGGTCGGGACTGCTGCGAGTCACGCTCGCATACCGCGCCGTTTCCTGCATTTTGTCGGAAAGCTGATACTCCGACACGTACGGAGGAACCATTTTGATCGCGGCGTAGATCAGAAAAACGAGAATCGCCGTGACGAGGATGGCCTTGAACTTTCCCTCGCCGCGTTCGCTATGTTGTATTTGCCGATAGCCTGCTCGCACGCCCGCAATACCTCTCACTTTTGCAGGCTAACACCGGCGAAATGCCATGTCGATGAGAGCGAAGGACAGCTGTTTCGTCGCTGTTACTAGGGGATCCTTCTGTTGGGTCGACTCACCAAAACTTAAGCCACGATTTCTTGCGCTTGTATCTGACGAGCGGTATGGACTCTGGTTCGAGCAACGCGGAATCGACTGGGCCAAATCCTTCAAGCTGGTAACCGAAGAATTCCTTCAACACCACTTCTCCCAACTCGAGAGGATGAAATGGCAGAGGGTAGCTCTCCTTGGGGTCGTCCGTCACAGGGTGCTTGCCCGACCAAAACGGTTCCTCAAATGGTAGCCGTTGCCCCAGGTCTTCCACGATTCCCGAATCGGGCGACAAACTGAGTGATCGAATTAACTTGCCGTCAACCCAGTAAGCGAATGCAAGCCAATCGACAACACTGTGCATCGCGTGCAGGTAAACCGTTCCGCTGCCTCCAGCGGAAATAAATTTTGCCGGCAGCTTGGACGGACAGTCAATGCCAAACTCCTTTGCAGCGACAATCGAAACGCCCGGATAGCAGCCTGCGTGAACTTCATCACCTGGTGGGCATGTGAAAGATAGGTCCCCGTCACCAATCGGCTTAAGGCCGTCGCTAGGAAATAACTTTCCTGCAAATCGCAGCGTCGCGTCACGGTCCAGTTGGGGGTGGTCCCTCAACACCTCTCCGACTTTTCCGTTCGAATGCACCACCATCCAAGTCTTCGCGCCCACGAATGGCTCCTAGTATGCGCGGGCGAAAATGGCGCGGTTCTGGGCCGGCTGGCCGCAATAGACGCACTTGCCCGATGCCGCACCGCTGCCCGTTCCCAACACCGCTTCCTGGTCGAGCGGAATGCAGCGCATGGTGGCGCGCGTCTCTTCTTTTATTTTGCCTTCGCAATCGCCGCTGCCGCACCAGCCGGAAAAGGCGAAGCCCGTTTCAACGGCTTTCTTGAGCTCGTCGTAAGTCTGCGCGTTCTGCGTGTTCGAGCGGCGGAAGCTCAAAGCTTTGGCGTGGAGCGATTCCTGAATTTCGGCGAGCAATTTCTCGACGGTTGCCGGCAAATCGGCGAGCGAGGCGAATACTTTGCCTTCTTTGCCGGGACGATCGCGACGCGCGAGAACCGCGGATTGCTTGGCGACGTCCTTCGGCCCGAGTTCGATTCGGAGGGGCACGCCGCGCATTTCCCAGTCATTGAACTTCCAACCGGGACTTTGGCCTTCGCGTTCGTCGAGCGTGACCCTGATGTTTGCTTTGACGAGCTGCGCTTTGATGTCTTTCGCGACGCCCAGCACGCTCGTCTTCTCTTCGTCATTTTTGAAAATGGGAACAATGACGACTTGGTACGGCGCGAGCTTCGGCGGCAGGACGAGACCCTGATCGTCGCCGTGCACCATGATGATGGCGCCAATCATGCGCGTCGAAAGTCCCCACGAAGTTGTCCAGCAATGCTGTTGCACGCCGGTGTGGTCGAGGTATTTCACTTCGAACGCTTGCGCGAAATTCTGCCCGAGAAAATGCGACGTGCCCGACTGAAGCGCCTTGCCATCGCCCATCATCGCTTCGATGGAATACGTAACGTCGGCGCCGGCGAATTTTTCCGCGTCGGACTTTTTGCCGGGAATTACGGGAATCGCGGCGTCGTTCACGGCAAAGTCCGTGTAGACGTCGAGCATCTGGCGCGTTTCGTCTTCGGCTTCCTGCTGCGTTGCGTGCGCGGTGTGGCCTTCTTGCCAGTAAAACTCGAGCGTGCGCAAAAAGAGCTTGGTGCGCAGTTCCCAGCGGATCACGGAATTCCACTGATTCATCAGCACCGGCAAATCGCGGTACGACTGAATCCACTTCGACCACATGTGGCCGATGATTGTTTCGGAAGTTGGCCGAAGAATGAGCGGTTCGGCCAATTCTTCGCCGCCGCCGATGGTGACGACCGCAAGCTCCGGCGAAAATCCTTCGACGTGGTGCTTCTCTTTTTCGATGAAGCTTTTGGGGATGAGCAACGGGAACGCGACGTTTTGATGACCCGTCGCCTTGAAGCGGCGGTCCAGCGCGCCTTGAATGTTTTCCCAAAGCGCCCAGCCGTACGGGCGGACGATCATGCAGCCGCGCACCGGCGCGTAGTCCGCCAGTTGCGCTTTCAAAACCAGTTGGTTGTACCACTCGGAAAAATCCTGTGCGCGTGTCGGAAGCTTTTCTTCGGCCATTCTCAGAGAACCCTGCGGCTCCTTTGCTCGTAAAAGAATTATTCAGCGTAGCGGAACAGGTGCATCGAAGCAAGACTGTGCGACTGCGGTCCGATGGATAATCCACGGCGCGTTCGTTCGACCGCTTGTGGGAGCGGCGCATGAATTCAAGATACTTACGAAGAGCTTTGTTTGAGGCAGCTTTTTGCACGACCGCTCCGGTTCATGCGCCATCTCAGACATGCTCGAAACTAAAAATGAACGGGGAACGCGCAGCATTTTGAATCAATGCGCTGCTCTCCGAGCCTCAAGAAAAATCGGCGCCGGAATTCTTAGTTTTCTTCTTGTGCCGTTGAGAAGTGCGATGCACCAGTACCTACGTTCCATAACCATTTGTCCAGCGAAACGTGTTGCCAGAAACGCCGGATTCTCGTAGGATTCCGGCAACGGATGTCCCCCGTTTGTGGCAGTTTTCGGTTGCGAAATATGTCGTCAGCCCCCAGCATCCGCCGCACGCCAGCGCGCCGTTACGCGCTCTCGTATTTTGTTGCCTGCATCGCGTTGCTCGCCGCGCCGCCCCTTCGCGCGCAATCCGATGACTCGCAGCAATCCACGCAAGACGTCGCGGAAGCCGCGCGCCAAGCGCGCGCGCGCAAAGGGCAAGCTGCCGCCGAGCGCCACGTTTACACCAACGAAGATTTGCGCCGCGGAAAAATTCTTACGCCGGAAGATCAAGCGCGCGCCGCCGCCGCGAATCGCAAAAATTCGCTTCCTCCGGTTCCTGCGGCAACGCCGGATGCGCAGCCGCTCGACGCCAATGCAACCGCACCGCAAGAGCCTCTCGGCGACGTCGCTCGCCGTTACCGCAAGGCGAAGAAAACTTCCCCGTTTCACTTGCCACTGAATTCTTCCGAACTCGCCACGCCAAAAATCGTTGCGCCGTCCGCGGAACCAAACGCCAATTTTCAGCCGCCGGCGCCGCGAAGAAATTTTATTTCTGGCCAGCCGAGTGCGCCGCTGCCGCACGTTTTCGCGCCGAGAGCGCCTTTGTTGCCATTTTCTCGCGCGAACCGCATTAACCCATTCGTGGGTCGCCGCACGCAACCCGTGCCGCCGGCGGCCGCCGCCATTCGACCGGTTGAGCCGCGGTCTGTGCCGCAACCAAACTTCGCTCCCGCTCCGGTGCAACGCCAGGCGCTTTCCGCGAATGCGCCGACGATCGTTGTGCAACCAGGCGACACGCTCTGGAATCTTTCTCGCCGTCATCTCGGCCACGGCACGCGCTGGCTCGAACTGATGGCCGCAAATCCCGCGCTCGAAGATCCAACGCGACTCGTTCCCGGAACGCAACTGACTTTGCCACCGGTGAGTTCAGCACGTCCGCGCGCCAAGCAGACGGTCACCATTCAGCGCGGCGATTCCCTTTCGAAAGTCGCGCTCGCCGCTTACGGCCACGCGTCCGCATGGCCTTGCATCGCACACGCCAACCCTTGGATCGCGAATCCGCACCAACTCCGCATCGGCCAAACGATTACGCTCCCCGCCTACTGCACACCGTAGCCACGCGCCGGTTTTTCGAATCGCGCTTGCGTCATTCCCCTGAACCCACTAGCATTTCCTCCGTCGCCTGAGGGGGTCTCGATGAAACGCATTCTGTTTGCCGCCGTCGCTTTGCTATTCACCGCCCAATTTGCCGCCGCGCAAGACTGGGCCAAAGAACAACTTGCCAAATCGCCGCGCCACCGCGAGTGGGCTACGATCAAGCACAATGGCCGCTCCGTGGAAACGCTGATCGTCTATCCCGAATCGAAAGAGAAGCGCCCCGTCGTGCTGATCATTCATGAAATTTTCGGCTTGAGCGATTGGGCGCAGGCGATGGCGGACGAAGTTGCCGCCGCCGGTTACATTGCGGTTGCGCCCGACCTTCTAAGCGGCATGGCATCCAACGGCGGCCGCACGAAAGACTTCAACGTGGATTCGGCCATCGAAGCGATCGGCAAGCTACCGCCCGATCAAATTACGGCCGACCTCGACGCCGCCGCCGACTTCGGCCTGAAACTTCCCGCTTCGAACGGAAGACTTTTTGTTGCCGGTTTTTGCTGGGGCGGTTCGCAAACTTTCCGCTTTGCGACGAATCGCGCCGACCTTTCCGCCGCGTTTGTGTTTTACGGTTCCGGTCCGGCCAAGGAAGATATGGCGCGCATCAAAGCGCCCGTGTATGGCTTTTACGCGGGCAACGACTCTCGCATCGGCGCTACGATTTCCGATACGACCGCGAACATGAAAACGGCCGGCAAACCTTTCGAACCCGTCACCTACGACGGCGCCGGACACGGCTTCATGCGCGCCGGCGAAGCGCCCGACGCCAGCGACGCCAACAAAAAAGCCCGCGAAGAGGCCTGGAAACGCTGGAAAACTTTGCTGGCCAAATAAGCCAACCTGCATTACAACGCGCTTCGAGGGCCGCGTTTCGACGCGGCCCTTTTTGTTTCCTCCGCCTTCGTGGCAGGAGGTGTAATCACTTGCACAAACGGCGCGAAACGCGCGGCCCGCCGCGGTTTTCTTTTGCTACTCTAAAACCAATCAGGGCAGGTAACTTGCAATGGCCGCGGCCACCAGCCGCGGCGGGATGGCATTGACATGCATCGACGCATTACTAATATTTCGCCGTACTCGGCTCGCACCAATTTCAATTTGCGGCTTGCGGCCGCCTGCATTGCGCTCATGGCGCTGCTTGGCCTCTTCGCGCTGCGCGCTTCGAGCCAGACCGTCGCATCAAGCGCGGCCGCGGCCGCGCCCGTCTCTCGCACCACCAAAGCCATCAACTACCGCCGCGGTGGCACCAATCTTAAAATCAGCTTCCACGGCACCGATCTGATGCAGCAAGCGGGCGGCGAAGCCAAAGTCGAAAACAAAGGCGCGCGCGTTGAAATCGAAGCAAAATTTGAAGGCTTTGAAGAAGCCACGAAATTCGGCCTTGAATATCTCACCTATGTTCTTTGGGCCGTTTCGCCGCAGGGCCGCGCCGTAAATTTGGGCGAAGTGCAAATCAAGAATGGGCAAGGCCAGGTGAAAGCCATTTCGGACATGCAAACGTTCGGCATGATCGTCACCGCCGAACCGTATTTCGCGGTCACGCAACCCGGCGACGAAGTGGTTGCGGAAAATTCCCTGGATGCCGCGAACGGCGGAGAAACGATCGAAGCCCGCTACGAACTTCTGGCGCGCGGCGTGTATTCGTCTTCGAACACCAAAATTGAAAATGCCATCTTCGGCATCGATCGCAAAACTCCGGTCGAGCTCTTCGAAGCGCGCAACGCCGTTCGCATTGCGCGCAACGCCGGTGCGGAGAAATACGCCGGACCCTCGCTTTCGAAAGCGGCGCAGCAACTTCAGTCCGCCGAAGATCTTTACCGGCAGAAGCGCGACAAAAAATCCGTTGCCGCCGCCGCTCGCGATTCCGTGCAGACGGCGGAAGAAGCACGCGTCATCGCCGGAAAACAAATGGCGGAAGAAGTGGCGCAAGCCAAAGCCGCGGCGGACAAAGCCGCCGCCGAGGCGCGCGAAGCAAAAGCGCGCCAGGATGCCGCCGACGAATCCAAGCGCCGCGCCGACGCCGAACAAGCGCGACAGGCCGCTGAAGCGGCACGCGCCGAAGCCGAGAGACTGAAAGCGGAAGCACAAAAGTCCGCCGCGGACGCCGCCCAGGCAAAAGAAGAGGCGGAAAAAGCCCGCGCCGCCGCGCTTGCCGACCAGCAAGCCGCGCTCGAACAAAAACGCGCTGCCGAAGCGGAAGCGGAAAACGCGAAAGCGGCGGCAGACAAAGCCCGCGCCGCGGCGGCTAAAGCCGAATCGGAAAAGGCCGAACTTCGCGCCCAGCTTCTCGCGCAATTGAACGCCGTCTTGCAAACGCAAGATTCCGCGCGCGGCCTCATCGTGAATATGTCGGACGTTCTTTTTGACACGGGCAGTTACACGCTCCGCGCCGCCGCGCGCGAAAAGCTCGCCAAAATTTCCGGCATTGTTCTTGCGCATCCGGGCCTCACGCTGCAGATCGAAGGCCACACCGACAGCGTCGGCGGCGACGAATTCAATCAGCGCCTTTCTGAACAGCGCGCCGGTTCCGTTCTCGATTTCCTGGCCGAGCAGGGCGTTTCCGCAAGCTCGATGACTTCTCACGGATTTGGCAAGACGCAGCCCGTCGCTTCGAATGACACCACCGATGGACGGCAAAAGAATCGCCGCGTCGAACTGGTCGTCAACGGCGAAGCGATCGGCGGCGGCGCAGCGAATGCGAGCTCTTCTAAATAATCCACCGCTCGCGTTACATTTTCGCGAATCGGGTCGCTTCGGGATGCCCCCGCTTGCACGGAAATTTGTCCCGAAAGGCGCGGCACAACATGTCTGAGGAACGTCGTCGCTCGCCGCGATTTGCCTTTACCGCCTGAGGAGAACTCCGCGATCCCGACACCGATACTCGACCGACGATGCGCGGCAGCGAAATCAGCAAAGGTGGCGGTTACGGGGACTTGACGAATCCTCGTTTACTCGTGCAAGCCAAACGCAAATAGCGCGGAACCCGCGGCGACCACCACGTATTGCTTGCCATCGACCGAATACGTCATCGGCGAAGAATAGACGCTCGCGCCGCACTGAAAGTGCCACAATGCTTTTCCGCTCTTTGCATCAAGCGCGATGAAATTTCCTTCCGCGTCGCCGGTAAACACAATTCCGCCCGCCGTCGAAAGCACGCCCGACCAGGTCGGCGACACGTGCTTCCATTCCCATACGACCTTGCCCGTTTTCAAATCGAGCGCGCGCAACGCTCCATAAAAAGGCGCCGCATCCTCGTTCGGGAAATAAGCCGAGCCGTAATACGCATGTCCCGCGTCGTAGGGTTGCGGCGCCGTCGAAAACACGTCGCACTGTTCGCGCGCCGTCACGTAAAATAATTTTGTTTGCGGGTCGTACGTCGGCGACATCCAGTTCGTCGCGCCCGCCGCTCCCGGGCAAACGCGATTCCCTTCCGGCGTCGGCGAGCCTTCTTTCGCCGGAACCGGCCGCCCATTCGCGTCTTTTTCCTTCGTCCACGAAACCTTCGCGTAACTCTCGGCCAGCATCAACTTTCCGTTTGTCCGGTCAATCACATAAAAAAATCCGTTCCGGTTCGCCTGCGCGATCAGCTTTTTTCCGCCTTCGTCGATCATCACCGGCACTTGCGTTGCGTCGTAGTCGTGCTCGTCGTGCTGCGTGAATTGGAAATACCATTTCAATTTTCCCGTGTCCGGATCGAGCGCCAGCAGCGAATTGGAATACAAATTGTCGCCCGCGCGCCCGATTCCGCGATTCGAAGGCGACGGATTCCCCGTCGTCCAAAACGTCGTATTCGTTTCCGGATCGAACGTTCCCGTAATCCACGCCGGCGATCCGCCGATCTTCCACGATTCGCCTTCCCAAGTTTCATTGCCCGGCTCGCCGGCCGCGGGAATCGTATAGAACCGCCACTTTCGTTCGCCTGTCGCGGCGTCGTACGCGTCGATAAATCCGCGAATGCCGTATTCGCCGCCGCTTACGCCGACCAGCACAAGGTTTTTGATCGCGAGTGGCGCAAGCGTGAAGCTGTAACCCTTTGTGTAGTCCACCGCCGTCGCGTCCCACACCACGTTGCCCGTTTTCGTATCGAGCGCAATCACGTGCGAATCGAGCGTCGCCATGAACACTTTGTCGCCTAAAATCGCGAGGCCGCGATTCACGCGCCCGCAGCACGGCCGAATATCGCCCGGCAAAGCGCGTTGATATTGCCAGACGGGCCGCCCCGTCCTGGCATCGAGCGCAAACGCGCGGTCGTCCTGTCCGGTGGCGTATAAAATTCCATCCACAACGAGCGGCGTCGCTTCAAATTTTCCGCCCGCCATCGTCTGATACGCCCACTTCGGCGACAATTCTTTTGCGTTCGCAAGGTTTATCTGTTCCAACGCCGAGTATCGCCGGCCGGCATAATCGCCGTTGTACATCAGCCAGTTCTGCGGCTCGTTTGGAGCGTGCAACAATCTTTCCGCCGTCACCTGCGCTTGCGCCGCCGCTCCCGCGCACAACGCCATCGCAACCAAAATCGTTTCGCGCCGCTTCACTTGCCACCTCCGCTTGCCGCCGCCAAAAACGCCAGCAAATCCTGCAAGTCTTTTTCGGGCAAAACTTTTTCGTCATATGCCGGCATCAACGATTGCCGCGTCTTCTCATACGACTTCAGCGAACTCTTCTCCCACGAATGTAAATTCTCGCGCGTGTCCAATATCTGCAGCGTAAACGCATCTTCGTTCAGCACCACGCCGGCATATTTCGTTCCATCCGCCGCCGTCACATTTGCCGTTTCGTATTCTTGCGAAAATTCCTTCATCGCCTCGGAAATTCCCTGCGCCAGCCGCTTGCTCGGCGTACGCAAGGACTCCGTCAAATAGTCCGTCGACCTTCCCGCCGCCGCGCTGCTCAAATCCGGCCCCAGCCGTCCGCCTTTTCCGTTCACCATGTGGCACGTTCCGCACGCCGCCGCGCCGTAAAACAATTGCTTGCCGTGCTCGGCGTTTCCCAAACTTTTCGCGTCCGCTTTTTTCTCCACGCTGCGGATGTACGTCACCACCTGCCATACCTCTTCTTCCGTCATGCCGACGCCCTGCTGCGTCGCGCCATTCGGCGGCATCGCCGTTCCCGCCACGCCGTTGTTGATCGTATTAAAAATTTCCGCGTCGCTTTCACCGTGTTTCTTCGGAGTTCGCGTCAAATCCGGCCCGCGCCCGCCGCCCCGCGCGCCCAGTCCATGGCAAAACGCGCAGTTCGCGCGAAATGCAAACTCGCCGAGCTTCGCCATCTTCTCGTCGCCCGCGTACGGATTTTTCACCTGCGCACAGAGCGGCGGCGCAAATCCGGACCAAAGCGCCAACGCAATCGTCGCGGACACGATCGCTGCTCTAATCGCCTTCATTCGCTCGATCATCTTTCACCCCTCGCGCAAAATTCTGCCTGCATCCCGCATCGCCACGTCATGAATTATTTGTGAATCTCATATTCGAATTCGTACGAATGTTTTCCATCCGCCGCAACGATGATTTTCAGCTGGCCGGAAATTCCCGCGAGATCTCCCGTCCCGGAATCCGGCACCACGTCGATCGACAAATTCTGTTCACCATGCGCCTGCGTTCCCCTATGCGCCAGCGCAAAAGTGCCCTTCTTCCCCACAAGCGCGCCGCTCACGATCTCCATCGCCACGTACGTCCCCGAACCCTTCACCGTCCCCATCGTCGCAAGCATTTCGCCCGTCGCCGTCGCGTCCAAATCTCCGTGATACACCTTATCCAGCGAATACCGCGCGATCGCTTTCTCTTCTTTGTGCGCCGTCTCCAGCGGCGCCAGCTTCACGTCGAACGCTCCCTTTGCCATCATCCTTTCGCTCGCCTTTTTCTCCTGCGCGCGTATCCTCGCGCAAGCCGCAAGAATCAGCCCACACGCCAAAATCGTCGCCGCCCATTTTCTGTTTTCCATTTTGCGTTTCACCAGTTCCGAATCTTTCCGGGCGCCAGCGTGAATTTCGCGGCTCCCGCCACCAGAATCGCCACCGCAATCAGCAGCAACGCCAGATCCTTTCCCGCTGCCATTTCCTTGTGCGCCTCCACGCACCAAATCTTTCCCGCGGATTCTACATCTTCCCGCCCACAATCCAGCGCAACTATTCTTATGTTTATTTTCTATAATGATCCTTCCTACCTTCTCCGCTGTTCGCGCGTCTAAATCGCAGGCGATCTGCCGATTCAATCGGTCTCTGGAGGTCTTCGTGAACTTTTCCGTCCGCCTTGCCGCAATCGCACTTGGTTTCTTTGCTTCCGCTTTTGCCGCGCAAGCCCAGTCTGACTCTCTCCCCCGGCACGGCGTCATCGGCCTCCGAGTCGCTCCTTCGGACCTCGCCAAGCCCGAAGATCCCGCCACAAATCCGGCCACCATCCAAATCGTCACACCGGGCAGCGCCGGGGAAGCCGCGGGCTTTCAACCCGGCGACGTTCTTCTATCGCTCGACGACGCGCCAGTCTCGACCGCCATCGACTTCGCGCACAAAGTCTCTCGCCATCTCGCGGGCGAAACGATAAAAATCCGCATTCGCCGCGGCGCCGAGGAGCTGACGAAGACCGCCGTTCTCAAACCCCGCCCGCTCGAAACCACTCCTCTCGCCGACGTCGTCTACACTTCCGTTTCGGTTGACGGCGTGCGCCGCCGCCTCATCGTCACCAAACCGCAGTCTCCCGGCCGCCATCCTGCCGTGCTCCTCATCGGAGGCCTCGGCTGTTATTCGCTTGACGGCATGCTCACCGATCCAACCGGCTACGGCCCTATTCTCAGCGCCCTTGCGCAAAACAACTACGTCACCATGCGCGTAGAAAAAACCGGCGAAGGCGACAGCGAAGGCGTTCCGTGCACCGATCCAAAGGCCACGGTCGATCTCGAAGTTCGCGGCCTCGTCGCCGGCCTTCGTGCGCTCAAGTCCTACGACTTCGTCGACCCGGCGCGCGTCTTCGTCTTCGCGCACAGCCTCGGCCCGCTTATCGGCTCTCTCGTCATCCCGCAAGAATCCGTTCGCGGCTTCATTGCCGCGGAAACCATTGGCCGCACTTGGTTCGAATACACCATCGAAAATGTCCGCCGCCAAATGGCGCTACTTGGCCAAAAGCCGGACGAAGTTGACGCCGTTGTCCGAGACAACGCGCAATGCGCCTTTCATTTCTTCATCGAGCACGAATCCGCCGCCGCCGTTTCCAAGCGTTCCACCGAATGTGTGGACATGATTCGCAGCTATGCCGGCCTTTCGGACGCCTACCTTCACGAGATTGGCGACGTCAGCCTCGGCCTGCAATGGAAATCCGTGGACATTCCCGTCCTCGTTCTTTACGGCACTTCCGATCCCGCCACCAGCGCCGACGAAGGCCGCTACCTCACCGCCCTGATCAACCGTCATCATCCCGGCCGCGCCACCTACGTCGAACTTCCTCGCATGGGCCACGATTTCGCGCTCTACGATTCGCAACTCGAATTTCTTCGCCGCGCCGCCGACAAAAAGCCCCATCCCTACGACGACGAAGTCCTCACCGCCATCCTCAAATGGCTCTCCGACCAGCTCCAATCCTGACACAGCACAAAACGAGGAGTCGCTCTTTGCTCGCAAATTTCTTCCAAGTGGCAATTTACAATCTGGAGCAAAACACTCTTGTCATCCCGCGCGGCGCCGCAAGGCGCAACACCACTACTCGCACAATGGTTTTCACACACACATCCTGACTCGCAATCCGCGCACACCCGTCTTAGAAGTTTCGCCCATCTCGGCGAGCCTCTGGCCCAGCCGCGTTTCCGCGGCGGCAAACTGGCGCAACAACGCCCGCGGCTTCAGCCGCCGCGGGCGTTGTTTTTTTGTATGGGGCCGGCCTGGGGGCGCAGTGCCTCGGAAATGCCTCAGGGATACGTCAGGACGCAACCACCAGCGCCGCCATTGAAGGCGTTGCTCCACAAAGACTGCACCGCGAACGTGCCGGTCGAAAGATTGACGTCCGCCGACGCGCCCTGGCCCGACGAGATCCACGCGCACTTGTCGCCATTTTCCGCGCCGACGGAGTCCAGCCAACCGCCGTTCGGAAACTGGTCGGTGATGGTTTCGGCCATTTCGTGGCCCGAAACAATCGTAATGCCGGCATCGGGGCCGAGTCCGTTGAAATTGGCGCCGCAGCTCGCGCCCGCGTCGGTGATGTACGGCAAATTGGTATAGGCCACGTTGCCAACCGACGAACTCGTGGAGCTATGGTACGCGCAGTATTGCGTCTTGAATCCTTTGGAGCTGTTCCCCGTCGCGGTCGCGATCACGTACTGCACGCTGGCGTTGCTGGCCGGACTGGTATTGCCGAAGTGCTGCGCCGCGCGCACCGCCTCCGCCGCAAGTTGCGATTGGCGCGGGCTGCGCGGCGCTGCCGTCGCGTTGTCCGCCCAGACGCCGGCAAATATCCCGCTCGGGTTGCCGGCATGCGCGCCCGAAGTGCCGCAGGTTACCGTGCCGATTGCCACGCCCTGGCAATACTGCGTGACGCTATTCAGCCAGGAGCTGCCGCCCACGCCGCGGTAAAAGTTCTCGAGCATGGCTGCTTCGCCGCTCGGGTCATTGTTGTTCCATTGCGAGCCCCAGAGCACTAGATAGATCTTGGGAGCCGTTTCGACGCCGATGCCGCCAACCCCGCCGTGATAGGAAAGGTCATTCGACGCGCTGGCCGGCTGCCCCTGGCCCGGCCGCGCATTCGCGTGGGTTTCGTGGAACCGCTTCATCTCTTCCGTGGTGGCATGGATCATCACGGGCGGCTGCCCCTCTTCAATCACTCGCCACCCGCCGGCCGTGTCTTCATAAACCATCGGCTGTTGTGCCTGGCTTGTTTGTGCGGGCGCTTGTGCGCGCAACGACGGACTGAACAGCAGGAACCCCAATGCGATCGCAACGAAAACGGCAGCGAACTTGAGTCGAATCATGTGAACTCCTTTTACGCTTCTCAGGTTTTCGGATTGTAACGAACGATGCAGCTCGCGCTGGACCGGTCACGCGACCAAGTTGCAGGTTCGCGGCCTCGGGGCAAGGGTTAGGCCGACCGCCATTAACTCTTCCGCCAGCGCAAATGTCAACCAAAATGAATAACGGTTCCTGCCCGCGATTTCGAATTCCCCGCAGGTGGCGCGCTCGAATTTCGCGCAATTCGGCATTGCCCGATCGTTTTCCCGCTTTCTTTCGCATTTTAAAGCATCGCGGAGGAAGGGGATACAGCCGCGAAAAAGGGACCACGATGAGCACTTGTCCTCTAACCGCGTGAATTTGTACTCAGACAGGCCGTTTGAAAACCATGTGTGCAATCCTGGTTTCAAGATTCCAGTCGTTGATCGCGGTCGAGGGCGAGATCGAACGCCACGAGCGTGAGCATCGGCGTCCGAAAAAAAAAGAAAATAACGCGCAGTTAGCCGCTCCCTTTCGATAACGTCATCGATATTTGTCCCGCATGATGTGAATTATGAAAGAGCACATGGGCAAACAACCTTACTCTGGTGACCGTGCCAAAGAACGGAGTATCAACCGGTTTCAGCCAATCCTCTTCAGGGCTGGTTTCCACGAGGTTTCGAAGCATTTGGTATCCTCGCTCAATCAACTCCCTGCTATAACCGACATCATAGTGTTCACCGGTATCGACTTGGCTTATCGTCGTGTTTTTCACGTCAGTTGGTATGCCAAAAAATTGACCGAATAAATTCATCGTCTCGCCGATATGACGATAGATGAAACCGATTGATGCTGTTTTGTCGTTCAACCTCAAATGAGCATTTTCTTCCGTAACTTTGTCAAAAGAAAAATGGCTGGTAAATTGGTTTTGCTTCACAATTTCCAAGAGAGCGTCTTTCTGCATTCCTTATCGCCCCTTTCGATCTGACGGCTGAACTCTCAGCAGCATCCTACACCAGGCGCGCTCCGCGCGATCTCCGTGACGTCTTGCGTTAGGGGTTTTTTCTCTCCGCTCTTTTGCTTTCCAGCCCACTCCGTTGGCATTCTCCATTCCTTCCGCTAAACTTTCTGCCATGACAACCGACGCCAACCATCGCATGAATCGCCCGCTCGACTCCGTCGACCCGCAAATCGCCGAACTCCTGCGCGAAGAGGCCAAACGCCAGGCCACCGGCATCGAACTCATTCCTTCGGAGAATCTTGTCTCCGAAGCCGTCCTCGAAGCGATGGGCTCGGTCTTCACTAACAAATACGCGGAAGGCTATCCCGGCAAGCGCTACTATGGCGGCTGCGAAGTCACCGACAAAGCCGAACAGCTCGCCATCGATCGCGCCAAAGCTCTCTTCGGCGCCGAACACGCCAACGTGCAATCGCACTCCGGCACGCAAGCCAACGTTTCCGTTTACATGAGCGCGCTTCAGCCCGGCGACACGGTTCTCGGCATGAATCTTTCTCACGGCGGCCACTTGACGCACGGCCATCCGCTCAATTTTTCCGGCCGAATGTACAAATTCATCGCCTACGGCGTGCGCCAGGACAACGAACAAATCGACTACGACGAAATCGATCGCCTCGCCGCCGAACACAAACCGAAAATGATCGTCGCCGGCGCCAGCGCCTATTCCCGCGTGATCGATTTCGCGCGTATCGCCAAATCCGCGCGCGACAATGGCGCGCTTTTTTTCGTGGACATGGCGCACATCGCCGGCCTCGTCGCCGCCGGCGTTCATCCGAGCCCCGTTCCGCACGCCGATTTCGTCAGCACGACGACGCACAAAACCCTGCGCGGCCCGCGCGGCGGCCTTGTGATGTGCAAGCCGCAATTCGCCAAGGAACTCGATAAGCTCACGTTTCCCGGCCTGCAAGGCGGTCCGCTCGTGCACACCATCGCCGCCAAAGCCGTCTGTTTCAAAGAAGCGGCTGAGCCGGGCTTCGTCGACTATCAAAAGCAGGTCGTTGCAAACACGAAGGCCATGGCCGCCGCCGTCGCCAAGCGCGGTTTCCGCATCGTCACCGGCGGCACCGACAATCATCTTTTCCTCGTGGAAGTTCACTCGCGCGGCATCACCGGCACCGACGCCGAAAAAGCGCTCGACCGCGCCGGCATTACCGTCAACAAAAATTCGATTCCGTTCGATCCCCTTCCACCCATGAAAGCCGGCGGCATTCGCCTCGGCGCGCCGAGCGTCACCACGCGCGGCATGCGCGAACCGGAAATGGAATTCATCGGCAACTGGATCGCCGAAATCCTTGGTTCGATCGGCAACGCCGAAGTCGAACAAAAAATTCGCGCGCAAGTGGCGGAGCTTGCCGCGAAATTTCCCATCTACGAAGCGCGCGTGCGCGGCAGGCAAGTTGCCGGCACGGCCAGAGGATAAATGCCAGGACCGTCTTCGCAGACAGCCGTTCGTGCAGAGGACGCCGTCGCACACGGCCTTTCCGATGTAGAGGACGTCTTCTGAGACGGCCTTCCTGAGGGTTAAATGACAAATTCCGCCGTTGCAAAAAAGCCCGCGGGCATCGTCGAAGCCACCGCCGATTTTGAAAAGTGGCTCGCCCAGCAACTGCCGATCGTCAAGCAAGACCTCAAGACCAAACACGAGCAGATGGCGCTGGCCGCTTTTCCTTTTTTTCGCGCCACCTTTTATCGCTGGCTGCAGCTTTGGCCGCATCTTTGCGGCGACCTTGCGTCCGCTCCTTCGGTCCTCGCCGTCGGCGACCTGCACATCGAAAACTTCGGTACCTGGCGCGACCTCGAAGGCCGCCTCATTTGGGGCGTCAACGACCTCGATGAAGCCTGGCCTTGCGCCTACACGATCGACCTGGTGCGCCTCGCCACCAGCGTGTACCTCGCCGTTGAGGCGGAACACCTCTGCCTGCGCCGAAGGCACGGCGCGGAGGCGATCGAAGAAGGCTATCGCGCTGGGCTCGACTGCGGAGGCGAAGCCTTCATCCTCGCGGAGAAACATCGGTGGCTTCGTTTGATGGCGCTCAGCGAATTGCGCGACCCGGTTCATTTCTGGGCAAAGATGACGGGCTTGCCGGCGTACAAAGGCGAATTGCCACACGAAGTGAAGAAACTGATCGAGGACGCCCTGCCCGCGCCCAAAACGGAGTATCAGCTGAAGCGGCGCATCGCCGGACTCGGAAGCCTCGGCCACCCGCGCATTTTGGCGCTGACGCCATCGCGTGGGTCGTGGATCGCGCGCGAAGCAAAAGCGATCCGTCCGTCGGCATGGGTATGGGCGAAGGGCGGCGGCGAAAAAGAAATTTTCGGCGCAAAATTGGTGGAGTCCGCGGTACGAGTGCGCGATCCGTTTGTCGGATTTTCCGAGCGGTGGCTGGTGCGGCGGCTCGCTCCCGATTGTTCGCGGATCGAACTTGCGTCGTTGCCGCAAGAACGCGACGAGGAAAAATTGCTTTATTCGATGGGCCGCGAAATCGCCAACATGCATTTTGGAACTCCGCGCGCGATCGATGCCGTGAAAAAAGATTTGGCGCGGCGCAAAGGAAAATGGCTGCACAAGGCGGCGAAAACGATGCTGGAAGCGTCGCTAAAAGACTGGAAAGAATGGCGCAAAACGGCGCATTGAGATTGCGCCCGAGCGAACAGGGTGACGGTGACGACCGCCGCTTCGGACAGGCGCAAATATTGTCATCGCGTTCCTGCCCTTTATTGACGGCGTCGACGAAAGTGCAGATGTCCCAAGACTGTCCCTCGGTCCAGTAGATTCCGAAGCACGAGACGCGTACTTTCCAATTGTGATGTTACTGGAAACCGCACTCGCCCTGCTCTTCCCCGCGCTATGCATCCTGATGCTGGCTGGAAAAATCGTGCATGGCCCGATTCCGATCAATTCCGCGATTACCCGCAATCGGCGAGGACGGCTTTCTGCTTCCCAGGTGTCAATCTAACGCGCGCTGCGCGGTTGGCGAGGTGGACCATGATGGATACTGAAGCTTTCCGAGAGTTCAAGCAGGGGTTGACGCTACTGCGCGACAACTATGCCGGCAAGGCGTTGCCGCACATGAAGCGGGCCGCCGAGCTGGAAAAGAATAATCCTTACTACATGTCGTACCTCGGCGTGGTGCTGGCGCGCTCCGAACAGAAGTGGGGCGAAGCGGAAAAGCTTTGCGACGGCGCGGTGCGGCTCAAGCGAAACCAGGCTCAGCTCTATTTGAATCTCGCCGAAGTCTATGCAACGGCGGGACGCCGCGATGAAGCGGTGGAAGCGCTGCAGGCAGGGCTCAAATTTGCGCGGCGAGATGTACGGTTGAATATCGCGATGAACAAGCTGACGCGGAGACGCATGCCCGTGCTTTCGTTTCTGAAGCGGCATCACCCGATCAACCGGAGCCTCGGAAAAATCCGGCATCAAACCCTGACCCTGATCGGAAAAGCGTAAGACAAAATCGAGTTTTCCCACCCCCCAAACACGGGAAAGGGCGGTCCGAGTCTCCATGGACCGCCCTTTCTTGTTTCCGCTGCATCGCTTTTCGGTAAAAAGCGCCGCGTTTACTTTTGCGGCGGCCCGTAGAACGAGTAAGTGTGCTGCTGAAGTCCCATTTCCATCAGGATCTTGATGCCGATGCCGGTCAAGCCATTCGGCCGCGCGTCCATGCGCACAACTTCGGCAAGGTATTCGCGATTGATCGCCGCCGGCTCTCTTGAATAAGGCATGGTGACGAAAAGGCGAAGGCCAATTTCATAGCCCTTTTCGCTGGTCTGGAAATACACGCCGCTGCGGGAGACGCTCATCGTACCGCGCAGATCCTCGAAGTTCTCGTGCTCGGGGTCGGAGGGACGAATCCGCATTAACTGCGTGATCTTGCAGCGGCGGGTGCCGCGGCGCTCCGGCTGCGAGGCGGGACGTGTGACGGGAGCGGAGATGCCGGGAGTCTTCGTCATGAAATCTTGCGTTGCCATGGAATGTTCACCCTAGAAATTTACAGCTTTTGTTGGGAAAAGTGTACAAGCAGCTGAACACAAAACCTATAGCGGAGAGGTACCTCGAACAACGCAACCTTCGACGAGGAAAATTAGTACGGAGGTACTAGCGGGGCAATGCAGACCGAATTGAAACCGGTCCGGCGGCCGGTACCAAATTGGGACCTATATCATGGCGATCCGCATGACCGTGGAGGCAAGTGCCGCAGGATGAACAGATTACAGATGCTTCAGCCAGACTGGCTGGAAATGTTCGGCAGGCTGGTTGCAGCGGTGGAGCGGGATTTGAACGAAGAGATTTGGAGACGCGTCATTGCGAGACCGACGCACCCGGAGGGCTACCGTGAGTGGAGCGGCGAAGACAAAGATGAGCGAACCGGAACGTTCCGCGACCGAGGCGAAAATCGGCATCGAGAAAGACGGCCCGCGCATACGGACGTATGTGCGGGCCGAGAGCGCGACGATGGAAGAACGACTGGTGCGAGCGCTGGGGACGGAAAGAGATTTTGAAGTCGTGGTGCAGAAGGTTCCGCCGAAATTGGAAAATCGGAAATCGCGCGAACCGGGATGCGAAATTCTTGTTCTGGCGTCAGGTGGAAACACGCAAGAGGATTTGCGCCACGCCCATTCGTGGAAGATGGCGGCGCCGGGATTGAGAGTATTGCTGCTGGCGATGCCGGAGCGAAACGAGGACGTTTTGTTTTGCGTGCGCGGAGGCGTGAACGGCTTTCTGCAGATGGGGGCGACGGCGAAGGAGATTGTGGAAGGTGTGCGCGCGCTCGGCCGCGGCGAAGCGCTCTGCAATGGAGCGCAATGCGCGCTGCTTTTCCGCTATTTTGAACAGGAAGCGGAAGCGTTCCCCTCGGCGGCGTTGCACCGCGATTTGGGGCTGACGCGGCGCGAACAGCAATTGATTCCGCTGCTGACGCGCGGATTGACGAACAAGGAGATTGCGAATCATTTTTCGCTGTCGGAACAGACGGTGAAAAATCATTTGTATCGCATGAGGCGAAAAATCGGGGCGCACGGGCGGCTGGAAATTGTGGACGTGTGCCGGCAGCACGGTTTTCTGGCGTAACTTGAACCGGTCGGTTTTTCCACTCCGTAGTTCCCTTCTTGCAGATGACTTCCGTGGCGCAGTTGTGCGATTCTTCCTGCGCGGAAGTACGCGGAGCGGGAACGAATGCTGAAGAAATTCAAGGATTTGAGCGAGCGCGAAATCCTGGCGCTGGCGATTCAGAACGAAGAAGAAGACGGAAGAATTTTCGGCGAGTTCGCGGACCAGCTGCGCGAATCGTATCCGGCGACGGCGCAAATGTTCGAAGAGATGCGCGAGGAAGAGGCGGCGCACCGGGATCGATTGTTCGCGACGTTTCGCGAGCGGTTTGGCGACCACATTCCGCTGATCCGGCGCGAAGACGTGAAGGGATTCCTGAAGCGGAAATCGCTTTGGTTGATGCGCCCGCTGGGCGTGGACGCGGCGCGCAAGCACGCGCAAGTGATGGAGATGGAAGCGGTGCGGTTCTATCAGAGGGCCGCAACGCGCGTGACGCACATTCCGACGCGAGAGCTTTTGAACCGGCTTGCCGATGAAGAGCGGAAACATTCCGAGACGGCGGGCGAGCTGGAAGAAAAACATCTGACCGAGACAGCGCTCGCGCAAGAAAACAAGTCGCACGAAAAATTGTTTCTGCTGCAGATTGTGCAACCGGGACTTGCGGGACTGATCGACGGCTCGATTTCCACGCTGGCGCCGATATTCGCCGCGGCCTACGCCACGCATCGAACGTGGGACGCATTTTTGGTGGGATTGGCGGCTTCGATCGGCGCGGGCATTTCGATGGGCTTTACGGAAGCGCTGTCCGATGACGGGTCGTTGACGGGCCGCGGTTCACCGTGGATACGAGGAGCGGCGACCGGATTGATGACGACCGCGGGGGGAATGGGGCACACGCTTCCCTTCTTAATCAAGGACTTCCGGATTGCGATGATTGTGGCGTTTTTGGTGGTGGCGGCGGAGCTTGCCACGATCAGCTTTATCCGGCACAAGTATATGGACTCGCCGTTTTTACAGGTGACGTTTCAAGTGCTTGTAGGCGGCGTGTTGGTCTTGCTGACGGGAATTTTGATTGGAAGCTCATAATACGAATCGCCCGGTCAATCTCATGAGTACGACGTCAATAGTTCGGAGTGTCGTCCTGATTTCGAGTGCGATCTTGTTGAACGGCGCTTTGAGCTACGTTCAAGTCCATACGGTTTCCGCCGGTCTAGAAAGATCTATCCGAGTTTCTGCATTCACTGCGAGCGTTTTAGTTTGGGGATTGTTTGAATCCATGATTTGCGTTTGATAGCCAGGTCGGAGGATTCCCTCGACACACGCTTCGCAGATCTCCCGGGCGAGCCGTCGGGCGGACGAAATGGAAGCGGCAACGAAGAAATAGCGGCAAGAATCGACCGCGCTCTAGCGGGTGAGAAAACTCCATTCCTCGGCGCCGCGTTGGAGCAATGCGTCGCGGTCTTCGGGCAGAATCCAGCGCTGCTTGATCAGCTGATCCGTGGCCTGTGTAAATTTCTCCAAATAAATTTCGCGAGAGGGATAGCGTTCGGCGATCGATTTGCGCGGGTCGCCGGATTTTTCGCGCGCGGCGGCGTCTTTTGGAAATGGGAAGAACGAGCCTTCGAACGGAAGACGCTGCTCTGGCGCGCCGATGG
>Ga0070730_10000898_pt1 | contig 31069 bp, 26 predicted proteins | sample Coa_R1_3_FD_66447 | JGI IMG/M metagenome (GOLD analysis project Ga0070730, IMG submission 66447) | Surface soil microbial communities from Centralia Pennsylvania, which are recovering from an underground coalmine fire - Coalmine... | ecosystem: Environmental > Terrestrial > Soil > Unclassified ... | reverse complement strand
GCATCGCGCGCGCGCGTGATACCTCGACGAGATCGACGCCGACGCCGACCGCACTCATGGGCCGGGCCGCGCGATGAAGAGCCGGCGCCGATAGCGATGGCCGTCGACGTCGACGACGATGATGTAAGCGCCGTTCACAATGTGGCGGGTGCCACCCAGCGTCAGATCCCACACGTATTCGTTGTTCGGGGCGGGCACCGTGGTCGCGAACAATTGCTCCCCCGTGAAGCTGAAGAGCGAAACCCGCGAATCTCCCGTTCCGGTCGGAGCCGGCCAGGAAATCACGACCTGATTATCGCGCACCGGATTTTCGGAGACCTCCGCGCCGGTGGCCGCCGCGAGCTGCTTGAACGCGACGCTGGCGTCGGTCGCAAACCCGACGGCATCGAGCCACCACGTGAACTGCTGGGCGATGAACCGCACGCGCGCGCCCCGGCTTCCGGCGGCCTGCGGCAAATCGACGCGCATCGGATACCATTCCGGTCCATCGCCGATGATCAGCGCGACGTCGCTCCAGGTCCTGCCCGAATCTCCTGAAAACTGAATGACACCGCGTTGCAAGGGAGTGAACGCCGAGCCGTAATGCCGCGTCCAAAACTGCAGCCAGATTGCCGAGCGGCCCCGCAGATCGGTGACGGGCGAAGTCAATGTATCGGTGCCGGAGACGTACCACGAATACTTGCCCGCAACCCGCACCGTGTCCTTCAGCCAACCCGTCCAGCCCGCATCGAGCTGCTCCGCCCCGCCGAGGGAGAGCAGCTCCGCACCGATGGAGAGCGCGTCGGCCTGGAGCGCGCGGACCGCGTCGAGCCGCAAGTCGGTGCGCCAGATGGTCCGCAGCGTTCCGCGCAGCAGCGAATCGGTCTGCGAGCTGCGGCCCGAGATCTCACCGTCCGCCAGGCGCAGCGTCAGCAGCGGCCGCGGGGCTGACGATTCCAGATTGAGCCACGCATCGGGCCATAACGACATGAAGCGCGGCGGCGAAGGCACGGCGCCGGTCACACCGGGTGCGCGTGCGAGGTCGCCGGCGGACACGATCAGCGTGCGAGCAAACGGCAGATTGTCGCGGAACACGCGCTCGACCCACGCACTGTCGTCGGGGAAATCGAAGCCGTAGTAGGCGCCGTTCTCGCAGCAGCCGCTCGTCAGCTCGGTCGTGAATGCGATCGTTCCGTACGCGCGATAGGCCCAGTCCGTGTACTCGCCGTTGGTGCGATACAGATTCCAGCCGGGCCCGGGATGATAGTGGTCGAGCGACGACTCGGGCACGCTGTCGATCACCGCCGGCGCCATGTCGCTGCCGGCAAAGGCCTGAAATCGCGGCAGATCGGGCGCGAGCGCGCCGGGGCGAAATCCCCACGGATAGAGCACCAGGCCGCCGTAGCTGTGATAACTGACCGACGTCACCGGCGGATGCGCCGCGTGAAACGCCATGATCGCCTGCGTTTCGGGCTCCGACCCGGGGGCGGTGCCGCGATACGTCTCGGCGTACGGGATTCCGCTCGATCCGATTTCGTCGACGCCCCAAAAGGCCGGGTAATTGCGGTTCGGGTCGACGCCGTAGGAGCCGTCCGCGTTTGCGCGCCGATTCTTCCGCCAGTAACGATCCGTCGTGAACGTGTACTGATAGCCGTCCGGGTTTTCGACCGGGATGACCCACACGTCGCGTGACTGGATCAACGTCCCACCCGAATCGGCCAGCCACCGAATCAGCTTCATCGCGACCGCCGTCGAAATCCATTCGCGCGCGTGGTGGGTCGCCATGAACAGCACGTTCGGCCGGTCAGGCGAATCCCCCGCCGGTCCGATCTTCACCGCCAGGATCGGCCGGCCTTCGTACGATGCGCCGACCGAGTCGACGTGAATCAGCGTGTCGGCGGCCGCCCAGGCGGCGAGCGTCGCGCGAATCCCGTCGCCCGGCCTATCAAAGGAGCGGTAGGCGCGGAACGTGTCGGCTGCCGCTCCCGCAGGCACGATCGCGGCGCTGAGTGCTGCGGTCTTGAAGCCGCGCTGCGCGAGCTGCAGGGCCGTTTGGGGCGAGACGACGACGACCGCGCGCAGCCCGCCATCGATCGAGCGGACATCGGCGACTGCGAATCCGAGGCGCGCGAGGGAGTCGAGACTCGCGTGACCCGCGACGGGGACTTCGACGACCCGCATCTGCGCCGCGGCGGTGCCGCCGGCGCAGAGTAGCAGGGCTAGAACCCGAGCCGCGCGGCGAGCCATGCGGGAGCCGAGACGTAACCGCCGAGGATGAGGCCGAGCCACACGAGCGCGATGGCGACCGGGAGCCAGAATACCAGGACAGGCCAGAGCGACGGCCGCCACCCGGCGATCGCCGTGATTTCCGGATTCCAGCGCCGCCGTTCCTCTTCCACTTCTTCCTCGAGCGCCAGCCAGGCGGCTTCCAGCCGCCGCGCGACGGTCTTCAGCGCGTCTTGCCATTCGGCGTGGGCATCCTTTTCCAGCACCGACGCATCCGCGACGCGTGCGGCGGCCGTTTCCAACGCGTCGAGTGCCGCGACGAATGTGCCGCCGCCCGTGCCGAGCCGCGCCGCGATCGCGCGCTTCTCGGCGTTGGTCAGCAGGTGGCGGCGCAGGCGGCGACGCGGCATGCGCACCTCGCGGCCGGTGCGCGTGACCTCGGCGTCGAGCGCATCGGCCGTGCGAGCGGCGGCGCGGCGGACCGCGTTGTCCCACGCCGCGGCCCAGGCGCGTCGGCCCGTGACTTCCAGGATGCGCGCGCGCGCCGCCTGCTCCGCCGCGGCGCGGCCTTCGCCGCCGAGCTCGAGCACGCGCGTCGCAAGCTCCTCCCGGATGTCGTCGAGCGGAACCCAGGGATCAAACAGACGGCGCGGCACGATGATGCGTCCGAGCGATGGCGCCAGCTCGGGCACGCGCAGCGGCATCAACAGCTTCATAGCGCCAGACGTGCGGTCCGTCCCGTGCGCTGTTCGTACGCGGTGACAAAGTGCGGCAGCGACTCGGCGAGGAAGCGATCGCGCGCGAGGCCCGTGGCGCGAACGGCGCGCTCGATTGCTTCCGGCTCGCCTTCGATTTCCACAAGCACGTCCATCGCGGGATACCACTCGATGCGGATCGCCGCGCCGCCGAGCCGGTATTCCGCGGTCTTGCGATCGATGCGGAGCACGACTTCGTAGCGGAGCCGCTCGAGGATGGTGCGCGCGGCTTCCGGCTGCGCCACCTGCGCTTCGTGCTCCTCGCGATGCTTGTAGCCGTCGCGCACGCTGACCGGACCTTTCCATCCCAGGACGCCGAACGCCGGTCCGTTGTCAGGCTGGTAAATCCGGAGTCGCAACACTTCGTCGCGTTTGCCGAGCTTGCCGCGACGATCGTACCGCCGATCGATCATCTCGCCACGAAAGACCAGCTCGGCCCCGGCCTCGACGATCGAGTGCTCGAGCGTCGCGGGATCATCCACCCGCGCTTTCAGCTCCAGCTCGTCTGCCGACCCGCTCACGCGAATAGCGCCGCGAGGACGGCCTGCGTGTCGCTGAGATCTTCGAAGACATGCGTCGCGCCCGCCGCGCGCAGCGCCGGTAGAGCGAAGAAGCCGGTCGCGACGGCGACCGTCCTCGCGCCCATCGGTCGCGCGCAAGCGACGTCGTCCGGCGTATCGCCGACGACGACGAGATCGTCGCCCGTAAACCGGCGACCCGTGCGCTCGGCGGCACGACGCGCGGCGACGGCCGGCAGATCGGCACGGCGATGAGAATCGGACCCGAAGGCGCCGACCGTGAAGCGCGCCGGATCGAGTCCCGCCGACCGGAGCTTCAGCGCCGCGCCATGCTGGACGTTGCCGGTCAACAGGCCCACCATGGCGCGACCATCCGACTCGTAGGGCTCGAGGGCGTCGAGCAGATCCTTGATGCCCGGATACAGCTTGGTCGCCTGCGTCGGCTTCGCGAGCTCGGCGGTGAGCAGATCGACATAACGCCGGCACACCGCCGTGATCCGATCCTCGGAGTCGCACTCGGGGTGACCGGCGAGCGCGAGCAGCTCGCGCACGATTTGCGGATCGGTCTTGCCGTCGAAGCGGTAACCCTCGATCGGCCCCGCGGTGCCCATCTCGTCGAGCAAGGCGCGGTGGATGGCCCGCCGGCCCGCTCCGTTCGTCCAGAGAAGCGTGCCGTCGATGTCGAAAAGAATCAGACGCATGGATGGAACATAGCTACTCGCTCAAAGCCGTCGCACGCCGACCAGGCTCTCACGCAACCTCCGCATCCGTGGCTCATCACCAAGCAGATAGTCGCCGCCCACGCCGCCGCGCGAGAGTGCCGCGTGTACGATGCGGCCCACGCCGGCCCAGAGCGCGACGTGCGAGACGCGACCGCGTTCCGCAAAGAACAGCAGATCGCCGGCTTCGTATCCGGCGCCATCGGCAGCGATCGCAATCTCTTTGCCCTGCGCGAATTGCTGATCGCTGTCGCGTGGCAGCGCGATGCCGCGCGCACCGTAGACGGCCTGCACCAGTCCCGAGCAATCGATGCCCCACTCCGTCCTGCCGCCCCAGAGATACGGCGCCCCGGCGTACCACTTCTGCGCGAGCTCCGGCAGCGCGAGGTGACGCGCTTCGACGCGCAGCTCCTGCTCGCGGCGAACGTTTCCCGCGGCGACGGCGCCGCGCTGGCCATCGGCGAGCTCGACGACGCCGCGCCGCAGGGCGACGCGCGCGCCGGTCGGCAATCGGCGGCGGCCATCGCTCGTCACGATGTCGGCGCTGAGCGAGCGCGCGCTCGCGCGCTCCTGCCAGTCGTCCGCCCAATCGCGCGTCCCGCTGGCGACGTATCCGGCGTTCAGCCAGCCGATGTAGCCGTCCGGCGCGCGGACGCGCAGCCACTCCTCGTGGCGCTCCAGCACATCGAGCACTTCTCCGTGCAGCGCTTCGCTCACCCGCGGCGCGGAGATTTTGCGCTCGCCGAGCAGCGGCGCGAGCGCCGCGGTGACGATCGCCGCCGGGTGCGTGATGTTGTCGGGAATCAGCTCGACTTTTTCTACCAGTCCCGCCTCCACCGCGAGCTGCCGCAGCGCGTCCCGCGCATCCCGGCTGGACGTCAGGCCGCCGATTCCTTTCGGCAACAACGAAATCTCGAAAACGCCCAGCCGGTTATCGGGCACCCACTTGCGTCGGATGTCGTCGACCGCGCGTTCGATCTTATCCATGACGCCCCCCGCCCCCCACGGCGCGCTCCACGGCCGCGGGCACGACGAGCGCCGCGATCGCCTCGACCTGGAGCGGCGATTTCGGCTTGGCGGTAGCGGTGCTGACCGCGAAGATCACGTCGCCGTCGAACAGGGTGCCGTACGGGCTGATCCGGCGCGCGAGCGCGTCGCTGCCGGCCTGCGCCAGCGCCTGGAGCTGCACGCGATCGACGTCGGCGTTGGTCGCGATCACCGCGAGTGTCGTGTTGCGGTTCATCCGGGCGGGATCGCCGAGCGGCGCGCCGCCTTCAGCCAGATATCGCAGGCTGTCGACCTTGCCGGCGATGATCTCGCCGCGCGCGTCGCGCACGTCACCGACGGCATTCACCACGACGAGCGCGGACACGACGATGTCGCCGAACTGCGCCGCCCACGAGCCGATGCCGGCCGGGACCATCTTCTCGAGTCCGGCGGCCTTGCCGCACGTCGCGCCCCGCCCGACCCCGACGCGCCCTTCCGCGAAATCGGCGGTCGCGCTGTCGCACGCGCGATACGCGTCCGCGGCGCCGGGCCAGCCCACCGGCTTTCCCGCGTTGCCCAAGTCGAAGATCACCGCCGCCGGCACGATGGGGATCGTGCCGCGATCGCCGACCTGCAGGCCGCGACCGCGCTCGCGCAGCCAGCGCATCACGCCATCCGCCGCGCCGAGGCCGAGCGCGGATCCGCCGGTGAACAGAATCGCATCGATGCGCTCGACGAGGTGCCGGGGGTCCATCACGTCGAGCTCGCGCGTGCCGGTCGCGCGGCCGCGCAGGCACGCCGCTGCTCGCATGCCGGTCTCTGGCCCGAGGACGACCGTGCAACCCGTGCCGTGATCTTCAATCGTGGTGTGACCGACGGTGAGTCCCACAACGGCGGCGAGGTTTGTTCGCGACGTAGTCATTGACGCGCCAAGATAACCTCAACAACGTTGACGGCCATGACTCCTCCCAAGATTCCCGCCGATCGGACGACCGTGCTGGTGGTGGACGACGAGGAAGGCATTCGTCAGGCGCTGACGCGCTTCCTCAGCCGCCTTGGGTATCACGTCCAGGCGGCGGCGAACGCGACGGAAGCGCTGCACCAGCTCGCGGCCCACCATCCGCAGGCGATGCTCTGCGACATTCGCATGCCCGACGTGAGCGGCGTGGAGCTGCTGCCGAAGGTGCTCGCGCAGGATTCCGATCTCGCTGTCCTCATGCTCACGGCGATCGACGAGCCGCGGACCGCCATCGAATGCCTCAAGCTTGGCGCCTACGATTATCTCATCAAACCCGTGGATCTCGAGGAGCTGGAATTGTCGCTGCAGCATGCGTTGCGGCAGCGCCAGCTCGAAGTCGACCGGCGTGAGCTCGAGCAGTGGCTCGCGCGCGAGATCGCCGTGCGCACGCGCGACCTCGAGGAGCGCTCGCTGGCGATCGAGCAAGTCGCGCTCGATGCGCTGGCGGCCGCGCGTGATTGGGAGGGCACGGACGCGGCGCTGAGCAAGCTGGCGGAGCAGCTGGGGGCGCCGCGCGAGGAGCTGGCGGCGGAGCTGAAGCGGCGGCGAGGTTAGGCTTTGTCGGATTGCGCCTTTTGCTCGCACGCCTTGCAGCGCGTCACGCCGCGGAAGGTGCAGATGAGACAGATGAACGTCCCGCAATCGGCGCACGGATAGCCTTCCGACGCCCGCTCTTCGTTCCCGCACGATCGGCACACCATGCCGTCGTGCTCTTTGAGCTTGGGCTTTTCCATCGGGGGAAGATAGCATGCTCTACCGCATCTGTGCCGCGCTGCTGCTGCTCGCGACCGTGGGCCACACCTTCGGCGGCATGCTCGGCACCGCGCGCCGCGGTCCCGCGGCGGGCCCCGATGCCGATCGCGTCCTGGCCGACATGAAGTCGGTGCACTTCAACTGGCGCGGCACCGACACCACGTGGTACGCCTTCTGGCTCGGCCTTGGTCTGTGCGTGACGGCCGCGTGGCTCGTGCCGATCGTCGCGCTGTGGGTGATGGGTGGGTTCGATCCGCTGATTCTGCAGACCACGCCGATCCGCGTCATCGCGTGGACGATCTGCGCCAGCATGGCGCTGACGTCGTGGCTCGGGTTCAGGTATTTCGGTTCGCGGCCGGGCGTCGGATTCGGACTCGTCGCCATTCTGACGGCGGTCGCGAACGTGCTGGCGGCTCGCGGTTAGATCGACATCCCGTACTGCTTGATCTTGTTGATGAGCGTGGCGCGCGAGATCCCCAGCTCGGCCGCCGCGCGGGTGCGATTGCCGCCGTGATGGCGCAGCGTGCGCTCGATGTGCTGGCGCTCGATTTCCGACAGCGACCGCGCCTCGTACCGCCGATCGGTTGCTGAGCGCTGCCGCAGATCGGCGGGCAGTTGTTCGAAACCGATCGCTGCCTGCCCCCGCCCCAGAATCATCGAACGCTCCAGCACGTTGCGCATCTCGCGGACGTTGCCCGGCCAGGGCGCCGACAACAGGCGGTCGAGCACGTCGGTCGTGCATTCGCTGGGGCAGCCGGGCAGCTGCGCCTTCAGATCGTTGATGATGCGCATGATCAATTCGAGACGGTCCTCGCGCGTGCGGTCGCGCACCGGGGGAACCGTCAGCGGCATGACGTTGAGGCGATAGTACAGATCTTCGCGGAACCGCCCCGCCTCCACTTCGCGGACCAGATCGCGATTCGTCGCCGTGATCAGCCGGACGTCAACCTGTAGCTCCCGCGTGCCGCCGAGGCGCCGGAATTTCTTGGTCTCGAGCACGTGCAACAGCTTGGGCTGCAGCTCCGCGGCCAGCTCGCCGATCTCGTCGAGAAAGATCGAGCCTTTGTCGGCCAGCTCGAACAAGCCGACCTTGCGCTCTTTGGCGTCGGTGTACGCGCCCTTTTCGTGGCCGAACAGCTCAGAGTCGAGGAACGTCGCCGACAGGCCGGCACAGTTGACCTCCACGAACGGGCCGTCGGCGCGCGGCGACAGGTTGTGGATCACGCGCGCCACCCAGCCCTTGCCCGTGCCGCTTTCTCCCTGCAAGAGCACCGTGGACCGGTCGCTGGCGGCCAGCAGCTCGATCTGGCGGCCCAGCTCCCGCATCGCCGGCGAGACGCCGAGTGACCCGATGCCTTCGGCTTCGTGATCGAGCGCGCGCAGTCGCGCGTTCTGCCGCGAGAGGCGGGACTTCTCGGCGACGCGCGCGATCGCCGCGGCGAGATGCGCCATGTCCACCGGTTTCGTCAGAAAATTCTCGGCGCCCAGCTGCATCGCCTTCACCGCGGTCTCGATGTCGCCCTGGCCGGTCAGCAGGATGACGGCCGCGCCTTCGCGGCGCAGCCGCTCCAGCACGACCAGACCGCTCGCGTCGGGGAGGTGGAGGTCGAGCAGCACGACGTCGGGCCGCACTCGGCCGTACGTCTCCAGCGCTTGCTCGCCAGTGCCGTCGCGCCAGACTTCGTAGCCGATGCGCTCGAAGTACTCGCCGATCGCGCGCAGGACCGCGGGATCGTCGTCGACCAGCAACAGAGTGTCAGCCATCGAAGGCCTTGAAGCGGGGCCCCACCAGCACGGCCAGCGCGCGCGGCAAGAGCCGCGCCTCGAATGGCGTCGTGCCCGTCAGCTCGCCGTCGAGCTGTACGGGACGCGGCACTCCTTCCGTCAATTCGACGCGCACGGCGCGGCCGCGGCCCCACCACACGCGCTGGAGCTTGGATGTGCCGTTGCGCCGAAACAGCATCTCGAGCACGGCCTGGACACTCTGGATCGCGCCGTCGGCGTCGAGCGCGACGATGTCGAGCCAGCCGTCGTCCGGAGCGAGCGTCTCGCGCAGGTTCAGAAATCCCGGCGGCAGCCTGCCGCAGTTCAGCACCAGCAGCATGGCGGCGCGGATCTCGTGCGTGGCATCGTCGACGGTCACGCGGTGCGGCGCGCTGCGCACCGCCGTCAGACTGAGCGCCGCCCGCGCGATGTAGGCGCCCAGCTTCCAGCGGCGCTTTTCCTGCCGCCCGGTGCCGGCCATCAGCTGTGCGTCGAATCCGGTTCCGGCGACGACCGCGAAGTAGTGCGCCCCGTCCGACCGCTGGACGACACCGAGGTCGATGGCGTGCGCGCGCGCCTTGAGCAGCGCGCGCGCGGCGCCCGTCGCACTGCGCGGCAGGAGCAGATTCCCCGCCAGGACATTGCCGGTGCCTCCCGGCACCACCCCCAACGCGACGCCCGAGCCCGCGATCCCCGCCGCCACCTGCATCGCCGTGCCGTCGCCGCCGTGACTCACCAGCACGTCGAATCCCTCTCCCAGCGATTCCTCGGCGATACGGCGCGCTTCGCCGGGACCGGTGATGGTGCGCAGATCCACGTTCCAACCGCCGCGACCGAGGATTTTGAGGATCGCGGTGACCGCCCGGGCGTCCGCCCGCGCGGCGAACGGATTGGTGATCAGCAGTGCGCGCGTCAGTAGCGCCGCTCCCAGAAGAGATCGAATCCGACCTGCCGCGCGACCGGTCCCTGCGCGATGCTCTGAATGCTGCAGCTTCGATAGGGCTCGAAGCTCGCTTCCGTGCGCCACTCCTGGCTGAATCGGAACTGCAGGCTCGCGCCGAGCGCATTCGTCAGCCGCGCGCTCTGACTGCTCTGGGTCGATGAGCAAATGCCGGCATTCAGGACCAGAAACGTCTTGCCGCCGATCGCCCAGCCCGCGGCGAGCTGCGCGCCGGAGAACGGATTGTTGGGGTCGCCGGGCCGAATCTCGAAATAGTCGAGCGGCACGCCAAGATCGGAGACAACACTGCGCTCCAGCTCGCCCGCGAAGACGGACGCGACGACGTTGCGCACAAACGGCGCTTCGCCGCTGCTCAGATCGACCGTCGGCTTGCCGAACATCAGATACGAGATCAGCTCGGCCTGGGACAGGTCTCCCTGTTCCGACTCGAGTGTCAGCTTGGGCACGAGCAGCGTCCCCTGAATGTGCGCGATGACGACGATGTCTTTGAGGTCGCCCCCGCCTGATACCGGCAGTGGGTGCACCACGTGCCGCGCCGAAATATCCAGGTCGGCGTTCAGGTCGGGCGTGCCGAAGTAACGCACCGTTCCCTGTGTGACCACGAACTCGCGCGTCACGGGTCCGACCTGCAGACGATACGTGCCCCGCGGCGCCTCCAGCGTGCCACCCAGAACGTATTGGTTGCGCACTTTGTTGACTTGCACCGAGCCCGTCAGCTGGATGTTCGCTTCGTTCGAGCGCAGCCACGCGTCGTCGCCCATCGTCAACTGCAGGTTGTTGATCCGCAGGCTGTCGAAGAACACGCTCTGAAATGCCGGGCCGAGGCGCTGCGTGCGAATGAGCGACGTGTCGATGAGCTCCTGCACCCAGGGCTCGTCGAGGTTGACGACGCGCTTGTTGATGAGATCGGCAAAATGCAGCACGCCCGACGTGACCGTGCCGCGGCCGGTGAGCGTCGCGCCGAACACCGGACCGGTGAGCGAGACACGGCCGCTCGCCGTCAGCGCGAGGTAGTCGCGTAGATCGAGCGCTTTGAAATCGGATGCCGCGATGTCGAGGGCGAGCGTCGGTTTGGTCAGCCGTTCCAGCCGCACGTACCCGCTCACCTCGGCGTGGCCGCGATCGCTCTCGGCGCGCACCGTGTCGACGCGGATCGTGTCGCCGTGCAGGTTGAGGCGACCGTTGATGTTTACATACCGGACGCTGAGCGCTGGAATCGTGACCGCCGCGTGCCCGATGTTCAAGCCGCCGCGCAGCAGGGGCGCGTCCCACGTGCCGCCGATTCCCAGGTTCGCGGAAAAGACGCCGCTGACGTCTTTCACCGTGGTCGTTACGGCCGTCAGCACACCGAGATCGACGCTGTCCGCGCGGGCCTGGACCGAGAGTGTGTCGGGCAGTTGGCGGTCGTCAACGGGTACAAGAGCAAGATCGAGCGGCAAGTGCGCCGTCACATTGAGGACCTGCTGCCCCGACCGCCAGAGTCGCAACTCGCCGTTCAAGCGGCGATTGCTGTAGTCGACGTTGCCGTCCATGAACGGGGCGCGGAACGAGCCGAACGACGCGTTCCCGAACGCGAACGACCCGGCATACTGCGGGGCGGCGCGCGTTCCGGTCGCGATCACCTTCGCCGTCACGCCGCCCGCGACACCCGTCGTGTCTTGCTCGAGCAGCGCGTAGATGCCGCTCAGCGGAAAGCTGTCCAGCGCCACGCGAGCGTTGATCGGCCCGTGCCGCGGCAGGTCGCCGCCGAGCGTGATCCGTCCAACACCCGCCGAGTTTTGCAGCGCCGCAGTATCGACGTGGAGCGTCGAGTCGCTGAACGCGAGCGCGATGGGCCGCTGCAGGAACCACACGCCGCTTGGCAGCAGGACGGCGAGCGAATCCACCTGCACATGCTGGGTCCCTGCGGCCTTCGGTCGGGCGTACCGGCCGCCCGCCAGGAAGGCGCCCAAATCGCCGATGCGGGAACGGGCGAACCAGGTCAGAGAGTCGCGGGTGCCGCGGGCATGCGCGCTCGCCGCGCCGAAACCGAAGCGGCCATATCCGAGCGAATCCAGGCTCGCTTGGATGTCAAAGCGCGGCACCGTGCCCGGCAGGTAGCTGAGCGAGCCTTCGCCCTTCGGTAGGCGCCACTGCCGCCATTGCAGGTCCGAGACGTTGGCCGTCGCGCCCAGCGACATCGAGTCGAGCGCGCCCTCCAGCGTCAACCGCACCTGGGCCGAGCCCTTGAGTTTTGCCTCGGTGGATGCCGCCGCCAGGTCTGGTCCGGCGAACCACGTGACCAGTGAATCGAGTACGCTGAGGCTGTCGGCCGCGAGATCGATCGTCAGGATCCCCGCGTCCGGATGTTTCCAGCCGAGCGTCCCGCCGGCGTTGGTCAGCAGGCCCGGCTGCTGCACGCGCAGCGAATCGACCAGGATCTTGCCGTCGGTGAAATGCAGATGCGCCGATCCGGTATCGATGATGGCACCAGCAAAGAGCGAAGGCGCGAGCGCGACGGCGACGCGGCCCGCTGGCTTCGTGACGCTGTCCGCCTCGAACGTGCCGTTGGCCGTGAACGTCAGGCGTGTGGGCGGCGGGTTAGCGGACCGCCGGACGAGCCAACGCTGCAGGTTCAGGTCCTGCGCGTGCAGGGTGAAGCGCCGCGCGCCGTATCCGGGATGCGCGTCGCGCGCTCCGAGCAGGAGAATGCCATCGCCGCGCACGCCACCGCCTCCGCCGAGCATGCTCAGGTCGGCGTGCGTCTCGAGTCCCGCGACGTCGCCGCTCAGCCGGATCGGCCCGGTGAGCGTGCCGCGAAGCGGGAAATTCGGAATGCGGCCGGTGAGCCCGTCGAGCGCAAGCGAGTCGGCGTACACGTCGGCGTTCACGCCGAGCACCGCCGTGCGATTGTCGAGCCCCATGACGCCCCGAATCACGCTGACCGGCCGGTCGCCGTCATGGTGGCGCAGCGTGCCGCTGAACGACGCGTTCTTGATCGTCCCGGTGAGCGTGCCGCTCGCGTCGAGCTCGCCCTGGAGATCGAATGCCGGCACGAGCCTGCGGATCGTCCCGATGTCGATGCGGCCGGTTTCCACCGCGAACGGCTGAAACGCGAGCACCTTACCGGCGACGCTGATCTCGCCCTTCCCAAAGATTTGCGACTCGGGCCACATCGGCACGAGCGAATCGCGGAACGACCACTCGGTCTGGATCTTCATCCCGCTCATCGGTCCATCGACGATGGTGCGGCCGGTCAGCCGCCCCCAGAACGGCAGCGAGTCGATGTACACGCGCGCGAGGTTCAGTGAGAGATCGCGCGCCATGAGATCGCCCTGGCGCAGCGCCACGAGGCCCGAATCCGCGGCGCTGAACGCCATTACATGACCGGTCAGCCTGCCTTGGCCGAACGCAAGATCGAGCGGCTGCAAGCGGATCTCGAGGACCCGCCCGCCGTGCGAGGCGAGTGTCACCCCGCCATGCAGCACCGCGTTGTCCGGAAAGCGCGGATCGATGAACCGGATGTCGGCCAGCGTCGCCGAATCGGCCTGCATGGCAAGGTTCCAGAGCAGCGTGTCCCGCGGCCATTGCACCGTGCCGCGCGCGTGGAATTGCGTGCCGGGGAAGCGGACGCGCGAAAGGTCGACGTCGAGTGTGTGGCCGTCGATCGTCACGCGGCCGACGATGTCCGCAATCGACAGTTTGGGATCACTGGCCTCGGTCGCGAGCCGCAGGATGTCGATGCGGATCCCGTTCTCCCGCGGCGCCTGAATGCGCAGCGCCGCGAGCCGGGCGTTCAGGTGCTCGAAGCGCCGTACGCGGTACCGCCCATCTTCCCCCGAATTCTCGATTTCTTCGTTGGGGCCGGAGACGCCGTGTTTTTGCAGGCGCAGCGTCAACGATCCGTCCTGGATTTGCACGTTGCGCAGCAGGATCAGCGACCGCGGGCCGGCAGGCCCGAGCGGCTTCACCTTGACGGTGTCCTTTTCGTGCAGGCGCAGCAGCTCGTCGAAGTTGACGTTGCCGTTGGCGTGCTGGACGATGTTGATGATCGGGCGCTCGAGCCGCACTTCCATGAACACGATGCGGCCGGCCGCGAAGTCGATCGGGTTATAGCCCAGCTCGGCGCGCGGCAGCCAGGCGACCAGGGTGGAGTCGGGATCGAGCAGCCGTACGTCGGTCAGCACGACGCCGGTGAGCAGCGATCCCCGCACCTCGCCGACTTCGATCGAGCCCGAAATGGCGCGTGCGACCGCGGAGCTCGCCACCCGCGCGAGGAGCGTGCGCCCCATCTTCGTGCTGACGAGCGCGTTGAGGGCGCCGAGGAAGCAGGCAAGCAGCCCGACGATGGTCCAGAGCGCGACACCGAGGGAGCGGCGGATCATCTAGAAAGCCTGCCCCACGGCGAACTGGATGACGATCTTCTGCCAGAACGTCTTGCTCGCGCGCACCGGTGGGTACGACGCGCGGATCTGCGTGACAGTGCTGGAGGTATCGCTCGCCTGGTACAGGAGCGGCCCGCGGTCGGCGGCGTAGCCGTTATAGGCCGCGTCAATCCGTACCGGGCCGAGGGGTGTCGTAAAGCGAACTCCCACTCCGGGAGTGACTCGCATGCCGCGAATGCTGATGATCTCTTCCCCGCGCTCCCAAACCTGCCCGGCGTCCACGAACAGTCCCAGCCGCATCCGCGACGCAAAGATCGGCGACGGCAAACGCAGCTCGGCGTTCGCAATGATCGCGGTGTTGCCGCCGGTTGGGCGTGGCTGCACATATTGTCCGTTGAACACCTTCTCGCCGGCTCGATTCGTTGCAGCCGTGTCCACGACCGGGAAAGATGAAGTATCGCCGGGGAGAGCCTTTAGGACGTAGACTTGCGGTCCCAATTCGTTGAGCGGATACCCCCGCACGGAGTTTGGCCCACCGCCATAGAAGCGCTGGTCGGGCGGGACGTAGCCGACGCTTTGGCCCGCAAGTGTGATGCTCGTCGGCAGGATAGTGCCCCCGCGAATGCGCCACGCAAACACCGAGCGCCGCCCGATCGGATAGTACTTGGCGATCTCAAACTCGCCGCGATTGAACTCGTAGGTCGAGTCCGAGCCCACCAGCCGCGAGGAGTGCAGCAGCGTGAGCGTGCTGAGGCTCCCCTCGGACGGATCGAGCAGACTATTCACGCGATCGCGCACGAACGTTATCGAGACCGCGCCCCAGTGGCGGCGCTTCCTGAGAAAATCCTGAGTTGCCGGGTCGCACAACCGGAACAGGCTGCAGTAGGCACCAGCGCTGGCCTGCGTACGGCCGAATGAGTAGCTGTAGCCGAGAGTCACCGGCAGCGCGCCGCGCGCGTTAAACGTCACATCTGCATTGCCACCGACGGCCTCGCGGGTATACACGTTGAACTCCGAGTGCCGCTCCGCGAGCAAACCGACGGTCCCGACGTTGCGGCGCGACAAGAACGCCGGTTGTCGGAGCGTCAGCCCGATGCTGTAATTCAGCGTGTCGAAGTTCCACGTGCCGCCGAATGGATTGCAGAACTGATTCAGACCGGTAGCACTTTTCGGAGTCCCCCCGAGTTTTGACACGCGGGCCGTCACGTCGAGCGTTCGCGCGGCACCCAGGAAGTCATGCGCCGTCCAGCCGCTCTGCAAACGAAAGCATTCGATGGTGCCGTACCCCGCGCCGAATTGCAGCTGGTGTCGCGGGCCCTCCGCGAGCTGCACCAGCACTCGTACGGTCGAATCGGTGGGCGCGGAAGAAGCGATGGAGTCGACGAGGACCACGTTTACGGAATTGAAGACCCCCATTCCATAAAGATCGCGCTGCGTCCGGTAAAGCGCGTCTTGCTGGAAAGGACTCCCCGGGCGCACCGAAGTCACACGCCGGACGGTCGCCGTGTCGATATCGCGCAGCCCGCGGATCTCGACCGCTCCGATGCGCATGCGCGGTCCCGGCTCCGCGTCCAACTCGACCGTCGCTTTTAGGATGCCCGCTTCCGAATCGAAATTGCGAAGCACGTCGGCATACGGGTACCCGTTGTTGCGCAGGCGCGCGACGATCGTGTCGGCCGACGCCTGCATCAGAAATCGATTGAAGGGATCGCCCACCTGCAGCGGCAGGTCGCGCTTCAGTCGCGCGACGTTGAAGATGCTGTCCACCCCATGGATCTCGAGCTGGGCGACCCGCACCGGATCGCCTTCATGAATCTGAAAGGTGATGTACACATCGCGCGCGGTCCGCTGCACCGACGTATCGACGACCGCGTTCATGTAGCCGCTCTGGCGGTACAACAGGATCAGCCGCACGACGTCGCGCCGGAATTCGACTTCGCTGAAATAGCGCTTCTCACCCAGCCCGAGCCACCGCACGAGCGGGAAGCGGGCCCACCAACTGGACTTTGTCGTGGCGATCGCGCTCTCGAGCGTGTAGTCATCGAGCGCCTTGTTCCCGACGAACGACAGACTCCGAACTACCCGCTCCTGCTCTTGAGCGGGAAGGACGGTTGTCGCCGCGAAGCCGGCGAGCACCAGAAAGTGTATGACGCGCAATTGACGTGGTTTGGCAATTTCGGCTATGTTGCGACACTTGCTCCGCACTGTCAACCTTTTCGACACCGCGAAATGCGCGCTGTTCCTGTGCATTTTCGGCTCCTGTCACGGCTCATCCGGCGGCGCGAGTCGGGCGCCCGGCCTGATCTATTACGAAACCTACGATCCGCGCTCGCTCGATCCCGCGCTCTCCACCGACGTCCCGACCGGCGAGATGGTGACGCTGCTGTTCGACGGCCTCACGGCATTCGATCCCGACGGTCGTCTGCTGCCCGGCCTGTCCGATCGCTGGACCGCCGACCGCACGGCGCAACATTACGTCTTTCACCTCCGTTCGGGCGTCAGCTTCCACGACGGCCGCCCGCTCGTCGCGGCCGACGTGAAGCGTTCGCTCCTCCGCGTGCTCAATCCGGAGACGCATGGCGGTCGCGTCTGGCCGCTGCTCCCGATCGCCGGCGCGCAGGACTTCGCCGACGGGCGCGCCCGCGACGTCCGCGGCATCCAGGTCCTGGGCGACACCGCGATCGCCTTTACGCTCAGCGAGCCGTTAGCCGTATTCCCGAAGTTTCTGGCAATGCCGGTCGCCGCGATCGCGCCTTCGCCCGTCGCGGCGGAGTTCGGCCAGCATCCCGTCGGCACGGGGCCCTGGCGCTTCGTGGCCTGGGAGCACGACGACTACCTCCGCTTCGCCAGAAATCCGGACTACTGGGGCGGCGCGCCGTTAAGCGATTCGCTGACGGTCCGCATCATCCCCGAGCCGTTGACACGCATCGCCGAGTTTCTCGCCGGCCGCGTATCGGTGTCGGAAATTCCGTTCGGCGAGACCGCCAAGTGGGAGCAGGAGCATCCCGACTGGCTGAAGCGCAAACCGGCGCTCCGCGCCGTATACGTCCCGCTGAACAATCGGCGGGGGCCGCTGCGCGATCCGCGGGTGCGACAGGCGATCAATCACGCGGTCGACGTGCCCGAAATCCTGCGGACCGTTTGGAACGGCCGCGGCGTGCTGGCGGCGGGAGCCATTCCGCCGACCCTGGGAGGCAGCGATCCCGGACGCCGGCCCTACGCCTACGACACGAGCGAAGCGCGCCGCCTGCTACGGGCGGCCGGGTACCCCAACGGCTTCGCCGTTCAGCTCTGGCGCTCCGGCACGAATGTGGAGATGGGTCGCGTCGCCCAGGCAATCCAGGCGCAGCTCGGGGCCGTCGGAATCCGTGTCGAGATCGTGTCGCGCGATGCGTCGAGCATGCGGGAAGCGGTCCGCAAAGGCGATACGGACATGGCGATCACCGACTGGTGGGCCGATTATCCGGACGCCGACAACTTCCTCTATCCTCTATTCCATTCCGCGAGCTTTGGCCCCGGCGGCAACTATTCCTTTTATAGCGATCGCCTCACGGACTCGCTCATCGTGCTCGCGCGCAGGACGGCGGACCAGAGCGCCCGCGAAACGCTCTATCGACGGATCGACGCCCGTATATTCGAGGCGGCGCCCTGGATCTACCTGTGGTTTCCGGTCGATCTTTGGGCCCAGCATCCGGGGATCGACGGGTGGGACGTCCCCGTGATCTTCAACGGCCAGCGCTGGACGAAAGTGCGCGTGAAGTGATTCAGCTCGTCGGCCGGCGCCTGCTGTCCACGATTCCCACACTTTTCGGCGTTCTCGTTGTCGCCTTTCTGCTGCTCAACGTCGTGCCCGGCGACCCGGTCGCCGAAATGGTCGGCGAGCGGGCCGACTCGGCCACGATCGTCCGGCTTCGCAGCGAGCTGCATCTCGACGAACCGCTCCTCTCACAGTTCGGCCACTATTTGTGGGGCGTCGTCCGCGGTGACCTCGGCCGCTCCTACATCACGCAGCGGCCGGTGCTCGGCGATCTGTTCGAGCGGTTTCCCAAAACGCTCCAGCTCGCCGGCGGCGCGATGCTGCTCGCCGTCACGTGCGGGATCACCCTCGGCGTGTTGGCGGCGATCCGGCCGGGGGGATGGATCGACCGGTTCAGCATGCTCATCGCCTATGTCGGGATTTCGTTTCCGGTGTATTGGGTGGGACTGCTGCTCATTTTGCTGTTCGCGGTGGCGCTGCAGTGGCTGCCGCCGTCGGGCTACGGCGGTCTCGCCTTTCTCGTGTTGCCGGCCCTGACGCTCGGCACGCGGTCGATCGCGTTTCTGGCACGGATGACGCGCGGCGCCATGCTCGAGATCTTGCCGGCCGATTTCGTGCGCACCGCGCGCGCCAAAGGCGTCGCCGAGCCGCGGGTCTTCGGTCGACATGCGCTTCGCAACGCCCTGCTGCCGATCATCACCGTGCTCGGACTCGACGTGGGCAATTATCTCACCGGCAGCATTCTCACCGAGACGATATTCTCGTGGCCGGGCGTCGGTCGATACGTGCTGCTCGCGATCGAGAAGCGCGATCTGCCGGCGGTCCAGGGCAGTATTCTTTTTCTGTCCGTGATTTTCGTGCTGGTCAACCTTCTGACAGACATTCTCTATGCGAAAGCTGATCCTCGCGTCGCTTACGATTAGCGCCGCGGTGTCTTTGCACGCGCAAAACCGCGGCTCGGTGCAGCAGCGGGTGACCCGGTTGCTCGACCAGCCGCCGTTCGATCGCGCGACGTGGAACATCTTTGCCCAGGACGAACGCGGGCGCGTGCTGTTCAACCGCAACGGCGATCACTTCTCGGTGCCGGCGAGCAATACGAAGCTGATCGTGGCTGCGACCGCAACGGTCCTGCTGCCCGCCACCTACCGCGTGCGCACCAGCCTCTATGCCAATGGCACGATCGCCAATGGCATTCTTCAGGGCGACCTCATTCTGTACGGCCGCGGGGATCCGACCTGGTCCGAGCGCTGCTATACGATCGATACGCTAGCCGCGGGCGGCTGCGACTCGACCTGGACCGTCATGGACGCCATCGCCGACTCGCTGCGGGCGCACGGCCTGAGGCGCGTCACCGGCAAGATCGTGGGCGACGGGTCGTACTTCGAGCCCCAGCTCGTCCATCCGAGCTGGAACACCTTCGATCTCAACTGGTGGTACGCCGCGCCTGTTTCGGGTCTCGGCTTCCACGACAACAGCGTCGACTTTCAGATTGCGCCGGGGCCGGCGGTGGATCAGCCGCCCGCGATTACCTGGAATCCCGACCTGCACTTTTTCACGTTCGAGAACCGCGCGCGTACGGTTCCGGCCGAATCATCTTCGACCATTGGCGACAACTTCTTCCGCAAGCCCGGGACCATGGACATCTGGGCCGAGGGCACGGTTTCGCTGAGTCGCACGCCGTGGATCGAGAGTTTCGCCATTCCCGACCCCAACCTGTTCGCCGCGCGGGCGCTCGAGGCGTCGCTGCAAAAGAAGGGAATCGCCGTCGAGGGCGGCGCCGCCAGTACGACTGATTCGCTGGCCTATCGGTCGCTGCGCTGCTGCGACACCCCGGTTGCGGAATACCGTGGCCGGCCGCTGCCCGACATCATCTTCCCGATTCTGAACTCGAGCCAGAACTGGTTCGCGGAGATGCTGCTCAAGATCGTGGGCCGTGAGGTGGGAGACACGGGGAGCTGGAGCAAGGGACTCGACGTCGAGAAGCATTTCCTCGTGGACTCCGTGAAGATCGATTCCACCTCCTTCGCGCTCGAGGATGGATCGGGACTCGCCGCCGGGAATCTCGTAACGCCGCACGCGTTCGTGCAGTTGCTGACCTACATGTATCGCCACCCCAAGCGCGCGCCGTTCATCGCGGCGCTGCCGCACGCCCAACAGCGTGGCTCGCTCTTGAAGCGATTCGCTGGGACGCCGATCGAGGGACGCGTGCTCGCGAAAACCGGATCGATAGATCGCGTGAACACGCTGTCAGGATATATCCAAAAAGCGGATGGGCACGTGATCACGTTCTCCATCCAGGCGAACGCGCACGACGTGCCCACAAGGCAGATGCTCGCGCAGATCGATTCGGTTGTCGTGCAGCTTGCACGTTAGCCTTGAAGCCGCTTCAGTCTTCCTTCTGGCCAAAGAGCGCCATGTTCGACGAGTGCCCCGGCATCACTTTGGCGGACGGATTCAAAAAGTGCGCGATCTGGTTCACGGCAATGCACGCCTCACCGAACCCCGTCGCGATCAGCTTCAGCTTTCCCGGATACATGACGATGTCGCCCGCCGCGTAGATGCCCGCGAGGTTGGTCTCCATCGTTTGGGAGACTTTGATGTCCCCCTTCTCGATGTCGAGCCCCCACTCCGCGATCGCGCCCAGCGATGATACGAAGCCGAGTTGCGGGATGACGCAATCCATCGGCAGCGTCTCTTCGGCTTTCGTCTTGTTGTTGAAGATCGTGACGCGTTCGATGCGATCGCCGCCGGCGATGTCCTTGAGCTCCCAGAAGGTGCGCAGCTCCATCTTGCCCGCGGCGGCAAGGCCGTGGACCTGATCGACGGTCGCCTGATGCGCGCGGAATCCGTCGCGCCGATGGATCATCACGATCGACTTCGCGACCCCCTGCAAATTCACGGCCCAGTCGAACGCCGAGTCGCCGCCACCCACGATGAGAATGCGTTTGCCGGCAAACGTCTGCGGACTGAGCACGCGATCGTGCAAGCCTTTGTCGTTCCAGCGGTCCACGTCTTTGAGCGGCAGCTTGCGCGGCGTGAAGGCGCCGATACCACCGGCGATCAAGACCGTGCGGCCGGGATACTCGTCCTTGTCGGTGATGACCGTAAACGCCGGTTTGCCGCTCTCCTCGGTTCTGCGCAGGCCGATCACCTTTTCCGCAAGATGGAGCGGCGGCTTCCAGCGCAGCCCCTGCTCGGCGAGTCCCTTGACCAGATCTTTGGCGAGGATCTGCGGAAAGCCGGCGACGTCGAAGATGTACTTCTCGGGGTACAGCGCGGTGAGCTGGCCGCCAACTTGATCGAGGTTGTCGATCAGCCGGTGTGACGCGCCGCGCATGCCAGCGTAAAACGCGGCGAAGAGACCGGTCGGACCGGCCCCGATGATGATGATATCTTTGGCCTCTTGCATCGCGCCAACGCTACAGTCGTAATCGCTCTCGGGCTACTGGGAGGGGCCTGCGCCACGGGAGGCCAGCGCGCCGCGCTCGGCTGGAGCCTGGGCGGCGAAGCACACGTCTTTATCGCCGGCGATCGCTTTGCGAGCGATTACTACCATCGGCTGACCGGCAACAACGATCTCCGGGATTCGCTGCAGCATCGCCCGCTCATCGCCATCGAGCCGCGCGCCCGGAACGCCGATAGCGCGACCGTGCTGTCGGCCAATGGCGCCGCGCCGGCACGCCTCACCCTCGCCCGCTTCCACGCCGCGGCGGAATGCGGCGCGGCGGAGGCGGTCACCGAGCTGGTGCTCGCATTTCCTCCCGGCGGCGGCGCGAGCCACAGCGCGCCGCCGTCGCACGTGAATGTCGTCGCCCTGCTCGACGGGACGCCGTTCGCCAGCGGCGCGCAACCCGGCCGCGGCCGCCTCACGCGCGGATCGATGCTCGCTCTCCTCAACGGCGTCTTGCATCGTGCCGAGCCGAACGCGCCGCTGCGGCCATTGGCGCTCGACGCCGATCAAGCGGCCGACGCCGGTGAGGTGGTTCTGGTGGATTCCCTGTACGCGGTGGGGTTTCGGGCGCGCGCTCTCGGCACCGGCGGTGACACGCTTCTCGTCACGGCGGTCGCCATCGCCGACGGCGCGTTGCGTCACGTGCACTGGGTGATGAAACCGCGGCGTACGCCGTTGCGCGGCGGGATGATGCAGCCCGACGAGCCCGGAGTCCGTTACTCCCTCCGGGGCGTGGTCGCGGCGCCGGGAGGCGGACATCTTCTCCTCGTCGACGAGATCGCCGATGTCCGGGCGAGCGACTCCCGCGCTCTCGCGGTCGACGCGGAGACTCACGATGTGATTGCCACGCAGCCGCTCGCCCTTCGCTGCCCCTGAGGATACGTTGTCGCATGAAGATCTACACGAAGACCGGCGATGCAGGCGAGACGGGATTGTTCGGTGGCGGTCGGGTGCCCAAGGACGACCCGCGCGTCCGCGCGTACGGTGAGGTCGACGAGCTCAACGCGTGGATCGGGTTCGTCATCGCGATCCATTTGCCCACGTTCGAGTCGAACGTGCTCCAAACGATTCAGCGCGATCTCTTCACCATCGGCGCGGAGCTGGCGACCCCCGACGCCGCCAAGCAGCGCGCCTCCCTCGATGCGGCGACCGTTGCCGCGCTGGAGCGCGTGATCGACTCCTACGACCCGAAACTGAAGCCGCTCAAGAACTTCATTCTGCCTGGTGGGTCGCCCAAAGGAGCAGCGCTGCACGTCGCGCGCACGGTGTGCCGGCGCGCGGAACGATCGGTCGTTGGCCTCGCGCGCAGCCAGTCGATCAATCCCCTCATCATTCAATACCTGAACCGGCTGTCCGATCTGCTGTTCGTGCTCGCGCGCGCCGTGAACATGCAAACCGGCCACGACGACGTCGTGTGGTGACGATTCGAGTCCCGCTCGTCGAGCAGCGGGATGCTTCCTACGACATTCTGATCGGCGCCGGGTTGGTGCGGCAGCTCGACAAGATCCTGCCCGAGTACTGCCCCAGCGCCGCGTACGCCGTGATCTCGGATTCTCACGTCGGTAAGCTGTACGGCGAAGACCTGACAAAGCAGCTATTGGCGATCGGCTATCAAGTCGAGCTGCTGACGTTTCCCGCGGGAGAATGGAACAAGACGCGAGATACGTGGGCGTCACTGAGCGATCGCATGCTCGCCGCGCATTTCGGCCGCGACAGTGCGGTCATCGCAGTGGGCGGCGGCGTCGTCAACGATCTGGCCGGCTTCGTCGCCGCTACGTACTTGCGTGGCGTGCCGCTGGTGCAGGTGCCGACCACGCTGCTCGCGATGATCGATTCATCCATCGGCGGCAAGACCGGCGTCGACGTCCCCGCGGGCAAGAATCTGCTCGGCGCGTTTCACCAGCCGAGCGTCGTCGTCGCGGACCTCGAGCTGCTGGCTTCGCTTTCCAGCGTGCAACTCGCCGCCGGGCTCGCCGAGGCGGTCAAGCATGGCGTCATGGCGGATCTCGACTACTTCGCATTTCTCGAGAACGAGTACGCGGCGATTTTCGCGAAACATGCGCCGGCGCTCGACCGGCTGGTGCGTCGGTCCGTGGAGATCAAGGCCGGCATCGTCGCACAGGACGAGCGTGAAAACGGCAAGCGCGCGATCCTCAATTTCGGGCACACCGTCGGCCACGCGATCGAAGCGACGTCCAAATACGAAGTGCTCCATGGCGAGGCCGTCGCCATCGGGATGGTCTACGAGAGCCGCCTCGCCGAGCAACTCGGTATCGCGGCCGGAGGAACGACGCAGCGGATCCGCGGTGCGCTCGAGCGGCTGCACTTGCCCATCGAACGTCCCGACGCGAGCCACGTGGACGACCTGATTGCCGCGATGCGCGCGGACAAGAAGGTGCGGGACCGCGAAATCCGGCTCGCGCTGCCCCGAGCGATTGGCAGCGCCCACGGCGACAATGGCAGAGGCTGGACGGTGCCGGTCGCCGAAGCGGCGCTACGTCAGGTCCTGGTCAACACGTAGCCCACATTCCTTTCCACGTCTCCACAGAGCCAAACTCATCCCATGGATTGAGTTAATAGGCATGCGGCGATTCGTTGCGAGACCTTCTTTTTCCACAGGATGTGTGGATAGTGGATAAAGCGGGGAATCTCCACGAATCCAATAATTTGTGATGTGGAAAACTGCGTGCATTTGCACCGTCCGGCGGGAAAACCTATATTGGCGCGTGATTTAGGTGGCCTAAATGGCGTGATTCAAGCGCCATATCCACAGACAATCGCGTTTCATGGGGAGTCGCGCATGGCGAGGTCGAATGGCGGCAAGGCGAAGGCCTTTTTCCGCACCACCCCCTCCGGAGCATTCGACCAATACCTGCAAGACATACAAAAACTCCCACTCATTAAAGATCCCGCTGAAGAACGTCGTCTCGCTCGCCGCGTACAGCGAGGCGATGAAAAAGCTGCCGAGCGTCTGGTCACTGCTAATCTGCGTTTCGTAATCTCCTATGTAAAAAAATATCAGGGCCACGGTCTCGATCTCTCCGAGCTCGTCGCCATCGGCAATGAAGGTCTGCTCAAGGCCGTCAAGAAGTTCGATCCGGATCAGGGCGTCAAATTCATTTCGTATGCGGTGTGGTGGGTGCGCCAGGCGGTGCTGAAGGCGCTCGCCGAGCAGACGCGCAGCGTGCGAATTCCGCTGAACCAGAATTCGCAGTTGATTCGCATGAGCCGCACCGAGACGTACCTGTCGCAAGAGCTCGGTCGCGAACCCACCGACAACGAAATCGCGCAGGCCCTCGAAGACAGTGTCGAGAACGTCCGCACCGCGCGCCGCATGACGGCGGCGGAGCTGTCGCTCGACGCGCCGGTCGATCGCACGGACAAGGATGCGGCGACGCTCGGCGAGCGGTTCGCGGGACAAGAGGGCGGCGAAATCGAAGAGCGCACCGACGGCAAGTTGATGCGCGAATTCATCGACCGGATCTTCCAGAAGTATCTCACGCCGCGCGAGCGCAAGATTCTCTACCTCTACTACGGGCTCGAAGAGGGCAGCGAGGCCATGACGCTCGAAAAGATCGGCGCGCTCATGGGCGTCACGCGCGAGCGCATCCGGCAGATTCGGGAACGGGCGTTCGAGAAGCTGCGCGAGTCGCCTGACGGGAAGGCGCTCAAGGGATTCTGGAGAGCCGCGTAGGAGACGCCGAGCGGCGAGACGCTGAGCGGGTTCGAGGTTCGAGGGGTTAGGAAGACAAATTCCTGGCCCCTCTTCGTTTCGGGGCTACTATATAGTATGAGCCTCGCTCGGGATCTGGCCGCCATCGTCGGAGAAAAGCATGTGCGCGAGGCGCGCGCCGAGCGCGTCACGTATTCGATGGACGGACTTCCCACGCACCGCCGCGTCCCCGATCTCGTCGTACTCCCGGGCTCGCGCGAAGAACTGATCGCCGCCGTGCGACTGCTCGCCGCGCTCGGCGTGCCGTTCGTGCCGCGAGGCGCGGGAACCGGACTGTCCGGCGGCGCGCTCGCCGACCAGGGCTCCGTGCTCCTCGTGCTGACGCGGCTGAATCGCATTCTCCAGATCGACCAGGCCAATCGCCGCGCCGTCGTCGAGCCCGGCGTCGTCAATGCCAGGCTCGGCGCCGCCGCAAAACCTCACGGCCTGCAGTACGCTCCCGATCCATCGAGCCAGAGCGCCTGCACGATCGGCGGCAACGTCGCCGAAAACGCCGGCGGGCCGCACTGCCTCAAGTACGGCGTCACCGCGAATCACATCCTCGCGCTCGAAGTGCTGCTCGCCGACGGCTCACTCGTGGAGCTCGGCAGCGCGGGCGGGGAGCCGTGGGGACCGGATCTCGTCGGCGTGTTCGTCGGCTCGGAGGGCAACTTCGGGATCGCCACGAAGATCACGGTGCGCCTCACGCCGGCGCCCCGCGCCATCAGAACGTTGCTCGCCGACTTCAGCAGCATCCGCGCCGCCGGCGAAGCGGTCTCCGCGATCATCGCGTCCGGGATCGTGCCCGCCGCGCTCGAGATGATGGATCAGTCCTGCATCCGCGCCGTGGAGGATTCCGTCTACGCAGCCGGATACCCCCGCGACGCGGCGGCGGTCCTGCTGGTCGAATTGGACGGCCGCAATGAGGGCGCGGTGACGGCCGAAACGGCTACTGTCACCGAGATTCTGCGAAAATCCGCCGCCCGATCGGTGCGATCTGCGGCGACAGAGGCCGAGCGCGAACGCTTGTGGCAGGGCCGCAAGAAAGCGTTCGGCGCCATGGGCCGGCTCTCCCGTGACCTCGTCGTCCAGGACGCGGTCGTGCCCCGCTCCGCCCTGCCGCAGGTTCTCGATACGATCTGCGCGATCGCAAAACATTATGGCCTTGTCGTGAGCAACGTCTTCCATGCCGGCGACGGCAACCTGCATCCGAACATCTCGTTCGATGCCACCGATCCCGTGCTGAAGAAAAAGGTCGAAGCGGCGAGCGCCGAGATCATGCAAACCTGCATCGATGCCGGCGGCACCATCACAGGCGAGCACGGCGTCGGCATCGACAAGCTGCGTTACATGCCGTTGATCTTCGACGCGGAATCGCTCGGGGCGATGCAGGCGGTGCGGCGCGTGTTTGATCCACATGAGCTCGTGAATCCCGGGAAAGTCGTCCCGGTGCACGCCTGTCGGGAGTGGAGTTCAATGGGGAATGCCGAATTCGGAATGCGGAATCGACAGGCGGGTTTCAATTCCGCATTCCACATTCCGCATTCCGCATTCGTGGCCGGCAGATGACGATTCTCGACAAGGTCACCGCATTGCTGGGCGAAGGCGCCGTGCTCGAGGCCGCCCCCGATCGCGTCCCGCGCGTCGCCCCCGGCTCGCCCGATGCCGTTGCGTTGCTCCTCGGCACCGCGCATCAGGAAGGCTGGCGCGTGCGCATCGAAGGCGCCGGCACCTGGCTCCAGAGCGACGCGCCCGCCGATCTCGCGCTGACGACGCGGCGGCTCGACCGAATCCCGGCCATCGAACCCCCCGATCTCACCGCTACCGCCGAGGCCGGAATCGGACTGGATCAGCTGCGGCAGCAGCTTGCCGACCGCGGCGCCTGGCTCGCGATCGATCCTCCCGGTCTCGCGGGTCGCACGCTCGGCTCAATCGTATCGACCGCCACCGCGGGCCCGCTCCGTCACGGCTTCGGGCCGATCAAGGACCATCTCCTGGGCGTCACGTTCGTCACGGGCGACGGCCGCATGGTGCAGAGCGGCGGCCGCGTCATGAAGAATGTGGCGGGCTACGATCTCACGCGGCTGCAGGCGGGCGGGTTCGGCGCCTTCGGCGTGATCGTGCTGGTGCATCTGCGGCTGCGCGCGTTGCCGCGTGCCGACGTCACCTATCTCCTCGAGGGCGCGCGCGAAGATCTGACGCAGGTCGGAGAAGACATCGCCGCCGCCGGGCTCACCCCCGCGGCGCTCGAGCTCGTATCCCCCGCGCTCGCGCGCCGGGAACGCTGGGTCTTGGGTGTGCGGCTCGCCGGCTCGCCCGCGCTCGTCGCCGCGGATGAAGCCGGACTCGGGGCCGCGAGCGGCGGTGGGCGATTCACGTCGCTGCGCGCCGAAGAAGCGCACGCGTTCTGGATGCGGCTGAGCGAGGGCTTCGCCGTCCGTCCCGTGACGTTTCGGATCGGCGGCGTGCCAACCGCGAGCGACGAGTTGCTCGACCTGCTGCAGCATCAACTCGGCGACGAATGGATCTCGGCATCCCCGGCGTCGGGCGCGATCCGCTGGACCGGTGACGCCGGCATCGATCGCCTGCAGCGGTTGCGCCGCACGCTCGCGGGCATGGAAGTGCCGCTCACGCTCGAACGCGCACCCTGGGCGGTGCGCCAGGCGGTCGGCCATTTCGGCGCCTATCGCGAGGGCGTCGGCCCGCTCGTCACGGGCTTGCGTCGCACGTTCGACCCCGGCGGTGCACTCGTGGTCGCCACAGAAGGCTCATGACGGGGAGAGGAGACAACGCGCGAGGCGGTTTCGAGGCTCTGGACGCGTGCGTACACTGTGGGTTCTGTCTTCAGGCTTGTCCGACGTTCCTTGCTACCGGCGATGAGTCCGATTCCCCCCGCGGCCGCATCGAGCTGATGCGCGGGCTCGAGCGCGGCGACCTTGCCGCGACCGACGCCGCCCTCGTCTATCACCTCGATCGTTGCCTTGGCTGCCGCGGCTGCGAGCCCGTCTGTCCGTCGGGCGTGCAGTATGGCCGCGGTCTCGAAGCGGCGCGGTCCCGAATCGTCGCCGCGAACGGCAGTCCGCGCCTTGCGAGATTGGCGTTGTGGGTGTTGACGACGCCCGGGGTCAGCGGCGTTGCCTATTGGTTCGCCAGGTTGCTGCGATCGGTGCTGCCACGGAGCGTCGCAGGGTTCGGGCGCGTACGGTTCGGGTTGGGGATGCTGGTTGCCACCAAGAACGCGAATGGGCACGGGGGGCTCGGTCGGTCGCGAAAAGGCGCGGAAGACATCCGCGCAGCCACGCGCCGTTCCGCGCCCTTACGCGCCTTGTTGTTCAGGGGATGTGTGATGGAGGGCCTCTTCTCGCACGTTCACGATGCGACGGTGCGCACCTTGGGGGTAAACGGTTACCGAGTAGAAGATGTCGAGGGCCAGGTCTGCTGCGGCGCACTCCACGCGCACGCCGGACTCCTCGACGAAGCTCGCGCGCTGGCTCGCGCCAACATCGCCGCATTCGGCGACGGTGATGAGCCGATCGTCGTCAACAGCGCGGGCTGTGGCGCCCTCATGAAGGAATACGGACATCTGATCGACGAGCCGCGTGCCGCGCACTTCGCCGCCCGCGTCCGTGACGTCACCGAACTGCTCGATCCTCCGGCGCCGGGAGCGCCGCTCGATTTGCACGTCGCATACGATCCGCCCTGCCATCTGTTGCACGCGCAACGCATCGCGGCCCAGCCGCTGAAGCTGTTCGGGGCGATTCCATTGCTCACTCTCGTGCCGCTGAACGGCGCGTCGGAATGCTGCGGCAGCGCCGGTCTGTTCACGCTGCTCGAGCCGCAAATGTCGCGCGCCGTGCTGAAGACCAAGCTCGAACGGATTCGCGAAGCGGCGCCTCAGGTGATCGCAACCGGCAATCCCGGGTGTATCATGCAAATCGGCGCGGGCCTCGCGGCCGCGGGACTGGCCGCGCGCGTGCGCCATCCGATCGAGGTGCTCGACGATTCCTACCGCGCCGCCGGCCGCTACGAATGACGGGAAGCATCAGGCGTGTCACGACCCCGGACGGCGTGGAGCTCGCGTTGCACCGGCTACGCGCGTACCGGGATGGCCGGCCGTCCGTGCTTCTCGTCCATGGCGCGTTCACGAGCCATCGGCTCTGGCTCCGCTCCGCCGACGGCGCCGCGCCCGGCGGCATGGCGCACTTTCTCAGCGCCGCCGGTCTCGATGTCTGGCTCGCCGATCTGCGGCATCATGGCGACAGCGCCCGCGAGCCGCGTCGCGGCGCCTGGACCTTCGAGGACTGGATACTGCAGGATACGCCCACGCTCGTCGCGCGCGTGCGCGAGGAGACCGATGGTGCGCCGCTCGCCTGGATCGGCCATTCCGCGGGCGGAGCAGCCGGCCTGTGCTGGCTCGCGCGCGTGGCGGCCGCGGCACCGCTCAAAGCCGTCGTGACACTCGGCACGCCCGGGCCGCGCCGGCTCGGGCCGGTGCGCCGCGCGCTCGCGGCCGCGACCATGGCGATGTCGCGTGCACTGGGACATTTCCCGGCCAAGCGGTTTCGCTTCGGCAACGAAGACGAGGCGGCCGAGATCATCGCGGAATGGATGGAGTGGAACGTGCGCGGACGGTGGCGCGGTACCGACGGTTTCGATTACTTCGCGGGACTCGCGGCGTTGAGCATTCCGTACCTGGGTGTCGCGGGCGGCGCGGACTGGATCTTCGCTCCCCCGCGGGCGTGCCGGCAGGTCGTCGATCGCGTCGGCGCCGCGCGCAAGGCGCTCGAGGTGATTCCGGGTCTGTCGCACCGCGGGCTGGTGTTGAGCGAGCGTGCCCGCAGCGCGTGCTGGCCACCGATCGTCGCCTGGCTCAAGGAGACGTGGTGATCGAGGCCGTGCTGTTCGACTTCAATGGCGTGCTGGTCGACGACGAGCCGCAGCATTGCTGGGCGCTGCAGCGCGTCCTCGCCGACGAAGGCATCACGCTCACCCGCGAGGACTATTACGCCCGCTATCTCGGCCTGGACGATCGCACGGGATTCATGGAGGCGTATCGTCGCGCGCAGCGCACGTTGACGACGGAATTGCTGAAGTTTCTCGTGGAGAAAAAATCCAGGCTGTACCTGGATCTCGTTACCACCGCGCTGCGCATGGTGGATGGTGCGCAGGAGTTCGTGCGCCAGGCCCGGCAAACCTTTCGGCTCGCGATCGTTTCGGGCGCGCTCCGGCGCGAAATCGATGCCGTGCTCGCGCGCACCGGCCTGGCCGACGCCTTCGAGACCATCATCGCCGCCAACGATGTACCGCGCAGCAAGCCGGACCCCGGCGCTTACCTGGCCGCGCACGCCGCGCTCGATCAGCGCCGGCCGATCGCCGCCCAGCGCTGCGCCGTGATCGAGGATTCCCTGCACGGCCTCGAGGCGGCGCGTGCCGCCGGCATGCCGTGCATCATGCTGACGACCAGTCACCCGCAGCAGACACTCGCGGGACGCGGCGCCGCGTTGGTGTGGGAATCGCTTGCGGGGCATGACCCCGCGGAGCTGGGCAAGCTGTGAGCGATCTGTTCCCCACCGCCCCGCCGGCGAACGTCACCCGGCTCGACCCGGACGCGGTGTCTCCGGAACTGATCGACCGCCTCCGCGCGGGAGCCATCGTCGCACCCGCGGACGTCGCGAGCATCGACCTCGTTGGACCAGCCGAGGGGGCCGTCACCTGTTTTCAGGGGTTGCTGACCAATGACATCGAGAAACCCGGTGACGGCGCGTTCATCTATGGCGCGTTGCTGACCCCAAAGGGGATGATCGTCGTGGACGGCTGGGCCGCGCGAATGGGGCCGCGCGTGCGTTTCACCGTTCCGGCGGAGGGGCGGGACCGCGCGCTGGCGGTCCTCCAGCATTCGGTGCCACCGCGACTCGCCAAATCCAGCGACCGTACCGGCGAGCTCGCGGTGCTGCGCGTCGCCGGCGCGCACGCCGCCGCGGTGCTGGGGGCGGCGGGGATTCCCGTACCTCACGGGGCGAATCGCGTGGTGGAAGGATCGGCAGCCGGCAGCCCCGTCGAAGTCGCGCGCGCCGGCGACCTCGCGCCGTTCGTCTTTCAGATCAC
>Ga0070730_10000897_pt1 | contig 31076 bp, 20 predicted proteins | sample Coa_R1_3_FD_66447 | JGI IMG/M metagenome (GOLD analysis project Ga0070730, IMG submission 66447) | Surface soil microbial communities from Centralia Pennsylvania, which are recovering from an underground coalmine fire - Coalmine... | ecosystem: Environmental > Terrestrial > Soil > Unclassified ... | reverse complement strand
TGGTCCTGTTTGCCGCGCCGTTGTGGTACGCGTGGCAGGGCACGATCCACGAGGGGCGCGCGGAAATACTGCAGGCGGATGCCCAACGGCTCTCCGATGTCTACCGGCGCGAGGGCATCGAGGCGTTGAAGAATTTCATCGACGCGCGGATAGGCATGCACATCGCCGGCGATCGCACCCTTCTCCTCGCCGATGCGGCGGGGCATCCGCTCGCCGGCAATCTCGAGGCCTGGCCGAGCGTTCCGATGGTGCCCGGCGATTACCGGGTGCAAATCGAGTTGCGCGACAAGGGAATGCAGACGGTCATCGTCCACGTCGCATCCCTCGGCAAGTTCTATCTGTTGGTGGGCAGGGACAACCGGCTATTCGCACCGTTGGAAAAGCGCTTCTGGTATGGCTTGATCGGCGCCGTCGCCGTCCTGTCCATCGCCGGGCTCCTGATCGGCCTCATTACCCGCCGCGCGCTCATGTCGCGCGTGGATAGTATCCGGCAAACCGTTTCGGCGATCATTCACGGCGATCTGAAACACCGTCTGCCGACCCATCTCAGCGACGACGAACTCAATACGCTGTCGCTGACCATCAACGGCATGCTCGACCAGATCGAACAGCTGGTGCATGGCGTGCGCAATGTGTCCAATTCGATCGCGCACGACCTGCGTACGCCGCTTGCCGAACTGCGCTCGAGGCTCGAGGAACTGGCGCTCATGCGGCCTCCCCCGGAGCAGGCATTCACCGAAGTCGACGGCGCGGTCGCGGACGTCGACCGGGTGATTCGAATCTTCGACGCTTTATTGCGGCTCGCCGAGATCGACGCGGGGCTGCGCCGCTCCGGATTCGTCGCGGTGGACGCCGCCGATCTGGCGGCGACGGCGGTCGAATTCTATGCGCCCGCGGCCGAATTGAAGGGAATTGCATTGACGTTCCGGGCGGAAGGATCGACGACGGTCGCGGGCGATCCCGTGCTCCTGGCGCAGGCCCTGAGCAATCTGATCGACAATGCGCTCAAATTCACGCCGAACGACGGCGCGATCGACGTCTTGGTGCGATCCCGTCCGGGCGGATCGGTGGAGATATCCGTGGCGGACAATGGTCCCGGAATCGGCCACGCGGAAAAAGCCAAGGTGGTCGAACGTTTCTATCGCGGCGACGCCAGCCGCGGCACCCCCGGGGTTGGTTTGGGCCTGAGTCTCGCCCAAGCCGTGGCGAAACTCCACGGCAGCGCGCTCGAACTATCGGACCTGAATCCCGGTCTGCGGGTGCTGATTGCGATTCCGGCGGATGCGGCGCCGGCCGCGCCGCCCGCCCCCGGTACCGCCTCGACTTCGGAGCCGGCTCGGCTGCCCGGCATCGCCGCAACGTCGCGCTGATAACCCCGATCCCACATTAAGTTCAACGCAGATCTGCGACGCAGTTCCGTGCCGGGATCGTCGCCGCTCCGATATGCTTTTGCCGTCGTCTCGGACGGTGCTAAAGGAAGTGGCTGTCATGTCGTTCAAGGATGTCGGGTTCTATCTGACCTGCGCTGCCGCATGGTTCATTGTGCTTCCGCTGGTGGTGGTCGGCGGCGCCCTCGCGCTGTTGAGCTACGCGCTGTTCTCGGAGCTGAAAGAGAGAATGTTCGGCCGCACCGCCCAGGCTGTCGATCAGAAGGCCGCACGGGAAGCGGCCCGCCGCTTGTGCCTCGGCCACTGACTTCGGTGGCTTGAGTGTAGGGCTGATTTCCCAGGTCGGTCTCAGCGCGCCTACGCGAAATACTCAGACGGGCTCCTGGACCACCAACCGGATTCGATCCGCCAGCAGCTGCTTACGGTCGGCGCAAGGGCCCACCAGAATCTCCACTTCGCCGGGCTCGAACACCGATTCCAGGTTCACCCCAAGGAATCGCAGCTCGTGGGCCGGCAACATCAATGTCACGGTCCCCTGCGCCCCGGGATTCAGGTGAATTTTCGCGAACCCCTTCAGTTCGAGGACGGGCCGCGCCACGCTGGCAAGGACGTCGTGCGTGAATAGAAACACCGTTTCGTCGGCGGGCCGGCCGCCGTCGTTCCGGACGTCGACCCGAATGACGATGGTATCGCGCTCCGAGATGCCGTCCCGCGGTACTCGGAGGTTCGAGTAGGCAAACCTTCCGTAGGTCAGTCCGTGCCCGAACGGGTATAGGGGCTCGTTCGGCGCATCGAGATACTTGCTGGTGAAGCGATCCATCGGGTCGAAAGGACGCCCGGTCGGCCGTGCTCCGAAGAAGATCGGCACCTGCCCGGACGCCCGCGCCCAGCTTACGGGTGTACGGCCGCTCGGCGACACATGACCGAACAGCACATCGGCAATCGCATTGCCGGCCTCACTTCCCAAGAACCAGGCGGCGAGCAGAGCATCGGCCTTTTCCGCCAACCACGGAATGACCAGCGGACGCCCCGAGAACAGCACGACGATGACCCGCTTGCCACGCCGCCCCGCGCGTTCGAACACGGCTTCGGCAAGCTCGCGCTGGCGCCCCGGAAGACCCAGATGAGCCCGGCAGGCGGCCTCGCCGCTCATCGAAGCGGCTTCACCCACGCACAGAACGATGGCGTCCGCCTGATCGCACACCGCAAGCGCCGCCCCCACGCCGCTCGCATCGGCGCCCTCGATGTCCACTCCCGGCGCATGCGCGACGCGGGATTCCGAAAGCATCTGCCGCAACGCCTTCAGCACCGTGATCGGGCCTTCAGGAGCGGCGGCGCCCCACCAGGGCCCGCGCATGTCGGTGGACGCGTCCGCCAACGGACCGATGACCGCGAGCCTTTGCACGTCCTTGTCGAGCGGCAAAGCTTCCGACTCGTTTTTCATCATCACGATGGCACGCGCGGCGACCACTCGAGCAAGGCTGCGACGCGAGGCAAGCGCAGCGGCCGTCTCCGGCACGGCGCCGCGCCGGTACGGATCGTCGAATAATCCCAATCGTTTCTTCAGCGTCAAGACGCGGCGTACGGCGCTGTCGATCTCGCCGACCGTCACCCAACCGCGTTCCAGAGCCACCGGCAGGCCGCGGCGGTACGCATCGGACATCATGTCGATATCCACCCCGGCCTTGAGCGCAAGCGTTGCCGCCGCGGCAAGATCGGCGGCAACGCCGTGGTGCAGAAGCTCGCCGATGGCGTTGTAGTCGGTCACGATGACGCCGTCGAAACCCGATTTACGGCGCAGCCATCCGTCGAGCAGAGCGGCGTTCGCCGTCATCGGTATCCCCGCGAGGTCGGTGAATGACGGCATGACGGCTGAAACGCCCGCGGCCACGGCGGCTGCAAAAGGCGGAAGATACACTTCGTGCAGGGTCCGTTCGGATACGTCGACGGACGCATAGTCGCGCCCGGCGGTGACCGCTCCGTACGCGCAGAAATGCTTGGCGGTCGCCGCCAGCCCATCCGGCGCGGCAAGGTCAGGTCCCTGAAACCCGTGTACCTTCGATTCGGCGATGCGGGCGGCCAGCCACGGATCCTCGCCGGGCCCTTCGGCGCTGCGCCCCCAGCGGGGGTCCCGCGCCACGTCGAGCATCGGGGCGAACGTCATGGCGATGCCTTCGGCCGCGGCCTCCTTTGCGGATTCGCGCGCCGTCGACGTCCACATCCGTGGATCGAACAACGCCGCCTCGGCCAGCGGAATCGGAAACAACGTACGGTGGCCGTGAATCACGTCGAAGCCGATGAGCAGTGGAATTCCGAGACGCGATTCCTGTACGGCAAGCCGCTGCATCTCCCGGACATGATCGGCGCCGACCATGTTGAGCAGGTTGCCGATGGTGCCGTCCTTGATCGCCTGCGTGGAGTCGCCCGCGATGACCGGCCCCGTCACGGCATAGCTCGAGGCGGTCATGGTCAGTTGGCCCAACTTTTCCGCCAACGTCATCTTCCCGATGAGAGTGTCGATCGCGGTCATTCGATCCTCGGTTCATTGGAAAGACTCGCCTGCGGCGCTTCCGGGGGGAAATGCCAGTCTGACAGGTTCCCAGGTCCGTGATAATGAGTCCGTGATGATGGCAAAATCGGTTTTTCCCAAGAGAGCGTCCCATGATACAAGAACGACCGGACGGCGAAGCCACGCCGTTGCTCGACCCCGAGGAGATCGCGCAACAGGGCCTTGGGCCGCAATTGAAGATGGTGATGGGTGCATTGTGGGCCTCCCCGGTTCGCAACACGCTGCTCTTGCTGGGGACGGCGTTATGCCTCGTCATCATCGCCACGGCGTACGGCCAGATCCGCCTCAACGGTTGGAATCAGCCGTTCTACGATGCCTTGTCGCGGCGGAACATGGGTCAATTTCTCCGGCAGCTCGGGGTTTTCGCCATCATCGGAGGAACGCTGCTCACGCTCAACGTGGGCCAGAAGTGGCTCGGGGAAACACTCAAGCTCAAGCTGCGCGAAGGGCTGGTTCACGACCTGGTCGCCAACTGGATGGTCCCCGGCCGCGCGTTCCGGCTGGCCAGCGCCGGCCCCATCGGAGTCAATCCCGACCAGCGCATGCATGAGGATGCACGCCATCTCACCGAGCTTTCGGCAGACCTGGGCATCGGGTTGCTGCAGGCGTCGATATTGCTGGCGACGTTCGTCAGCGTGCTCTGGGCGCTGTCGAGCGATTTCGTATTTCACGTCTTCGGCGGCCAATTCGCGGTTCCCGGCTACATGGTGTGGGCGGCCATCGTGTATTCCGGTTCGGCATCGCTGCTGAGCTACTGGGTTGGCCGCAACCTCATCGAGCGCAACGCAGCTCGATACGCGCGCGAGGCGGACCTGCGGTTCTCGCTGGTCCGCGTCAACGAACACATCGACGCGATCGCCCTCTCGTCCGGTGAAGCGGACGAAGCGCGGCGCATCGAGGCCGACCTGGCCGCGGTGCTGACCGCGATGCGCCGCCTGGTGTCGGGCCTTTCCAATCTGACGTGGATCACGGCCGGTTACGGCTGGTTCACGCTGGTGGCGCCCATTCTGGTCGCGGCACCGCTTTATTTCGCCGGAAGCTTGAGCTTCGGCGGACTCATGATGGCCGCGGGAGCGTTCATTCAAGTGCAGTCCTCGCTGCGGTGGTTCGTCGACAATTTCAGCACCATTGCGGATTGGCGGGCGACGCTGCTGCGCGTCGCGAGTTTCCGGCGCGCGGTGCTCAACACCGACATCGTGCATGGCCGCGAGAGCCGCATCGACTTGGCCGATGGGCCGCCGGGCAAATTCAGCATCGAGAATCTGCGTATCGCGTCGCCGACCGGATGCACCCTCCTCGAGGACCCGCGGGTCGAGGTGGCGGCCGGCGAACGAATCCTCATCACCGGAGAGCCGGGCACCGGCAAGACGCTGCTGTTTCGTGCGCTCGCGGGGCTTTGGCCTTGGGGCACCGGGCGGATCAGGCGGTCCAAGGACGAGGACGCGATGTACTTGCCGCGCGTTCCCTACCTATCCCCCGGGACGCTCCGAGAAGTCCTTGCCTATCCATGGGGCGTCGAAAAATTCGACGCCGGAGCGTTCGCCCCCGTTTTGACCGAGGTCGATTTGGCGCGGCTGGTTCCGACGCTGGACAGTACTCTGCACTTCGAGCGGGACTTGAGCGAAGACGAACGACAGTGTCTGGTGATCGCGCGAGCGCTCTTGCACCAGCCGCGCTGGATCATCGTCGACGAGGTGCTCGAATCGGTCGATGACGGGGTCCGCGACCGCATCATCGAAGTGCTGACGAAGGACTTCCCCCGGACGGGAATCATCTACATCGGCCGCACCCCGGATCACGGCGAAGTATTTGGGCGTACCGTGCGCCTCGTCAGGGATCCCGGAGCGCACAGACTCGCGCGCGTGTAGAACATGCGACAGGGCTATCTTGCCTACATCGACGATGGGATTCAAGGCTGCGATCGTGGATCCGATTCGTAGATGACCGGTGTCGGCTCCGAGAAACCTCTGCGCAATTGCTCGACGATCGCCACCGCGATCAGCGCCGTGACGAAGGAAACAGCCATCGTCATGACGATGCCGAGAAATCCATCCCTGTTTTCGTGATACCACAGCTCCATGCGTCCAAGGCGCGTATGCAGGCGCATCGCCCGGTCGGCGCCGGCGAAGGTTACCGCGACATTGACCGTTTCGTCGCCGGCCGGCGTCAGCTTGATGAGGCGCCGATAGTTGAGATAACGCAGCGGCAGTTCGAATTTCGACATCAACAGCTTCCTGCGAAGCTCGATCGGGATGGCCGAACAGTCGAAACCCTGCAGCTCCCCGTCCTTGTGCCAGCCGCTCCCGTCGGCGAAGGAATGGGCCGCCAGCCAGAGTATCTGTTCGCTCGTAACCGTGAACTCCTCGTCGAGGCTCTCACGGAAATAATGGAGGCCGTGAAGAATGCGATCTTCATCTTTTCTGCTCATTCACATCGCTCGAAAGTTACATGCACCTTTATACACCGTCGTCGCGTACCGGAGCACCCGAATGGTGCGGTGTCCCGAAATATGTCGGATGATGAAGAACATCTCCGCGCGCCGTGCTCATGCCGTGTCCTCGGCCCACCGGTGCCCGCGTTCATGACGCAGCAGCCGTATGCTGCCGCCGGATCGCCGAAAGAACTGTGGTCGGCGCCTCTGGCGCGCGCCATGGCGACTTTGCGCAAATTGCCGGACCCGAATATCGCGATCGTTTGACCTGTGCAATCGCACGCTGCTTTAAATTGAACGCCAGCCGACGCACGGGGTCTTTTAAGATAACCGAGTAGCGGTCGGGGGTATAGAGGTTCGTATACACGTTGCTGGATCGCAACGCGTCCGCCTCGCGTGCAAGCGGACAATATCGGATACGAAGCATGCTGCAACGGGAGTGCGCCCGATTGACAATCATTAATTTTTTTCAATTGAGTGCCACGAATCATTTGAAGCCGTGAGCGATCTGATATACAACATGCATGGGGTGAGATGATTCGTGAGAGCAAGATGACAGGTGACACTCGACGCACGAGATGACGCTCAGTCCAATTCCCGAGTGGAGGTTCGACGATGGGAATATCAGAGCTCAAGGATGATGAATCCAATCCGGCGGATTTCCTCAATTCGCTGACCGACTTCAGCAAGCAGCATCGAGCGCAGCGTTGGGAAGGAACCCTCGGGGATTTCTTGACGCAGGTCCTCCCCGTCAAACCCACCGCCCTCGTGCGCACCAGCCATGAATACATCTGGGACATGCTGCTATGGCACGGCCGCGAAGTCGAGGGGAGCGACGTCCAGAAGGCGCGGGCACTCTTCAAGCGGGAACTGTACGGCGTCGACGAGCCCCTGGGCCGGGTGGTCGACTATTTCAAGGCGGCGGCGGCGGGCTCCGATGTGGGCCGCCGGCTGCTGCTGCTGCTCGGACCGCCTTCCGGCGGAAAGTCGACGATGGCGATCCTGTTGAAGCGTGGATTGGAAGAATACAGCCGCACCGACGAAGGTGCCCTCTATGCCATCAAGGGTTCGCCGTTGCGCGAATCGCCGTTGAATCTCGTTCCCGCGAGCCTGCGCGCGGAGTTTCGGGAAACCTACGGCGTCGAAATCGCAGGCGAAGTAAGTCCGTGGGCCCGCGATTTCGTGGATCGCCAGTGCGACGGCGATTACCTGCGGGTGCCCGTGGAGCGCATTTTCCTTTCCGAGGCGGCGCGCTGCGGCATCGGCACCTATGCTCCGCACGATCCGTCGACCGCCGACATCGCCGATCTCGTGGGTTCCGTCGATCTCTCCAAGGTGTCGCACGTCGGGGACGAAGGCGACCCGCGCGCGTGGTCCTGGTCCGGCGCGGTGTATGCGGCGAGCCGCGGCCTCCTCGAGATGATCGAGATCCTGAAGGTCAAGCGCGAGTTCCTCTATCTTCTCCTGACGATGACCCAGGAGAAGAACGTCAAGGTTGCGCGGTTCCCGCTGATCTACCTCGATGAGACCATTCTTGCACACACCAATCTCGCCGAATTCAACCGATTCCTCCAGGAGAAGGAGAATGAGGCGCTTCTCGATCGAATGGTGATCATCAAAGTACCGTATGCGCTGTCGTACCGCGATGAGGCCCGAATATATAAGAAGCTGGTGTATGGCGCGTCGGCGTTCCGCAACACGCACCTGGATCCGCATGTGCTGCATCTGGCCGCCGTGTTCGCCATTCTCACGCGGCACAGCAAGCCGGAGCGCGAGGGAATGGATCTTCCCAAGAAGGTTCGAATCTTTGCCGGCGAGGCCGTCGAAGGCTTCTCCGAGACCGAAACGCAGCGGCTGAAAGCCGAGTCGCCGGACGAGGGCCTCTCCGGAGTGAGTCCGCGATTCGTCATCAACGCTCTGTCGACCGCCATCACGCGCGGCAACTCGCGCAGCCTCACCAGCATGGAACTGCTGCTCGCCATCAAGGACGCGATCGAAAGCGACGCGCGGATGGACGCCAAGCAGAAAAAAGTCTGGTTCGACCACTTGGTGACTGCGCGCAAGGAATTCTACAATCGCTGGGTCAAGGAAGACGTCCACCGCGCGCTGTTCGCTTCGTTTCAAGACGAAGCGCAGCAGCTATTGGAAAAGTATCTCGACGAGATCGAGGCATCTCTCGACCAGCGCAAGGTGACCGACCCGATTACGGGGGAAAATCGTCCGCCGGACGAGCGGTTCCTGCGCTCCGTCGAGGAGAAGATCAAAGTCTCCGAATCCGGAAAACAGTCTTTCCGGCAGGAAGTGATCCGCAAAGCCATGGTCGCGTTCAAAGCCGGCGAGAAGTTCCGCCTGGCGAGCCATGCGCGCGTGCGCGAAGCGATAGAACAGTACCTGTTCGACGAGCGCCGCGACGTGCTGCGCCTGGTGACCTCCACCGCCCGGCCGGACGACGAGGCGCGTCAAAAAATCTCCGTGGTTCAGGAGCGTCTGGTGAAGGAGTACGGATACGACGAGCATAGCGCTCAAGAGGCCCTGAATTACGTCACGACTCTGCTGTCGCAGGAGTAGCTGCAAACCATGAACCCGGACCCTCCAGGGAGCGAGCCATTCGGGACCCCATACGCCGCCGCTCAGGCGGTCAACGATTGGTACGAGCTGTTCTCGCGCGGCTCGCGGGACTGGCTGCGTCACAGTGAAAAGATCCGGGAAGCGGTGCGGGATCACCTGCCCCAGCTGGTTTCCGGTTCGGACATCATCAGCGACGGAGCCCGCACGGTCCGGGTGCCGGTGCGCATGCTGGAGCATTATCGCTTTCGGCTGCGGCCCGACACGGAACCCCAGGGCGTCGGTCAGGGCGCGGCGAAACCCGGGGATCTCCTGGGTCCGGCGAACGCCGGCAGCAAACCGGGCGGAAAGGGCGCGGGGGGAACCGAGCGCGGGGGACCGGAACTGCTGCTCGAATTCAAAGTCAGCGACATCATCGAGTGGATGTGGGACGAGCTGAAATTGCCCAATCTGCAGCCGCGGGTGGGCCAGTCGGATGAATCCGAATGGAAACGCGAGGGTTGGGACCGGCGCGGCGCCCGGTCACGGCTCGATCGCCGCCGTTCCCTCAAGGAGTCGGTGAAGCGGCGCGCCCTCGAATCCTCGGCGCCGTCGTTCATCGATGAGGACTTGCGCTTCCGGCAGCTGACGCGCCGCCGGCAGCCGGCACTGCGCGCCGCGGTGTTCTTCCTGCTGGACGTTTCCGCCAGCATGACGGATTCGGATCGCCAGCTGGCGAAGACCTTCTTCTTCTGGGTGGCCGCAGGGCTGCGGCGTGAGTACCGCTCGCTCGACATCGTGTTCGTGGCCCATACCACCGACGCATGGGAGTTCAGCGAAGCCGACTTCTTCAAGGTTGCCGGCAGCGGCGGCACCGTCGCATCGGCGGGTTTGCAGAAGGTGATGGAGATCATGCAATCGCGCTTCGATCCGGCAACCTGCAACGTGTATCTCTTCTATGCGTCGGATGGCGACAACGCCATGGACGATCGGGAGGCGGCGCGTGCCGCCCTCGGCGGCGTCGCCAAATTGGCGCGCTATTCGGGCTATGTCGAGATCACCTCGGGGCTGCGCAGCACCCAAAGCGAAACGGCCCGGCTGTTCGACGAGCTTGGGCGAAACGGCGCCGCCGCCGGCCGCTGTCCGATCAAGGATTCCGATGACGTCGTCGCCGCCGTGCGCCATTTCTTCACGCTTGAATCGCAGTCCGCTGCGACCGGTACCGCGCCGGGAAGTGAGCCGTGAAGCCCGATTGGCGCAGTCACCTGCCGCGCCTCGAAGATCTCGCCCGCGAACGTGGGCTGTCCTGGTCCCCCGTGATATTCGAAGCCGTGCCCGACAGCTTCATGACCGAGATCGCGGTCTACGGCCTGCCGGTGCGAATGCCGCATTGGTCGTTCGGCGCGCGCTACATCTATCAGCTGCTGCAGCGGCACATGGGCTATTCGCGGCTGTTCGAGGTGGTCTTTCCGGGGAACCCGGGGCGCGCCTATGTTGCCTCGAGCAACGGTGTGGCCGACAACATTCTGGTGGCGGCGCACGTTCTGGGTCACGCCGACTTCTCCAAGAACAACCTGCTGTTCCGACGCTCCGAACAGGTCAGCGAGCACATCATCGAACACGCCGCCGGTCATGCGCGGCAGATCGAACAGGACATCGAGGCCCACGGCTTCAAGGCCGTGGAGAAGGTGCTCGATGCCGCGCTGTCCCTGGAACAATACATCGACATCGATCGCGGCCTGCGGCGCGAACTCTACCCGGAGTATGAACCCACGCCGCCCCAGGCGGCCGATGACGCATTCCGCGCGCGATTTGCGGCTCTGGCCGGCGACGACCGGGCGGCTCCGCAGCAGAGAAGAATCCGCGCTCCGCTGCCGCCGCATCCGGAGAAGGATCTGCTGTGGTTCATCGCCACCTATGCGCCGGAAATGGAGAGCTGGGAGCGAGACATCTTTCTGGCCGTGCGCGCCGAATCGTTCTACTTCTTCCCGGTGCACGCCACGCAGACCATGAACGAGGGCTGGGCATCCTACTGGCATGCGCGGCTGCTGCGCGAAGCGGATTTCATCGCGCCGGACACTTACCTCGATGCCATCAAGTGCCATTCGGATGTGGTCAGGCCGGTGGCCGCGGAAGAACAGATCGCGTTGGCGGTCAATCCCTATCATCTGGGTTTCACCCTTTGGGAAGAGATCATCAAGGAGGGAGGAATCGAGGCCGCGCGGCAAATCATGCAGGAGGACGACGATTTCAGCTTCCTGCGGAACCATCTCACCCGTGAGCGCGCCGCGGAGATGGGGCTGTTCCGCTATCAGAAACTGGCGAATGGTCCGGTCAAGGTGCTTGCCGAGGACATCGACGAGCTGCGTGAGGCCATCATCAAGGATAAGTACAATTTCGGCGCTCCGCGGGTATCGGTGGCCGAAGTGCGTGGCAGCGGCACCCTGGTTCTCGAGCACAACAGCGACATCGACAGGCGAGGGCTCGACACCGATTGCGCGAAGAAAGTACTCGAGTATGTTGCGCACGTATGGCGGCGGCCCGTCGTGCTCAAGACCATCGATGCAGGGTCGAAATCCGTGGAGGTGTCGGCGGCGCCGACCGCCTCCTGAGCGGCTGCGCAGGCGCGCGGCCTTGGCTGCGGCCGCGCCCATCCGAGTCGCGCTCACCGGGCTGCGGCGCGCGGGCTATAATGACGCAATGGATTCGGCACCCGGTTCATCCCTCCTCCAGCGCGGAGAAGGCTTGCCGACTCCCCGCCGCTACCTGGCAATCGTCGCGGTGGGCTTGGGAACGGCGCTGGCCGTGCTCGACGGATCGATCGTAACCGTCGCCGTGCCGACGCTTGCAAGCGATTTGGGCGTTGCCTCATCCGCGGCGGTGCTGGTGGTGACCGTGTATCAGCTCGTCCTGGTGATGACCCTGCTGCCGTGCTCCGCGCTCGGCAGCCGCATCGGATTGCGCCGGCTCTACCAATACGGTCAACTGCTGTTCCTGCTGTCGACCGTCCTATGCTTTTTTGCCAGAAGCCTGCCGCTGCTGCTGGCGGTGCGGGCCATGCAGGCGCTCGGAGCGGCGGCTTCGCTGAGCGTATCGAGTGCGCTGATCAGGGCCATTTATCCGGCGCGTCAGCTTGGCCGCGGCTTGGGGGTGAATACCGTCGTGGTGTCCACCTGCAACGCGCTCGCACCGACACTGGGGGGCTTGATACTGGCGGTGGCCACATGGCCGTGGATCTTTGCCGCGGCCGCGCCCTTGGCTTTGGCATCGCTGGTGCTGGGCCGGCGGGCGCTGCCCGCCCCCGAGCCTCACGAAGAGCCCTTCGACGTGCTCGGCGCGCTACTCTGTGCGCTGACCTTCGGCCTCATCATTGCGGGCTTGGAGAGCGCGGTGCACGGCCCTTTTCCCATCCTGTCGGCGTGCATCGTCGCGGCCGGCATCGCGATCGCCTGGCTTTTCGTGCGACGCGAGCTGGACTCGAAAATGCCCATCCTTCCCGTCGATCTTCTCATGAAGCCGGTGCTCGCCCTCTCGGCGATCGGGGGGCTCACCGCGTTCGTTGCATCGATGACCTTGCTGCTGTCGCTGCCCTTTCGCTTGCAGCAGCACTATGGATTCTCGCCCAGCGAGGTCGGCGCCGTCATCACGCCCTGGCCATTTGCCATCATGCTGCTCGCGCCGCTCGCCGGCGTGCTCTCCGATCGTTTTCCCGCCGGAATCCTCGGCGGCATCGGGATGGCGATCGCGTCCGGCGCGCTGTTGTCGCTGGCATTCCTGCCTGACCATGTCTCGCATTTCACTTTGGCTTGGCGGATGTCGCTGTGCGGAATCGGATTCGGATTGTTTCTCGCTCCGAATGCGCGGTTGATCGTGCACTCGGCGCCTCCCGAGCGTGCCGCATCCGCCGGCGGACTGATATCGACGACGCGACTGACCGGTCAGACCTTGGGCGCCACGCTGCTCGCTGCGCTGTTGTCCTTCGGCATCGGCAGCGACAAGGTTCCCGCGCTGATCGCAGCCGGCCTCGCGGTACTCGCCGGAATTTGCAGCGTCGCGCGGCTGCGCCCGACGCTTGGGGGGATTGCGCATGAATCGACGGTGCAATCGAACGCAATCGGCGAACGATAGACGCCTGGCGGGCAGTACTCGGCGCATCCCCCGACTTAGTCGCGGACGTGCACTGGAATCTCGATATAGCTGTCGTTATACCAGCGTACCTTCAGGGGAATCTTTCCGTCGGCGATGGATTCCTCGCTCACGTCGTTTCCCGAACCATAGTTGATTTCGCGATCAGGTCTCTTGTCGATCCCGATGACGAACACCAACCGGCTTCCTTTCTGCAGCAGGCGGCTCGTGAAACGTTCGCTCTTGAACGTCAATTCCTGGCGTTCACCCGCCTTGAGGAGATGACGGCGGGAGCGATCGCGCGCGTAACTCGCGCGAACTTCGTCGGTCGGATCGAACAGGCGGACAGACTCTCCGTCGGGGCGCAGTTCGTACAGCATGACGCGGAGATCCATGTCCATCTTGTTCACTTTGAAATCGAGCCGGCCCGAGAACAGTCCGCTGAGCTCGGTCCGGCCGTCGAAGGGCTCACTCGCGAACACCGCCGCGTTCGGCGTCTCCAAGGCACTGCCGACGAGATCGCCTGACGGCACGCGGGCGGCATCCGAGCGGTCGAGGAAGTTCAAAGTCTGCTGAACCGGCGCTGAGTTCGCATTCCGGCGCTGCGTGAGCAGATGCATCTCGCCGGACATCTTGGCGTCCAGGTAAAACTTCAATGATTGGGCCGCCATCGCGTCGAGCGACGGAGCGTGCCGCCATTCGTTCGCCCCCATGACTTCGTAATTGATTCGATCCTTCAACAGAGACGGCGTGGCGGCGCCCTTGAGCACGTGGTCGAACCACTGATAACGCAATTCGCGAAGGTCCGCGAGAGCGGCGGAATCGAGTTGATAACCGTGGAGCGCGGCCGAAGGAATCCGCTCCATCGCGCCGTCATCATAGGGCCCGATGATGAGGGTATGGTCGGCGCGCGCATTATAGCGAAGGTGCTGGGACAAGAAGTACAGATCTCCCGGTTCGCTGGCCGCGTAATAGCCGGTCGTCGTCAGGACTGGGATATTGAGGCGGGCGAATTCCTTGCGATACGGCACCAGTTTCTGCCAGTACCGATCGTAGCTCGGATGATTGAGCCAGCGAAGGAAAATCCGGTTGGGCCTGCCGAACACGCGGCCCAAATCCCGATACCGGCGTCCGCTGCGGTACCATGTCTGATCGAGCGCGGACCATTGCGCGTCATCGCCGCTGCCGCTGCCATTGCCATCCGGTGCGGCGGGTTCGTGCAGCGACCAACGGTAGGCGGAGTTGCGAAAAATGGCGCCTTCCATCGGAAAGTCGACTCCAGGCGCCATGGAGGCGGATGCGGCGATCGCCTTGAGCGCGGCCGGCGGTCGTTTCGCCGCCGCCCACGGGGAGAACGCGCTGTATCCGTGGCCATACATGCCAACATGCCCGTCGCTCCACGACTGATGGGCGATCCACGCGATGACCGCCCGCGCATCGTCCCCGTCATGTTCGAAGGGGGCTGATCCCTCCGGCCCTGTGCGGCTCCATCGGGCATAGGCCACGACTCCGGCATAGCCATGCGCCGCGCACTCCTTGGCGTAGTTTCGCGAACCGGATAGCGTGAACTCGAACAGCGCGGGCAGTACCTCGGTGCGGGCCTTCGGGCGCACCACGATCGCGGAAATCGCGATGCCGACCGGACCCGTGATCGTCTCGTTTTCCACCAGATAGCGTCGATTGTCGTCTTCGGCGATGAGCGCGGGAATAAGCGAACTGAAAGCCCGATAGGCATCGAACGAGACGTAGCTGCGGATCAGCTCCACCGCCTCGGTTTGATCGATTCTCTCCTTGTTTCGCAGTCCATCCAGCGCCGCTTGCAGCGCGGCTCGCAGATCGGGAAGAGGGGTCTCGAGCCAGCGGATCATGGTGTACGCATCTTGATCGCTGAGCCCGGACACCATGTCGCGGAAGGAAGTCGAAAAATTCTCGGCAAAGGATTGTCGATTGTCGGCCTCCATCGCCCTCGCCCGCGCATACATGTCGTAGACGACCCCTCGCCCTACCGGCAGCCCGGCCTCCGTGTTTCGCCGACGGTCGCGTAATGAAAGCCGCGAACCGTCGGCGGCCGTATAGTCGAGCGCGGCCATCTGCAGCACCGACAAATTTGCGAGATACCGGTCTGGATCGGACTCCTGATACACGGGAACGAGGCGCGCCGCCAAATCGCGCATGATCATGGCCGTTTCCGGATCCAGAGCGCTCGAAGGAGGGCGGAATTCGATGTCGGGCGCATCGGCCCACGCCCGCGAGGTCAGCATGAACAGCAGCAACACCAGCGAATTGACCGCGCGCCTGGCGCTGATTTGTGGGGCCGGCATCCACGACGCGTTCATTCGCGGCTTCCTGGGTCTTCCGGCCGCGCTGCGCCCGCACCATCGCCTGCCCGCTTCTCCGCAGGCGCTTTGACCAGATGCAGAACGATGGGGAACAGAGTGTGCGCCTCGCCGGCCCCGCCGATGTGGATGATACTCGTGCGCTGCAGTTCGTCCTTGAAGACGCCGATGACGAGTTCGAGCACTTCCTCATCGAGCATACCCAGCGTACCGTCCATGAGCACCCAGGGGGGCGCCTGCAGCAGCAGGCGGGCAAACGCGAGACACAGCTGCTCATCTTGGCTCAATTCCCGATCCCAGCGGTGAGTTCGATCGAGCATGAGTGCGAGCCGTTCAAGACCAAAACGGTAGAGCGCCCGCGTGAAGGCGCTGGTGCTGAACCGATCCGCCTTCAAAGGATAGGCGAGCACCTCCCGCAAGGTGCCGCGGGGCAGGTACGGGACGCCACGCGGCAGGTAGAAGATCGGTTCGCCCGGGGGGCGTACGATCCTTCCGGAGCCCCAAGGCCACAAACCCGCCAAAGCCCGGAAAAGCTGGGTCTTGCCGGTGCCCGGCGCGCCCAAGATGAGCGCGCGATCTCCGCCTCTCACGACCACACGGCTCTCCCGCAGCATGTCGGAATTGGCCGAGGAGACGATCCGGAGATCCTCGATTGCCACCGTCCCCGGCTCCCCTTCCGTGTACGCGATGCGGCTTTCAAAGCCGACGGGTTCGTGGGTGGTCACCAACGCATGGCGGAAGCCTGCCACACGCAGCAGCGTGGCGCGCCAGTCCGCAAGCACGCTGAAATTGTCGATGAACCAGCGCAGCGAGGACTGCGCCTGCGTAAAAGCGCCTGCCGCCATCATGAGGCCGCCGAAGGACACTTTCCCCATGAAATATAGCGGCGCCGATACCAATATCGGCGCGACGATCGTAACCCAGCCGAAGCCGGCGGTGACCCAGGTGAGATGGGTGTGGCCCATCACGATTCTCTGGGTCGCGGCGAGCACATTGCTCAAGTGCAGTTCGATGCGGCGCTTTTCATCCGCCTCGCCCTCCGCCAGGGATATTTCATCGACATGTTCGTTGACTCTCACGAGCGAAAAGCGCAGATCGGCCTCGCGCGCGTAGCGCTCCGCATTGCGGTGGACGAGACCTCGCCCGGTCCAATAGCTCAGGAGCGATCCCGCGCTGGCGTAGATGATGGCGGCCCAGACCATGAACCCGGGAACCAGATGGTCCTCGCCGCCGATGCGGAATGAGAAATCGCTCGAGAGACCCCACAGCACGCCGGCAAAGGTGCCGAACAGGATCGATGCCTGCAGGAGGCCTATGCCAAGATCGGCCGACAGCTCGCACAATTTCCTCGCGTCCTCGTGGATACGCTGATCCGGATTCACGCCCATCGCTCCGGAGTTGGCGAGCCAGAATGCACGGCGCGGCAGCATCCAATCCCCCAGAAGACTGCGCACGAGGCCCTCGCGAAGCTTGACCTGCAGGGTTTCGGACAACCATCGCTGCACCACATTGAGGACGAGGAGACAGCACGCGATCACGCAAAAGACGCCCAATTCAAACAGGAAATCCCGCAAATCGCGCCGCGACAGCGCGTCGAAAAACGGCTTGTTCCACCGGTTGAGCCGAATTTGTCCGTAGGCCGTGGCGGAGATGACGAGGAGCAGCGAGATGACCAGCATCGTGAGTGCCTTGCCCGCCCGCGAGGCGAAAATCACCCGGATCATCATCAGCATTTCCCGCGTGAGTCCCAAATGCGCGGACCCGCCCTCGCTTGCGGCGGCGGGAATTGACTTGGGAGGGTCTGCCACTACTCGAACATCCCCGGGATCAGGACGTCACGCAGACGACTTCCGCCGGCGTGCCGAGCAGGATCACCGAGTCGCCCGCCGCTTCCGGGCACGCGGTTCCGTTGATCGTGGCACTGCGCAGTGGACCCGCCAACGGCGGACGCAAGATCACTTTGGCGCTCATCGCAGTGGTGATTTCAAATCGCACGGTGGCCGAATCGAGCCTGCGCAGCGAGTAGCTCAGGGTTCCGTAAAGGGTGGGCATCTTGTTCACTGTCACCCCCGCGCCCTCGAGCCATTCCGGCGCGAGACCCGCTGCGACGATCAGCGATTGGTCGCTCTCCCGTTCATAGGCGAACAGGCTGCGAACGGCGAGCACGTATTCGCCTGCAATCCAGGTATGAGGGAGATCTCCCAGGTGGGCCGGCGCCTTGCGGTCGCGCCACGCGATTTCCGGCCACTGGTTCCAGGGCCGCGGACGACGATCCGACATGAAGAACCGCAGCAGTTCCAATGCCGCATCGCGCCGTCCCAGGCGCACCAGCGCCCCGATGATGCGAATTTCATACGGCGTATAATTCGCCGACGGAGGTGACGACGGCGGCGCGCCCTGCGGCGCGCCTTCCATGCTGCTTTCGTCCGAGCGCTTCCTGCGCCAGTCGGCGAGGTACATGTCGAATGTCCGCTCGAGAGCCTCGCGGTCGATTCCGTCCGGGATATCGAGCAGGTAGAGCGCGTTCGCGGTCGCGGTCGGATCGAAGTCCGCCCACTCGATGCTGCCTGGGATGAAGTCCAGCTTGCGCTGCGACCGCGTCGTTTGGATCGAAGCGAACAATCCGCAATCGAGGCGCTTCGACACCGTCTCCCATTGGGCCGCGCAATCCTCGCGGCCCATCGCTTGCGCCAGATGGACCGCGTCGCGCAGACCCCGCAAAGCCCAGAAGTCGTCCCAAAAGGAATGAACCGGCTGCGCCAGATAGCCCTCATGGCTGACCGATATCGGCAGCAGTCCGTTTTCCTCCTGCAGGCGCTCGATGCAACCGGCCGCCTTGACGACGAAAGGCCACAGGTCGGCGAGAAACCGGTCATCCGGCGCGAACCGGTGGTAGTCGGCGATCAAAGCGAGCAACTGCCCATGGCTGTCATGCTCCACCAGCCAATCGACTCCCTCGTTGTCGATGCAGCATGGCACGAAACCATCGGCGCGCTGATGGGGCGCATACCAGCGGATGAACTCCCGGACCTCCACCGTGCGACCCATGCGCAGCAGCGCGGCGCTCATCATCGCACCATCCCGGATCCAAGACCGCGTGTAGCGCCGAGGTCCCGGCTGCAAAGCGGCACCCGAGCGGGTCACGAGTATATGAGCCGTCGCAGTCAGAGCGGCTCGAATCACCTCCGTCAGCCAGCCGCCGCCGCTCCACTGATTCACCGGGAGTTTCGTGCTCCAGTCGAATGCCGGTTCACCGGTCAATGTCCGTGCGCCGACCGGCATGCATTCCAGGACGACGTCGCAGGCTTTACCCGGCAGTTCAAAGTCGAGCGCGCCGCTGGCAAAGCCGAAAGGATCATGCACCTCCGTGTCGCGGGGCAGCGTCCCAGCGCCAAGATGGGACGCGATGAACCCGTCATCGAAGCACAGCGAGCCGAACCCGGCAGGCCGCGTCACCGGCACGACGAGCATGGTGTCGTTGACGCATACGGCCCCCTCATGCCACACGATGTCGTGAATCTCGCTGACGCCGCCCAGTTTGCGGAAATTCTGCCACGGCGGCGTGACCTGAAATGGACGCAGGAGCACGAACAATCGGGCGGTCGACGGCCGGTCGGCGAGATTCTCGAAACGATAACGCAGCCGCACCGCGCCGCTCGACGTCGCTTCGGCTTGAATGCGCAGCCGCCAGTCCTCCGCTTCCCAGATCGTCGCAGGCACCGGCATCCAGTCGTCCAGCAATTCCTGCCGGAAGTCGACGTCCGACCAAGTGAAGAGACGTCCCTCGATGAACAGCATGGGCTCGATGGAGAAGGATCCCAGACCGACTTCGACCATGCCGTCGCCATTCATCAGCGCGCAATGAGTCCCGTGCGATGTGCCGATGGGGGTCCAGAGAGTCTGCTCACGATGCAGCCAGCGCGGATGCCAGCCCCGCGCTTCGGCACCGGCGATATGATGCCAGAAGGCGTGGATGGACCTCGAAAATTCGAAAGACCGTAGCTGCAGAGCGGCACCCGACGGTCCCTCCAGTTCGAGGCGTAGAAATCGGGTCTTGAGGCCCGGCAGATACACATTGGTGCGTCTGCCGCCGGCCCTCGCCGCCGTGTGGACCGTCGTCCAACGGCGGCCGCCGTTCGATGCGCGCACCCGAAATCCTCCGGCGGGTGCGGCGTCCAACCAATCCACGGTGAGACCGCCGATCAGGCGCGGCTGCAACGAATCGATCACGAGCCACGGTCGCGGATCGTCGGGTTGCGGTTTCCATCCGGAACCGAGGGCCCGTGCCGCTTCGAAATCCGGCTGCGCGCTCGACGCGCTAACCTGCGGAACCTCCCGGGGATCGCAGTCCTCGATTTCCACCCCCGCGATCCACAGCGTGCCCTTGCCGCCTTCGCGCGCGACGATGGCAAACTCGAGCGCTCCCAGCGTCGAGATCCCGGAGCCGCTCGCCGGACCCCAGGCAAAATCGATATCCCGGCTTTCCACCCTCATTCGCGTCCAGCGCCGCGGAAGCCGCAGTCCCTCTTTCTTATGACGCCAGACGTTGAGGCCGCTGTCGTCGACCAGCTTCAGTTCCAGATCGTTGACCGCACCGCTGCCGCGCAGCTGAAATTGCACCGCATACTCGTTCGGCATCGTGCGGCGAAGAATACGCCGCGCGACGACGAAGCCGCCGCCGCCCTTGAAATCGAAATCCATCCGGAGCGCGGGAACATGCCCCGTCCATCGCATCGACAGTGCCAGCACCGCGTTGCCCGAGGCGGTCGGCTGCCATTCGGACAGGAAGGCCGCCGCTTCCGGGTTCTTCCCGGTCATCGGCGAACGCTCCTCACGATCGCCGTGCAAAGTCCTCCCACGGAGGCAGCCGGTCCAGCAGGTAGCCACTGTAGAATTCGTCGACCCTCTTCATGAGCGTATGGGTATCCGGCGCGCCGTGACCTGCCAGCGTCAAGCGCCGCCGCCCGATTTCCAGCATATGCTCATACCGTGTCTTGATCCAGCCGGAGCAACTAAAAGAGCTCGACGTTCTCTCCGCCCTCCTTCGCCGACAGCTCGCCGGCCGCGACGAGCACCTCGTATGAGCGAATGTTGTTCCTTCCATGATGCTTCGCGTAATAGAGCGCCGCATCCGCGCGCTCCACGCAAGAACTCGGGCTATCCGTGGGATAAATTTGCGAATACCCGAGGCTGATGGTTACTCGACCGACTTGCGGGAACTTGAAGGTCGCAATGGTCTCCCGCAGCCGGTCAAACGCAATTTCGACACCCTCCGTGGTAGCGTGATCGAGCACGATCACGAATTCTTCGCCGCCGAACCTGAACAACTGATCGGTGCCTCGAAAGCACTTCTTCATGAGCTGCGAGGCCAACAGCAGCACTTCATCCCCGAACAAGTGCCCATAGGTGTCGTTGACGCACTTGAACTTGTCTATGTCCACCAGCCCCAACCAGCTCGGGTCTTTTGCGCCGCGGCCGATGTCCGCCACCCGCAAGCGCTGCCGAAGCCTTTCGAAAGACGCCTCATAGGTCTTGCGGTTCAGCATGCCGGTCAAGGTATCGAGCTCGCCGTAATCGAGCAAAGCCAGATGGTTTTTCAAAATCCGCAAGATGGCGTTGATGTGATCGATGACGCGCGCACGGAGCCGGGTACGGACCTTGATGACCAGCAAACCCACGACGTCGTGCTCCGCCTCGATCGGCAGGACCACATGAACGATGCCCTCGCCCGGACTGTATTGCATGACCTGTCGCCGGCGCACGCACGACTCCCACTCTGGATTCTCGCGAAGCTCCCGGAGAGTCGATGGATCGTTGTTGCGGATGCGCGGCGCCTGTTTCTTGCCGCGCGAGAGTTCGGCGTAATTCAGGAGCCGGGTCACACCGTCGTCCTCGACGAGGCTGTAGATGGCGACCGAGTCCGCGTCCAAAAAGTCCAACAGCAGTTGCACGATGGCGTCGTGGACGCCGTCCCGATCACGGTGCATCGTGGTTTCTGCGATCGAATTGAGTATCACTTCATTCACAGCGGATGGTCTCTGGGTGTTCTGCGGGTGGCCGCGGCGCCGTACACATTCCGGAATTATCGGATGCCGTGGAGGGAACTGAAGCCGGGCAGATGCGCAATCGGTGGATTCCATGACCGGATTCCGGGTCCATTCGCTTCGCGCGTCCTGAGGGAGCCTCGAAAATACCGTTCCGGAGCGGCGAACGGCGAATTCGCCCGGAAGATCGCACTGTTAAATTGGCGGCGGGAAGCGGCCGGCTCACGGCTGCACCGCGAGGGAACCCGAGCGGACCCCCCACGGGGAAGCTCCGAGCTGCCGTTCACGGCGATACCGCCGCGGGGGTACTTGCGACCGCGAGCACTCTCAAGAGCGCCATTGGCCCGCCGATACCTTTGCAGACGCATCGTGCAACCACCAGGCCCTCACCTCACTCATGGCAATTCCGGCATCTCGGCAAAAAGAGCGCCCCGTCGACTTGACCCCCTCCAAATTCCTGAAGGAGCTCTCGGCCGAACTCGCGAGGGGCGATCTTCACCTCCCATCGTTTCCGGATATCGCGCAGCGGGTGCAGCGAGCACTCGAGGACCCGCGCGCCACCCCGGACCAGGTCGCCCGGGTGATCGGCAGCGACGCGGCGCTCGCCGTACGAATCCTGCGGCTCGCGAACTCGGCGTTTCTGAACCCGTCGGCAAAACCGATCACGGAGCTGCAGCAGGCGGTGCACCGTCTCGGCCATCAGCTGGTGCGATGCACGGCCGTATCCTTCGCCTTGCGGCAGATGAATGCGGGCGCGAGCGTCGCCGTGCTGCGCCCGCAGCTGCATGAACTGTGGCGCAAGGGAACGCTGGTCGCTTCGATCGCATACGTTCTCGCCCGCGAGACTCGAGCCGCGCACCCCGATGAGGCTCTGGTAGCGGGACTCATGCACAACATCGGCAGCCTCTACATCATGGTGCGCGCGCATCAGCAGGGCGCGGCGCCGGGCGTCGATGATGAGGCGATGCAGGCTCTCAACAACGGGCATCCGCGAATTGCGGGCGCGATTCTCGGTCATTGGAAATTCGCCCGGCCAATCGTTTCGGCGGTCAGCAACCAGAACGCGCAGGATCTCCCGCCCTCGGGCGCGGGCCCGCTCACGGACGTGCTGATCGCCGCGATTTCGCTGGTGCCGTGCGTCTTCCAGCGCGAACTGCTCGATGAGACGGTCACTGCGCAAGGGGCGTTCCAACGCCTCTCGCTGAACGCCGCCGACTGCACACGGCTGCTCGCCACCACCGCGGGGCAGATCAAGGCGTTGCACGGCGCCCTGGCCGGCTGAAGCCGGCGTCGCACACGCCTCCGGGGTCACGCTGGGGCGCGCCTTTGCGAGAGCTCTCTACGCCTTATGGGCGAACAACCGATTATAGAAAACGCATTCGGGGTGCGACTGGCTTATTGATGCAAATCTTTCGTACTCTGTGAAATCAGTAGCTTACAACATTTTTATCGAGTAATATCAAGGTTACATGACTCATGGGACCTCGCGCACCCGGCCAAACGGTGTCGATGGGCGCCGCGCCGGAAGTTTCCATTGCGTTCGGTGCGAACGGCGGCTGCGCCAGATGTGCGGTGGCTCACTTCTGTACGCAGGCGCGGTGGATTATGGTCAGGGAGTCGATCCATGGTCTCAATGGAAGTCATTCGTCAGTCGTTCGGAGCCGCTGCGCCCAGTCCCATGAAAAGGAATCCTTCAGGCCACATTCGCCTGACTTCACATCCCTCGGGGGGCAAGCCGCATCGGTTCCCCATCGATTGGGGCGCGTCGGGCGCGCAGGCGCGAGGTCCCGTCATCGGCTCGACCACGGCGCGCCATCACCGTAATGTGATCGGTGCGCACGGCGGCGCCTATTCGATCTACCGTGCCCTTGCCGTCTCGTCCGGTGCGCTCGATCCGAACGCGCGTCCCGACCTGAAGGACACGGGACCGCTCATCGAGGTCGGCCCTCACCGCCAATGGGTTGGACAGGACACGATTGTCTCGCTCGATCCCTGGGGCCATCGGGTAGCCGAGGATTTCGCCGCTGAAATCGGGCATGGTCTGGATATTCGCCCGACGATCGCAATTACCAAGGCGCGCCTCATGCTGCCGGAGGTTCGCGAAGCGCTCGAACTGGGAAGACTCGCGGAGGATGGCATGGTCGTGCGCTCGGGCGGTGAGGTGGGCGTCACCAAGGTCGCCATCGACCCGGTTTGGCACCTGCCCGGTGTCGCGAAGCGCTTCGGCGTGACGGAAACGCTGCTGCGTCGAATCCTGTTCGAGCAGACCGCCGGCATGTATCCGGAACTCATCACGCGTCGCGACCTGCACGTTTTTCTGCCCCCGATCGGCGGCACCACCGTGTACATCTTCGGCGACCCGGCGGCTATGCGTGACCCGGCGCGGACATTGACCTGTCGGATCCACGATGAGTGTAACGGCTCGGACGTCTTCGGCTCGGACATCTGTACCTGCCGCCCCTATCTGACTCATGGCGTCGAGGAATGCATTCGGACGGCCCAGGGGGGCGGCGTCGGACTGATCGTGTATAACCGCAAGGAGGGAAGGGCCCTCGGCGAGGTCACGAAATTCTTGGTTTATAACGCGCGTAAGCGCCAGCCGGGCGGCGATCAGGCCGCAACATATTTCGCGCGCACGGAGTGCGTCGCCGGTGTCCAGGACGCGCGCTTCCAGCAGCTCATGCCCGACGCCATTCATTGGCTCGGGATTGCGCGAATCGATCGCCTGGTGTCGATGTCGAACCTCAAGTACGACGCCCTGATCGGCGCTGGAATCGAGATTGGCGAGCGGGTTGCGCTTCCCGCGGAGCTCGTGCCGCAGGACGCGATGGTCGAGATCGAAGCCAAGAAGGCGGCCGGTTACTTCACGCCCGAATCGGAAATGGCAGTCCTGGACGAGAGCCCGCCACTGGTGATCGGACGTGGCATCAAAGACTACTGAGCCTCGGTCGGAACGCGCGTTGGCGGAAGGCGCAATGACGCTCCTGCGCGCCGACGCAGTTCGCGAGAGGGCGCAGCGCATGTCGGCGCTGGCGCTCGAAGGCAGCCTGGAAGACTGGATGATCGATCTCGATCGGCTGCCTGCAACGGCGGACTTCGTTGCGCGGGTCGTTCGGGAGCGATATCCGCGCCTCGATGTGCCGGTGCACTCGCGCTGGCGGCATTTCGTCTTTGGAAGTCGTGATCTGTGGGGGGAGATTGCAGGCGACGCACATTGGCAGGATGCCGACGCCGCGGCACGCTCCGCCTTCGATCTTGCAGTCGCTTCGGTCCTGCTCGATGCAGGCGCCGGTGCGCAGTGGCGCTACCAAGACCGCGCCGCCGGCCTGGTGGCTGCGCGCTCCGAGGGGCTCGCGCTCGCAAGCCTGCGCTGGTTCGAACGCGGCGGACTTTCGGACAACCCGAGCGAACCCTATCGAGTGGATGCAGCCGCGCTGCGCCGTGTCGACGCGCACGCAATTCAAGGTGCGTTCCAGGCGGGCGACGGCAACCGGCTGCTCGGCCTCGATGGACGCGCGGCGCTGTTGAACCGGCTCGGCGCCGCCATGCAGTCGCGGCCGGATTTGTTCGCCATCGCGGACTCGCCGCGGCCCGGAGGCCTGTTCGATGTGCTTCGTTCACGAGCCTCGAATCGGCGGTTGCCGGCGGCCGCGATTCTCGAGATCCTGCTCGAGGCGCTGGGTCCGATTTGGGAGGCACGGCCCACCTTGGGCGGTGTGCCGCTCGGCGACTGTTGGCCGCATCCTGCCATGACGGGTGATCGAGCCGAGGACGGCTACGTTCCATTGCACAAGCTGTCGCAATGGCTGGCCTACTCTCTGATCGAGCCCCTCGAAAATGCGGGGATTTCCGTATCAGGCGTGCACGAGTTGACCGGTTTGGCCGAATATCGAAACGGCGGCTTGTTGGTCGACATGGGCGTCCTCGCTCCGCGCGATCCGGCCGCCCTTTCCAAGACTTACGCGGTTGCGGATCCATTCGTGGTCGGGTGGCGGGCGCTGACCGTGGCGCTGCTCGATCGCTTGGCGCCCCTGATCGCCGCTGAACTCGGTGTTACGCCGGACCGATTTCCCTTGGCATGTGTGCTCGAAGGCGGAACCTGGGCAGCCGGCCGCCTCATCGCGCGCAAAGTGCGCGCCGACGGCGGCCCCCCTTTTCATGTTGCAAGCGACGGGACGGTGTTCTGATGGAAAACGTAACGATAGTGGCTCATCCGCTCGTGCAGCATAAGCTCACGCTCATGCGCGACAAGACCACCTCGACCAAGGGGTTTCGCCAGTTGCTGCGTGAAATCGCGACCTTGCTGTGCTACGAGGTGACCCGCGACCTGTCGCTCGACCCGGTGCAGATCGAGACTCCGCTGATGCCGATGCATGCGCAGGTTCTCGCGGGAAAAAAACTGGTATTCGCCCCGATCCTGCGCGCCGGAATGGGTTTGATCGAAGGCATGCTGGATCTCGTGCCATCCGCCCGCGTGGCGCATGTCGGGCTCTATCGCGATCCGGAGTCTTTGACCGCCGTCGAGTACTACTTCAAGGCCCCTTCGGATCTGTCGGAGAGGCTCGTGATCGTGGTCGATCCCATGCTCGCGACCGGCAACACCGCGGTTGCCGCGGTCGACCGCCTGAAGGAACATGGGGCCGGCGAACTGCGCTTCGTCTGCCTGCTGGCAACGCCTGTGGGGCTCGCCAACTTGCACAGCCATCATCCGGAAGTGCGCGTATGGACCGCAGCCATCGACGAGCAATTGAACGAACACGGCTACATCCTTCCAGGCTTGGGAGATGCCGGCGACCGGCTGTACGGGACTCGATGATGGCGAATGATGCGGCAGGACCCAGGAATGACCAGGCAATGCTCGAGGTTGCCATTCAAGAAGCCAGGTCGGGACTTGCCGAAGGGGGCATCCCCATCGGCGCCGCCCTCTTCCACCGCGACGGCACGCTGCTCGGCCGGGGGCACAATCGGCGGATCCAGGATAACGACCCGTCCGTCCATGGCGAGACCGATGCGTTCCGCCGTGCCGGTCGCCAGCGGCGCTACCAGGACACGATCATGGTCACGACGCTCGCGCCGTGCTGGTACTGCAGCGGCCTCATCCGGCAGTTCCGCATCATGACAGTCATCGTGGGCGAGTCGCGCACGTTCCATGGCGGGATCGATTGGCTGCGTGAACACGGAGTCGAAGTCATCGACATGCATTCGAAAGAATGCGAAGCCTTGCTGACCTCATTCATCGCCCGGAATCCCGATGTCTGGAATGAGGACATCGGAGAATGCCAGGGCTAGTGTCGCGGCGAGAATGCGATGTCAAACGCATGACTTATTTTTTTTCACCAGCCGCCACTGCTTTTTTTCACCAGCCGCCACTGCGCGGTGCGCCGCGGCCCGCGTTGCCTCGACAACAAATCCCCATTGTGCTAGTTTTTTGATGAGATCAAGACCAATAAGCAATGAGCGACGCTGCGTCGATAAGGGGACATCTTAACGACAGCAATCCCCTGCGGACGCAGCACTCTGGCGGAGCCTCCGATGGCCGAGGGGAGAGAGGGGATCTTGAATCGAATCCGCATGGATACTGGCGGGGCGCCGTCCCGAGGCCGGCCCCCGTTCCTTGCAGAAGCTTTCTCCGGCCGGACGCATCCACTCATCGATATCGACGTTCCCAGCCATGCGCGCGCCCGTTCAGCAGAACGCAAGGCTTACGGGCGTCGCGGCTGCAATCGTTCAATCTTCCGAGGAGAGGAATCATCATGGTACTCGATATCACACGCCTGTCATTGACGGGCCTCGCTGCTACGGCGGTCCTGATGTGTGCCGCCCAGGCACAGCAAGTCTCGGCGGCCAAGCGTCCGGCCAACCACGTACTCGCGCATGCACTCGACATCGAAAGCGGACGGGTGTCTCCGAGAGCGAACGAGCCGCGCCTGTCATCCGGCGCGGTCTATGCCGCGCTCGGCGCGAGCGGCGCGCTCGAGCGGCGCGCGAACGCGATGCTCGCCGCTCCATTGGATTTCCACGCCGAGCGGCCCACGCAAGGCTGCTCGAACGTCTTCTCGAGCGGGGGCCTCACCAATACGCGCGTGAATCAGGACTGCTCGCTGCGCCGACAGGCGGAGGAAGTCCTGGCCATCAACCCGACCAATCCCGACAACCTGATCGCGGGCCAGAACGACTCACGCGTCGGCTTCAACAAGTGCGGGTACGATTTTTCGATGGACGGCGGCAGGACGTGGGGCGACATGCTGCCGCCCTTCTACCAGTTCCTGAATAAAGACGGGGTCGTCTTCGACGCCTGCAGCGATCCCACGGCGTCGTTCGACGCCGCCGGCAACGCATATGTCGGCGGTGTCATGTTCGAGATCAACTTGGCCGACAGCGCCTTTGTCGTGGCCAAATCGAACGCCGGGATCGGCGGCGCGTTTTATCACACGCCGGCCCCGCTGCCGTTCCAGGAGTACCGGGACGTTCCGTTGGGCGTCATCGCCAACGACAACGACCCGAACATCTTCAACGACAAGGAGTTCATCGTCGCCGACTCGCAGCCACGCAGCACCAAGCAGAACAACGTCTATGCCACCTGGACGAGGTTCAACGCCGCGACCGGTGCCGGCGTCGGCGCGAACAGCCCCATCTATTTCAGCCAATCCACCGACGGCGGCGCCACCTGGTCGTCAGGAATCGAGATCAGCGGCGCCAATGCCGCCGCTTGCACGGCGTTCAGCGGCGAGACGAATGCGAATGCCTGCGATCAGGATCAAGGCTCGCATCCGATCGTAGGGAGCGACGGCACCGTGTATGTCGCGTTTGGAAACGGCAATACCCCGGCCGCCGGCATCAATCAGCACATGATCGTCTCCTGCGCGCCTGCGAGCAATTGCACATTGCCTGCCAGCTGGACCGCGCCGGTGAAGATCACCGACGACTTCGGGACGCAGCCTTTCGGCCCCGTCACCGCGACGGCCTGTGCCGCCGGCCGCCAATGTCTGCCGCCGAACGGCTATCGGCTGGATGACTTCGTCGAAGGTTCGGTGTCGGCGGACAATTCCGGGAATCTCTACTTTGTGTGGGCGGATTTCCGCAATGGCGCCGCCAATTGCAATCCCGGCGGCTCCGCGGCGAGCGCCACGCCGCCCTGCGACAACGACGTGTTCTATTCCTATTCGACCAACCGCGGCGCGACGTGGAGCGCGGCAAAGAACCTGACGCCGAAGTCGAAGTTCGGTCCCAGCGCTCAATGGATGCCCTGGAGCGGGGTCACGGCCAACGGCAGCACTCTCTGGGTCGCGTACTACGATCGCTCGTACGGGAACTGCGAAACCACCGGCTGCAACGACATTACGCTGGCCGGCATCGATCATCCGGCCACCGGCTCGGCCGCCGTCAGCTACCACCGCATCACGACGGCATCGATGCCCAATCTCGTGGTCGCGAACAATCCGATCGAGGCTGGCTTCCTCGGCGATTACATGTGGCTCACCGTGGACGCAATGGGACGGCCCAATATCGTGTGGGCCGATACGCGCGGCCTCTTTGGAAGCGTGGAAGAAGACGTCTACTTTTCCAGGTTCTTCGGAATCCAGTGACCGGCCAACGATGGCGCGCCGCGCGGCGACGGGACTCGCGTCCTGCCGCTGCGCGGTCTTTTCAGCGCCCGGCTCGAGTCATCCGCGCTTGAATTAATTGGAACGGTCTCAGGATTTCCATAACTTATGACGAGAACGATAACGCCGTTTCACATCGCCATCCAGGTGCGCGATATCGCCGAGGCTCGAGATTTCTACGGCCGCATCCTCGGATGCGCGGAGGGTCGAAGCGATGCGCATTGGGTCGACTTCAATCTTTTTGGCCATCAGGTCGTGTGCCATCTCAATCCGTCACTCGGCGCCCACGGTAAAATCGCTTCGCATTCCAACCCCGTCGATGGACATGCGGTTCCCGTACCCCATTTTGGCGTCGTGCTGGAAATTGCGGACTGGGATTTGCTTGCGAAGCGTTTGCAGCACGAGCGCATACACTTCGTGGTGGAGCCGTACACGAGATTTCGCGGCGAAGCGGGCGAGCAATCCACCATGTTCTTCCTGGATCCCTCGGGCAATGCACTGGAGTTCAAAGCCTTCCAGGATATCGAGAACCAATTGTTCGCGACTTGATCGCTACGGCTGAAGGATGGCACGCGTTATGTTGAAATGCGGCCGCCATCGATCCGCACCTCGGTGAATACGACATAAGCGCATTGGTTGGTCGCCGCGGCGCCCTTGGGGCGTCGATGGATGCCATCGCACCTGCGTGGTCGTGGGCAATCAGCGCCGCAACGCGTCGCAGCAAGCTGCGGCGGATGCAAATCTCGACGCGTCCGCGTCCGTGACCGCGACCGTGACCGGGTCCCTGCGCCTGTCCGGAATCACCCGGTGGGTCCGCCTCGCCCGCAGGCCGCTCCACCTTCACAAAAGCCATTGACGCGCCGGTGAACCGGGTCTAGCTTTGCTGGTGCTCGGCACTGTGCGGCGACGTACAGACCGTCCCGGTGATTTTCCAATTCGCAAAAAATCCACGCGCGCCGTTCATCGGCAGCGAAAACCAGGGGGAATCATGAATCCGCGTCTACGTACCATCGCCCACACAATGGCGCCGTTCGGCCTTCTCGTTGCAACGGTCGTCGCGGCTTCCGCGGCTTCCACACATTCGAAGGTCGCAGTGTTGACGCCTCTCGCGGTCGAGGCGCCCGAGACCCCGGTCGCGCCCAATGCGGTGCCCGCTTGCACCTCGCCGGCGCCGGTGCACGTGTCGGGCTCCTTTCACTGCTACACGCCGGCTGAGATCGCTGCCGCGTACGGCGTGGACAAGCTTCACCAGGCCGGCCTGATGGGCCAGGGCCAAACCATCGTCCTCGTCGACTCATACGGCGATCCGACGGCCGCGCAGGACCTGCAGTTCTTCCACGATACGTTCTTCCCGTCTCTGCCGAATCCCAACTTCACTCAGTGGACTCCCCTCGGCGACCCCGCGGCGCATTACACCTGCACGAAGTCGAACGGCATCTCCGGGCCGTGCTCGGCCGCCAGCTGGTCGGTGGAAGCGACGCTCGACGTCCAGTGGGCCTACGCCATGGCGCCGCTCGCGCACATCGTGCTGCTCGCCACTCCGCCGGCCGAAACGCTTGGCGTCCAGGGCCTGCCCAACCTGTTCAAGGCAATACAGATGGCGATCGACGCCTACCCGGCCGGCACGGTTTTCTCGCAGAGCTTCGGGCTCGCCGAGCAGACCTTCGGCGGCGCGGCGCTGACACAGATGCAGGCATTCGACCAGACCTACCAGAACGGCATCAACAAGGGCGATACCTTTCTCGCATCGTCCGGCGATCAGGGCAACGGCGGCGCCGCCAAGCAGCACAAGGAAACCACCGTGCTGTCGACGACCGCGGTGGGCTTCCCGGCGGTCAGCCCTCTGGTCACCGCGGTGGGCGGTACGCAATTGATGCTGGGATGGAGGCTGGCGCCGACGAGCTCGAACCCGCTGAACTTCGTCGCCTCGAGCACCAACACCGAAGCCTTGTGGGATGAGTGCTTCATCTTCGGCGGCGGCAACTGCGTGACCGGCGGCGGAACGAGTGCTTTCTTCGGCGCGCCGTCCTGGCAG
>Ga0070730_10000896_pt1 | contig 31092 bp, 57 predicted proteins | sample Coa_R1_3_FD_66447 | JGI IMG/M metagenome (GOLD analysis project Ga0070730, IMG submission 66447) | Surface soil microbial communities from Centralia Pennsylvania, which are recovering from an underground coalmine fire - Coalmine... | ecosystem: Environmental > Terrestrial > Soil > Unclassified ... | reverse complement strand
CACGACCAGCCCCTGCGGGCCCTTCACCTCCCTCCCACACCGTCCACACACCAGCCTCTCCGCCCCCTCCCGCTGTCCATTCGCCTCGTGACGACGACGCGTCGCCTCCCCGATCCGCTTCTTGGCCTCTTCCGAGTGCCGCTTGCCGGCCGGCCACCCCATTGTCCACTCCTCTGCTGTCATCTCGGGTACTTGGGTACGGTGGGTACTTCACTCTCTTTTCCGGTCTCTACCCTAAAGAGAGCTATATCTTAACTGCCTAGTAACATATATCCCTATATGGTATCTATGCTTAGAACTGAAAGAACCCTAATAACCCTAATAACCACTCTCTAGGCATATACCAAGGTAGAAGGGGGTGTGGACATCTCTCCAGCTCTCTCGCACTGAACCCTCCCGCAGGTACTACCACCGTCCAGAGATACTTTCCGACCCACGATTTGTCCACCCACTCCCCTCCACCCCCTCACGTCCACACCTCCCACCCTCTCGTCCACATCTCCCTGGGGTACCTTTTCCTCGGGTTCTTCAGGGTTCTACTCGCTGCCCGTCCGCATCTGCGCGACGATCTCCGACCACACCAGCAGCTGCTCCCTCGACGCCTCGTCCGGCGGCAGCAGCTTGATGTTGTGCCACCCCAGCAGCTGCGGCTTGGCCGCCCCCCGCAGCTTCACCTTCCGCTGGATCCCTGGCAGCTTGTCGATGAGGTCGTAGAACTCGTTCCTCCCCACCCGCTTGACGCCCCTCTCGTCCCGGAACTGGTCATCCATGTACGTCTGGCAGTACCGCCACAGGTTGCTCGCCTTGACGTAGCAGCCGGCCGCCTCCTCCCCCACCTCACACCGCTCCTCCACGAACAGCTCCCCGAGGTTCCGGTTCTGCTCCCGGTACTCGTCCAGCGCCGCCGTGACCGAGCCCGGCACCACCAGGCCCGTGCCGGTGCCGCCCGTCCCCACGCCCGCCTCCTGGGCGGCCAGCCACCAGGCCCGCCACTCCCCGACCAGCCCCGCGAGCACCGCCCCCGCCTCCGTCGCCAGGATCTTCGCCGTCAGCTGCCGGTCCTGCTGCGCCTCCGTCAGGCTGATGCGGCTCAGCTCGAAGATCAGCATGCGGTTTCGCACCTGCGGCGGCAGCTCCGTCTGCGGCAGGTCGTTCGTCGTGACCGTGATCGCCCACGTGATGAGCGCGGCGAAGCTGTCCTTCCGCATCAGCCTCAGCTCGATGCCGGACCCCTCCGGCGACACCAGCTGCAGGATCATGTGCTCGTCGAGGTGCTGCTTGCGGTGCAGCTCGTCGATCAGCACCATGCGCTTCCCGGCCAGCGGTGAGGTCACCGCGTCGTGCCGGGCCTGCTTCTGCGCGGTGATCAGCTTCGGCGACGCGGTTGGCCAGGCCAGCTGGTCGCTCAGCAGGGAGTGCGCCACCTCCACCATCTGCGTCTTGCCGATGTTGCTCGCCCCCTTGAAGATCGCCATCTTCTTCTCCGGATTCGAGCCGTGGAGCGAGTACCCGAGCCAGCGCATCACCGCCGCCGCGAGCTCGTCGTGCTCCGCCGCGCTCTTCTCTCCGCCGGCCGAGCACGCGCGCCAGACCATGCCCCAGAACAGCGGCGCGGTCTCGCTCACCGGCTTGCCGATCAGCTCCACGTCCAGCTCGTGCGGCACCAGGTGCGTGATGCGGTCCGCCGGCGCGTGCGGCCGCAGCTCCCCGGTGCGCACGTCATACGTGCCGTTGAGGAAGTTGAGCAGGTGCGGGTTCCCGTCCAGCTCTCGCAGCCGCACGTGCTGACGCGGCTCCTGCTTCACCAGGTTGGCCAGGGTCCAACGGTCCCGCTGCCCGTCCACCAGGTCACGGCGCTCCTTGAGCTCCGCCTTCTCCCGCCGCAGCCGGTCCGCCTCTGCCTCTTCCTCCACCCCCGCGTCCGGGTCGGTGTCGATCTCTGCCAGCCGGCCGTTGATCACCTCCACCCGGTCATCGACGAGGTCCACCATCTCCCTGGCGAACAGGTTCACCTGGTGCTGTGCCAGCTCCCCGTTCTCCCCGTTGCGCACCCACCGCCTCGCCGTCTCATCCCCGCGCACCTCCGGGGTGAAGGTCAGGAACAGCCCCTGCTCGGTGTTCCAGAGAACGCGGTCACCGCGCTTTCGCATCAGCAGGTCGGCCACCTCGTAGTCGAGCGCCTTCACGTCTCGCACCTCATCCAGCAGCAGCGGCGCCGGCCACCTGTCACTCGTCACAGAGCCTCCCTCACAGCACACCCACGTCTCAACGATGATGAAGGCCGCCCACCAGGGGCGGCCTCCAGCCCTGCATGCCTCGCTCAGCTACACCTTGTCGCGGTACGACCAGTAACGGTCGCTGTCACCCTCACGGAGGTGCTTGTCCCACGCCGACCGCACGGTCCGAGACACCACGTACGCCTCGGTCTGGTTCCACGGCTCCGCCGCGTCGAGCAGCAGCCGCTCCGTCTCCTCAACCGAGATGCCGACCTCGAAGAACTGGTGTGCGGTGATGTAGATGTGATTGTTCCAGCCCCCGGCTCGGCTGGCCATCCTGACCAGCCCCAGGGACAGCTCCAGCCACCGAGCCTGGAGAGAGCCCGGGTCCGTGACCAGCGACCCCGCCATCTGCGCCTGCCTGAGCCCCCTGATCTCCAGCATCATGCGCCTGGCCTCCTGCCCACCCAGCGGCGGCAGGTTGCGGCTGAGACCGTGGATGAACCTGGCCAGCCACTCCGGCATCACCGCCACCGGCAGGTCCCTGACCACCTCATAGCCGCTGGTGGGCGGCACCACCGCGAACGTGTGAGGACTGGCCTTCACGTCGATCAGCCACCCCTCTCGGTGCGCCTTGGAGCGCACCGGGAAGTCCCGGTTCTGGAGGTAGTACAGGTGCAGCCCACCGGACCTGGACCTCACCGTCAGCGTCGGCTCCACCTGGTGCCCCAGGTCGGCCGCCGCCTTCACGAGATCATCGATGCCGTAGCGCCAGGTCTGCCTGGCCTTCCCGTTCTCTTCCTCCCAGCTCCCCCTGACGTCACAGTCCAGGACCACCAGGTTCGACGCCTGCGTGAGCACCCCCAGCGCGTTGCCGGTCGCGGTGTACTCCAGCGCCTCATCCCAGGTGATGGGGCTGCCCTCCCAGTACTCCGGGTCACCGGCGCGGGTGCGGCCACGAAGCGGGGTGCGGTCTTCCGTCAGCGCGAGATAACGCCAGTCGGGATTGAGGTGAGCCGGCCGCTCAGCCATTGCGCTGCTCTCGCAGCTCCGCCAGGCGGATCTGAATCTCGTTGATGCCGTCTTCGAGGATGGTGGCGACCATCGCGAAGCCGGCGACGGTGATGCGCTGGTCGAGGGTCATCCTCTCATCGACCGCGTCGATGAGCTCTTGGAGCTTCCCGGCCATGTGACCCAGGCCCAGGCTGTCCGACAGGTCAGTCCACGGGGTAGGATCGGTTTCGAGTCGCTCGCTCACAGCGAACCTCCTTCTGGCGCCCTAACGCCATTGAGGGGACAACGAGGGGCACGGACCGTCTGGCCCGTGCCCCTTGTTGCCTGACCTGTCAAGTCTATCATCCCTGATCAGGTCCGTCCAGGCTTCCCCGGACCCCACCGCTGCCACTCACCCCGCATCCAGCACCAGCACCCACCGGCCGTGTCGGCGCGCCAGCTTCCGGGGCTGGAAGCTGTACCGCACCCGCTCCCGAACGTTGATGGCCAGCAGGTCACCGGCCACCCCCAGCATCAGGTCGCACGTGCCCGGCTGGATCACCGCCAGGTACAGCGGCACCCGGTGGGTGACGTGGTGACGAGGAACCATCCGCACCTCCCCGTCGTACACGCCACCCAGCAGCTCCACCTCCACCATGTCCACGGGCAGTCAGTCCACGTCGTTCGAAAACCAGGTGTGAACCCGGTCCACCACCGGCCACCAGACGCCCTTGGTCCACCACCAGCGCACCCGCACCCGCACCGCCATCAGCCGGTCGCGCCAGGTCGGGGTGTACGGCACCGTCTCCAGGGTGGTCGAGCCGCCCCTCTCGCTGCGCTGCACCCTGGTCACCTTGAAGTACGACCTCACGTCGTCCTCCACGATGATCACGTCACCGACGCGGTAGCCGCTGTCGGCCACGACCAGGGACGACACCCTGGGCGTGCCGGCCGGCGGCCTCTTCCTCGCGATCTTCACCATCACTTCACCCTCACTTCCACCACCTGATCCGGTCACTCTCAACCCACGCCACGGCCGCGCTGATGACCACCGCCGCGTACACCAGCCCGCCCAGGATGCTCACCTGTGCAGCCACCCCCTCGTGAACTCCCACAGCGTGGCGAGCACGAGGACGACGGCCACCGCGCCGCCCAGCAGCGCCCCGCCGCCGATCCCGATCAGCGTCCACTCCCACCACGTCACTGGTGCCTCTCTCGCTTCCGTTCTCGCTTCCGCCCCCACCCCACGACCCAGTTCCAGGTCCTGTGAGCGAGGAAGACCATCCAGCAGAGCGCCCCCAGCACCGCCAGGATGCCGACGGTGTTGCCGGCGTGCTGGACCAGGTGCTCCTGGACGTGGTGGCTAGCAGTCGCGCTCGGCGACGGGCTCCTCATCGTCCACCTCCTCCCACGGCTCCGCCATCGCCAGCACCTCCGACACCTCCGCGTCCGCCCTCACCCCGTCCAGCAGCGCGTCGAGGATGAGCACGTCTCCCGGCACCAGCCGCTCCGGCCGGCCGTCGTCGGTGAGCATCCCCTCCAGCGCCCTGGCCACCGCCGCCTCCCCGGGACAGCTGATCGCGGTGAGCAGCTCCGGCTCCCCGTCCTCGCCCTTCCGCACCAGGCGGAGCATGTACTCGCCCATCTCAGACCCCCATCTTCTGCAGTCGCTGCCGGGCTTCCTGCGGGTCGATTGCGCCCCTGTGCAGGTCCTTGAGGACGGCGAGAACCCTGTCCTCGTCCCCCTCGTTCGTGACCGTGAGCGTGTCACCGGGCTCGATCATCGCCCACTGCTCACCGTGCAGGATCTGCCGGATGGCCTCCACCGCCCCGTCCGCCGACAGCTTGGACGAGGCCAGCCGGAGCTGCCCGTTCACGTTCTCGTGCCGCACCAGCCTCACCACGAACGTGTTCGCCATCACATCACCCCTCTCGCTGTGGGTTGTAGCCGCCGAAGCTGCTCTTCGGGTTGTCGACGCGGGCGAGCAGCCGGCGCTTGGCCGCGCTCAGCTCCTCGTCGTCACCCCACGTCTCCGCCAGGGTCGCGTCGCCGAGGTCCACCAGCTCCGACTCGACCCGCTTCTCTTCTGTCATGCCCTGCCTCCTACGGGTTCCAGAAGTCCTTGAGGTACCACATGAGCCAGACGATGCCGGCGAGGGCCGCCGTGACGACCCCCGCCGCCATCACCAAGATGAACCAAGGCACTAGCTCGTGCACTCCGCAACGGCGTGCCAGCCGGTGCCGTTGCCGACCGTCTCCTTCGGCGCACGGTGCTGGATGTGCTGGGCCGAGCGAGCGCCGCTGTCGTACAGCACGTGCAGGTTGCGCCACCCCTGGCCCACCACCGGCTGGTTGGTCACCCAGGCCGGCCGGCAGCCACCCCTGGCGTCGCGGTAGTGCACCTGGTCACCCAGCTGGCCCCACGGCTTGATCTTGCTGGCTGCCGCCGCGACCGCCGCCACGACGTCCGGCGGGATGGGCGGCGGCGCGCTGACGTCCCGCACCGGCGTCAGGGTCGGGTGTGGCCCCTCCGCGCAGTAGCAGACGACCCGCTTCATGCCGTGGATGACCTCCTCCGGCTCCGCCGGCCGGCAGCCGCACGGGTGGGCGTGGCCACCGGGCGGCGGCGCCTGCACCCCCACCTTCACCCTGGCCTCCAGCGGCTCCGTCGACACCTTGGCGTTGTCCCGGCAGTCGTTGATCAGATGCCACGTCATCCTCTCAACGCGCCACCGGCCGTAGGTGTACGGAACTCCCTCCACGTCCTCGAAGTACGTGAGAGACCTTGTGAGGGTCCTCCTCGGCACCTTGAGAGTCCGGCAGGTGTAGCGGTCATCCATCCTGACCACCTGCACCCGCCGGCACAGCTCGTCCGGGCCGACCAGGTGAACCCACTCACCCGGCTTGCCGTGGAGCTCACCCCTAGCCGCCTCCAGGACGGAGATCCGGGTCAGCAGGCGGTCGGTGAGGTCCTGGATCGACGTCTGCTGGCCGGCCGATCGGAGCGCGTGCTCCTTCGCCCGGGCCAGAAGCTGCTCTCGTGCCAGCCTGAGGCTCGCCGTTGTGTCGGTCACTCATCCTCCTTCTTCACGATGCTGTAGTGGGCGCGACGCATGTCGATCAGCCACGCCTCGACCCTGTCCCGGTCCGGGCTGTCCGGCAGTACGCCGCGTTCGAGGTCGAACGCCTTCACCGCATCTTCCAGGTACAGCTCCCCGGCCCGGGGATCGATGGCGATCTCCTTGCCACGCTCCCTGATCAGCCCCGGGTTGGTGAGCCGGATCTCCAGCTCGCCATCTCGGTGCAGCCCCACCCCCTGGTGCAGCAGCCGCACCAGGTGACGGGCGTGCTTCTCCGACCTGATCCTGGCGTCCGCGTCACCGGCGTGCGACTGGATCTTCCGGAGCTGCTGGGTGGCGTAGCCGAGGTAGGAGTTCCGGACGGCCTTGGCCGACAGGAACGCCTTCCTGATCCGGATGAGGTCGAAGCCCCAGGGCGTGATGACCTCGTACCTCTCCAGCCACACCAGCTCCATGGCGGTGGGGTTGCAGTTAAGTGCCAGCCGGCACCACTTCCCCACCTCGTGCATGGTCTGGTCGGGGTCGGTGGTGACGATGGACTCCATCGGCTTCTGCAGGCCGAACAGCCTCTCCACCGGCGCGACGTACAGCCCGATTCGGTCCACGTCCGACCCCTCGTGAGCCAGGCCGTACGCGGTGGAGCCCACGATCCCCCTCAGCAGGATGGTGTCATCCACTCGTGTTGTCCCTCTCCGTCTCGAAGATCCACACCGCCACCGCCAGCGCGCCCAGGCATGCCGCCTGGGCGTACTGCGGCGTCTCGTAGCCGGCCACCTTGACCTCCACCCCGGTCTTGAGGTGGGTCAGGCCGTAGGTGTAGCAGTCGGCCATCCGGCCGGGACCGCCCGTCGTTCCGTCGTCCGTCTCCGCCAGGTCGATCGGCTTGAACGGTCCCGGCGGCGGCGTCAGCGTCGTCACGACTTCTCGTTCTTCTCGACCAGCTCGTTCAGCTGGTGCAGCCGGACGAGCTTGGTCAGCGCGTCGAGCGCCGCCTCCTTCGCCATCATCTGGCTCTTCTCCTCCGCCGACGCCTGGAGGCCGGTCGGCTTGTGGGTGATCCGCACCGTGCACATGCTGTTGGGGGTGGCCTCCCGCCAGCTGTCGACGCGGAGGTCCTCCGCCCTCAGCGTGAACTGGTTCCTGGTCAGGCACGGCTGCGCCCAGTGCCAGGTGCCGGCCTCCCTGGTGATCTCGTCGTGGTCGATCACCCTGGGGAAGTGGATGCCGGTGGGGTTGAACACCACCAGGCTGGCCGCCTCACCCCAGGCGGTCTCGGTGATGATGGCCGCCTGACAGGCGGACTCGTACATCTGAGTGCCGTCCTCACGGACCGGCGAGCCCATGGAGACGTAGTGCACCACCCGGCCAACGCCGGGAAGCTGCTCAGCCATTTCCCTGCTCCCTCTCTGCCTTTTCCCGCGCGAACCTGGCTCGTTGAGCCTCACTGCGGTTCGTGTAGATCGACGCCGCCCGAGCGCGCTCGCGCCGTCGCTTCAGCTCTCCGCCGAGCTTGGTCACCAGCGGCAACAGCTTCCGCTCGATCTCGTTCAGCTCGTCGGACCAGGTGATAATCTGCTCACGTTCAACCTCGATGCCCTTCAAACGGATCCGAAGGGCCGTGTAGGCACTTCGGATCTCGTCTGTGGGAGCATCATCGATCAGGCGCTTCTGCGGCCCGCTCGTCGTCATCTGTGGCCTTGCCTTCTTCTTGCTTCGTGAGAGCCGCCGCCAGGTCCTTGGCCGCGAGCTCCTCCGCCTGCGCCAGCTCGATCTTCCGGCGCCACTCCTTGTAGGTGGGCAGCCTCTCCCACCACTCGTTGACCACGTCCAGGTAGACGACGAACGGTCGGTTGCTGCCGGCCATCTTCAGGAACGCGGACGCGCGGTGGTGGTGCGGCCGGCTGGTGTCCTCCACCTCGTGCCCGAACAGGATCATGTCGAGCACGTGCCACCCGTCCGGGTCCACGTTCTCCATGACCGTCGGGTTCGGCCAGCGGAAGAGCCTTCCCTCCGCCGCCTCAACGATCTGTCTCAGCTCCTCGGTGGTGGCGATGCGCTCGCTCAACCCCTCTCCCTTCCCTTCTGGTTGACCCTCTGCGATCCCAGGATCGCCCCGAGGGACTCGGTGATCACCTCACGACGGAAGTGCTGGCCGCCGGTGACGCAGCTCTTCGGCACCACGATCACGGTGCTCGCGCTGCCGGTGGCGGCGAACCGCTTGGCGGTGTTGACGGCCGACTCCACGCCGCCGGCCGGCTTGCTGTCGCCGGGAATCTCCAGCGGCAGGATGACGGGAAGGCCGTCGATGACGAGAACCATCATCTCCTCGTCCTCCGGCTCCTCACCCTCGCGCTTGAGCTCAGCGTCGGCCTCCTCAAAGGCGGCGTTGATGCCCCGGTCCGCCCACGTCATCAGGGCGTAGACGTCCGCTGCCTCCAACCGCAGGCCGCTGATCGCGGCCCCCTCCGGCCCGTTGGTGGCGATGGGACGCATGTCGTCATCCGTCCTGGCCACCTCCACCAGCAGCCGGCGGCGCTGAGCCATGAAGGCCTCAACCCGTTGCAGCGCCTCCAACGCTCCCGGCTCCCTCTTCGGTTCGTCGCTCATGGTCCTCCTGTTCCTTCCTCAGACGCGCGAGCTCGTTCTCCAGCTCGATGATGCGCATCTCATTCTTGTCCGCTCGCAGCTCGCGACGGATCTGGCCGGCCTCCTTGGCGAGAGCGGTGCCGCGCTCGTTCAGGTGGTCCAGATGCTTCTGTGCCCTGATCTTGGCGGCCTTGTTGGCGACGATGGCGGTGTTGACCCGAGTGAGATCCTCGGTCAGCATCTCCACGCTCGCCTCCAGGTCCATCCAATCACTCATCCGTGTTCCCCTCGTGCCGGGGTTGCCAGAGCCTCACGGGCGTTGAGCGCCTGCTGCGCCAGCTCACAGAGCGCGTCCAGGTCGTCGTAGGTGAGCCGATGCACCGTCAGGGTGCGGACGCCCTTCACCGCGGTCGGCACGTAGACGCTGATCGCCTTGATCGGCACCCGCCCGTTGAGCGGCTTGCCGTCCGACTCGAAGTCCTCCTGGAACGCCTCCTGGAAGGCACGCACCTTCGACAGGGTGTTCCAGGCGCTCACGACCTGCGGCGGCCGCTCAACCTCGGCGACCTTGTCCTGACGGTCCACGACGATGTTGCCGGCGAACCCCCACCGGATGACCACGTCACCCGGCTGGAGGTCACCGATCATGACGGTGATCTCGCTCATCCCTGTTCCCTTCCCGCACGGCGCAGCCGCGCCTTCTCTGCCAGCCGCGCGGCCTTCCGTCGGCGCTGCTTGACCTTCTTGTTCCAATCGAAGTAGTAGCAGGTGCAGCCCTTGTGGCTGGCGTACTTGCAACGACGCCGGTAGCCGGGGTTGCTGGGGTACAGCAGCCGTGCGACCAGGTCGATGGCGTCGTAGCCGTCGCTGTCGGTCAAGCCGTTCATTCCGGCTCCCTTCCCTCCGTTCCTGATCCTATCGTACCCCGTGGTGTGACGTCCGTCCACAGCTTGGGACTGCTGGCATCAGCCAGCAGTCCCGCGCTCTAGATGACCTCAACCTCGAAGCCGTCGACGTCTGTGAGCCAAGCGACGTGGTCCTGGACCTGCAGCATGGCGATCAGCACCTGCGTCTGAGTGACGCCGAAGAACGTGGTCAGGTGCTTGATCACGCTCTCCGCGTCCAGGAACTCCGTCTCACCAGTGGCCACGTAGTCGTGGTCACCGACGCCGGTGTACCTGGTGACCCGGAACGCGTTCACCGCTGCGGCACCAGGCTGTAGACGTAGACCGGCACGTTGTAGCGCTTGACCAGGGTCGCCTTGATGATGCCCTCGACGGCCTCCCAGTCACCGCCTCCCAGGCCGCAGCCGATCTTGGGCATGTGCACGCTGGAGCCGTCCCCGCCGTGCGGGGAGCAGCAGCTGCCCAGGTAGCTCAGGCACTCCTCCAGTGCGTCGTAGCTGACCGCCCGGGGCTCACCCAGGTTCCGGATGCCGCGCTGAGCGACCATGTTGGCCACCACGATGCCGCCGTCCTGGCTGCTGGGCCGCACCCGCATGAAGCCGACGCGACCCAGCTGGAAGCCGGCGTTGTGCTCACCGCGCTTCTCTCGGCCGTACCAGTCGTGGTAGGCCTCCCTGGCCTCGGGCCAGCGCCGGCCGATGGCGACCACGACGCCGCGCCCCCACTTGCCCTGGTCGTTGACGATGTGAGCCACCACCTTCGGCCCCTCGCCGACCGGCTGGGTGACGTCACCCTGGATGTAGGTGATCGGTGTCATGCGCGGGCCTTCAGGGTGCGCACGTAGTCCTCGAAGCGGATCTTGACGATCTTCGAGCGGTCGTCGGTACGGACGACCAGGCCCTCCGGCTTCTGGCCGGCGCCCTTGTCGAGCGGCACGTAGGACTCCGGCTTGCCGCTCTCGCTGTCCTCGCTGAACGCCTGACAGAGCATGCCGTACACCTGGTCGACGCTCTTGGGGAGCGACGCGCCGATGCCGGTCCAGACGGGCGGGACGACCTTGACGTCGGCCTGCTCGGCGAACTCCTCCAGGCCGGTGGTGCACTCCCAGTCCTGGCCGCCGGCGTCTCGCCAGGAGGCGATCTTCTCCGGCTCCCAGCTGAGGACGTGCAGCGGCACCAGCGCCACGTCGAAGAGACGAACGTCGACCTTGCCGGTGCTGGTGTACTCCTTGGAGGCACCGGTGATCTTGCCGCCGAACACCTCGAAGAACCAGACGCGGGCCTTGAGCGCGGACGGCTCCAGGTCCGGCAGCCGCTGGGCGATCTCCTTGAGCGCGTCGACGATGCCCAGGGTCGGGTTGTGAACCCGGTCACCCCTGGCCGTCAGCAGCTCCTCCCGGGAGCCGATGTACCAGTCGCGGCCGGGCAGCTGGACGATGCGGCCGTTGGTGCCGTCGATCTTCTCGGTGCCGTACAGCAGCTCGTGGTTGTCGAACGTGGCCGTCAGCTCGTCGGTGAGCCGGCCCTTCTGCCCCATGGCGTGGTACGTCAGGATGCTGGGGTACTTCGTAGCGCTGTTGATCGCGCTGAGACTGCGCATCACTTGCTCTCTTCCTTCCGCATGGCTTCCACGAGCTCGTTGCGCACCTGGAGACGGGTGCGGTGGTAGTTGAACTGAACCGCGTCCATCATCGTCTTGACGTCGGCGGGCAGCGCCTCCAGCGCCTGGTACGTCATGACCTTGCTGACCTGTCGCCCGACCTCGCTGGCGTAGAACGCCTCCTTGGCCTGGCGGGCGGCGATGACGCGCGGGTCGTTGTCAACGCGGAGCAGCATCATCGGGTTGCCGATGACCTGAGTCTTGGTGGGCGTTGCCATTTCCTCTTCCCTTCGTTCCCTGTCGTTCACCCTGTGCCCCTATCGTAATACGTACGTATGGGCGTGTCCACACCCAGTTTGAGATGGCCATAACGATCATACCCATTTCTGGTGGAAACCAGGACTGTACAACCCCGTCAGCGGGGGTATACAGTCATCTCGTCGGCAGCAAGCGGGTCGGCAAGCGAACAGGAAGCGATCAGGAAGGGATTCACACACAAAAGCTCCTCTGCCTCTCGGTGTCCCAAGCCCGGGGCGGCAGAGGGTTCAACGTGGCCTACTGTTTCACAACCGTCCGTCTTCCCCCGAGACGGTAGGCCACTTAGGCTCCGGGTCCTCGTGCCCCCGGAGAGGTGCCGCCCCTACCATCCCCAGGGCGGGGCGGCACCGTGTAAGATGGGAACGGCAGGGTTCCCGTGGGGCGGGAAGGAGTGGTTCCCGGCTCCGCCCCACATCTCTGCCACCCAGACCGCGCTCCCCGCCCATCACTTCCCTTCCCTCCCTGGATGAGCGGTGCGGGGCGCAACCCCGGAAGCTGGCTGCTTTCCCCCTGTTCCCAGCCAGCTTCCATTAGACGAGTTGAGCGACATGCCCCCGTTGCTCCTCGTCCGAGAAGGGCGGCTCCTGCCACGTGGAGCCGCCCTTTTCGTTTATGCCGCATATGGTCATCAACCGTTCAATCTGGTACGGTCTTAGTGGGTGGCCTGGCGAAAGCTGGGCAAGAGGGTGTCGGGCGTCCGCCGTCGAGGCCGGTGGACGCCCGTCCTCATATCACCCCAACGACGATCAAGGAAGCGAGCGGAGATGTCCACGTCTACCCTTGCCCCGGCACTGCCGGACCCCGCGCAGGTGGAGCGTGAGGTCCGCATGATGCTGGCGCGCACTCCCGACAACAAGGTCACCCGTGAGGTGATCGAGGCGGCGCTCTGGCGGTTCACCGGCTGGCGCGGCAACACCGACATGATCGAGGCGTTCCTGCGCCTGGTCGATGCCTACGCCAAGCAGCCCACGCCGGCCAGGTACGCGCCGGCCCCGCCCGCCGACTGGGACCTGGCTCAGAACCAGCAGAAGGCCATCCTCACCACGCCCCGCACCAGCGAGTATCCCGTCACGTTCAACGTGACGGCGCAGGAGGCGCTGGATGACGTCAAGGCGGAGGCCAAGGAGGCCATGGTCCAGGCCGGCGCTGGCAAGAACTGCAACGCCTGTGGTGAGTTCAAGTCCTGGGACTCCTTCACCACCGACAACGCCCGCAAGGACCGCAAGCGGGGCAAGTGCAAGGACTGTGAGCGGGAGGCCAAGCGCCTCAAGCGCATGGAGCCGGCCAGCTAAAGTCCCAGAAAATTACGACTGTACACCTGGTCCCACGACTGATACTGTTTAACTCGTCAGGCAGGGACCGGGTGCATAGCTCGGAAGCTACTTCACATCAAACTGGATATTTGAAGGTGCCGGTTCGATTCCGGCCGCTTCCACTCGTGGGAGCGTGGTGTAATGGCTAGCACAGTAAGGACGCTTTCAGGCGCCTAGACCTCCGGTTTCTGTTTGACGACCATCGCACTCACCAGGTGCGCAGGTAGACGAGTTCTTCCCTCACAAGGACGTAGCCCAGGTTCGAATCCTGGTCCCGGCTCCCGAGCCGGGGTGGTGTAGTGGCCGAGCACGCGTAAATTCGCGTCAACCGACCTTGACCTCTGGTGAGCACGACGGCACCTCAGCTGGGTGCCGACCCACAACTTCAGATGCTGGGTGCGCAGGCGGAGAGTTCTTCCACTGCTAATGGGGTGGTTGCGGGTTCAAGTCCCGTCCCTGGACTTAATTGTCGAGGGTAGCTCAATTGGCAGAGCGCCTAATGTCCGCTCCACCGACTAGATCTCCAGCATTTACAACTTGATATCACCAGGTGCGCAGGTGAGAGATACTTCACGCGGAACTCAGGGTCGCTGGTTCGAATCCAGCCCCGGCAACTCGTTGTCGGGTAGCTCAGTCTGGTAGAGCATGAGTCAGAAAACGCTCTCATCGTCCTTGATCTCTGGTGGTCACAACCGAATACGACCTCGACGGTCCAGCTGAGCGTCGAGTTCACCCCAGGTGCGAAGCGTGGCGGTTACTTCTTCTGCCATCCTTAGAAGATCTGGTTCGAATCCAGCCCACCCGCTGATACCGGGTGGTGAACGTGAGCTGGCAGCTCACAACCTTCCGTCACCACCTCGACCTCTGGGGGTCACTCGCACTCGCCGGTGCGATGCTGTGTCGGGTACTTCCAATTGCCTTAACCGCGATTTCGGATCACAATCCCCGCTGGCACCTTGACCTCGGCGAGCTCACAATTCCATAGCTGCTGGTGCGAAGGCAATGCCGTTACTTCATTTGGCGAAAAACACGGCGACGCCACCCCCGATCTCAGCAGCGTTGTCGAGGGCCGGTCATGCCATGGGGGTGGACGTGACCGGCCTTCGACATGAGACAGACACGAAGAAGGAAGGGAGAGAAGGAATGGCGCGGTACAACGTCAAGGCTGGCGCCTACACGGCGAAGTCTACCCAGGTTGGTCCGATGGGGACGACCAGCAAGCAGGGCACGACTCACGGTGGCGCCACTGGTTGGCTGAGGGACGAGAAGTCGGAGTTCTTCCTCCGGCTCACCGGCTCGTTCGTCGGCCAGGACAGCTACTACGAGAAGGCCGACGAGCGAGATGGCCAGCTCATCGCTCTGGCGCGCAAGATCGCCCCGAGCGACTTCGAGTGGCTCGCCACCGCGATCGTCTGGGCGCGCACCTACGGCAACCAGCGCACCGGTCCGATAATCGCGGCCGTTGAGGCCGTCGACTTCCTGGTCAAGAGCAAGGAGAGCGAGGTCTACCAGTCCAAGGACGGTGGCCCGAGCCTCGCCCGTACCCTGATCAACGAGGTCTGCCAGCGCGCCGACGAGCCGGGCGAGATGCTCGCCTACTGGCGGTCGACCCGAGGCAACGTCCACATCCCGAAGCCGATCAAGCGCGGCCTCGCGGATGCCGTTCAGCGGCTCTACACCCAGCGCGGCTTCCTGCGCTACGACAGCCAGGCGGCCGGCGTGCGCTTCGGCGACGTCCTGGAGATCGTTCACGCGTCTCCGGACCCGTCCAAGCACTGGCAGGGTGACCTGTTCCAGTGGGCGATCACCGCGCGTCACGGCCGTGAGGCGGACGTGCCGGCCACCCTCAAGTCGGTTGTGGCGCGCAAGACGCTCAGCGCCATGAGCCCGCCGGCCAGGCACGCGATCGCGCTCAGCCTGGGTGAGCCGGGTCTGAACCAGGGCGTCGAGCTCGCCATGGCCGGCCAGTGGGAGTGGCTGCTCTCCTGGCTGGGTGAGGGCGGGGAGAAGAAGGGCATCCTGTCGAAGGCGCGTCAGTGGGAGCTGGCGATCCCGCAGATGGGCTACATGGCCCTGCTGCGGAACCTTCGCAACTTCGACGAGGCCGGCATCTCTGAGGAGTTCATCGACCAGGTCATCGGTCGTCTGACCAGCCCGGACGAGGTCAAGACCTCTCGCCAGATGCCGTTCCGCTTCCTCTCCGCGTACCTCAACGCGCCGAGCGACAACTGGCGCCGCGCGCTCAACCAGGCGGCCAACCTCTGCCTGGAGAACGTGCCGGTGCTGGGTGGCCGCACCCTGATCGCGGTCGACGTCTCCGGTTCCATGGACGTCCCGATGTCCAAGAACAGCAAGATCACCCGCATGGCGGCGGGCGCTCTCTTCGGCATGTCGCTGATGCTGAAGAACCGTGCCGACGCGGACATGATCCTGTTCGGCACCGGCACCATGGACGTGACCCCGAAGAAGGGCGCCAGCCTGCTGGCGGCCACTGAGGACGTCGAGCGGGTCGGACGTGTTGGCAGCCTCGGCTGGAGCACCAACATGGACCTGGCGCTGAAGAACGGGTTCAAGGGCCACGACCGGGTCGTGATCGTCAGCGACATGCAGGCGTTCCCGGGTGGTCGTGGCGGGGTTGGTGCCAACGTGCCGGCCACGACCCCGATCTACTGCTTCAACCTGAACGCGTACAGCACCACGCCGTTCAAGACCGGCTCGCTCAAGCGCGTCGACCTGGGCGGCATGACCGACCACACGTTCAGCCTGATCCGTCAGATGGAGACGGCAGCCAACGGCACGTGGCCGTGGGAGAGCTGAAGATCCCGGTTGAGGGCATCGCCACCGTCATTGGTGACGGTGTCCTCGGCCTGATCGCCTGCTACGTCGCTCTCCGGGTGCTGATCCTGCTTGTCAAGGCCGGGATCTACGTCTGGACGGCACTCATCTTTCTGATCAAGGGCGATGGCTGAGTGGGGCGTGGCTGGGGAGCCGACGTTCCGTGCCCGGTCTGCGGGCGAGCCACCTCCAGAAGCTACGGCACCGGCAAGCTGCACTGGCACAACATGCCTCGGGAAGACGTCCCTCCACAGGAGGATGGCTACCCGAGCGTGCCGGCCAGAAGGAAGCGCTGTCCCGGCAGCCTGTTCTGGCTGAGTGATGAGGAGTACCAATGTCTGGTCGAGGCCAACCGGCCGGTAAGGGAACGACTGGATCGGGTGCGGATGCTTCGATGGGGCATCGGACCCCGATAGCCTCGATCGCGCATCTGACGCCAGTCAGTGAGCCGTACTTCGAATGCTGGTGTGTGGAACCATGCTGTTGGGATGGCAGAACGTGCATCTGCCCGGAATGCTGTCACAACATCCAGACGGAAGAAAGCCAGTTACCCAAGGATCTGGGCAACCAGGGGTAACCGTGGGATAGAATGGAACCCCTGATACTGAAGGGGTCCAGTATGGCTGAGAACGGCGACATGGAGCAGCTCCGCATCATGATGGAGGGGGCTGAGGCGCTCCATGATCTCTATCTCAGCTACGTGGCGGCCGGCTTCAGCGAGGAGCAGGCCATGCGGTTGCTTCTCGGTCTGATGACGGCTAATATGGGTCATCGCAACGAGAACAGGGAATGAGCACGACGCGAATGAAGAGTGGCCACCGCAGCATGTACCTCGAGCTCATGGCCAGCATCATGGAGTGGTATGAGGGCAAGACCGTGCCCTGCACCACGTTGGAAGAGGAGCGCACCGCCCTGACCAGGCACCGGCGCTACCGCCGCGCTCAGCGGATGATCAAGCACCGTCGGAAGGCCAACACCCTGGCGGCTCAGATGGGCGCTCACCGGCGCAACACCATCTGGTTCGGCAGTGATGGCCTTCGTTGCTACGAGTGTGAGGACATTCCGCTGCACCGCTGGGAGATCGGGAAGGAGTCCATCGAGCTCGCCGTCGAGGCCGGCCTGCTCGCTCTGGAAGCCCAGCTGCTGTAGGCGTGGACAAAAATCAATACCCTCGACACCCAGGGAGAAGAAAATGGCAGATGCAGTTCCGGTTCAGGTGCGCCTCAAGCGCAAGTACACCGAGTCGAAGACCAGGGGTGGCAACGCCGTCAAGGGTGGCCACAGCGGCCTGCGCGGCAAGGATGCGGCCAAGCGTCACAAGGTCGGCAGCCGGCTGCCCGACTTCGAGATGGTGATGGTCGTCGGTCACAGCGACCGTGCCGGCCAGGACGTGCCACCCACGACGCCGTACCAGGGCAAGGTGAGCTGGGACCGCCGGCCGCGCAGCGGCAAGCGATGAAGGTCATCTACGACTGGGAGTTCTACGAGGACGGGGTCACCATCGACCCCATCTCCGTCGGGATGGTGGCAGAGGATGGCCGGCAGATCTACCTGATCTGTCAGTCAGCACCGCTCCACAAGATCTCCCGTCATCCGTGGCTGATGAGGAACGTGGCACCGTATCTGCCGGTGACCCGTCACGATCACGGTGCCCTGAGCTGGGACACCAACAATGAGGACTATGCGCGGGTGGTGGATCACCAGACGCTGCGCCGGCAGCTGCTGCGGTTCCTCATGGACACCCCCTCACTGTCCCTGTGGGCCTGGTACGCCGCCTACGATCACGTCACCCTGGCTCAGGTCTGGGGGCAGATGATCGACCTGCCACCGGGCATCCCACAGCGCACCAATGACATCGCTCAGGAGTGGGAGCGGCTCGGCTACCCGGTGATGCCGGAGCAACAGAGTGGCAAGCATCACCCGCTGGAGGACGCCAGGTTCGGCATGCTGCAGCTGATGTGGCTGGCGGAGCACGCCAAGCGCCAGTCTTCGTAACCCATTAGGGCACACTTATGGCGCAGGTCTGGCACGGGGGTCCAGACCTGTGCCATAGTGGTATCACCCTGCCCGACACCCGGATCACCCAACCTGGCGGTCGTTCACAAGCGACCGCCAGGTGTGATAGGGTCGAACGAAGAGGGAACGGAGAGAAGAATGGACGCTGCGCAGCTGGAAACGACGCTAGCGGAGGCTGACCGCCTGGTGGCGCGTGAGGAGCGCAACCTGGAGCAGCGGCTCGCTGAGCTGAGGAAGGCAGAGGCCGCCGCTGACAGCCTGCGGTGGCAGGTTATCAACGTGGAGCGAGCCGTGAAGGAGCTTCGCCAGGCTCGCAACAGCCTTCGCAACCAGGAGCTGATCGACCAGATCCGGTTGCTCCACCAGGTGAGGCCGGACGGCATGTGCCTGCAGTGTCAGGTTCCGTCTCCGTGTCCCACCATGCAGTTGATCGAGGAAGAGACGGAGACTGAATGAGCACGGCCATCACCGCAAGCACGCCCATGAACCGACGTGGCCTGTTCGAGCTGCTTCACCAGATCGCTGATCTGGTGAGGATCGGTGACTCGAAGGCCGGCCGCGTCGAGTTCGTCCTCGACCAGGAGAGCGGCGGTGACTTCAACGTCACCGCGATCTACCAGGAGGGCGACAGCGCCAACCTCGTTGGCGTCGACGTCAACACCACCAGGATGCTGGCCGTCATGGAGGAGATCGTCGACGAGCGGTTCCGTCAGGACGCCAAGTGGGGCGAGCAGAACTACAAGGGTGGCAACGGTCTCGCCAGCCACCTGGGTCTCGCCGGCGTCTACAAGACGCTGAACGACCTGCCCAGCATCCAGAAGACGTGGAAGGACGTCTTTCTCGGTGAGATGCACGAGGCACTCGGCGCCACCAGTGACGAGGAGCTTCGTCAGCAGCTGGTACAGCTGGCCGCACTCGCGGTCGCCTGGATCCAGGCAATCGATCGCAAGTCGAATGGAGATCGGGTGAGCTAGATGATCACTCAGCTCAGCACTCACCAGGTGAGCGGCCTCTCGCCGTTCATCCTGGGCATCGGGATCGCGCTGTTCGTCATCGGGCTGATCCTCTGGCTCGTGAACCGCAAGCGCTGATGGCCAGGGGCCGTCTGCTTGTGGACGGCCCCACCTTCCACAGGATATGATGGGCACACGGAAGGGAAGGAGGAAGAATGGGAACCGTGAAGGCATACAACACCCAGCTGGAAGACATGCGGCTGCGCGTGGCCCGAGGCGAGATCGCCGTCGGTCCCGACGCGGCCAGACGCCTCGCTGCGCAGACGCAGCTCGCGATGCAGCCTCACCCGCTGCCGGCCCTCGACCCCAAGACGAAGGTCCTGCCCTGGCACGAGCGCCGCAAGGCCGCGGTGGTCGACATCCAGGGTACGCTGATCAACGTCGACGCCATCCGCCACCTGGTGGAGGGCAAGGTCAAGTACTTCGATGAGTTCCACGAGCAGACGATGGCGCAGCCGATCAACGAGGAGATCCTGGAGGAGGTCCGTGAGGACAGCGCCAAGGGCCTCGCGATCCTGTTCCTGACGGGCATGACGGAGCGCTTCCGTCATCCTCTCGGGTGGTACCTGGGCAACCACGACGTCCCTGGGGAGGGACTGTGGATGCGCCCCAACCACCTGTTTGTCTCGGATGTGGCTCTGAAGACGTGGCGCTACCGAGAGATCTCTCGGCAGTTCCAGGTCGTGAAGGCCACCGACGACAACCCCAACATCCTCGCGCTCTGGGAGGAGCTGGAGATCCCTGTGATCCGACGCGTCCCTGGATGGCGTGAGGTCTGACCACCGCACGGCACGAGACCAGGAAGTCAAGTAAGTGAGCATGCTCGAAACGATCAAGCACGAGTGCCGTCACTGCGGCGTCATCAACGCCGTGGAGCTGTCGTACCAGGACAGCTGGCGGTGGCCGACCGACGGAACCAAGCGTCAGAAGGCGCTGTTCGTGGGCCGCGTCACCGCCTTCGTCACCGCCATCGCCGGCGGTGTGATGCTGATGGCCATCGGTGCCCTGGTGGTACTGATCAGCTTCGTGCTCGGTCGGTAGGTGTGGACATGATGGGTCAGGCAGGATACGCTTGACCCATCACCCCAAGGAACGGGAAGGGAAGAGATGGAGAAGGTCCAACTCGCGGACAGCACGATCAACCAGCTGTCCAGCATCGGCTGGCCGGCCGCGATCGTCATCATCGTCACCGTGGTCGCCGTCGCGGCGGTCTTGATCACCATGATCAGGAACACCTGATGCCCGGCTACGACCCGCGCAACGACCCGGAGTTCCAGGCGGGTGCGGCGGAGCTCAATCAGCATCTCAAGAACGGCAACCCCGACTGGGGCGTCTACAACGAGGAGACGGACGAGCCGAAGAAGCCGGGCTGCGGCGCGGCCGCGGTGGCCGGCATGCTCTTCCTCGTTGGCATCGGCGCCGCCTACGTCGGCCACAGATACGGAGGAATGGCCTGATGCCCAGGAACAACGGGGACGACGGACCCTGGAACGCGAAGCCGGTCCCGCACCCGGACCCCAGCCAGGACCCCACCAGGGGCACGCAGTGGGCACCCAACGGGGACTCCGGCAACTTCGGCGCCCACGTCAACCACATCGCCGACAGCTACACCAGTACCCGTCTCAGCTGGGACGGTGACAGCAACCCGTCGCCGCCGCAGAAGAGCAGCATCGGGTGCGGCATCGTGGTGCCGTACCTGATCGGTCTCGGCGTCGCCGCCGGCGCGTTGGTGGGAGCCAGGTACGGCTCGTAGCAATACTCGTGGACAGCGTGCCCCGCAGGGGGTACGCTGTCTGTATCGGGTCACACTTGACGCTGGGACGTCAGGCGCTCTGTAAAAGCGTCGCCATCGGCTAGCCAGGATCGATACCTGGGTGTGGCACTGGGCTCCACGCCCTACGTGGAACGGGAAGGGGAAGAGCATGCTTGAAGAGCTGAAGGAGAACTGCCCGCCGGCGGTGCGTGAGTACTTCACGCAGGTGCAGAAGGCCAGCGACAAGCGAGACAAGGACGCGCGAGAGCACGAGGCCACGCGTCCCAGGGACCTGTGGATGCTGGACGGTGAGGCCCGCTCCGCGTTCCTGGAGAAGAAGCGTCTCATCGACCAGGAGTACGTGCTCGCCATGGACAAGGTGGCGGACTGTCTCAAGGCCAGTGACGACCCGCAGGTCAAGTTCATCATGGACAACTGCTGGACGTCGGACAACGACGAGGCCATCGTCGCGCTGTCCAAGCTGCCGCTCACCTACGCCGAGGCCGTCGAGCTCAGCTTCGAGGAGAACTGGTGCCGAGATGGACACGACTTCGTCCAACGAGCGCGTAACGACGGTGTGCTGTCGGGTGTAGACCCGTACTCGCCGGCCACCTGGGTGCTGGTCGAGCACCTCTACGACGAGTTCGAGGTGACCTCTGAGCAGCGCAACGAGATCCTGCGCTACGTCAAGGACATCATCAACGAGGCCAAGCAGTCCAGCTGATCCACCGGCGCCACCAGGCGCCACCTGCCCCGATGGTGTAACGGTAGCACGTCAGCGGTGGGCTGACCAAGAAGGTGCTGGTTCAATTCCAGCTCGGGGCACTCACAACCAGGTTGTACAAGCTCGACCAGGCAGTATAAAGTAAGTCTCGTAACGAGGGGAAGGAACCTAAACTTGAAGCTTCACCAGCTCTTGGCTGTCATCGACGGCCGCAAGAAGTCGGCAAACCGGGTGGTCACCGACCTCTACCACGCGCTTCAGAAGCCGGCCTGGTACGCCGGCCTGTCCAAGGTCTACCAGCCGCTGGACGACGAGGGCACCAAGCTCCCGCCGGAGGCGGTGCGCGTCCAGCGTAACGCCCGGGCGGACCTGGAGGCCATCGCCGAGACCATGACCGGCCTGCTGGACCTCACCGCCCAGAAGGACTGGACCAACGCGAGCCCCGAGGCGCGCGGAACAGTCACCGTCGACGGCACGGTCCTCATCAAGGACGCGCCCGTCACCTACCTGCTGTCCCTCAAGACCGCACTGACCGGCAGCGACGGCATCAAGTCGGTGTTCGAGGCCGTCCCGACGCTGGACCCGGCCGAGACCTGGCTCGATGACGAGGCCAACAACGGCTACCGCACCGACCCGGTGAAGACCCACCGCAACGAGAAGCGGCAGAAGCCGCTGGTCCTCTTCCCGGCAACGGACCGCCACCCGGCGCAGACGCAGCTGGTGACGGAGGACGTGCTCGCCGGCTACTGGGAGCGCACCCTCTTCTCCGGTGCGATCAAGCCCACCGACAAGGAGCGCCTGCTCTCGCGGCTGCACAAGCTGGTCGAGGCGATCAGCGTCGCGATCGAGCAAGCCAACCAGGCTGAGGTGGAGACACGGAAGGTCACTGCGCCGGCCTTCCAGTACCTCCTCGGCTGAGAGCGCGGCCGGCGTGAACCGCACATAGCGCCGGCCACCAGGGTCAAGCGGGCCCCTGACCGTTGGAGTCGGTAGAAAAGCCCGCCCCTAGACCACCGCGGAAGGAACCATGAGCGCGCATCGAGGCGACCTACCTCAGCCCCAAGGCGGGGCGAGGGTTGGAGGTCGTGATGGTGAAGCAGTCGCCGCACAAGCGGTGGAAGGGCTGCCCGATCTGCAAGCCGGGCAAGTTCAAGAGCCAGGGTGACGTGCATCGCACCCCGTGGCCGGTCCTCCGTAAGCTCGGCGTCAAGCGCCGGTACAGCCGCAGCAAGATCTACGACCAGGAGTCGTAGCCACAGACTCCCCGCTGAGCGGCGGGGGCCCGAGAGGGCAAGGTTGAAGCTGAAAATGAGGCTGATCATCAGGCTCAAGCTCTCGCTCCAACCTCAACAAACACGAGGATTCCGTGATCCACGTGGCCAGGGCAAAATTTAATGGTGCCGGTTCGAATCCGGTCCCGTGGACTACGACCACGGGTGGTGTAATGGTAGCACAATTGAGTACTCAACATGACCCTGTCCCAACCGTGCACGGTACGCCACGTCATCCCCAGTGATAGCGCAACTAGGTAGCGCGTCGACCGTTGGTGTCGAAGGTTGCGGGTTCAATTCCCGTTCACTAAATTGTCAGGTGGCCCCGGAAGGTTATCCGGGGTCACCGCCCGGGGTCTTAGCTCAGTTGGCAGAGCGGCGCACTGAAAATGCGCAGGCCGGTGGTTCGATCCCACCAGTCCCCACGGTCGTCCAGGTGATCCATGGCTCCCATCCTGGCACCCGGTACGCAGCAGGAACGAAGCCTCAGAGTGTGGCCACACGTTGACGAGGTGGACACTACCCTCTCCCGCGTACCGTCAAGGTCTCGTAGCTCAGACGGACAGAGCGGTCGCCTCCTAAGCGACAGGTCACTGGTTCAAGTCCAGTCGAGATCACAGGACGCCGCAGACCCTCATAAGGTATGCTGGTGTCCAGTCCCCCGTCAGGGACGGGCGGCACCGCCTTGGGTTTGACGGAACTCCTGGAGGTGGCCGTTCAAGCGCTTGTAGCTCAGCGGATAGAGCACCGGCCTACGGAGCCGGGTGTCGGGGGTTCGAATCCCTTCAAGCGTGCGCAGTTCAATGGTCCGTAGCGCAACCTGGTAGCGCAACCGTCTCCAAAGCGGTAGGTTGCAGGTTCAAATCCTGCCGGGCCAGCGAGAGGCAGCTGTCATGCAGCTGGTCGGGGCTGATCTCCCGGCGTCTTGGTGAAAGGCTGCCCCAATAAGGTGGCCAACCGGGTTCGATTCCCGGCAGCTGCCTCCCGATCCCGTGTAGCTCAGCTGGGTAGAGCACTGGTCTGATAAACCAGAGGTCGGCGGATCAAGACCGCCCACGGGGACAAGGCCACGTCGCGGTAACGCGAGAGACTCCGTCGGCAGGTGACGAAGACCGACATGGAGTGGGGTATCTCTCGGGCCTCCATAACTGAACATGGGTGTGTAGCTCAGAAGGCAGAGCGGCCCGAAAACGGCTGGGCGGCGTGCCAGAACGGTTGCGGATGCACCGGGACCGGGCCCGGAGGCGAAAATCTCTGGGTTGGGGAACCTCAACCCCCGGCAGGGAAGCGCGTTTCCAAGTCTGGCTCTAGGCGCGGGTTCGAGTCCCGTCACATCCACGGCCGGTACCTGCGGAAACCCTTACTCCGCCTGGGTGTCGGGAGGCCAACTTGAGTGACCTGCGTGGCGGCTCTCCTCATGCAAGATCCCGGCATGCTCGTAGTAGGCGAGCCCGGCACTTATAACTGAACAGCACATGGAAGTGTGGCCGAGCGGGCGAAGGCACCTGTCTAGAAAACAGGAGTGGGCAACCACCGGGGGTTCGAATCCCTCCACTTCCGCCAGGGAGACGTGGCCGAGTGGTTGAAGGCACCAGACTGCTAATCTGGTTGGGGTCACACCCACGCAGGTTCGAATCCTGCCGTCTCCGCTCAGGGAAGGAGAATGATGGACGAGAACGAGGAAACGATCGAGCGGCTCCAGGAGGAGAACGGTGAGCTTCATGACCGTGTCTCCGATCTCCAGCAGGAGAACGACGAGCTCAAGCGGCAGATCGACAATCTCAAGTCGGCGATCAACGACGCCAAGGACAAGGCGCACGAGATCTGGTACGACCTGGGGAACGCATGAAGCTGGCCAGGTTCAGGGTTGACTTCGACTACGAGCTGGCCAAGCAGCCGGGCGTTCGTCGAGAGCATCACGTCATCGTGGGAGCTGAGGGTGCTGGCGAGGCGCTGCTGCTCGCGAGAGGGCACCTCGAGGCGTCACCTGAAATCGGCTACCTGGGTGACCTGAAAGCGTCTTACGTGGGCAGCGAGACCCCTTCCTGCTAGGGTTTCGCTTGAACGAGAGGGAGCAGATGAGCATCCGTAACCTGACGGCAGACAACCTGCCGGCCGACTACAAGCCGACCGACCTGGTGGAGCTGCAGGCCAGGCTGGAGGCCTACCTGGACAACCTGGAGTACAACCGCCGTCCCGTAGCGGAGATGGTGTACGACGAGCGGTTCAAGTCCGACGAGTGGCCGCACGACGTCTACGTCCCGATGACGGCGGACCTCCGCGCCATCCTGACGGAGCTGGATCACTTCCGTCGAGCTCTGGAGAGTGTGCTGGCAACCACCGCTGAGTGGTCCCGGCTCGCTCCGGTGGATGCCAACGGTGAGACCCAGTGGGGCAAGACGCCGATGGACACCAAGATCGCGGAGCTCGGCCGGCAGCTGGAGCGACAGATCGAGGAGGCATGGCGTGGCGATCGTCAAGGGTGAGCAGCTGACCCTGGAGGAGGGGCGCGTTCTCTACCACCACCCTCGGTTGGTGTGTGAGCGTACCCCGGAGCGGCCGTGCCCGCTCCACCGTCCCTCCAACCACAAGCTCAAGAACCGTCCCATCGACTGGGTGGATGAGCTGAAGGCCATCGTCAGGGTCTGTGAGCACGACCAGGCTCACCCCGACCCCGACGACCTGTACTTCAAGCTGGCCAAGGGTGACCCCTCGCTGAGAGCGCCCATCGCCTTCCTCATCAGCCACCCGTGCGACGGCTGCTGTGGCATGACGGCCAGGGATTTCTTCTCGTTTCCGGGTGTGTACCCGTAGCCCAGACGGGTATACGATAGTCCCTACCCTGCAGGTACGAGATTGAAGGGAAGGGAAGATGACCACGGAACGAGACATCGCGGTAGAGGCCAGGCACCAGCTGCTGGAGGCCACCGAAGAGGGGCACAAGATCGAGCTCGCTTTCCAGGCCCTGGTTTGCCGGTGCCAGAACAAGTGCGCCTGCTTCGAAGACCGCAACGCTCGGGCTCGGCTGGTGGACGGGTACCCCGCTCTCAGCCAGGTCGAGATCGCCATCCTCAAGCTCGTTGCCTTCGGCAAGAGCAACGAGGAGATCGGCAACACGGTGGGCGTTCGCCTCGACACCGTGAAGACCCATCTGCGTCACATCTACAACTCGATGCAGGCCAGGGACCGCGCTCACGCGGTGGCTCTCGGCTTCCGGTACGGGTTCCTCAGCCACGACATGATGTGGCCCGAGGACCTCTACCGCGTCGAGCCGCCGGTGGCCGGCCAGGTCAGGAACTGAGAGGAACCGAAGTGCGGCACCAGTTCAGCGTGGCGGACACCACCAGGATCGTTCACGAGGCCATGCGCGTCGTCCAGCAGATCCTCGGTGACCCCAACCCCGCCCCGCCGTTCGACGAGGCCAGCCCGGAGATGATCGCCAGCGCCATGGACGGCGTCAAGGGCGTCATGATGGAGCAGGATCTCACCGCGGAGGAGCTGCACCAGCGCTGGGTCGACTACAAGCGAGCGGAGGGGTGGACGTACGGCCCCGTCAAGGACGAGGCCGGCAAGCGTCACCCCTCCATGGCGCCGTGGAACCAGCTGCCCGACAGCGAGAGGCGAAAGGACGTCCTCTTCATGGCCATGGTCGTCGCTCTCACCGCCCCGCTGGATGACGATGAGGAAGAGAACCAGGAAGAGTGACCTACCACCCCATTCTCCACCGTACGTGCCCCAACGACCGGCTGCGACTGCCGGAGTCCAGGCATTGTCAGTGCTGCTGCACCGGCTGTCAGTTCGACTGCAGCAAGCACCACGAGCAGCACAGTGACTGCCTCGGTCCCGCTCGTTTCTGGATGACCAGAGGCTACGAGCTCAAGTGGTGGCAGCTCTTCCACTTCGGATGGGACGGTGCCAAGGGTGGGGACGAGTGGTGCAACAGCATCCTGGGGATCAAGATCACCAGGAAGCGCATGCTCATGATCAACCTCAACGTCCCGATGCGGCGTTGGAGCTGTGACGAGTGCGTCAACACCTTGCTGGGATGACGGCCGTGCTCCGGCAGATCGATCTTGCCTTCTGGGGGATCGGTCTGCCGGTGGCCGTCTTCTCCTTTATCATCATCGGTCTGATTCACAAGGTCATGTTCAGGAGGAAGAAGTGATCTGCCCGGACTGCGCTGAGGCGGCGGACATCGGCGACGAGCACCGCTGCATCACCCCTGGTTGTCCCTGCCAGCACCGGTTCTCACCGCAGACGGAGCACATCAGGCAGGGTCTGGAGCGGCTCAACAAGGCCGCCGCCAGGTGGCGTGAGGTCGTCGACGTCGAGACGGGAGACAAGCTGTGAGCGCCAAGCGCCGGCACGAGTACGCCATCCAGGGGCCGGATGGCCAGATCGTCGGAACGATGAAGCACGATGACCCGATCGTCGTCCGTGACTGGCTCGACGCTCTCGACGTGGAGTACCCCGACCACCGCTTCAACATGGTGGCCAGGACCGTGATCGAGGGAGAGTGGGTCACCACGCCCAGGGTTCCCAGGGTAGGCGAGCGGTGATATGATCGCTCTGTGGCGTCCCACGGTTCTGCGTGCCGTGGGGCGTCACACCTGCTGTGGACGTAGTGACCTGAGGGTGATACGATCGAGGGGATGGGAAGGGAAGGAGGGAAGATGGAAGAGCCACTGCTGTTTATCGACGTCGATGGACCGCTCCATCCGTGCACTCGCGTTCACTTCGGGACACTGTTCCAGGAGGAGTACCGTCACGTGACGTGGGCGGACGCCAACGGCTTCAAGCGGTATCCCACCTATCCCACCTTCTGGATTGAGAAGTACCGCCAGCTCCGTCAACGGATGATTCCATCTCTCGACGTGTGGCTCGCGGAGTGGCACGGCCGGTGTCTTCGAGACATCCGTGACGATGGCGTCAAGCTCGTGTGGGCCAGCTCCTGGTTCAACGAGGCCAACCGTTGGATCGGTCCCATCCTCGGACTGGGCAACTCAACGGCGACGCTGTGGTTCGACGACAGCCTCTCACCACAGAGTGAGCGGGCGCGTGAGTCCACCGACCCGGTCATCCACCGCAAGACGATCCTGCCAGAAATCCAGCCGATGATCGACTACGCCAAGGGTCGGCCATTCGTCTGGGTCAGCAGTGAGATCGCCAACGTCGACTACAACTACATGCTGGACCACGTCGATCCCGAGCGGTTCTACCTGGTCAAGCCTCAGTCTCACGAAGCACTCACCGTGCTGGACCTGGAGCTCATCCGCTTCTGGTTCAGCAAGTTCACCAGGAAGGACGCGACATGAAGCTCAGCACTCTCTCGCTGCTGGACGTCGACGCCATCGCGGCTGAGGCGCTCGACGACGTCACCGACAAGGCCGGCCGGCCGCTCATCGAGCACTCCAGGGCGGTGAGCAACGCGGTGGCCGGCTTCGGCACCTCCGCCCAGATGGCGGCGCTGCTCCACGACGTGGTGGAGGACACCCCCGTCACCCTGGAGGACCTGGTGCACGCCGGCGTCCCGTGGATCGTCGTCAACGCCGTCGACATCCTCACCTACAACCGGGAGCTGTTCCCCTCCAGGGCGGCGTACATCAACCAGGTCCGTCGCAGCTTCCTGCCGCTGATCATCAAGGTGGCGGACAACGCTCACAACAGCCACGAGGACCGGCTTGGTGAGCTGGACCCGCTCACGGCGGAGCGGCTGCGCAAGAAGTACGCCAACGAGCGCGGCGCCCTGTGGGAGCGGCTCGCCGTCGACGACCTGCAGGCCGTGCTCGTCCGCATCAACCCCGAGCTGTGCCTGGACCTGACGAGCCTCGTCTAGGTGCACTTCACGTCCAAGCACATGCTCGACAGCTGGCGTCTCTTCGAACAGGTGGACTACCTGCGGAGAGACGCCGGCCAAACCTGGACCGACGTGGCCAGGGAGCTCAACGTCAACCGTACCACCCTGGTGAATCTCAGGAACGGCTCGGAGGTCTCCTCCGGCCTGCTGCTCAGCATCATGATGTGGATGGGCAAGACGGACATCAACGACATCGTGATCGAGAGACGTGAAGAGTGACCAGGCTCACACGCTGTACTGGCTCTTACCAGCAAGGTAGGATCAAGCTATACGCAGGAACCGAACGGGAAGCACAAGCTGTCGACCATGATCAACTACTGGTACGATGGCGTAAGGAACGACAGAAGGAGTGGTGAACACCAGCATGACGAGTACCGAAGGAAAGGTCATCGAGGTCCTCGACAGCGGTGAGCCGCTGGAGTTCGTGGGAGTCCTGCTCAGCAGCGTGAGCACCCAGAACGACGACAGCGTCCGGTGGACCAGCATGGACCTGTACCGGATCACCGACGGCGAGAACTCTGGTCGCTACCTCCTTCACATCGAAGGACGGAGCAACGTCTACCACGGCCACAAGAGCCGGTGCAACGCCGGCGTGCCGGTGGACGTGGACGACCTCGACGACGAGGTCTTCGACGCCATCGTGCCGTGCTACAAGTGCCGGCCGCCGGAGCCGGACGACATCCCCCAGGGTGTGAAGGTGGACCTGGAGGAGAACCGCTACACCAACCACCTCTGCCCCAACCCCACCGTCGTCATCGCCAGGCTGCGGGATGCTCGCAGTGGCGCTGGCGGCGCGATCAGTGGTCCCGGCCAACGCCTGCTCGCCATGGCGGCCAGGGACGACGAGGCCGTCATGGCGGCGCTCAAGACCCCGCGTCGGCTCTAGTCGTCGACACCGCGTCACCCACACCAGGGTGACGCGGTGTGCTAGGATCGAGGGAAGGAAGGGAAGGGAACATGCAGACGTTCATGCCGTACCCCGACATGGACCGTTGCGCCAAGGTGCTGGATCGTCAACGTCTCGGCAAGCAGCGCGTTGAGTGCCAGCAGATTCTGCAGGCGCTGGCCGGCGGTACCGGTTGGTCAAATCATCCGGCCACCAAGATGTGGCGGGGACATGAGCGAGCCTTGGCCATCTACGGTCTCTCCATGACCACTGAGTGGGTCAAACGAGGCTACAAGGACACTCGACGGCCGGTGCTCATCGAGCTGGCCAAGAGCTTCTCACACACCAGCGTCATCGAACCTGCGTGGTGGGGAGATCCTCGGGTGCATCACAGTCACCAGGCCATGCTCTTGCGCAAGGACCGCGAGCACTATCAGCTGGCCTTCAGCATGAGCGACCAGCAGGTCCAGGGACTCCTCGACAAGCACCAGAGCTACATTTGGCCCGTCTGACGTGGACACTTGCCTCGCCGCAGGGTACAGTTGGTACCAACAGCAAGGGAACAGGAACCGACAGGAACGGGAAGGGACGACTGATGGCGACGAAGAGCGAGAGCGGGACCGACCTCTGCGTGTGTGGTCACGGCCACCGCACGGACCCGAAGCTCAAGACCCGCAGTGGCTGCGCCAGCGGCAACTGCAACTGCACCACCTTCGAGAAGGCGGCCACGATCACCCGGGTCGGCAACAGCTACGAGCTGACCGACACCGACGGCTCGCTCTGGCTCGCCACCTACGAGGCGAAGACCAAGCTGTGGTCGCTCAAGGACCCGACGGGTGAGGTGCGCCCGCTCGCCGGCGCCAACCTGAAGGCGCTGCAGCCGATCCTGGTGCGCAACATCCTCGAGATCAGGGATGAGCTGGCGGAGGCGGCCAAGGAGGCCGCCGTCACCCCCGTGCCGGTCGTCGAGGAGAAGGACGAGAAGCCGGTCGAGGAGAAGGTCGAGGAGAAGCCGGCCGCGCCCAAGGCCAGCACCAAGGAGCGCGTGAAGGCGGCCGCCGCCCCCAAGGCGGAGAAGGTCGTCACCGAGGCTGACCGCGAGAAGGCGAAGGAGCGCATCCAACTCCTCATCCGCCTGGGCAACGACCCCGGAGCCACCGACGGTGAGCGTCAGAACGCGCTGGCTCGTGCCGCCGAGATGATGCTGCGGTACAACCTGGACGAGGCGACCGTCCGTCGTGAGGCCGGTGACACCGACAACGACCTGGACAAGATCGTCTGGTGGACCACCCGCATCGACACCAAGGGCGGCCACGGCCAGGCCCGTGCCCACGCCGTCATGACGCTGCTGCAGGGCTTCGGCGCTGAGGTCTTCTGGACCTGGGACAAGAACGGCCGCTACCTGGACCACGTGATCGAGGTCCACGCCGCCGCCGCCGCCAGCATCCGTGACATCACCAAGGTGTGGATGCCGGCCGCTCTCGCGGAGATGGAGAAGGGCGCCAACAAGGTGTCCCGTGCCCGCTCCAAGGAGGCGCGTGCCCAGGGTCTGCACCACAGCCTGCACGGTGGGCTCGCCCGCCAGGCGTACATGGTCGGCTTCACCGGCGGAATCCGTGCCTACCTGGAGGCCACGCGCAAGTCGATGGCGGACGAGGCGTCTGAGTCCCAGGCGCTCGTGCTCCGTGACCAGGCGTCGCTGCTCCAGACCTGGGTGAAGGACCCG
>Ga0070730_10000893_pt1 | contig 31150 bp, 25 predicted proteins | sample Coa_R1_3_FD_66447 | JGI IMG/M metagenome (GOLD analysis project Ga0070730, IMG submission 66447) | Surface soil microbial communities from Centralia Pennsylvania, which are recovering from an underground coalmine fire - Coalmine... | ecosystem: Environmental > Terrestrial > Soil > Unclassified ... | reverse complement strand
ATGGATCTTCGAGTAGACAGCCGCCTTACCGAGGACGCTGCCTCCCACCTGCTGGCCTCCAGTCTGTAAAGAGATTCGGACGGAAGGGAGCGAGCGCAGCGATGCGGGCCGCAGCAGCGATGCGGGCCGCAGCAGCGATGCGGGCGCAGCAGCGATGCGAGCGCGCGGGGGCGCTACTACAGGAGCACGCTGCCTCCAGTCTGTAAGAACCTACGGGAGGAAGGGAGCGAGCGCAGCGATGCGGGCCGCAGCAGCGATGCGGGCCGCAGCAGCAATGCGAGCGCGCGGGGGCGCTACTACAGGAGCACGCTGCCTCCAGTCTGTAAGAACCTACGGGAGGAAGGGAGCGAGCGCAGCGATGCGGGCCGCAGCGGCGATGCGGGCCGCAGCAGCGATGCGGGCCGCGGGGGCGCTACTGCAGGAGCAGCTCGAAGTTCACGCGCTCGCGGCGGCCTGACATGCGATCGAGCATGCGATGCGCCACGTCCAGCACGGCTTCGCCCAGCCACAGGGTGACCACTGAGCCGATCACGATACCCGCGCACATTCCCAGGCTGACGCCGGCCCCGAATATTTGCGGTCGACCCATGCCCTCTTCGTTGTCGTTGTCGTCCTCGTCCACCCTGCCTGCCATGCCTGCCGAGCCTCGCTTCCTTGCTGACCGTCCTGGGCCAATAATCGGCGCTTCGCTCGAATTACTGCAGTCGCACGATGGGGGTCGCAGCCGCCCACAACTGCTCGAGGTTATAAAACGCGCGCTGACTGGGGGAAAAGACGTGCAGGATCACGTCGCCGTAGTCGAGCAAGACCCAGCCCGAGTCAGACTTGCCCTCAGTGTGCAGCGGCTTGCGGCCGAAGTCTTCGATGAGCTTGCCGCTCAGATCCTTCAAGATCGCCGCTGCCTGGCGCTCACTGCCCACGGTGCAGATAACGAAGTAGTCGGCAATCAGCGACACGCCGCGAATATCGAGCAGCACGATGTCGCTGGCTTGCTTGTCGGACGCCAGGTCCACAATGCCTCGCGCCAGGTTCAGCGCCGCGACGCTGTCCGGAGTCGCCTCACGCGGTGGCACCGGCCCACGCCGCGACTCTGCAGGACGCTCGAAGTCCTCTTCGACTCCAACGCCGACCACCGTAACCTCGTGTTGGGAGGCGTCTGGTCCTGTAACGTGTTGCGCCGGCTTGGCTGCCAGGTGGTTGTTGCCCCCGCGTTTGGCTGACTGGTGTGAGCGCGACTATAGCACGCATGGTGCCAGCAACCCTGGCGGGCGGCTGTTATTGGGCAGCGCTGAATTCGTAAACAGTTCCCGCACCGAGGCGCTGCGCCGCCTCGAAGGCGACGTGCGCGGTGGCCGCGTCCAGGAACGCCGCGCCGACGGACTTGTAGACCGTGACAGCCTCCGGGCTCGGCCGACCGGGCGCCGTCCCGAGGATCACCTCGCCGACCTCACCGGCGACGTCGGCCAGCGCGAAGGTGCCGTCCTGGACGGCCAGCAGGAGGTCGCCCGCTTCGGCGCACGCGCCTGCTCGGGTGTCGACGTAGACCCGGGCCCGACCCATCAGGGCCGAGGGCAACTCGCGCGTGCTCGGCGTGAACGCACCGACGGCGTTGAGGTGCGCCCCGTTGCGAACGTACTCGTCCAGCACAACCGGGACCGTACTGGTGGTGCACGCCGCGACGATGTCCGCCGCCGACGTGGCCGCCGGCGCGGCCGGTTCGGCGGCCAGACCGGTCGCCTGGCTCACCCACTCGGCAAAGGCGCGGGCCTTGTCGAGCGACGATCCGCTCACCAGCACCTGACTCAGCCTTCGGACGCGGCGGATCGTCTCGACGTGAAAACGCGCCTGCACCCCGGTGCCGAACACGCCCAGCGTGCGCGCCGCGGGCTGCGCCAGGTGTCGGGTAGCACTCGCCGATCCCGCCGCGGTGCGGATGGCCGTCAGGTAGCTCCCGTCCATGATCGCCAGCGGGGCGCCCGTCTCATAGTCGCTCAGGACGTAGATCGAAGTGACCGTCGGCAGCCCGCGCGCGGCATTGCCGCGAAACACCGAGACGATCTTGGCGCCGAGCGCCGGCGGCTCAGCCACCGCGCACGGCATCGCCAGGAGCACCCCACCGCTGCCTGGCGGCTCAACGCCCACCCGCAGCGGCGTCTCGGTCCGGCCGCCACTGTAGGCCGCGAATGCGCCCTCGACGGCAGCGATGACGCGATCGAAGTCGAGCAACCGCGCCAGGTCGGCGCTCGACAGTAAGAGGGCTATCGACGCCCCCCAAAAAGATCCGCGTCGACGCGCCGAATCGGGTACGGCCGCACCGAATCGCGGAGCCGCCGCAACAGGGTCGTCGAGACCGGCACCGCGCCGGTCCGTTCGCGCAGCATCTCGACCAGCGCGCCGTCCGTCAGACCGCCGTGGTCGGCCGCGACCACGCAGCGGAAGATCGCCTCGGCCAGCGGCAGTCGCCCCGTCGGCAAAAAGCCGTCTTCCTTGGAGCAGTGCCGATATAGCCGCTCGGCCAGCGCCGCGCCCGGCACGTCCCGGTCGCCGACCACGGCCTGGTCGGCGTCGCACAGTCGACTCTTGAGTAAGAGCCGGGCGTTGGGCTTCTCGAGCTTGATGGGATCGAGCCAGTAGCCATCCGGCAGCGAGGGGGTGATGTCCTGAATGCGGTCCGCTACCTGCCAGCCATCGGGAATCCAGCCCTCGAGCGCCGGACGCTCGGGCACGATCCAGTGCTCAGACGGCAGATCGTTGCTCGGCTCGCTGGGCGGTTGATCGTCGCTGGCGTGCGGCAGCAGGCGGAGCAACGGGCCATCGTCCGATTGGTGGTTGCGCATCGCCGGGCCATCGAGCAGGTCGGATATTCCAGTCCGCACGGCCGCACTGTCCACGGCTTTGGCGGTTGCCCGCTGGGCGCCCGAGACCCCATCCAGCAACTCCTCGACACTCACCTCGAGCGCATCGGCCAGAGCCCGGACGCGATTGGCCGGGACGAGCCGCTTGCCCTGCTCCCAGAGGCTCGGGATGCTCGGATCGAGCCGCATGCGGCGAGCGACCTCACTCTGCTTCAAGCCCTGGCGTGCGCGCAGGTCACGCATCCGCGTCGAGAGATCGAGCGAGGCCGTGGGCAGCGCGATGTCGCCGTCTTCAAGGTTCGTGATCTGGTCGATCATCTCAGGTGACTCCTCAAGCCTGTCGGCAGGGTATCGGGGCAGCCCGTTCCTCGGGCCGTATCGATCGGCCGGACACGGCCGGCGACGCGCGATCCCAGTACAGCGCAACTCTCCAGATCGCAGCGAGATGTTCCAACTCGTGCTGGCGAGCGTGCAGCATCAGCCAGTCGAGTTGGACAGGGGAAGCCAGGCGCACCTCGGGCGCAAGGGTCACCGCCGCGGCGGGCAACGGGCGCTCCCAGACTTCGTCCGGCGCCGCTTCGAGGCGCTGGAGCAGTTCGAAGCGTGTCTCGCCAAGACCTCGCACGATGGCCTCGGCGGATTCGATCGCCGCGACCGCGTCCCAGGTTGAATCGGCGTGCTCGAGCTCCATCGGCGACGGGAGGTCTTCACCCCCATCGCCCAGCGCGTGGCGCACGGTTGGCAGCGTCACGAACGTCTCGCGCAGGGCGAGGTGGCGGGCGTGGCGCAGTGCCGGCCAGGTGCTCAGGCGAGTCGGAGGCGGTTCCGCCCAGCGGTCGCGGGGGAAGGAGCACAGCGCCCATGCAACCTCGCGCGCGCCATCCGCCAGCCAGGCGAGAATGCGCTCGCGGGCGGCGTCGGGAGCCGCGGCGCCGGTGCAGAGGTCGCTCACCCGTTTGGCCTCAACACTGGCCCGGAGGATAGATGTGCCTGCCGCCGGTTTCAAGCGGTCCGGCCCCAGATCTTGTGATTTTGTGGCGTCACGAAACGACATATTGTGCTCTAAGAATCGTACACCACAACCGGTGGTAGCGACCGGTTACGTCTGGTCGATGCGACGGAACGAAAAGCCTCGATCGCGCAGTCCTTGAATCACCTGGGGCAGGGCGATGGCGTCCTGTGACGCGTGGCCGACGTGAAAGACATACACCGCGCCGGGGCCGGCCAGGCTGAGACACCGGGCGACGATGTCGGTCGCCTGGCTGCCGCGCCACCCGAGCGAATCGACTGTCCAGCCGACCTTGCGTGTGTAGCCGGCAGCGCGCACGTCGGCGGCGACCTGCGCGTCGTCGTCGCCATACGGCAGCCGATACCAGGGCTGGGTCGAATGGCCGAGCAGCGGGGTGATGATCGCGTCAGCGTCCTCGAGCTCGGCGCGCCGACGGGCCGCCGACAGTCCGCCGCGCGCGTCCGAGACGCCGGTGAACGACCGATGATCTAGCGTGTGATTGAAGACCATGTGGCCGTCGGCCGCCATGCGGCGGACCAGGTCAGGATTCGCTCTGGCCCACTCGCCGGTGATGCCAAAGCTGGCGACGACATGCTCGGTCTGGAGCAGGTCGAGGATGTCCTGGGCGTACCCGCGGTCGGCGCCGGCATCGAACGTGAGCGCCACCGCGCCGGCGGCGCCGACCGCCGCGGCGGTCTGAGTGACGGGCCGGCCGTTCGCCGCGACGGGCGGGCCGTTCGCCGCGACGGTCGGGGTGTGCACCGCGACACTGGTCGGCGATGATGCTTCGGCGCCGTGTGTGCCTGGTCTGCCCGGTGTGCCAGGCGTGCTTGCCGTGATGGCGTTGCTCGGCTTGCTCGCGGCCGTGGCGGTGCCTGGCCCGCGCGTCGGTGCCGGCGTCGCTTGCGCGCGCACCGCGGTCGGCACCGCCACTGGCGCGGCGGCGGGCTGGCCCGCGGAGCGTTGCGCCGTGGCGGCCGACGTGGCCGTGCGCAGCGCCGTCGGCGTGACCTCCGCTGAGCGCTGAGCGTCCGGCCGCGAAAAACCCATCGAGCGCGCCACGAGCACCGCGAGAGCGATCAGCAGGAGCAGGCCCAGTCCGAGCCACGGGATCCCGCCCCCACCGCGGCGGCCGCCCCGCGATGCACCAGTTGCCCGGCCCCGAGCCGGTGGCACACTCGCCGAGGAGCCGCCGGCTCGCGGAGGACGAGCCGCTCGGCCCCGACCCTGTGCCACGCTCGCCGAGTATAGGTGCGGTCTCGGCGGCGCACGCGAGCAAGAATGCTACAAACGGTTCACGAGTCGATTGTGCCCGGAGGACCGTCCTGAGACACCGGCTGCGCCACGTACCGCACCTGGCCGCGCGGCGTGGTGACGAGCACGGCCACCGCGCCGTGGTCGACGCAGCGCACCCGCGGTGGGGCCGGGATCTCGACCCGCAGCACGCAGCCACATGCAAACCGCGCCAGTAACGCCATCTGACAGTCAGGGTAGCAACGCCGGGTCGGGGTCTCACCGACGCCTGGTCGGCGCGGCCGCGATCATCGCGCTCGGCAACCTCCTGAGTCGCGGCCTCGGGCTGCTGCGCGACGTCGTGATCGCGTTCACCTTCGGCGCCGCGGCCAGTACGGACGCGTTCGTCCTCGCTCGAACCGTCCCGTCGATTCTGTACGACCTGCTGGTCGGCACGGTGAACACGGCCGCGTTTGTGCCGGTTTTTGTCCAGGTCCAGCACGCCCGCGACGAACGCCAATTCTGGCGCCTGGTCGGCGCCATTTTCAGCCTGGCAGGACTGGCTTTCGTCAGCCTGGCGGCCGTGCTGGCACTGTTCACCGAGCCGCTGGTAGCGATCATTGGCACCGGCCTGTCGAGTGACGCCGAACGTGCCCTGGCCGTCAACCTGATGCGCATTGCACTGATTTCGGTCGTGTTCCAGGGCCTGGCCGGCGTGCTCACCGCCGCGCTGTACGCCCAGAATCGCTTCACGCTTCCCGCGTTCGCGACGGCCATCTACAACGTTGGCATCATCGTCGCCGTCCTGCTGCTGGCACGTCCGCTCGGACCGCCGGCGATGGCGGTCGGCCTGGTGCTCGGGGCGCTGGCCCAGTTCCTCCTGCAGGCCAGTGGGCTGGCGCCGTTCTGGCGAGCGTATCGGCCGCGTATCGACCTCGCCGACCCGGGCGTGCGCCGCATCCTGGCGCTCGCGGGCACCGTCGCGGCCGGCCTGGTCGTCAGCGCCGCCGGGCAGTTGATCGACCGCAATCTGGCCCTGCGCCAGCCTGAAGGCAGTCTGAGCTCCATGGAGTACGCCACGCGCATCTACCAGTTCCCGCTGGGCATCGTCGGGCTGGCCGTGTCATACGCCATCCTGCCGACGCTGTCGCGCTTCAGCGATGACGCCCGCGGAAGCGCAGCTGGGTATCGGGAAGCGCTGCTGTTCGGGCTCAAGCTGGTGCTGCTGCTGATGCTCCCCGCGTTCGTTCTGCTGGCGGTACTTCGGGCCCCACTCGTGGCGCTGGTGTTCGAGCACGGCGCCTTTCAGTCGGCCGACACCCAGCGCACCGCCGCGATCCTGCTGTTCTATTCGCCGCAGCTACCGCTGACGGCCATCGACTACCTGCTCATCAATGCGTTTTACGCGCGGCAAAACGCGCGCACCCCGGTACTGGTCGGGGTCGTGTGCGTCGTGATCTACGTCGGCGTTGCCCTGGCCACGATCGGCGCCTTGCAAGCCCGCGGCCTGGCGTTGGCCAACGCCGTCCAGAACAGCAGCCACGCGCTGATCCTGCTGTTTCTGTTGCGGCGCTCCATCCCGGGCCTGCGGCTCATCTCGGCGTTGCTGCCATTTCTGGCCCGCGTCATCCCCGCGGCCGCGATCGTCGGGGGCCTGTTGATGGTTGCCTGGCCGTACCTCAGCCCACTCGGTGGCCTGGTCGGACTGACCGTCGCGGGCATTACCGCGAGCCTGGTGTACGTGGCCCTGCTGCACGCCCTCGGCGTTCCCGAGATGCGCGCCGTAGTCGCGCTGGTGCGCGCGCGGCTGCCGGCGTAAGACGGAAATCCTATACTCGTGGGCGCATGACGATCTCGCGCGCTGACGTGCAGTACGTTGCCCGCCTGGCCCGTCTGGGGCTCTCCGACGACGAGATGGATCAGCTCACCTCAGAGCTCGACCACATTCTGGATGCCATGCAGGCGTTGCGCGAGCTCGACACGTCGGCGATCCCGCCGACCGCGCAGGTCATCCCGCTGCGTACCGTGATGCGTGACGATGTCGCACGGCCGTCGTGGCCCGTCGAAGACATCCTGCGCAATGCACCCGCGACGCGCGAGCAGCAGTTCCTCGTTCCGCCCGTCCTCGACTGACCTCGGGGGCCGCGTTTTGCCCACACATGCCTGAGCTCACTTCGCTGTCCATTCGCGACATGCTCGATCTCCTCGCCCGCCGCGAGGTATCGGCGGTGGATCTTGCCCGCGCCCACCTCGACCGCATCGAAGCCCTCGACGAATCCACCGTGCGCAGCCTGATCACGGTCACGCGGGCGGTCGCCGAGCAACAGGCGCGCGCCGCGGACGAGCGGCGCGCCGCCGGCGACGTGGCGCCACTCCTCGGGGTGCCCATGATCCTCAAGGACGTCATGCTCACCCGCGGCATTCGCACGACCGCTGGCTCCAGGATCCTCGAACACTTCGTACCGGTCGAGGATGGCACCATCACCCGCCGCCTGGCCGAGGCGGGCAGCGTGCTGCTCGGCAAATCGAATATGGACGAGTTCGCCATGGGCTCATCCACCGAAAACTCGGGGTTTTTCCCAACGCGCAACCCGTGGGATCTCGAACGCGTACCGGGCGGCTCGAGCGGCGGCTCGGCGGCGGCGGTGGGCGCCGAGTTTGCACCGTTTGCCCTGGGCACCGATACGGGCGGGTCGATCCGCCAGCCCGGCGCGCTGTGCGGGGTCGTGGGCTTCAAGCCAACGTACGGCCGGGTCAGCCGCTACGGGCTGATTGCCTTCGCCTCGTCGTTGGACCAGATCGGGCCACTGTCGCGCACCGTCGAGGACTCCGCCCGGGTGATGAACGTCATCGCCGGCCACGACCGCTGCGACTCGACCTCGCTCGACGCGCCGGTGCCCGACTACACCGCCGCGCTGAAACACGGCGACCTGAGCCTCAAGGGCGTGCGGCTGGCCCTGCCGCGGGAGTACTTCATCGGCGCTGACCAGGGCATGGATCCGGGCGTCACCGCGGCCGTCAACACCGCCGTCAAACATCTCGAGAGCCTGGGCGCCGAGCTTGGCGAGGTCAGCCTCCCGCACACCCGCTATGGCCTGGCGACCTACTACCTGATCGCTCCCGCAGAGTGCAGCGCCAACCTGGCCCGTTATGACGGCATCAAGTACAGCTCGTCGCTGCGCGAGCCGGGCGACACGTTGTGGGAGGTCTACGAACGGACCCGCGGCAAGCTCTTCGGTCGCGAGGTCAAGCGCCGCATTGTGCTGGGCACGTACGCGCTGTCGTCGGGCTACTACGACGCGTACTACCTCAAGGCTCAGCAAGTCCGCACGCTGATCAAACAGGACTTTGATGCCGTCTTCGAGCACTTCGACGCCGTCGTCGGACCCACCAGCCCAACGGTCGCTTTTCCACTCGGCGCCAAGACCCAGGATCCGCTGGCGATGTACCTGAACGATCTGTTCACGATCCCGACGAGCCTGGCTGGCCTCACCGGCATCAGTGTGCCCGCCGGCATGGTTGATGGCCTGCCCGTTGGCCTTCAGGTCATCGGCCAGCCGCTTGGCGAGGCAACCGTGCTCCGCATTGCCCACGCCTACGAACAGTCCACCGACTGGCACACGCTGCGCTCGCCGGTGGCCAAGCAAACAACCGAGAAAGTCCATGGCTGACCACGCGAGATACGAGGTCGTGATTGGCCTCGAGTGCCACGTCCAACTCGCCACCGTGAGCAAGATGTTCTGCGGGTGCCCGACCGACTACGCCGGCGCGGCGCCGAATACGCATGTGTGTCCGATCTGCCTGGCGATGCCGGGCGTGCTGCCGGTGATCAATCGGCAGGCGGTCGAGTACACCCTGCTCACCGGGCTCGCGCTCAATGCCGACATCCCCGAAGTGACCAAGTTCGATCGCAAGAACTATCACTATCCCGACCTGGTCAAGGGCTACCAGATCTCGCAATTTGACCTGCCGCTGGTCAAGGGCGGCTGGCTCGAGATCACCGTCGGCGATGCACCGCCGCGCAAGATCAAGCTCGAACGCGTCCACCTTGAAGAGGACACGGGCAAACTCACGCATGCCCCGGACGGCTCGCTGGTGGACTTCAATCGCTCGGGCGTGCCGCTGATGGAGATGGTCTCGCAACCTGACCTGCACACCGCGGCCGAGACCGACGCGTATTTGAAGAAGCTGCGGGCGATCCTGCGGACGCTGGGTGTCAGCACGGCTGACATGGAAAAAGGCCAGATGCGCTGCGACGTCAACGTCTCGCTGCGACCCGCCGGCCACCCGGAGCTCGGCACGAAAGTCGAAGTCAAGAACCTGAATTCCTTCCGCTCGGTGCAGCACGCCCTGGAGTTCGAGATCGCCCGCCAGACGGACATGCTCGAGCGTGGCGAGCGCATTCCTCAGGAGACGCGCGGCTGGGTCGACGATCGCGCCGTGACGGTGACCCAACGTTCGAAGGAACAGGCGCACGACTACCGATACTTCCCTGAGCCTGATCTGCCGCCGTTGTTCATCGAGCGCGCGTGGCTCGACCAGTTGCGGCGGCGCATGCCCGAGCTGCCGGACGCGCGGCGAGCGCGCTACATGAACACGTTCGCGCTGAGCGCGTACGACGCGGCGGCCCTGTCCACGGACGGTGTGGCGGCCCAGCTTTTCGAGGACACGGTGCGCCTGGGGGCCGATCCCAAGAAGGCCGTGAACTGGATTCAGAACGACGTTTCCAAACTCCGTGCCGAATCGACCGACGACGGACTGACGCTCCAGCCAGAGCACTTGGCCGAGCTCATTGCCCTGGTCGACGAGGGAGTCGTTGGCATCTCCATGGCGAAGCAATTGCTGCCAGAGGTCTATCGGTTAGGCACACGCCCGCGGATGCTGATCGACCAGCGCGGCCTGGCTCAGGTCTCAGACGGGACTGCGCTCGAACTTTCCGTGCAGGCTGTTATCGACGCCAGTCCGGCGGCAGTTGCCGATTTCAAGTCAGGCAAAGCAGCAGCCATCTTTTATCTCAAAGGCCAGGTGATGAAGGCCACGTCCGGCAAAGCTAACCCGGCAGTCGCGGAAGAGTTGCTGCGAAAGCTGCTGGCTTAGGCGGCGCGTTTGACGCGCGGTTTGTCTTTTTCTTCCTCGACGGGCTCGAAGACGACCTGTTTGCAGCACCCATACACACGCACCCACGACCAGCGCTCGCTCACCGGCTCCAGCACATGCCAGCGTTCGACGGACGGTTGCCCGCAGGCATGGTCGGAGGCGGAGTCTATCTGGACGAATTCCCGCATGCTGGTGGTCTGACCCTTCGGCGACGAGGTTGTTGCCAAATCAACTGTAGGCAGTTGACTCGACGTGCCGGCGGATAATAGCTCGGCTGTCGTTCCGAGAGAAGACCTTCGCTTTGCGCGCGGTGTCGCCGTCAGGCGACGTTTGGTGGGCTGCAGTGGCCGCACAACGTCAGTCCCTCCAGGCCGGATCGCCCGGCCAGCGTTGGCCGACCGCAGCACTCGCAGCTCGCCGGACGCACCCAGCTGATCAGGCCCGCACCGAGCGCGGGGTGGATGCCACCGCCCGCGGGCTGACTGCTGCGACTCCGTCGTCCGCCGCGTGAAGCGGCTCGCGATCCAGGAAACGGTACGACCACGCTCATGATGTCACCTTTCAACTGCTGCATTGGCTGTGCCAGACTCAGGGCTTTCTGGCTTCTGCTGGCATCATCGGTCGAATGTGACGGCGAGCAGCAGAGACCTCCGTACCTGAGCGCGCGTGCTAAAGTCCCGGGTTGGGTCATGTCTGCTCGTATCGGCGGTAAGGAAGATCGAGTGGACCGCGCGCCCCTGCTCGCCTTGCTCGAGCCCGAGCTTCGGCAACGCGTCCGCAAGCGGCTGACTCACCGACGCATCGCGGCTGGTAAGCCGCTCTTCCGTGCGGGAGAGCCCGCGGACGCGCTGTACCTCGTCGATTCAGGACGCTTTCGGGTCTTCGTGGGCGAGCGCGTCGGTCGGGAGCGCGTCCTGCGATTCCTGGGCCCGGGCGAGGTCGTCGGCGAAACCGCGTTCATGGCCGAGACAGTCCACGTCACAAATGCAGTCGCGATCGACAATTCGTCGGTCTGGCGCCTGGCGCGGGCCGACTTCGACGCCCTGCTCAGCCAGCATGCAGGCCTGCTGCACTATCTTGCCGCGCTGATCGGCGCCAGCCAGTCGTCTGCGAACGCCCGACTGGCGGCCGAAAGCGCCCCCGACGAAACGCGGGCACTGCGCGGCTTCGTGACGGCCGTCTACTCGCCGCGCGGCGGCGCCGGGGTGACGACCCTGGCGGTCAACCTGGCTCTGGCCCTGGCCGGCGTCCACCCGGACGACACGGTGCTGTTCGATCTCGACGTGCTCTTCGGTCACGCCCTGGCCAACCTGTGGCTCGAGCCGCGCGGGGTGCTGGCCCACGTCGCCCCCGCGACCATCCGACAACTCGATCGGGGCGGCCTCGACTATTACCTGCTCCCGCACAGCAGCTCGCTGCGCATCTTCCCCGCCGCGGCGCGTCCCGAGGAGGGCCAGACGATCACCGGCGATCACATCCGGGCCGCAATTACCGTCTTGCGGCGGCACTTCGGCCACATCGTGCTCGACCTGCCCCACGGCTTCAACGAAGTCACCCTCGCCGGCCTCGAACTCGCGGACCGGGTGCTCATCATGGCGACCCCCGAGCAGATCACCCTGTTGGACATCCTGGAGTGTCAGCGCATCTTCGGCGAAGTCCTGAGCGTCGAGCCCGGCCGCATCTCGTACGTGCTCAATCACCCGCAGCCCTACGCGGCCCTCAAATCTGAGGACTTCGCGACCGCGACCGGCACACCCTGGTCCGAAATCCCGCACGGTGGCGAGGGCCCGTCCGCCGCGGCCTTGCGGGGCGAATCGCTGCTCGGCACGCTGCCGAACAACGTCGTGGCCCGCGCCGCGACGCAGTTTGCGGAGCTCGTCAGCCGCGAGGCACGTGAGGTAGCTGCGCTCGCCGCCCGCCCCCTGTAGGATCGCGGCATGCTCCAGACAGTTGGCGGGCCGCGCTCAGCGGGCGGTGACCTGGCGACCCGGCTGAAGGTTGCACTCGACCGTATCGAGCGGTTGATCGCGCGCAGCGACGCACAGGCCAGCCGCGCCTTGCGCAGCTATCACATCGCGCAAGCGCTGACCGTCGGACTGGCGGCGATCACGCCGTGCCTGATCATCCTGGCCAAGGACAACCCCAAGAACGAGCTGCTCAACTGGCTGCAGCTCTTCTTTCCGGCGATTGCCGCGATCGCCGCGGGCGTCACCCACATCTTTCGCTGGCGGGAAGACGCCGTGCGGCACACCACGCTCGCCGAAGTCATCCGCAGCCTCCTGTGGCGCTTCCAGACTCGCGCCGGCGAGTTTGGGCCCGGCACCGGGATCAGCGACGAGCAAGCTCTGAACACGCTTGTGGTCAAGGTCGACGAGGTCAACTTGCAGTCCGTGGCCCGCTGGAGCGCCGCGCAGGTCGCCGAGGCGCCCGCGGCAACCAGCTCGGTGCACCCGGCCACCGCCGGTGCTGACCACTGAACGACCCTTGCCGCAGGGTCATTTTTTCGCCTATCTGTACCGATTGCGTCTCATTCAGCGCTGGGTGCTCATGCGCAGCGCCATCCCCGAGAGCGTCGGGGAGCACTCGTTTCAAGTGGCGCTGCTCACCCATGGCCTGTGCACGATCGCCCGCGAAATCTTCGGCAAGGACGTGGATGCCGGCCGGGCGGTGATTCTGGCGCTGTTCCACGATGCCGAAGAAGTCGTCACCGGCGACATTCCGGCGCCGGTCAAACACCACAACCCCGGCATGCTCAAGAGCGTCCGCGAGATCGAGGCGCTGGCCAGCGAAGACCTGCTGAGCATGGTTCCCGCCGCGCTACGCGAGACGTACCGCCCGCTGATCGACCAGCGCGAGCGCGACCCCGAGCTGATGCGCTGGGTCAAAGCCGCCGACGCCCTCGACGCCTATCTGAAGTGCGCCATGGAACTGGCCGTCGGCAACCGCGAGTTCGCCGTCGCCGAGCGCCAGCTCGAGACCAAAGCGCGCGCCATGGCCATGCCCGAAGTCGACTACTTCCTGGACCACTTCGCCCCCAGCTTTCATAAAACCCTCGACGAAATCACGGAGTAGAGCCCATCCCGCGCCGTTGTCGGCCGCCTGGCGAGATTACTGCGTGATTCGCAAGCGCGTGTGCAGAATGACGCGGCTTTCTCCATCGGACAGGCGGAGGCGATCACCTGAGCGCGGGTCGTAGACGCCGATTTCGAGGGGATAATCGCCCGCGGTCAGCGTGGCTGGCAGGGTGATCTCGTAGGTGTCATCGATGACCTCGCCGACGACCCAGCCGGTGGTTGGCGCGTGGCCGTCCTGGGGCTCCGCGTCACGCTGCGCCACGACGTGCTCGCCGGCGGGGTCGAGCACGTGCACGAAGACCTTGTACGCCTGCGTCATCTCGGCCGCGCTCCGCCACCGCACGTGTACCGTGACTTTTTCATTCGCGCGAGCCTGCGCGGGCTCGAGGCGATCGCTGAGCAGTTGCATCGCCGCGCCAAAAGTACCCTCGGCGGCGGTCTCGCCCGAAGCGTCAAAGACGTGCGCTCGGCCGGTCATCGTGACGCTCCCGAGCCGCACGGACGAACTCGTGAGTGGAACCCCGTGCGCATCGAGCAAGTCCACGGTCACCGCCACCGACTCGGCCGGCACGCCGGCGCCGATGACCACGGTCTGCTCGTCGCGGACCACGCTACCGGCCCGCAGCGCACTCGGCGGCAGCCGGCCGCCGAACAGCGGCAGCCTCGAATCCTGAACGACCGCCGGGTCAGATCCGGCACGCACCAGCCGCACCAGGATCTGCGCTGCTGCCGGCGCGTCCTGCGAAGCGCGCCACAGCAAGCCGATTCGCAGCGGCCCACCGATAGCCGCCTCAGCCGCGAGCGGCCGCAGCGCGGCCAGTTCGAGCCCGCCGCCGATCAGCGGCGGCCCTTCGACGGCCCGCATATCGGCCGGAACAGCCTGCCCGGCCGGGCTGGTCCCGAGGCTCAGCGTGACCATCGCGACCGGCACCCGGTTCGTCCGAGCGCCCTGCCAGTCCGCGAGCGCCTGGGGCGCGTTCGGTCGCGACGGTCCAACCCCGACGGTCAGGCGATACGCTTGTGGAATCGCGGTCGCTTCGGTCCCCACCGGCAAGCGGCTGAGCAGCGCTTCGGTCGGATCCCACTGCTGGCCCGGGTAGAGGTCGAGCGTGCCGTTGCCCCACAACGTGCCGTCCGCGGCGGTTGGATCGTCGAGCTGCAGCGAGACCTGCTGCGGTTCCGGGTGGGCAGCGAGCGGCTGCCACACCAGCCGCGTCTCGAGCGGATCGCCAGCCGCGACGGCGTCGGGTACGCGAACGGCGTCGATCCTGGCGACTCCGTCAAAGGTCGCGCCGAGGCTTGTGCTGGCCGGCCAGTCGCCGACGCACTGTTGCCGCGCCTGGGCGCCGCTGATGACCAGCTCGGAGCCGGCGTCCGGCGCGCCGAGGCACGCCACCAGGTCACCTGGCGCGGTGTGCCCGACCAGTTCGGACAGCATGTACACCGCCGTGCTCGGCGGCGCCGGCAGGGGCACCGACCGTGACGGATCGAACCACTTGAACCACGGATAGCGCAGCCCGGGCAGGCTGCCCGCCCCGAACCGACGCGGCGTGCCGTCGATCGAAGCGACGTAGATCGCCGCCGCGCCGACCCGGTCGGCCGCCGCCGCCGCCCGCGCCGCCGGCCCGCCGAGCCCATGCAGGCTCGCCTCGCGGTCGGGCCAGGAGTCGACCAGCGTCCTGACCTGCCAGAGCAGCGCCACCGCGACAATCAACCCCCACCCCGCGACGGCGTACCGCCCCGCGCGCTCGGCGTCAGGCGGCGCGCAGGCCGGGGCCGCGAAGCGCCGTCTCAGCACCCAGCGGATGAGCGCCAGCGGGACCTGGGCCGCCATGACGACCATCGGCGCGTACATCGGCATCACCAGTCGGTAGCCGTACGTGTCGGCCTCGAACAACATCAACAGCAGCAGGTGCGTGCCGACAAACGCGTGGATGGGCCACACGTGCAGTCGTCTGGAGCGCTTGAGGGCAAGACTGGCCAGATAGAGCAGCGACGTGACCAGTAGCGGCCAGTACACGCCCGGGTCGTTGCGACCTTGCAGCCCGACGCTGTGCGCCGCGAGCGGCACCAGCGTCGCGAGGTAGCCGCCGGGATCCGCGCGCACAAACGCGATGACCGTCCGCGTCTGCGGGTCGAGGTGCAACGCCTCATACAGCGGGTCCCGCTGGAGCTCGGCCGGATCGATCAGGCCGGGTGGTGGGCGATGAAATTCCAGCAGGCTCGCTCCACCGCTGCTGCTGATCGGGACCAGTTGGCCAGCGACGATCCAGTTGCGCGCCGTGACGGGCGCGATGGTGAGCACCAGGCCAACCGCGAGCGCGGTCAGGGCCACGCACGCCTGCCGAAGATGGCCGTGCCAGGCGATGAGCAACACGCCTAGCCCAAATGGAACGAACAGCAGGAACTGTGACCGGCTGATCGCGGTCAGGCCGAGCAGCACGCCAACCAGTGCCGCACACCACCACGTAGTCGGCTGTTGGACGCGCGCCAGACCGACGAGCGCGATGAGGCTGGCCATGACCAGCGGCATGTACAGGTTCTCGTTGAACAACTGGCGGGCAACCTTGACGTGCTCGGGTTCCAGTTGCAGCAGGACCAGAAATACCGCGAGCGCCACCAGACCATCCAGCCGCGCGCCGAATGCCCGGTGGGCCAGTACCGCCACCAGGGCCGCGACGAGGCCAAGCCCCGCGAACTGCAGTACCAGCGGCCCGAACAGGCCTTCGCCCGTCAGACGGTGCGCCAGTGCCAGCACGTACGGGTACAGCGGCTGGCCATAGAACGGCCCCGCGTGGCCCAGGCCGCCGTCCATGAGCGGTCCGTTGAGCAGGATGTCGCGAGCTGAGCTCTCATAGATCAGCCAGTCGTCGAGGCCCGACAGGATCGTCGCTCGCCCAACCAGCGGCGCCTGCAGGAGCATGCCATAGGCCATGAACAGCAGCGGCAGCGTGCCGAGCGCCGCGCGGGCGAGCTTGCCGGAGCGGCGCGCTGCGTACAGCCCGATGGCTGCCCACGCCAGGACGAGTAACGTCATCGTCCAGTCGGCCGCCAGCCTCGAGGCGCCGCTCAAGGCCGCGTCACTGGTTACGGCCTGCCAGCGCACATCCTGGCCCGCCATCGGCACGAGTGGGCCGCCGGGCGTCCGCTCCCAGCTGACGCGCAGCATCGGCACGCGTGCTTCCGGCCGGGTGTAGTCCACGCGCAGCTGGTGCAAGCCGGCTGAGATCTGAACAGGCGTCTCGGGCGGGGGAAGCTTCGCCCCGTCGAGGGTTACCTGGGCCGGGCCAGTCGACTCGACGCTGAAGTGTCGCGGGCCGTCAGACGGCGCCAGCAGCCAACCCTCCCAGCGCACCGTGAACGCCAGTTGATCGCGGCCTGGCTGGATGTCGGGCCCGAAGTTGAAGCGCGACGCGTCGTTGAAGAAGTGCACGGGAAACCCTTCACCGCGCAGGTCGAGCTCGGGGTCGATGCGTGTCGCCAGGCCCGCTAGCCCGGGGAAGTCAGTCGAGCGCTCCGGCGGTCCGTCGGGCGTGCCCCTGGCCCAGTACGTCGCCGTGAGCCCGATCGGCGGGGCGGTGCCGGCGGCGAGCAGTCGCAGCCCGAACACGACCGCGAAGCCGAGCCCCAGGCAGACGCCGGCACGACGCCCAGGCCGGGGCAGCGCGATCGTCACATACATTAGCCCCGCCGCGATCAGCATTCCCACCCACGACAGCGGCAGCCCCACCGGCACCAGGAGCGTCGCCAACGCCAGCACCCCAAGCACCAGCCGCATCTGCCCAGGTACCAGGCGTCTCACCGTGGTGCCGCCGTCGGCTCGAGCTGCTGCAGTCTCAAACCAGCACCACCCGTGAGTGCGAGCCAGGGCCGGGCGGTCCGAGCGACAGCGTCACGCAAGCGCCAACTCGATCGCGCGGTCGCGGCGGGTCGCCGCGGCCGCACCGCGGAACTCGCGCAGCACCTGGGCACATCGGGCCGGCTGTTCAGCTCGCACGTTGGCCATCGCGTGACGCCTGGCGTGACGGTACGCCATTACGCTTGAGGGTGGGCGGCGGGGGGTGGTGGGCCCCCGGCGTGGGTGCGCCGGATCAGTCGGCGGCGGGCTGCGGCGCCCCGCACAGGCCACAGACGCCGTCGACGATGCAGTGGCCGTCCGGGTGCCCGATGGTCTCGATCATGTGCAGACCTTCAGTGCAGTGGCCAACTTCCGTGTGCGGCGAGGTGCACGCCGTCAGGTGCCACTCGACACGATCGCGCTCACGACTGGCGCCGACCTGTCCGCCAGTGCGGACAAAGGCTCGGAAGAAAACGCGTTTGGCCACCGGGGCGGCGGCGACCTCGGGGTTGCCATCGCCCGCGGGCTGCTCGCCGTCGGTATTGGGGGTGGGTTCGATCGTGGTTGCAGCCATGGCGCAGGTTTACTGCATGTTGGGGGGCGAAGGAAAGTACCGAGTACTGGACGTTAGCATTCTTTCGGCTACTCGAACGCGGGAGGTACGTCTGTTGCCGCGGCACACCGTGCTGGCAATCGACATCGGCGGCACCAAATTGGCGGCGGGGGTCGTCGATGTGGATGGCCGTGTGCTGGCCTCGGCTCGCATCCCGACACCCCTCGCGCCAACCGCCGAAGCGCTATTTGAAGTGCTCGAAACTCTGTGTCGCCGCGTCCTGGTGGCGGCCGGCACGGACATCGTCGCCATCGGCGTCGGCTGCGGCGGTCCGATGCAGTACCCGTCGGGGTTCGTCAGCCCGCTCAACATCCCCATCTGGCGGCACGGCTTTCCCCTCCTCGACCGACTGGCGGCGGCCTTCGATCGGCCGTGTGTGGTCGACAACGACGCCAAGGCGCTCGCTCTGGGCGAGCGCTGGCAGGGCGCGGGCCGCGGCTCGAACAACATGCTGGGCATGGTTGTCTCGACCGGCGTCGGCGGCGGCATCATCCTCGGCGGTCGCGTGCTACACGGTCTGGCGGGCAACGCCGGCCACATCGGGCACGTGATCGTCTGGCCCGACGGACCCGTCTGTGGGTGTGGCGCCCACGGCTGCGTCGAGGCGGTGGCTTCGGGGTCGGGGCTGGTCCGTCGCCTCGGGGCTGCCGTGGCGGCCGGCGCCATCACCAGTCTGGCGCCGGATGCGACGGCCGTCGACATCGCGGCCGCCGCGCGCCTGGGTGACGGCCTGGCCCAGGAACTGTTTCGCACTGCCGGCCTGGGGGTCGGACGCGGCATCGCGTCGACCGCGGCGCTCCTGGACCTGGAGCTGGTGGTGATCGGTGGCTCGATCGCCCTGCACGCCTGGGACCTGCTCGGTCCACCCCTCGAGGCCGAGGTGCACCGCAGCGCGCGACTCGACTTTACGCGCGGCCTGCGGGTCGTTCACGCGAAGCTCGGCGACAACGCGGGTGTGCTCGGCGCCGCCGTTCTCGCATTTGCCTCTCTGGACGAGGCGTGAGTGCGCTACAACCTGATCCGCGCGATGACGCCCGATCTCCAGCCGACCCAGCGCCTGCCCACGCTGCCAACTGACGTCGCATTCGAAGAACCTGAACGCCGTGGGCCAAACGTCGCCGGTTTCGTGGTGCGCCTCCTGCTGGTCGGGCTGCTGCTGCTCGGCGCGCTCGTCGCCGCCGCCTTGCTGCTGACGCCCACCCGCGAGTCGGTCCTGATTCTGGGCTCCGACGCCCGACCCGACGAGATCAAGCAGGGCGTCGTCGGCCGCACCGACACACTGCTGCTGCTCGTGGCCGACCGCGCGACGCCTCGCCTCGCCATGCTCTCGGTGCCGCGCGACCTGTGGGTCACGATCCCCGGCTACGGCCAGGAACGCATCAACGCCGCGTTCGAGTTTGGCGGGAGCCAGACCGCCAAGCAGACCGTCAGCAATCTGCTCGGCCAGCGCGTCGATCGCTACGCGCTGATCGGTTTGCAGGGCGTCCGCGATGTTGTCGACGCGGTCGGGGGGGTCGACATTACGGTCGCGCAGGCTATTCATGACGACACTTATCCGACTGACGACTACGGCATTCAGACCGTCGACATCCCCGCCGGGCGGCAGCACATGGACGGCGATACCGCCCTCAAGTACGCCCGTACGCGCCACCAGGACAGCGACTTCGCCCGCATCGCGCGCCAGCAGCAGGTCGCGGCGGCGGTGAGGACAGCCCTGCTGAGCCCGACCAACTGGCCCCGCATCCCGGCCGTCGCGGCCGCGGTCCGGCAGTCGATCCAGACCGACCTCAGCCCCCTCGACCTGATAGCGATTGGGGCCGCCGTCCTGCGCCAGCAGGGCGACCCGGACCGACTGGTGATCGATACGACGCTGGTGACGCCGGTCACCGGCCAGGACGGCGCCTACCTGCTCGACCCAAAGCCCGAGCTCAAACCCGCCGTCGCCCGCTTCCTGGGCGGGAGTGCGTATGCGGCCAGCGTCGAGATCCTCAACGGCGCCGGCGTGGCCGGCCTGGCTGCCCGCACTGCCGACCGACTGACTCAGCGCGGCTTTTCCATCGCGAGTGTCGGCGACGCGCCGAAGACGCAGCCGCAGACGACCATCATCGCCCGCACCGGCGCCCGCGTGGCCGCCGAACAGATCGCCACGACCCTCGGCGTACCGACCGCCCGCGTGACCGAGAGCGCGAGTCTGGGCGTCGCGGACGTGCAGGTCACGCTCGGCGCAGACGCGCGCTGAATCGTCAAGAGGGCGGGCGTCACAACCGCGTCAATGCGCTTGACACCCGCCGGAGCATTGTGACGCGCGGCTTGTTGCATCGGCCCGGCACCACAACATAGCCTGCTCAGTCTGTCGCGAGACCCCACATGTTGTGGGTACCGATCCCTAAACCTCCACATCTGTCCTCGCGCAAGCCTTAAAATACTGGTAGGTACAGTGATGCACGGATCGGATGCGGAAGCCATCCATTCCAGCAACGGACTCAACGGAGTCACGTCCGCCGCTCAGCTCGACATGGGTTTCGCCCAGCGTCGCATCAGCGTGATTGACGGCGTGGAAGTGGATTCAATCGCGCTGCCGACCTCGATCGTCAAACGCGACGGGCGCATCGTGTTTTTCGATCCGATGCGGATCGAGCGCGCCCTGAGCCGCTGTTTCGCGGCCCTCGGCAAACAACCCTACACGCCCATTTCCGAGCTCGCGCTGCGCGTGGTCAACATCATGTCGGCCCGGCCAGGCCAGCCGACGGTCGAGATCGTTCAGGACGCCGTCGAGCTCACGCTGCAAGCCGCCGGCGAGTTCGAAGCCGCCAAGGCCTACATCCTGTACCGGGCCGAACACGCCAAGCAGCGTCAGGAACGCCCTGTCCCCGACGAAGTCCGGAAGGCGTTCGCCGAGGCCGACCAGTACTTCCCGACGCCTATTCAAAAGTTCCAGTTCTTCGACAAGTACTCGCGCTTCGACTACGACAAGGGCCGCCGCGAGACCTGGATCGAGACGGTCGACCGGGCCGTCAGCTTCCTCCACGAGCTGGTCCAGACCAATACCGGCGCCGACCTCGGCTCCGAGCTGTACGAGCACCTGCGGCGCATGATCCTCGAGATGAAGAGCATGCCCTCGATGCGCCTGCTCGCCATGGCCGGCCCCCCGGCGCGACGCGATTCAACCGCCATCTACAACTGCAGCGCTCAGCCGGTCGACAGTATCGATTCGTTCTGTGAGGCGCTTTTGATCTCGATGGCCGGCTGCGGTGTCGGCTACTCGGTCGAAAGTCGCTACGTGGAGAATTTCCCGCGCGTACAGCGCCAGCGGGGGTTGGATGCGCTCCGCCACACCGCCGGTGACTCGGCCCAGGGCTGGGCGGCGGCGCTCAAGACCGGCATGGAAGCCTGGTTCGAGGGCCGCGACGTCGAATTTGACTTCTCGGAGATCCGCGAAGCCGGCGTGCCGCTCCGTACCAAAGGCGGCCGTGCCTCGGGCCCCGCCCCCTTGCGCACCATGCTCGAGTTTTCGCGGGCGCGGATCCTGGCCCGCCAGGGTGCCTATCTGCGACCGATCGATGCCCACGACATCATGTGCATGGTCGGCAACGCGGCGGTCAGCGGTGGTGTACGTCGTACGGCGATGCTGAGCCTGTTCGACTATGACGATCTCGAAATGCGGATGTGCAAGAACGGCGACTTCGAACGCGAAAATAGCCAGCGATGGAACGCGAACAACTCGACCGTCTGGCCCGAGCGCGGCCTGGATCAGATCCAGGTCATCGAGCAGGTCCTGGACATGGTCAAATCTCAGCGTGGTGAGCCGGGCATTTTTAACCGACAAGCCGCTATTGATCTTCAACCAGAACGACGTAAGCGGTCTGGTTATACCGAGTACTTAACGAATCCATGCGGCGAAATCGTCCTTAGAAAATGGGAGCTCTGTAACTTATCGATCGCCGTTGCTCGCCAGAACGACACGCTCGAAACACTCAAAGAGAAAGTCCAGATCGCGACGATTATCGGGACGATTCAGTCCCTGGCGACAAACTTCCCGGATCTGCGGCCAATGTGGAAGCAGAACTGTGAGGAGGAGCGCTTGCTCGGCGTGGATATCACGGGCCAGATGGACTGCCCAGCCGTGCACGATCCAGCCACGATGCGCGCGCTGCGCGAGGTGGCCACCGAGACGAATCGCGTCTTCGCCGACAAGCTGGGGATCAATCAGTCGGCGGCCGTGACGACCGTCAAGCCGAGCGGGAACAGCTCGCAGTTGTTGAACTGCTCGTCAGGCTTGCACACCCGTTGGGCGCCGTACTACGAGCGCAATGTCCGTGTCGCGACGACCAGCCCAATCTTCAAGGTCCTGCGCGACGCCGGCGTACCGATGGACCCCGAGAACGGCCAGACCCGAGACGACGCGAACACCTGGGTCATCCACTTCCCCGTCAAGTCTCCGGACGGGGCGATGACGCGCAAAGACCGCGGCGCGATCGAACAGTGCAACTACTGGCTCCACAACAAAGTCAACTGGACTGACCATAATCCGTCGGTAACAGTCACGTACAAATCCGACGAGATCGTAGCGCTGACCACGTGGATCTGGGAACATCGAGATCAAATCGGCGGGATGGCCTTCTTGCCCTCCTTTGACGCCAACTACGCGCAGTTGCCATACATCGAAATCACCCGGGAAGAGTACGAGCGCCGCGCCGCTGAGTTCCCAGCAATCGACTTCAGCAAACTGTGGCGACATGAGGCGATCGATCTCACGAACGCTGCCCAGGAACTTGCGTGTCTGGCCGGCCAGTGTGAGGTCGATACGATCTAGCTCGCACTAAGTGTCGGTCTTGCAGTGTCGCGCGCCGTCGGCGCGGAGGATGTAGCCGACCGGGCGCACGGTGTGGATCAGGCGAGGCTCGCCGTTGGCTTCGAGGGCCTGGCGGACGTGGCCAACGGTGACCTCGATGACGTTGGAATCGCCGAGGAAGTCGTAGCCCCAGACTTCCACGAGCAGCTCGCGGCGGCTCAGGACGCGCTCGGGGTGGCGCATGAAGCACGCCAGCAGCTCGAACGCCTTGTTGCGCAGCTCGAGGCGTCGACCGCCACGCGTGAGCACGCGCGTGTCCTGGTCGAGGCGCACGTCGGCGTACGCGAGCGTGCCGAGACGCACGTCGGCGATTGCGCCGGCGGCGGCCAGGGCGCGACCACGCAGCAGCGCGCGCAGCCGCGCCAGGAGCTCTTCGACGGCGAACGGCTTCGGCAGGTAGTCGTCGGCGCCCGCGTCAAGGCCCGCGACGCGGTCGTCCACGCCATGGCGAGCCGCGAGCATGATGATCGGGACGCCGGTCCGGGCGCGTAGCTTGCGCGCCAGTTCGAGACCATCGACGCCGGGCACCACCAGATCCAGGACCACCGCGTCCGGCGACACCTGCGCGAACGCGGCCGCCGCCTGTCCGCCGTCCGCGACACACTCGACGCGATAGCCCGCGGCGGCCAGCTCGCGGCTCAGAAAAGAGGACAGGCGGGCGTCATTCTCGACCATCAGAATGACGGGTTGAGTTGAGGCAGTTCGGGTCAGGGGGCGATCGGCGGTCAGCATTCCGGTCACGACAGGTCCATCTATCCAGGACTCTACGGACTCGAGATTGGAGGGGCCTGAGAGTCTTTCAGGAATTTCGCGGGCGCGGCCAGAAATGCGAACACCGGCGAATTTCAGCCAGGTTTTACGCACTACTAACAGGCCTTTAGCATTGCGCGACGCACACTTCATCCGAGGGACGGAAAACAGTACCGATCCCTGGCTTTATGGGGAGACAATCTTCGCTCATGCATCTGCTTTCAGGTTCAATTCGACGTGGGCTGGTGGCCGCCTGCGCGGTCGCCGTGCTGGGCGGCGCGGCAGTCGGCATCGCCGCGGCCCAGGCGCAGCCGACGGCCACGCCGTCCGGGTATCAGAAGTTCATCGATGCGCTGGCCAAACGCCTGAACATCTCCTCCGCCAACCTGCAAACGGCGATCGGCCAGGCCCGCACCGACGCCGGCTTACCCGCCAACGGCGGAGGCTTCCCAGGTGGTCGGGGTCGCGGTGGCCCAGGCCCAGCGCGGGGTGGGTTCGGCGTCGACTTCAATGCCGCGGCGACCGCCATCGGCATCCCGGCCAGTCAACTGCGCACCGAGCTCAACGGCAAATCGCTCGCACAGGTCGCGACCGCACACGGTAAGACGGCCAACGACGTGGCCACGGCGCTCAAGAACGCGGCGCATACGCGCATCGACGCCGCCGTCACGGCAGGCAAGCTCGCCGCCGACCAGGCCGCCACACGGAAGACACAGGTCGACGCGCGGATCGACCAGCTGGTCAACCAGGTGATGCCCACGCGCGGACCCGCCGGCCTCGGCGCGCGCCCCGGCTTCGGCGGGCGCCCTGGTGGCCTCGCGAACCTGACCGCCGCGGCGACCGCGATCGGCATTCCCGCCGATCAGCTGCGCACTGAGCTCAATGGCAAATCGCTGGCGCAGGTCGCGACCGCACACGGCAAGACAGCCAACGACGTGGCCACGGCGCTCAAGAACGCCGCCCACACGCGCATCGACGGGGCCGTCGCCGCTGGCAGATTGACGGCTGACCAGGCCGCGACGCAGAAGACGCAGGCGGACGCGCGCATCGACCAGCTGGTCAACCAGGTGCTGCCGCAACGCGGCGCAGGCAAGGGTGCTTCCGAGGCTCCCAGCATCTAATTTAGCGCGACTCGACGTGGTTGAGGAGCTTCAGACGCTCGAAACGTCGAGCTCCTCGACCACTTCGCGGATGCCCGGGACTCGGGCGGCGACCGACTCGGCGTTATCGGCATCGTCGAGATCGGCGACCTGGCCGCGCAGGTGCGCCACCCCGTTGCGAACCACCACGATGATGACGAGATCCGCGGTCGCCGCGTCCTCGGCCAGCTCCTGGCGCACCGCGTCCGCGAGCGCCTCGTCGCCGGGCCGGTAATCCGACGACCGTTCGACGGCCACGTCCTCCCCCGAGCCGAAGCCGCCCAGTACGTGGGCGCGGCCGTGGGCATCGGTCGTGACCACCGGATCAATGGGTGGTGAATAGACGGCATCGCCGCCGGCGGCCGGGTCGTCGGCGCCTGAGCTCCCGGCCCCGGACGCCTGTGCGAAATCCCCGCTGAGGCCCGTGTCCTGATCGGTGAAGTCCCCGTCCAGCTCGCCGCCAGCAGCCCGGATGTCGGCGCTGGTCTGAGACAGCTCGGCTGTTGGCTGATCGCCAACAAAATCGTCGAGGCTGGTCGGCAAAATGGTTTCGACCTCCAGCTGGTTATCGATCCGGGCGTTCGGGGCAATCTGCGACGCGATGTCGCTTGCCGCCTGGCGTGCCTCTTCGGAGTCGACGACACCGTAGAGGGCCAGCGAACCGTCAGCCGACTCGACCGTCACTCGCAGCCCAGCGTCAGCCAGCTCCGCCTCGATTTGCTCACTCAACGTCATCGCTACTCCTTGAGACTTCAAAATGATAATTGCCGCGTGGAGTGCACCTCGCGGGCCGAAGACGTGAACGATTCGTTAGCGTCTGGGGCAGGCGCCAGTGCTACGCTGCCGCGATGCGCCGCGCGCTGATCATCGTCGGCAAGCCGCCTGCGCCCGGGCAGACCAAAACCCGGCTCGCTCCGCCGCTCTCGGCTGACGGCGCCGCGGCGCTGTACCGCGGGTTTCTGCTCGATAGCGTCAGCCTCGGGCTGGGGCTCGGCTGGGAGCAGGTGACGGTCGTCCATCCGCGGGCTGGCGGCGAGGCGTTAGCGGCGCTGTTGCCGGGCCAGATACGCCTGCTGGAGCAGCCCGGACAGGGTCTTGCCGACGCCCTGCCGTACGCCTTCGCCCGCCACCTGGCGGGGGGTTTTGACCGGGTGGTGCTGATCGGCAGCGACAACCCAACGCTGCCGCGGGGGTTGATCGAGCAGGCCTGCGCGGCGCTGGATGACCATGATCTGGCCATTGGGCCGAGCGCGGACGGTGGGTACTACCTGGTCGGGCTGCGCGAAGCGCATCTCGGCGTGTTCGACGCTATTGAATGGAGCACCTCACGCGTCTACTTCCAGACGCTCGCCCGCGCCGACCAGCTCGACTTGCGGGTTTGCCAGCTACCGGAGTGGTACGACGTCGACGAGCCGGCCGATCTCGCGCGCCTGCAGCACGAGCTGGCCACGTCTGCCGACGACGTCGCGCCGCATACGCGCGCCGCGCTCCAGCGCCTCTACTCGGGCGCTGGCTGGTCAGGCGGGACCAGCAGCGTCGGCGTCCGACCCGAACGCTCGGCGTAGTCGCGGGCAATTCGCTCGCCAGCGGCCCGTCCCTGGCCGTGATGTGCCAGCATGACCACCGCGCCACCGAAGCCGCCGCCGGTCATGCGCGCGCCGTACACCGCCGCGTCTGCCCGCGCGATGTCGACCAGCAGGTCGACCGCCGGCACCGAGACCTCGAAGTCGTCGCGCATCGACGCGTGGGACGCAAAGAACAAGTCGCCAAGCCGCGCAAGTTCAGCAGCCTCCAGCGCTTGCACCGCCTGCAGCACGCGCTCGTCTTCGGTGATGACGTGGCGCGCGCGACGCCCGAGGGGGTCCGGCAACCGCTCGACCCGTGCCAGATCCGCCAGGGCCAGATCGCGCAACTGCGGCACGCCAAGCTGTCGGGCGGCCGCTTCGCATTCGGCGCGGCGCGTGTTGTAGTCGCCCCCGGCAATCTCGTGCGCCACGCCGGAGTGCACCACGATCAGGTCCGCGTCGGGCGGCAACGGGATGCGTCGGAATTCGAGGCTGCGGCTGTCAAGAAACAGCGCGGTGGCGCCATCCGCCAGGCTCGCCGCCATCTGGTCCATGATCCCGCAGTGGGCGCCGACGAAGTCGTTTTCGGCCGTCTGGCCAACTCTGGCCAGCCGGACATCGTCGAGATCGGTGAGGTCAAACGCCTGCCGAATGGCGCGCAAGCACGCCACCTCGAGCGACGCACTCGACGACAAACCCGCGCCGAGCGGCACTGCCGAGTTGATGCGCAGCTCGAATCCCGAGAGGCTACCGAACCCGGCCTCGCCCAGCGCCCAGGTGACGCCCTGGATGTAGTCGAGCCAGTTTCCCTGCGCGTTTTCCTGTCCCAGCGTGTACTCGCCGCGCAGCGGGTCGTTGGTGCTCTGCGCCGTGACCCGTCGATCCGGGCGGGGCGTCAACTCGACCTCCGTCTGCTGCGGAATGGCGGTGGGCAGCACGAAGCCACCGTTGTAGTCGGTGTGCTCGCCGATCAGGTTGACGCGGCCGGGCGCCGCGGCGCGCACTACAGAAGCAGGAGGAGCCGGCATTGCCAGGCCTTCACGGTACCGGTTTTCGTTCGGGCTCTCGCGAGCGCGGATAGCAGCTCGTCGAGGAGGTGCGTGGGCTCGGCGAGTACGGTCGCCCGGTGCATATCCCACGGTGTCGCGCACTGCGCAGGCCAAAACTTCCGATCGCGACCTCGCAGCCGCACATCAGCACGTGCATCTCGCCGACCGCGGCCACGTAGCGTGTGGCGGCAGCATGGCGCCCGGCGCCGGGTGTCGATCGCCCTGATCCTCGCGTCCTCGCGGCCGGCGGCCTTCTGGTCATCAAGCCACCATCGCCCTGATCCTCGCGTCCTCGCGGCCGGCGGCCTTCTGGTCATCAAGCCACCATTACCTCGAGAATTCCGCGGATTGTCGCCGTCGAGCTCGTAAGCGTGCTCAGAGGTGCGTGCCGCTGACCGTTCCGCGAGACAATGCTAGCTCTCAGAGTTGGGCGTGCTCCTCGCTCGCGAGGTCCTGGTTCGCCCCGCGCTGGATCGCGAAGTCCCGGACGGCGGCGCCGGCTCCGACGTCTGGGTGCCGTTCGCCGAGTCGGTGGCCGGCCGCAGCCGAGCCCGCCGCGGCGTCTCCGCCTCTGTCGCGGTCGGGCTGTCGACCGCGGCTGCCTGCGCCGGCGTCTCGGACGCTCCGTTCGGCGTTGCGGGCACCGCGCGTCGCGCGCGCGGCCGCGGCGCGGCTGCCGCCCCGTTGGCGGTATCCGCGGCTGCCGATGGCTCCGTCGTGTTGCTGCCGTTCGTCGACAGCTGTTCAACTCTTGCCGATTCGGCACGCGGCGCCCGAGTCGCGCGCCGCCGCGGTCGCGTCACGGCGCCCGCAGACGGCGGCGTGCCTGGGGCCGCGGCCTCAGGCACGGCGGCCGCCGGCCCGACGCCCGCGGGTGACGGCGTCTCAGTGCCCGGTGACGTTCGCGTCCGAGCGCGTGACGCTTTCGCCGGCGCACGTGACGCCGCGGCCGCCGCGAGCGACACCCCTGGCGCAGTTGCCGCGGTCTGTGACGCTTCCACCGCGGCCGGTGACGCGGCCGCGCGCACATGTGACGCTCTGGCTGACGTGGGTGACGCTGGTGACGCCATGGCAGGCGCATGCGACGGCTCTATCGGCTCTATGGCCAGCGGTGACGCTTCCACCGCGGCCGGTGACGCCGTCGCACGAACGCGTGACGCTTTGGGTGACGCTGGTGACGCCGCGGCAGGAGCACGCGACGGCTCCACAGCCAGCTGTGACGCTTCCGCCGCGGCCGGTGAAGCTGTGGAGCGAACTCGTGATGTTTTCGCCGGGCCAGGTAACGCCGTAGCCACCTCAGGTGACGGTTCTAGAGCCGTCGGTGACGGTTCCACCGCGACCCGTGACGCTGCCGCGCGAACGCGTGACACCTTGGGTGACGCTGGCGACGCCGCGGCAGGAGCACGCGACGGCTCCGCAGCCAGCTGTGACGCTTCCGCCGCGGCCGGTGACGCTGTGGAGCGAACTCGTGAGGTTTTCGCCGGGCCAGGTAACGCCGTAGCCACGTCAGGTGACGGTTCTGGAGCCGTCGGTGACGGTTCCACCGCGACCCGTGACGCTGCTGCGCGAACGCGTGACGCTCTTCGGGGCGCAGGTGACGCCGCGGCGGCGGCAGGCGGCGGCTCCACGGCCGTCGGTGACGGTTCCATGCCCGTCAGTGACGGTTCCACCGCGACCCGTGACGCTGCCGCGCGAACGCGTGACGCTCTCGCCGGCGCAGGTGACGCCGCCGCGGCGGCAGGCGACGGCTCCACGGCCGTCGGTGACTGTTCTATGCCCGTCAGTGACGGTTCCATGCCCGTCAGTGACGGTTCCATGCCAGTCTGTGACGGTTCCACGGCCGCGGCCCGTGACGGGCTGGGCTCGGCGCGGTCGCCCAGCGGTTCGCCGGGTGCCATTAGACCAGCCGCCGACGCCTGGCGCGCACGCCGTCGGCGGCCAGTGACGGCCGGCTCGCCTGGTGCTGGGGGGAACACCGTCTCACTGGATGCGTTTCCAGCGGCCGCTGCCGGCTCGCCAGTTGTCAGCGGGACGCCAGCAGCGGCGAAAGGAGGTTGGCCACTGTCCGCCGCGGGCGGCGCGGCCGTGTCCAGCTTGCGCGCGCTGCGCCGGCGCGGCGGGGCACCCGCGGACCGCGGCGCTGCGCCTGGCTCATCTCGCAACACCGTGGGCTGACCCGGGGCCGGCGTCTCGGCGCTCGCCGACGGCGCGGCGCTCCCCGCGGGCGCGTGTGCCGCCGTATCGTTGCCAGCATCTGGCGGCGCTTCGGCCGATTGCCCGGCCACCGCCGCCGCGTCTTCACCCCGCGTCCAGCCGAAGCGGCGGCGACGGCGACCGCGCAGCCGCGGCAACGGCGTCTCGCCCGGCCGCGTCGGCTCGCCTGGCGCACCAGCCTCGCCCGCCCGCCCAGCTGCACCAGCCGCAGCGGCATCCTCAGCCGCCGAAGACGCCGAAGAGCCCGAAGCGCCCGGAGAGCCCGAAGACATGCCAGGTTCGGCCCCCTCGAAGGGCTCGGCCTCGTCGCCCGGTGCCCGCCCATGCTGGTGCTGCTCGTGCAGCGACCGCAGCCGTTCCCGCCGGCGCTCCCAGGCCCGCCGGCGACGGCGCCGCGACCCGACCGCCCCGGGCGCTTCCTGTCCAGCCGCCGCCGCGGGCGCAACCGAACCCGCCTCGGCATCCGCACCCGAGCCGGCCCCGGCACCCGCAACCGAACCATCCCCAACCGGGCCACCCGCGGCACCGGCAAGCGAACCATCCGCGACCGAACCAGCCTCGGCAAGATCATCCGCGCCCGCCGGCAGCATCCGTTCGACCCCTGGCAAGCCGTCGCGTCGTCGATCGTCGCGTTCGCGCCGCGGCCGCGGCGCGCGCGACAGGAACTGGCCGATCAGCTTCGGCGCCGGGACGATCTGTCCGACCGCCTGAGCGGTCGCGATCAGATGGCCAAAGAACCCCTCACGCAAGGTCGACGTATCGCCGACCACGATCAGCAACCGCCGCGATCGTGAAATCGCGACGTTCAACCGCTGTTCGAGGCGCAAAAAGCCGATGTCGCGGCGACGATTCGCGCGCACCAGCGACAGCACGATGATGTCTTTTTCGCGACCCTCGAACGCGTCGACCGTGTCGATCTCGAGCATCCGGTCGGGCGGCCAGTCGTGCGGACCCATCAACCGCCGCAGCAGGTCGCGCTGTTCGGCGTACGCAGTGATGACCCCGATGGTCAGGTTCGGCGGCGCGTGGGTCGCCAGGTGGCGGGTGATGCTGGTGACCAGCCGCGCCTCCGCCACGTTGAACAGCGACGTCCCGCCCGCGCGCGACTCGACGTTGCCGCGCAACGCGCGCGTATCGACCCAGGTGACCGGCGCGGGAAACGCGGGCAGTCCCGTGCCACGTCGCGGCGCCGCCGGACCGGTCCGGACGTGACTGCTGTAGAAGACGCGCGAGACGAGCTCGCCGATGGCCGGGTGCATGCGGTTCTGCTGGTCCAGCAGCACGGTCGCGGCCGGCGCGAAACGGCGTTCTTGAATCCAGGCGAACAGGCTCTTGCCGATGACGTGCTGCGCGCCAGGCTGCGCCACCCCGACCATCGCTGGCCGGCCGCCGCGTCGGCCACGTCGGCCGGTGCCGTTGGCAGCGGCGACCATCTGTTGCTCCGCCTCGGACATCACCGGCTGCAGCTGCATCGGATCGCCCACCATGATCATGCGTCGCCCACGTGCCAGCGCCAGCAGGGAATCCAGCACGCCCGCGCGGTTGGCTTCGTCGACGATCACGTAGTCGTAGACGCGAGCGCCCGCGATATCCTGGAGCACGAGCGCGTCGATGGTCGTGAAGATGATGTTGCGATCGCTCAGGTCGATGTCGGATCCGGCGTAGTACGGTCGGGCTGCTTTGGCAATGCGCTCGTAGAAGCCGATGCGGGCGATGCGCTCGATGGCATCCTCGAGAAACGGCAGGACCTTCATCAGCATGTTGTCGGTGCCGTGGTTCGAGTGCGAGCAGACAAGGATGCGCACGCCCGGATCGCGCAAGATCAACTGGACGTCGATCTCGGCGGCGGTCGTCGACTTGCC
>Ga0070730_10000892_pt1 | contig 31173 bp, 22 predicted proteins | sample Coa_R1_3_FD_66447 | JGI IMG/M metagenome (GOLD analysis project Ga0070730, IMG submission 66447) | Surface soil microbial communities from Centralia Pennsylvania, which are recovering from an underground coalmine fire - Coalmine... | ecosystem: Environmental > Terrestrial > Soil > Unclassified ... | reverse complement strand
GCCTTTGTCTTGGTGGCGGGGCGGAGCTGGCGATGGTATGCGACGTGGTTTTGACGAATAACGACGCTGAGTGGGGATTTCCCGAGATTAAGCTCGGCTGTTTCCCGCCAGTCGCCTGCACCGCGCTGGCTGCTCTGGTGGGGCAAAAGAAAGCGGCGGAACTCATTCTTACGGGTCGCTCGATTAGCGGTAGAGAGGCTGCCGAAACTGGGTTGGCGACACAGTCTGTGCCGGACAGCCAGCTCCACTCTTCCGTTCACGCCTGTGTCGGACAATTGGCGCGCTTGAGTCCAGCGGCCCTGGCCGTCACGAAGAAGGCATGCTATGCGTGGGACGCGATGCACTTCGACAAAGGCCTCGCGCGCGCTGAGAAGGTGTATTTGGAAGACTTGATGAACACCGCCGACGCGCGGGAAGGCGTTCGCGCCTTTCTCGAGAAACGACAGCCGAAATGGACTGGGAAATAGAAAGAGCATGGATTACGAAATCACTCCCGAGGAAGTGAAGTCGAAGCTGGACGCGAGCGAGAGATTCACCCTGCTCGATGTCCGCGAGCCCTGGGAGTTTCAGACCGCACGCATCGACGGCGGGAAGCTGATGCCGATGGGCGATGTGCCGTCGCGGGCGCACCATGAACTGGATCCCGACGAGAACATTGTCGTCTTTTGCCATCACGGCGTGCGCTCGATGAATGTGACCGTCTGGCTGCGTCAGCAGGGATTCGAGAAAGCCCAATCGATGCGCGGTGGCATTGATGCGTGGTCGCGGACCGTGGATGCGAAGGTGCCGGTGTATTGAAGCTTCTAGCGGCTAGCCAATCAGGTTTTGCTAGAAGCTAACAGCTTGGAGCTCCCGTGAAAAAAGAACTCATCGAACTCAGCGTGAATGGCCGATCCCACGAGGTTGCGATCGAGCCGAGTACGCTCTTGCTCGACGTTCTACGGCAGAACCTGCAGCTCACGGGTTCGAAGCGGGCCTGCGACGACTCCTCCTGCGGCGCGTGCACGGTTTTGATCGACGGAGTTGCGATGATGTCTTGCACTCTGCTGGCGGCGAGTTGTGAAGGGCAGGAGATCACAACCATCGAAGGCGTGAGCGAACACGGCAGCCTGGCTGCTATACAAAAAGCTTATGGCGATTGGGGCGGCGCGCAGTGTGGCTACTGCACTCCGGGTTTCATCATGACCGTGAAGTCGTTGCTGGCCGAGAATCCCGACCCAACCGAAGATGACATTCGCAATGCCTTGAGCAGCAATCTGTGCCGTTGTACCGGCTACAACCAGATGTACGAAGCTATAAGGTCGGCGATTAAAGCGGAACTAGCGGGAATCGCGGCGACCAGATGATCAGCGCAAAGGCAGACTCCTCGCTTTGACAGGAATAAGCTTGATGAGCACAGATTTTTCCATTATCGGCAAGCCCACCGCAATGGTCGATGCGGCGGAAAAGACTACCGGTGCTGGAAAGTACACTGACGATCTTTCCGTCCCTGGCATGCTGGTAGGAAAGATTCTGCACTCGCCGTATCCGCATGGGCGGATCAAGAGCATCGACGGCAGTCGTGCTGAAAAACTCGATGGCGTTGTCGCAGTCGTCGTCGGCAAAGATGCGCCCAAGACGTACGGAATTCTGCCTGTCGGACACGACGAATATCCGCTGGCTCTCGACAAAGCGCGCTACGTTGGCGACAACGTCGCATGCGTTGTCGCGACTTCCGAGGCAATCGCCGAGAAAGCGCTCGAACTGATCAATGTTGAATATGAAGTGCTACCTGCCTACTTCGATCCCGAAGAATCGATGAAGGCCCAGTCCAACCTCATCCACGATAACAAGCCCAACAATATCGAGAAGGATTACCACCACGTGTTTGGCGATCCCGAGAAGGGATTCGCCGAAGCAGAGGCAATTGCCGAAGCGCGCTTCATTGCCAACGAAGTCACGCATGCGGCTATGGAACCGCACTCCACGCTGGCGTCATTCGAAATCGATCCGCATACCGGCAAGCCCGGGCGTCTTACTGTGTGGTCGTCCACCCAGGTACCGTATTACTTGCAGCACAAGTTATCGCTCGTGCTCGAGATGCCGATGGCACAAATTCGCGTGATCAAGCCGCTGGTCGGCGGAGGCTTCGGGGGCAAGAGCGAAGTCATTCCGCTTGAGATTATCGCTGCCGTCGCCGCGCGCAAGGCACAGGCACCGGTAAAGATCACTTACACGCGCGAAGAAGTGTTTTGGGCGCATCGCGGGCGCCCACGAACCATCGTCGATCTAAAGACAGGGGTAACGAAGGACGGCCGCATTACTGCAGTGAAAGCACGGGTCGTGCAGGATGGCGGCGGATATTGTTCCTACGGCGTCGTGACGATTCTCTATTCGGGCGCCTTGTTGGGCGCTCTCTATGACATTCCGAATATTCAATATGACGGCTACCGGGTGCTGACCAATAAGCCCGCATGCGGCGCGATGCGCGGCCACGGCACGGTGAATGTGCGCTTCGCCTTCGAATCGCAACTCGATGAACTGGCTGGAAAGGTCGGTATGGATCCGGCCGAAATTCGGCAGCGCAACCTGCTGCAGCCGCCTTGCATTACCGTCAATGGCTTGCGCGTGCAAAGCTACGGTTTACCCGAATGCATCGAGAAAACAGTTGATCGCTCCGGGTGGAAGCAGCGCAAAGGCAAGCTACCCAAGGGACGCGGTCTCGGGATCGCGTGCAGCCACTATGTCAGTGGCGCGGCAAACTCGATCATTCGTTCTGACATGCCGCATTCGACCGTCAATATCAAGATTGATCGTGATGGCGGCGTAGTTGTCTATACGGGAGCATCCGAAATTGGCCAAGGATCAGACACGATGACCGCGCAGATTGCCGCTGAGGTTTTGGGCTGCACGCTCTCTCGCGTGCGGGTCGTAGCCGCCGACACTGATCTGACGCCAATTGATATTGGCTCGTACTCCAGCCGGGTGACGTTCATGGCAGGCAACGCGACGCTGCGGGCGGCGGAGGAAGTGAAGAAGTTGATCGCCGCGGCAGCGGCGAAAAAGATGGGCTGTTCATCTGACGCACTGGCTTTCGCTAATGATGCGGTCTCGATAAAAGCCGGCCCGGACGGGCGAGAGCGCCCGTCGCCACACAGTCTTTCTTCGTCATCGGCTTCTGTTTCCGGCCGCGTGGAAGGCCAAATCCTGCGCGGCTCGCTGCAGCAGAAGCGCAAGGACGAAGGTCCGAAGGATTCGATGACCTTCGAGGAAGCTGTGGTCGCTGCGATCGACTTCCACGGAGCGCTTACCGGTACAGGGTCGTACGCACCTCCGATCGAAGCGCGCGGGGGGAAGCATAAGGGCGCGGGCGTTGGGCCTTCTCCCGCATATTCCTATTCCGCCCAAGTCGCCGAGGTCAGCGTTGACGAAGAGACTGGAGAAGTGACCGTTCACAAGGTCTGGGCGGCGCATGACTGCGGCCGCGCGTTGAATCCCGTTTCTGTGGAGGGGCAGATCATCGGCTCGGTCTGGATGGGGATGGGGCAGGCGCTCACCGAAGAAATGGTCTGGAAAGATGGCATGCTGATGAACCCGGGCCTGCTCGAATACCGCAGTCCTTCTTCGGTGGAATCTCCTGAAATTGAGCCAATCATAGTTGAAAGCGTGGATCCTGAGGGCCCATTCGGTGCGAAGGAATGCAGCGAAGGATCGCTCGCGGCGACGATTCCGGCGATTGCGAATGCGATCTATGACGCGGTCGGTGTGCGGCTGCACGAGGCGCCATTCACCCCGGAAAGAGTTTTGGCTGCCTTGCGTGCGAAGAGGAAGGCGAAGTCATTGAATCTGACCGAAGGAATCGATCCAACATCGCCGGAGCGCTTCCGCGAGCATGGCGGATCGCTTTGGTACAAAGGTAAAGGTCCGCACCGACACGCGCTCGATCCTTCGCGACAACAGTCGCCCTCCGCCCCTGGGGGTGCGGATTGAGCCTCCCGCAATTCAGACTGTTGCGTCCTCGAACGATCGAGGAGGCTGTTGATTTCCTTTCGGCGCACTCCCGGCAGGAAACCGGGCTGGACGGGCGTGAGCGCCCGTCTCCACATGGTTCATCTTCGATTCGTGTGTTGGCCGGGGGCACCGACTTGATTCCCTCCATGCGGCAGAAGCTTTTCGAGCCAGAGTACGTCGTGGACCTGCGTGGAATCGCATCCCTGCGTGGAATAAAGCCGATACCCGATGGAGGGGTTGGGATCGGAGCTCTTACGACACTGCGCGCGATTGAGCGCTCTGATTTTTTGCGTCAGCACTATTCGGTTCTCACCGAAGCCGCGGCTACGGTCGCCTCACCGGTTCTGCGCAATATGGGCACGATCGGCGGAAATATCTGTCTCGACACTCGCTGCCTGTGGTACAACCAGTCACTCACGTGGCGCAAGGGCTGCGGTTTTTGCATTAAGAAAGACGGAGATCTGTGCCACGTTGCCCCCGGGGGAACCAAATGCTGGGCAGCTTTTTCGGGAGACACGCCACCTGCATTGCTCTGCCTGAATGCAGAAATCGAAATTGCCAGCGCCGCGGGGAGCCGCCGCGTGCCTTTGCAGGACTTCTACACCGGCCTCGGCGACAGCTACCGTAAGCTCCAGCCGAACGAACTGGTCACTCGTGTTTTCTTGCCGCCATCGTCGGCTGACTATCGCGGAATTTATCGAAAGCTGCGAGTTCGAGGGTCGATCGACTATCCGCTGGCGGGAGTCGCGGTTGTCATGAAACGATCCAACGGGAACGTCGCAGATGCGCGCGTAGGCATCACAGCAGTAAATCCTGCTCCGCTGCTGGTGAAAGGCGCGAGCGAAATGCTGGCAGGGCGGGCCCTGAACGAAGCGCTGGCTGAAGCCATCGGCGATTTGGCTGCCAGAGCTTCCAAGCCGCTCACGACTTCCGCCCTGACTCCCGAATACCGCCGCGAGATGATTCGTGTCTTTACGAAAAGGGCAGTGCTCGCCGCAGCGAACTGACTCGTCTGGTATCCTGTTTCGCGCTGATCCCTGACCACTAACTACTAGCCACTAATGATCACCGACTGCCACATTCACATCCAGCCGATGGAGATGTTCAAGCCGGAAGCGCTGGAGTTGATGAAGAAGAAGCGGCCGAACTTCGATCAAATCGTGGAGTTCTGCCAATCTCCGAAAGCGTTTCTCAAATTCATGGACGCCAGTGGCATCGATCGCGCTATGCTGATCAATTACGTGGCCCCCGAAGTGATCGGTTTTACCAGCGGAGTCAATCAGTTCGTTGCCGATTATGTGAAAGAAGATCCCAGGCGCTTGCTCTCGTGCGGCAGCCTGCATCCCCGGCACACGACCAATGTGCTCGCCGATGTGGAGCAGATCCTGCGGCTCGGGATCCAGATGATCAAGATTCATCCGCCGCACCAATTGCTCTTTCCGAATGATTATCTGACCGGATCGAAAGAACTGGAAATCATCTATCGTGCCGCCGAGGCGAACGGCGTGCCCGTGATGTTTCACACGGGCACTTCGATTTTTCCGGGCGCTCGCAACAAATACGGCGATCCGATTTACGTGGATGATGTCGCGGTCGATTTCCCCAAGCTCAAGATCCTATTGGCGCACGGTGGCCGTCCGCTCTGGATGCAGACGGCGTTCTTTCTCGTGAGGCGGCATCCGAACGTTTATCTGGACATTAGCGGCATTCCGCCCAAGACGTTGCTGAAGTACTTCCCGCGACTCGAAGAGATTGCTCACAAGACGCTATTCGGCACCGACTGGCCTGGGCCGGGCGTTCCGGATATTCGGAAGAATCTGGAAGAGTTCCGCGCGCTTCCTCTCAGCGTCGACGCCCAGCAGCAGATACTTACTAAAACGGCATTGAATATCTGGCCGTCCTGAAAACGGTGTTTGGTCTTAGGTCTTGGGCTGCGCACCCCAACGTCCAAGACCCAAGACCTACTCCCGCTTCTTAATTGCCGGCCTTCGCTCCCTTCGCCTTTGTTCCCATCAGTTCATCAGCTAAAGCAGTCGCGCCATAAACCTTGCGCAGAGCTTCCTGGATGCCGCGCGAATCCACGGACACAGCGCGCCCTTGTGCGTCGCTGTAAGCGAAATTCCAAGGCAGCGATTCGATGTTGCCGTCGAAAATAATCCCAACAACTTCGCCTTTCGCATTCACTGTCGGAGATCCGGAATTGCCTCCGATAATATCCGCGGTGGAGACGAAATTGAACGGCGTCTTCAGGTCGAGCTTGGGTTTCGCTTTGATCCAGCTATCGGGCAGGTTATACGGGGACTTGTCGCCGTGCGCCGCCGCGTGCTCGTAGGCACCGCCGATGTTGGTGGCGAACGGAATTGCCTTCCCGTCTTCCTCGTAGCCCTTCACGGAACCGTAGCTAAGGCGGAGCGTAAAAGTGGCGTCCGGTGCTTGCATGAAACCGCTTTGCGCAAAGCGCGCTTTCGCGATCAGCGTTCCGTTGGCTCGCACGACCGAGTCGACCCTGTCATCGAACTCTTTGCGCGCAGCGCGGGCGTCGGGGTCAATTGCCTTCATGGCGACGATCAACGGATCGGTGCTGGCATCGATCGCGGCCTGTCCGCCTTCATACAGCTGTTTGCGCACGGCGATGTCATCCAGCTTCGTGTTGTTGATCAGGTCCTTGGCGACATCGGCCGGGGCTCTCCCTTGCAAAACCTTTGTCACATCCGGATTGTCCTTCCCGAGGGCGTCCTGCATTTCGGAGAGTGAATCCGATAGAAGCGTGATCTCAAGATTCCTGTAAATGGGCTCGGGCGAGAATGTCTGCTGTTCGAGCGAAGGCAGGGCGGAGTCGCGGAATTCGCGCAATCGATCGGAATTCGGTTTCGTTTTCTCGGCGGCAGCCCGAACCAGCACACGAGCAATCTGCGCCAGGCGTGACGAAAATCCGCGCATGCGTTCCAGGTAACTCAGGCTGTTAAAGATTGATTGCTGAGTCTTGATAGCCTGTGCAATTTCATCCCAGGGATCGGGTGCGCCGGCATTTTTGGCATCGGCCTTGAAGGCTAACCGTACTTTGGCTTCGTCCGCGGCCTTTGCGGCCATAATCGATTGGTCGAGCAGACCGGACTGATACCCGGTAATCGCCTTCTGCGAGTTCTGCAGGCCGAAGATATCCTCTTTGGCAATACGCGCATTCTCTTCCGATTCTTCGCTGAACTTCTGCAGCAGAGCGATTCGGCGCGAATAGAGTTTCAGCGCGGCTGGATATTGAAAATCCCGCAGAAACTCCAGTTGGGCCATCGTGAGCATCCGTCCGGTGCTGCCTGGGTGTCCGGAGACGAAGATCAAATCACCTTCTTTGACTCCCGTGGGTGCCCACTTCAAGTAATTGTCGAGATGAGCCGGTTTCCCATCTTCATAGACACGAAAAAAAGTAATGTCGAGATCGTACCGGGGATAAGTGAAGTTGTCCGGATCGCCACCGAAGAAGGCAATGTCGAACTCCGGCGCAAACACAAGACGGACATCGGTGTACTTCTTGTACTTGTAGAGATTGTAGACCTGCCCGGAGTAGAAGGTCACAACATCGCAGCGCAAGCCTGTCGCGGTGGCGCACTCTTTCTCGATCGCCGACATGGCCGCACGTTGCGCCTGTCCAGTCTCAGCCGTGGACATTCCTGACTTAACCCCGGCATTGACTTTGTTGGTTACATCCTCTATGCCAACCAATTGGTTCAGCTCCAGGTTCGGGCACTTGGCCTCTTCGGCCTGGGTCTTAGCGTAAAAGCCGATCTTGATGTAGTCGTGTCCTTCTGTGGAAAGCTGTTGCACGCAGCCGGCGCCCACGTGATGGTTGGTGAAGGTCAGGCCGTCCGCGGAAACAAACGAACCGGATCCGCCATTGTTGAAGCGCACCGACGAGAGCCGGATGTGGTCCAGCCATTGCTGCGTGATTTCGAAGTGGTATTTAGCCTTGATTTTCGCCGTGGGTGGCTCGTTGTAGAGCCACATGCCTTCATCGGCCGCTGCAAAAGTGGAAAAAATAAAGACAAGCACGAGCAGAGTTGAAATGAGACGTTTCATTGCGGGTGATTCCTCCATGGAGAACTGCGAAGAAACTTAATAGGACGTAGGAACCTTCGGCAGAACCTCTAAATATACCCCTCCAGCTTGGATGCGGGCAAAATAGACAACCGCGTGCTTGCAATTTGTGTGACGATTACCGTAGCTTTCTAGACATTTCTATCGCTTTCGGAGCGCCTGACATGCAACACGGAAGACGTTGTTTGGTGTTGGCGGTGTTGTTGTTGTCGGCTCAATCCTGGCTCGTAGCCCAGGAGTCCGACAAATTGCGCGTCCTCGCACTGGAAAACGCCTGGAATGAAGCCGAAAGCCATAATGACATCAAAGCGCTCGGTGTACTGCTAGCTCCAACCTTCGTCTACACGGATGCTGAAGGATCATTTATGGACAAGCAGCAACTCATCGCCAGCATCCATGCGTCGCGGTCCAGCCAGATCGTAAATGAAGGAATGAAAGCGGAGTCGTATGGCGACGCAATCGTCGTCACCGGTTCGTACCGGGAGCAGGGTACCGAGAACGGAAAAGCCTACACGCATCGAGGACGGTTCACTGATACCTGGGTCAAGAAAGATGATCAGTGGCTGTGCGTGGCTAGTCAGGAAACGTTGATCGCGCATTGAAGTGCAGTTGAAATGGCTGCCCCGCTATCCTCGGAATGCGACACTTGCCCCTGTGTGTCACGCACAGGGCGATCCTGCCCGAAATCATTTGCGCTGAGCCCGTCTTCTTCGGTACCTTGCCTTGCATATGAAAGTTGCCATTCAGGGAGAGTTGGGCTGCTTCAGCCACGAAGCAGCGGGGCAGATGGTGCGGCGTTGCACCGTCGTGCCGTGCCCGCGGTCTGCGGAAGTTTTCGATCGGCTTGAGAACGGGTCCGTCGATGCTGCGGTCATTCCGATTGAGAATACATTGGCAGGAACCGTCGCCGAGCACGCCGATCTGCTTGTCGCGCGGGATGTGTTTATTCAGGCGGAATATCTGCTGCGCATCGTTCACAACGTTATCGCGAGGCCAGGAGTAAACCTTGCATTGTTGCGCCGGGTGATGTCGCATCCCGTTGCGCTTGACCAGTGCCGTGATTTTTTCCGCCAGCATCCTAAAGTGGAGGCGGTTCCGTTTTACGATACGGCAGGCAGTGTGAAGCATGTCATCGAGAATCGCCTACAAGATGCCGGCGGGATCGCAGGAAAGCAGGCAGCCCGGGAGTATGGGGGGAAGATCCTGCGGTCCGGTATTGAAGACGATAAGCGCAACTTCACACGTTTTTTCCTGATTCGCAAGCGGCGGCGCGCGTCAAAACGAAGAAGCACCCCTGACATGCTGAGAATGATTCCGAGGGGCGCGAATAAAACTTCGATCGCATTTCACGTAAAGAACACGCCGGGTGTGTTGTTCAAGTCGCTGAGTGTATTTGCGCTGCGCGATATCAGTTTGAGCAAGATCGAGTCGCGCCCCATGCGGGGCCGGCCTTGGGAATACGTTTTTTATGTCGACTTTCTACGTGGCGACGATGAGGCTGCGCGTAATGCTCTGCGACACCTAGGCGAGGTAGCGGATTTTGTTAAAGTGCTCGGCGTGTATCCGGCCGCGCGGCCTACGTAAACCTTACAGCGAGAGTAACATCCCGCGGACCCAAGTGCTGAAAAAGCCCAAATCTGCCGTCACACCGGGCTGTGATGCGGCACACATTCCAAACGAATCCCCCCTCCTAGACTCGTAATGATGTGTATTTAGTCTTCGGAAATCATTTTTTTGGAGGAGTGATATGAGGGCAGTGAAATACCTTTTCTTGCTGTGCGTCTTAAGCGTCGTCGCAATAGCGGCGGAGAACACGATGGGGATTCGCGAAGTCAACAACGTAACGTTCAGCAGCCCGGTTCGAATCGGCACAACAGTGTTGCCCGAGGGGAAGTATGTTGTGCGTCACAAGATGGACGGGCAGGAGCACTTGATGGTTTTCCAGCGGGAGAGAAGCACGCAGACCTTTACCACGAAGTGCACACTGGTTGCTCTGCCGAAAAAGGCTGAGCAGACCCAAAGCGTGTACGAAGTAACGGCTTCGAATGATCGGGTGCTGAAGGAACTCGTTTTCCGCGGCGATACCGCCAAGCACGTGTTCTAGGAATCTCCGCCTTGTTGATCGTGCGCCGGCAGCAGGCCGGCCATTGCGCCGGGTGTGGCGATGCGGGGGAAGCCCTACAGTGATTTAAAACTTGCCATTATGCATCCCCCGCGTTAGCCTCTGCACCTTAGGCACGTTCCGGATTTCTGATAAGAGAATAGAATGCAAGTCCTTACGGGAAGGATTTGCCTGGCCCTGAAACCTTTCCCGAGGCCGCATCATCTAAACTTGAGCGAGTTACACTCAAGGAGAAACATGAGCCAGCAGACGCCCGTCGAGCGCACTCCTAAACCTAAGGAAACAAACGAATTGAAAGCTCTTCCCGTGCTCCCGGTGAGGGACACTGTGTTATTCCCGCACGCCGTTTTGCCGCTCACGGTGGGGCGCGAGAGTTCGGTGCAACTGATTAATTCTCTGGGGGAAGATAAAACGATCATCGTGGTAGCGCAGCGGGAAGCGCGCGTCGACGCACCTCAGCCCAGCGATCTCTATACGGTAGGAACATCCGCGGTCGTCCACAAAGTCGTCAAGATGCCAAACCAGAGCCTGTTTGTGTTCGCGGAGGGCCTGGAAAGGGTGAAGCTCGGCGAGTTTACGCAATTGGCGCCATTCATGACGGCTTACTATTCCACGTTACCCGAGGGATCGACGCCGCTTGCGACTTCGCAAGTTGAAGCCCTGCAGCGGAACGTGTTGACGCTGTTTCAGCAGATTGTCGCCGGATCGCCGACGCTTTCTGACGAGTTGTCGACGGTGGCGATGAATATCGATGAGCCGGGCCGGCTGGTAGATTTCATTGCGTCGTCGCTACCGTCGCTGTCTACACCCGACAAGCAGGACACTCTGGAGACGCTCGATATTCACGTGCGCCTCGAGAAAATCAATCAGCATCTCGCCAAGGAACTTGAAGTTCAGCAGCTGCGCAACAAGATTCAAAGTGAAGTGCAGGATCGCGTGCAGCAGACGCAGCGTGAGTATTACCTGCGCGAGCAGATGAAGGCGATCCAGAAGGAGCTGGGCGAGCAGGATGAAGGCCAGCGCGACGTTGAAGATCTGAAGAAGAAGATCGAAGAAGCGGGCATGCCCGATGAAGTGAAGAAGGAAGCCCTGAAGGAACTGGGACGGCTTTCGCGCATGTCGCCGATGGCGGCCGACTATTCGCTGACCCGCAACTATATCGAGTGGTTGGCCGTGCTGCCTTGGGCGAAGACCTCCGGGGTGGAGATCGAGATTCCGAAGGCGAAAGAAATCCTCGACGCTGACCACTATGATCTCGAGAAGGTGAAAGACCGCATTCTCGACTATCTTTCCGTTCGCCGATTGAAACCGAACATGAAGGGGCCGATTTTGTGCTTCGTCGGACCTCCAGGAGTTGGAAAGACTTCGCTGGGCAAGTCGATCGCGCGGGCGTTGGGCCGCAAGTTCACGCGGCTGTCGCTGGGCGGCGTGCACGACGAGGCTGAAATTCGCGGCCATCGCCGCACCTACATCGGCGCCTTGCCGGGACAGATCATTCAGGGCATTCGGCGAGCCGAGACGAAAGATCCGGTGTTCATGCTCGACGAGATTGACAAGGTCGGGCGCGATTTTCGTGGCGATCCAGCTTCGGCGCTGCTCGAGGCGCTCGACCCTGAGCAGAACTCGACGTTCCGCGACAACTATCTTGATGTGACGTTTGATTTGTCCAAGGTATTGTTCATCACCACGGCGAACATGCTCGATCCGATTGCGGAGCCATTGCGTGACCGCATGGAGATCATCGAACTGCAGGGATACACCGAGGAAGAGAAAGTCCACATCGCTTTCAAATATTTGATCCCGCGACAGATTGATGAAAATGGAATCACCGGCGAACAGATTGAATTTCCGGAAGAGGCAGTTCGGTACGTGATCCGCCACTATACGCGGGAAGCGGGCGTGCGTGGCCTGGAACGAACCATCGGGACCATCTGCCGCAAGCAGGCGCGCCGTCTGGCGGAAGGGAAGACCGAGAAGCTGATCGTCTCCAAAGAAATCATTCAGGATTTCCTCGGCGGCATCAAGATTCGGAGCGAGGGCGAGATTGCAGAGCGCACCGAACGTCCCGGAGTTGCGGTAGGCCTGGCTTGGACGCCGTCGGGCGGCGATGTGCTCTTCGTGGAAGCTAATGCGATGAAGGGCAAAGGGGGATTCACCATGACCGGGCAGATCGGCCAAGTCATGCAGGAGTCCATGCAGGCGGCCTTGACGTGGGTGCGTTCGAACGCCGACCGGCTGGGAGTGGGAGATGACTTCTTCGCCAGCCATGACATCCATATCCACGTCCCGGCGGGAGCAATTCCGAAAGATGGACCGTCGGCAGGCGTGACCATGGCCACGGCTCTGGTGTCTCTGCTGACCAAGCGGCGCATCACTCCTCTGATCGCCATGACCGGGGAAATCACGCTGAGCGGAAACGTGCTTCCGGTAGGCGGCATTAAGGAGAAAGTTCTTGCTGCGAAGCGAGCGGGCGTGCGCGACGTGATTCTGCCTGCGGAAAACAGGATGAATGTGGAAGAAGATTTGTCGCCGGAGCAGCTGGAAAATTTGAAGGTGCACTACGTCAAAACGATTGACGAAGCCCTCCAGATCTCACTGCCGCAGGTGGCCGAGAGTACTGCCGCCAAGATACTTCCGGCCGCACCTCCGAAGGATCCGAGCCAGGACTACAATCCGACCCAGCCGGTGAAGGAACCTGAGCCGGTGCATGATCGGGTGCTGACTCGCGTCTAAGCCTTCATTCGAATAAAAGGCCGGCCTCTAAGGGCCGGCCTTTATTTTTTGCCTGGGTTGAGCTAGAACTCCAACCGCAACGCCAGTTGCAGCACGCGTGCCGAAGGGCCGCCGTTGTTGATGTTTGTCCCTACCGTGCTGCCGATTACGCCGAACGGGCAGCCGCCGGTGATGTCCACACAAGGAGTGGAAAAGTTCGGGTGATTGAAAACGTTGAAAGCATCAGCGCGGAACTTCAGGGCAAATCTCTCACTTCCGAGTGGGAATTCCTTACCCAGCCCCATATCCATGTCGAAGTAAGAGGGACCGCGCAGATTGTTGCGGCTGCCAATCTGGAAGCCGATCGGGCCAACGAAATCCGCATTGGCCTGGGTTGGGTTGGCGAAAGCGTTCAGGGGCTGTCCCTTTCCGCCGTTCAGATGGATGTGGAGATCTGAGATTGGCCCCGTCAGAATAGCAGGGGCATCATTGGCGTATCCGGCGACGAATGCGCTGGAACTCGCAAAATAGGCATTCCCGCTGTGCACGCTAGGTAGGCCGGCGACGCTCCAGTGGCCGATCACCTCATCGAGCCAGCGAGGCGCGTTTCCCGCAAGGGCTTTGCCGCGGCCGAAAGGCAGCTCATAAATGAAGTTGCCGTTGAAGTAGTGGGTCACGTCGAAGTCGGAGTTGCCCCGGCACTCCCGCGGCCGCACGACGTCGCAAATGAAACCGTAGCCGCCGAAAGCGGCTGCGTTGGCAATCAGCGAGACGTTATCGATGGAATGAGCCCACGTATAGTTCAGGTCAACTGCAGACCGTGCCCGGCATTCTTGTGCAAAGTAGTGAGCAGGCCGTGGTAAGTGGAGAACCCTTTGTTGGTGTAGAAGGTGTTCTCGGAGAACTGGGCGCCCATGCCTACATTGGCGGGCAGGCCAAGACCGAAGGGCTGAAGTGAGGCGAGAACCTGCATGGTGTCGGCAAAGTCGCCCCGGTACGCCAAGGTGGTCAGGTATTGTGTGATGACCTGCGTGTTGCTAGCTACGCCAAGGGCGGCGCCCGTTCCCGGAACCATCACATTTTCAAACCAAGGTTGATCGGTAACACTGCCTGGATCGACGCCCGCTCGTATTTGCTGAGTTACATTCGCAAATGCCTGTGACATCAATTGGCCCGAGACTGGATCCTTGAATTCGATCAACTGGTTAGCATCTGCCTGCCCGAGCAGTCGGCGCCCAAGTCGGCCAACATAGGATGTTTTGAGAAGAAATCCGCCGGGAATTTCGGTTTCGAAGCCGAGATTCAACTCGATTGAGTATGGCGTCTTGAGATTCGGGTCGATACTTTCATTAAAGGCTGAACCGTTGGCAAGGCCGAAGGGCACAGCGCTGGACCCGGAACCAGACACGAATGGGTAAAAAGGTTTCGTAATTGTAGGAGCTGTTGGGGGTGCTGGCGCACTGGTCAGACCCGTAAACCGGGGGACGTAGGCGAGCGTTGCGCTTGGATCATTCGGATTGTTGGGATCAAACAGTGGCTGCGTTGCACCGGCCTGAAACAGATACGAGAACTGCGACTGCTGATATTGCACTGCATTGATGACGGTTTGGTCGAACAACACACCTGCCCCGGCTTTTACCACCGTCTTTGGATTTACGCTGTACGCAACGGCGAATCTCGGTGCGAAGTTCAGGTATTGCGGTTTGAAGTACCCGGGAGCGTGATTAGCCTTGCCGCCCAGAGAATAGGAGATCAGAGGAACGGCGAGATTACCGGATTGGCTGGCAGCGCTCTGGGCCAGACGAGCTCCGAAGAAAGAGTCAAAACCGACGTTCTGGACGGATTCAAGACCATGAACCTCGTAGGGCACGGTGTAATTGATCCAGCGCACTCCGTAGGACAGAGTGAGCTTTGGTTGGACCCTCCACGTGTCTCCAAAATAAAGCTCAGTCTCGTAATAGCGATATTCGTTACGGGAGCCGGTAGCCTGCGGCAGGACGTTACCCGCGGCGTTGTAGTTGAACGTCGAGGCAACGGCTGAATAGGGAGCGAGGGCAAGTGCGAAAGCGGCATCGTAGAGGCCTGGCGCACTTCCGCCACCGAGATCAGCAGGTTCCAAACTCGGATCCAAGGCGAGCATCGTGCCACCCAGCCCGACAGATGGAGTGTTGTAGTCCAGAATGGTGTATCCGCTGGGGCTGATGTACTTGAACGTGCCGCCGAAGCGGAAACTGTGCTTACCCTTCTCCCAACTGAAATCATCGCGGATCACTGGAATGGGGTAAGTCCGGCCTTGTTGGTTAATGGCTGTGGCATAGGGACCAGAGATGATCGTTCCACCGATGCCGTTTCCGCCCAAGCCATAATACTGGGTTGCGCCTGTTGGATTGTAGGTGTTCGGGAAGTTGAAGTTTTCGAATACTTTTCCGTAAGAGGCGTTGTTGACCATCCGGTTGTTGATGGTCCAGATATGTCCAACGACCCACGTGTAGCTGCGATCGATAAAGGGGGAAGTTACCGGGTCGCCGGGAAACTGAATGGCTCCTTCGGTACCATTCGTGCGAACGAAATTGCCTTTTCCCCATATCTTCATCTTGTCGTTAAGGTTGAAATCGACTCGCTGAACAAAATCGTCTTCTTTGTAGGGGAAGGGAGCGTTGAAACGATATCCAGCAGTATTGATCAGATCGCCAGCAGCCCCTGAGAAATCATTCGCGTGGGGATAGCGACTATTGAAAAGGCTGAGGAGAGCAGCGTTGAAACCTATACCCTTGGGATCGAGCGCGGCCACTTGCGCCGAGTTTAAGCTGCCGAGGTTGCCGGAGGCATCGATGTAGCCGATGTTACCGTTGCGGAACGAATCCATCGGAACGGTGCGTTCAACGAGGTTCGAAAGAGTGTCACGGCGTCCGTTGTAGTCGAAAAAGAAAAACAATTTGTTCTTCATGATTGGGCCGCCCACATAGCCGCCAAACTGGTTGCGGATGAGCGGAGGGCGTGGCACACCGGCATTATTGTTGAACCAGTCGTTCGCCTCAAATGAAGTGTCGCGGTGGTATTCGACCACGCCGCCGTGAAAGGAGTTGGTGCCGCTCTTGGTTACCAGTTCGTACTGGCCGCCCCCGCCACCGGCGGCGCTGGAAAGGTCGCCGGCGGTGACTCCGCGGAACTCCTGAACGGAGTCGACGGGAGCTCGACCGACGATATAGCCGAAATCGCCCGTCCCCATGTCGTTGACGTCGAGACCGTCAATGGTGACGCGATTCTGATCAACACGCGCTCCAGTGACGGCTCCGTCAAGGGTGACGCCCGGTTGCTGTACAAACAATGCCGACGGGTTGCTGCGATCCAGTACGGGCATATCATTCAGTATTTCCACCTGAAAGTTGTTGCCCACAGAGACGTCGGTCGTGTTGAGCGTAACATTTTGGGTCGCCGCAGAAACCTCGACGGTTTCCTGGGTTGCTCCCAGGATCATTTGCGCATTTTGCGTGCGCGTGGTGTCCACGTTGAGGTAAAGGTTGGAGACGATCACGTCTCGAAAGCCTTCGTGCGCGAAGCGGATCTGGTAGCCGGGGCCGGGCTTAACCTCGTTGATCCTGTACAGGCCTACTTCGTTGGATGCGGTCTTGTACTTCGTGCCGGTCTGCGGATTCTCGAGGGTGACGTCAGCGCCGGAGATGACGGCGCCGCTCTGGTCTGTAACGACACCCGTAATCGAAGCTACGTCTTGTGCGCCAGCCTTGGTCGATGCGGCCGAAATTGCGAATACGGCGAGGATGACAGGAATGAGATGGATACGAGTGGCAGACAGCTTCAACATGACAATCTCCTGTTTCGAAGTAGTTGCCCAATGGGGGTTGGGGTTCTCTACTTGTCAGATATCAAGCGGTCAACAGCATTGGGACACCGTTTGCGGGAGAAACTCATCAAACACTAACCCTTTGAAATGCGCGATTTCAAGAACAATCACACCGGACTACACTCTTATGACAACCCTTTAAAGCCTACAAAAACACTTGCTTGCAGTCAGTGTTGGTTATGGAAGTGTGCGGCTGATAACAAAAAAGCCAGCGCCCGATGGCGCTGGCCTGTGAGTCAAGTTTCTGCAGGAATCGCTTCTTACTGACATCCCGAAAATGCGAGGGTGGAAGCTGTCACGCTTGTTCCGGCAGTGGCGGTTAACGGGGCATTGCTGGAAGTGGTGTTGGTCTGCAAGGCGGAAGGACTGCAATCGGGGGTGCTGGTGCCGTCGGTCGTAAACGCGCGCGCGTCGATGGTGTAGTTCACTGCTCCGGCCGCGGGAGCGGCTGGTTTCTGACTTGCGCCTGCCGTGAATGCACCGATGCTGGGGTTCAGCGCGGGCACCGAAACCGTGTACGTCGCACAGTCGGTTTTCGTCGCACAGCTACTTCCGGCTGCGGTGGTCAGATTCGCCGTAGCGGCCGATTGCCCGGCCAGCGGAACTGTCACCATTAACGAAGAGCTTACGGGCTGCAAAGCAGAGATGGAAACATCGGAACCGGTTCCGGCGGTGCCGGTGCTGGTCGTGATCTGGCCGGTAATGGAAGCGGGCGAAGTTGCCGTTCCAGTTTGTGCGACCATCGGTACGGTTGCTAACGCATTTCCTGGCTGAACTCCGGTGATTACCGTTGCCGCGTACGAGACCTGCGACCCGTTTACAGATGCGATGACGATGTCATACGTTCCGTCGGCGACGGGGCAGAATGAGAAAGCTCCGGACGGATCCGTGACGGTTTCCATGATCACGCGGTCGACCCCGGAGCCGTCGTTTTGCTCCAATGCGACGACTGTCGTCCCCCCGGCGATGGCCTGTCCAGTCACGCTGTCAACCACCATTCCATTGATGGAGGAAGAAGTGAGGCTAATCTCACCAGCATGCAGAACGGGTTTGAGACGAAACTGGCCGTTTCCCTCGGGAACGACAGATTCGCAGGCATTGAAGTCGATGTCGAGGTCCTTGGTTTCTCCGGCGTTGATCACAAACTGTCCGCCCGAGATCTGTCCGGATGAAATTTTGATGCCGGTCTGTGCTTCGCTGGAGAGCAGAAGGGGCTGCGCTGTATTCGGGCTATTCGACAACATCACGCAGTTGGCCGTGCTGCCGCACACGTTGTTGCTCACAACGGTGCTATTAGCCGCCAGGGTGACGCGAATTTGCTGATAGCTTCCGGCCTGCAGGGCCAGTGTGTCGCCCAGGGTCGCCAAGAAGCATTGATTGTTTGCCTGACCGAGCAAATCAATCTGCTGAGGAGAGGCAGAGAGGGATGGCGTCAGGTCGGTCCATCCGGAGTCATTATTGCCAGCAGTGGCGCTGGTATTGATCTGCACGTCCGTGATTGTGACGTAGATGTGGCTGAATGCTCCTTGTGGTCCGGAACAGGTGGCGGGGTCGCTAATCCGGACGTTGACCATGGCGGTAGCATTCGCAGACTTTGACGTGCTGTTGCTACTGCAACTGTTAAGGAAGAGCGTGGAAAAGAAAATCAGGAAGACAAATGTGCAAAGAAATGCAATCTTACGCATGGCAGAACCCTCCGCATAACACGGCCGACACAGTTGTAAGTAAGTAGGTGCTGAGAAGCACCAGGAGATTGGGTTGCATTCTTCTTGCCGTCGTTTATCCTACGGTCATAACTCATTGAAAAAGCGCCAGATGTTCTTGTCGGGACTGCTGAGTGCGGAGGCTCGGAATATAGATTTCAGCGTGCAATCTTTTCATTTTGCGGTAAGGGTTTCCCGTATGGCGTTCGGCGTTGTTGCCCTATTAACTCCGCACCTTCCGGTACACTGATCGGACATGCGAGTGCGTGTCCTGTTCTTCGGAATGCTGAAGGAACTGGCTGGCAAAGCCACGGACGTAATCGAGGTGCCAGACGGGGCTTCGGTCCGAACTGTGATCGCGCATTACGAGTCCCAGGTTCCACCTCTGCGGCATTCGTTGTCTGCGATAGCCCTGGCTGTGAATCAACAATATGCCGGACCTGACACCCAACTGAGTGCCGACGATGAGGTCGCCCTATTGCCGCCGGTGAGCGGAGGCAGGTCGGAAGATCCCTGCGTTGTGAAACTGGTTCACCAGCGGATCGTGCCCCACGACATTGTGCCCACGCTGGAAAAGCCGGAGGACGGGGCAATCGTCATCTTCGATGGGATGGTGCGCAATAACAGTCGTGGACGGCGCACGCTCTATCTGGAATACGAATGCTACGAGAGCATGGCGCTGCAGCAACTGAAGGACCTCGCGGCCCAAGCGCGCCAACAGTTCGCCATTCGTACTGTTGGTATCGTGCATCGGTTGGGCCGCATTGAGATTGGCGAGAGCAGCGTTCTCATCGCTGTCTATTCCGCGCATCGCGCCGCCGCGTTCGAGGCTTGCCGCTGGCTGATCGACACGCTGAAACGGACCGTGCCGATCTGGAAGAAAGAGCATTTTGAGGATGGCGCGGTATGGGCGGATGGAGAACCTTTTCCCGCAGAGATTCGTCGGGCGAATTCTTGAGCCGCAGGCAGCCTTGCCATGGGGCCCGCATCTAACTGTGCGGCATCCGGTTGCGCACTGTTTCCCATCGAGATATTCGAGTGATCCGCAGGTGGGAATGCGCAAACTTCTCAAAGGTATAATTTCATCTCTCGATGATAAAACCCGCCACGAGCCTGCTGTTGCTGAGCCTCTGCGTACCCTTCCGCAGCCTGCAGGCGCAGCAATCAGCAACCCAGTCGGACCCGAGGCAAGCTGAGAGACAGGCCGAACCCGCGACTACGCTCAAGGTTGACGTGAATCTGGTCAACGTCTACGTGACGGTGACCGATGCTGGCGGGTCGCCAGTCGGTGGCCTTACAAAAGACAACTTTATTTTGAAAGAAGATGATCAAGATCAGAAGATAGCCGTTTTCGATCGTGAGTCGGCCAAACCTATTTCGATAGCGCTGGCCATCGACACGAGTCTTAGCACGCGTCACGATCTGCCGCTGGAGCAGGCTTCGGCGAAGCGTTTCGCGCATGCCATTATTCGCCCGGTCGATGCCATGTCGGTGTACGGCTTCAATGAAATCGTGAATGAATCCACGCGCGGCTATACCTCGGATCTGAAGCGTATTGATGACGCTATCGAGCATATTCATCTGGGTGCCGCCACTGCTCTTTATGATGCGATCTATCTCACTTCGCGGACGCTGGATAAGCGCAGGGGCCGCAAGGTGATCGTGCTGATCACCGACGGCGGCGACACCGTCAGTAAGGTGGATTACAAAGAAGCTGTGCGCGCCGCGGAAGAGGCGGAAGCGCTGGTCTATTCGATTATTGTCGTTCCTATCGAAAACAGCGCCGGACGCGAGACCGGCGGGGAGCACGCACTCATCCAACTCTCGGAAGATACGGGTGGAAGGTATTACTACGCGACGTCGACCGCACAACTGGACACTGCGTTCCGGAAAATCAGCGACGAACTGCGCACGCAGTACCTGTTGGCATACTACCCGGCGCAGCGCACCTCGTTCTCAGAATTCCGCAGGATCCAGGTCAACGTAGCCGGAGTGGCGGATGCGCCGGCTTTCAAAGTGCGTCATCGGGCGGGCTATTACACCGTGAAGTCAGATTTTTGAGGAAACCCGGATCCGCTGCTTTGATGGAAAGCGGAACGGCGAATTAGAATGATTGGGACTTCGAATTATCGAATCACTTGAGTTTGGATTGCACGAAGGAGGGGCGCGGATGAAGCGTGCCCCACTGGGACCTCAGCCGGTTTGCTCAGCGACCTCAGCGTTTAAAGCTTTTTATCGCGGAGAGCGCAGAGAACCCTGAGAGGGCGACAGCCGATCTCAAATTAATATCAGTAATAACAGCACTCAGAACATTTACTGCCAGGCACATCAGTAAAGCGGTCAGGGGAGACGTTTGGATGTCAGCCCGATTGCTTTGCCTAGTCAGGGCCTGGCGCCATTGGTTCTCGCGAAAGGATGATGATGAACTGTAATTCCGCACTCCGGTCTGGCGGCTTCACCGCGCTGGCGCTGGGTTTTCTGCTCAGCCTTACGCCCACGCTTTGGGCGCAAACAACCCTGAGCACGGGCAACATCAGTGGCACAGTTACCGACTCCAAGGGCGCGCTCGTCGCAGATGCGAAAGTGACGGTCACAAATACTTCTACGAAGCAGAAGACCGATGTCAATACGAACGGGGCTGGACAGTTCGATTCCGGCCAGTTGACGCCCGGCAACTATACGGTCGAAGTTTCCGCAAAAAGCTTTGCTGTTGCTACGGCGAACACCGCGATCCAAGCAGGTGCCACCGCGACCGTCAATTTCAGGCTCACGATCAGTCAGGAAGCACAAGTAGGGAAGGAAGCCACGATTCAGGGCGTCATCACCTCGGGGCAGATCGAAACTCAACTCACCAATGGGCGCAATTTCCTCGATTTCGCTCAAGCGGAGCCGGGCGTTCAGGTTCAAGATGGCCAAGCGATCGATCCCAACAAGGCTGGAATGGCTTCAATTTCATTTGTCGGCCGCTTCGGACGAGCCGCACGGGTTACGGTCGACGGCGCTGACATGAGGGACGAAAGAAGCGGAGCAATCACCGGCAACGTGCCCGCCACTGCCATCGACGAATTCCGGTACAGCCAATCCATGCTTGATGTTTCCGAGGGGCTGACATCGTCCGGCACCGTCAACATTACGACTCGCTCAGGGAGTGATGAACTCCACGGGGAAGGGTTTGGCTTGTTCCGCGATCATTCGGTTAACGCGCGTCCCGCAGGAGGGAAGGATTTGTACTCCGAGCGCCAGCAATATGGTGGACGACTGGGCGGACCGGTGATCAAGGCCAGGCTGTTCTTGTTCGGCGATGGCGAACGAACAAAACAGGATTCCTTTGCTCCGGTGCTTTTCACCGGGACACCCTATGCCAGCAACGGCTCGGGCTTTCGTCAGCCGCTCGTCGAAAATGACGTGATCGGGAAGCTGGACTACAACCTGAAGAATGGGGCCAGAGTTTTTTACCGATACTCGTATTTTGATAATTCTTTGCCCGCGAGTACCGGCTTATCCGTTTACGACAGCAAGACCACCACGCAGCAGCACACAGGTGGCTACGCGTTTAGCAGGGGAAGTCTTACGCACAGTTTCATGGGTTCGTATTTGAAATTTGAAAACCAGATTACCGATGCCACTCGCGGTAACAATTCTCTGCCGTTTTGCTGCGACGGTCTGCAAATGAGTTCTGGATTGTTCGTGGCGGGTCCGAGTAATTATGCCGCGCAGCACACCGAGCAATCCAACATTGAAGGCAGGTACGACGGCAGCAGAATCTATGACTCGCACACACTGCGCTTCGGTATTTCTTATAACTACATCCGGAGTGGAGGATTCCAGAATTTTTATGGCACGGCTCCACAGGTCTCATGGATCACGGACAGCGCAACAGAAGCGTTTGCGGCGAGCGGTCCGTACCCGGGTGGGACGGCGAATCCCCTCAATTATCCGGTAACCCGGCTTCGTGTAGGGAATGGCCAGGGCTACAGTACCACCAAGTCCGCACTTGGATTTCCGGCGGGAGGCCTGGGCCCGGATAACCGCATCGGGATCTACGTGGGGGACGCGTGGAGGGTCAATCCAAACTTTACGGTGACTGCTGGCGTCCGATACGACCGCGACAGCGGACGCACGAATAGCGATTTGCCTGCGGATCCTAATATCAGCGCGGTATTTGGCGGGTTCGGAGCCCAGGTCCGGCAACCCAATCTGAACTTTGCTCCGCAAGTGGGGTTTGCCTGGGATCCGAACGAGAGCGGCAAGACCGTAATTCGCGGCGGCATGGGGCTCTTCTACGAGAATGAATTGTGGAGCAACGTGCTGGCAGATCGCCGGGCACGGCTCAAGACAGGAGCGGTGAACGCCGTCACGGACGCTTGTCTGAACGGTATCGCGCAGCCGGTTCCTGTTAGCGGGGGAACGATTCTGCCTGTAGGGATTTGCGGGAATGACGTCCGGATCGGCGATGTCAGGCCGCAGATACAATCGTTCTGGCAGGCTGTTCTTGCGGGCAATGCGGTCGGTGGAACCGCGGCGAATCCGAATTATGCGGGTACCTTGCTGGCGGAGGGTCTTGGTCAACCTGCATTCATGCTGGCGCCAAATTACCGCACCCCGCGGTCGGTCCAGATGAACATCGGAATACAGCGCGAAATCCGGCGCGGCCTGGTGTTCAGCATCGACTACCTGCGCAATGTGGAAACTCATACGCTTCTCGCCATCGATCAGAATAAGGTCGGTGATATCTCCACATTCAGTATTGCCAGCGCCACGCAAGCGATTAATTTGACGAACGCCGCGTTCGGTTGCCCCGCTGGGCCCGGCGGGGTGAATTGTGCGGTCAAGTCGGGCGCCTCGATCAACGATTATGTAAGGCGAGGTCTCGGGGTCCCGAACGACGTTGCTGGCGTGGGTTGCTCGCAGCCTGTTTCGGCTGGGGGGGTGGGTTATCCGTGTGCATTTGGAGGAATCAATCCGCTACAGAACTCGGCTTTCTTCCTTCAGCCTGTGGGGCGTTCGGTCTACAAGGGGTATCAGTTCAAGATCGCGGACGAGGTCAACAAACCTTTTCGCGCAGTACGAACGATGAACCTGCAACTCGCTTACAGCTTGAGTAATTTCAGCAGCGATGGCGGGGCCCAACTTACAGGCTCACCCGCTGACAGCGATGTCGACCTTGCACTGCGCGCCGCTGACAACAATAAAGTTGGAAGATACTACGGGAACGCGTTGCTGGACCGCAAGCATCAGCTCTCGCTGGGCGGGTATGCGGATATTCCGGCTGGCTTCCGGATTGGGTGGATGGCTCACTTTTATAGTCCGTTATCGAGCGCTATTGTTACGCCCAATTACGGCAATGTGGGTGAAATCTTCCGGACGGATTTCACGGGTGACGGAACCGTAGGCGACCCGGTACCTGGAACTCACATCGGGCAGTTTGGGCGCCAGACGGATGCGCATGGCTTGGTGAATGTGATCAGCAATTACAATACGACGCACGCCGGCCAGCCGACGCCTGCGGGAAACCTTCTCGTGACGAATGGCCTCATGAATGGTTCTCAGCTAGTCGCGTTAGGAGCGGTCGCGCCCCATATCTGTCTGCCGCCGCCGGCGATCGATCCCGATCCGAGTTGTACGGCGCCCGATTCTCCCGGAAACCAGGTCGACTTCACCTGGCTGCGCATTTTGGATCTGAGATTGTCATGGCGTCACACCTTTTTCGATCGCTTCAGTGTGGAACCGAGCGTGAGCCTGTTTAATGCGCCGAACTTCAATTCGTTCAACCTGCCGCCCAACATGATGACGGGCACCCTGTACGGGAACGGAAATGGCGCAATTAACGGCACGACTCCTAGCGACAACAATTCTTTCCGGCTGGGGAATGCATCGGGTGTTTATGGCGCACAGAGGCAGCTCGAATTTGGCCTGCGCTTGGTTTTCTAGATTTTGAAATAACGAACGCATCCGTGGCGCGAATCGCACCGGGTTTATTTCTGGGGTGGTTGGCCGGTAAGCCGCTGGCCGCGCGGCTTTGTGTACAATGCCAGCATGTCGTTTCGGACTCATCAAGGGAATCCCAACGCGAAGAAGGGCCGAACGCCTCCGCCGGAAGACACGTTCGAGGAAGCGGCCTTTCTGAAGTCTCTGGGTGAAAAACAGAAGCCGGTTTCGGTGAAGTTGATGGACGGCCAAGTCGTCCGTGGCTGGATCGAATACTACGACAAGAACATGGTGCGGCTGACCCGGGAAGGTGCTCCCAATCTTTTCATTTTCAAACACGAGATTATGTACATCGCCGAGGACGGCGGACGAAAGAAATAGATCCTAGGTGTTGGGTCTTAGGTGTTGGGTGTTAGGCTGAACCCAGGTGCATTTGCCACCCATTTGAGACCTTAGACCTAAGATCTAACACACCAAAGACCCCACAGTGCGAGACGATCCAATCACCTTTCTACCTGCGATGTCGGCCATTGCGCGCGAGGCAGGTTCCCTGCTTTTGCAGTATTTTCAACAGGGGCTCAAGATCGAATATAAAGGCGAGGCTGATTTAGTTACAGCGGCTGACCGCGCGTCTGAGGCCCTGATCCGGGAGCGGATCTCGAAGCAATTTCCTTCGCATGACGTACTCGGCGAAGAGCAGGGGCTCAACGATCGTGGGAGCGAATACCGCTGGTATGTCGATCCGCTCGACGGCACAACAAATTTCGCGCACGGCTTCCCGGTGTTCTGCGTTTCGATAGCACTGGAGCGTCGTTCGGCCAATGACGCCAAACGGATCGCCGGGGTTGTTTACGATCCGACTCGTGAAGAACTTTTCAGCGCGGAGCAGGGAAGAGGCGCGCAACTCAACGGCAAGCCGATTCATGTGTCGAAAGTTGCACAACTGAACGAATGCCTGGTGGCGACGGGATTTCCCAGCCACAAGCGGCACCAGAATCCGAACATTTATTTCTATCACCAGATCACCTTGCGCACGCACGGTGTGAGACGTGCTGGCTCAGCGGCTCTCGATTTGTGCAACGTAGCCAGTGGGCGCTTCGATGGTTTCTGGGAATTCAATCTCAATCCGTGGGACACCGCAGCGGGTGTGCTCATCGTGGAAGAGGCTGGTGGCAAGGCAAGCCGATTCGATGGTTCTACATTTGAAATCGATAGCCGCGAGACCTTGGCATCGAATGGACTGCTTCATGGTGCGCTCGTTCAGCAATTCCAGGAGATATTCGCAGGACGCGGTCTCGCTCCCCTCCCCGATCCTCGTTGCCTATGAAAAGAGCGGCAACCACTAAGGGCACGAAGGGGCACTAAGGAAATCAAGAGTTTAGCCTTGTGCGAGAGACGCCGGCGCGGCGATACAATGAGTTCATGGCGCTGCCACGACGCGGCTTATGAGGAAGGCTTTTTGGTGATCAACTCTCTTTTGGAACGCAAGATCGAAAAGCGGCCGGACAAGGTTCGGCTGCAGGGACGGATTCTTTTTCTCACCGAAGATCCTGAGCTGATCACGCGGCAACTGGGCGGGGAAGATTTGCCGTGGGACACCAAGAATCCCGCCAATAATCCGAAGCTGCGCGATGACATCTCGACCGACGAGATCACTCCTGCGCACTATTGTTTTTATTTCGACGAGACTCTGGGCGAGATCCCGTATCTTGGCCTGAAATGCGGAAGCGCGACTCCGATTGGGCGCGGGGCAGTAAAGGCCGGCGGGTTCGTCTGCGCGGTGAGCGGCAAGCGGCGCGGCAAGGGCTCGAGCCGGGAGCAGTCTCCTTATGCGGAAATGTGCGCCGGAATTCGGGTGGTGATCGCGGAAAACATCGAGCGAATCTACAAGCAGAATTGCCAGAACCTGGGCTTGCTCACATCGACAAACTTCTCGTTGATTGATCGCGTTCTCAATGGGGAAGAAATTTCGTTAAGCGAGTTTACGGCCGGTGAAGATGAAATCACTCGGCAGGTGATTGAGCACGGTGGGTTATTCCCTTTCAATGTGGCAAGAATGCAGGGGAAAGTATTTTTGCCGCCGATTAAGAGCAATACGAAATTGGAGATGACGGGAAACGTCCGTCATTACACATCCCGTCCAATGACTCTTGCGGAGAAGATCTTTGCAAGGCACATGATCAATGAGAACAATGAAGTCGGCGTGCCAGCAGTGAATCCGGGCGACACTGGCTTTGCGCGCGCCGACCTGCGCTTCAGCCACGAATACGTCACGCCGATGGCTGCGATTTTCTTTGAGCGCTATGTGGGGAAAGATGCCAAGGTCAATGATGCTGCGAGCATCATCTTCTTTCGCGATCACCTGACCTTTCTCGATGAAGTAATCTCTGAGGAAAAGAAAAAGCTGGGCCTGCTTGATCTTGCGACACAGTTAAAGCTCAAGCAACAAGATTTCGCGAAGAAGCAGGGAATTCGACTGCATGGCGAGTTAACGGACCGCAAGGGCTCCGAAGGCATCTGCCATTCGATCGTTCTCGAGAGCTACGCGCTGCCCGGTCAGTTGAACATCGGTTCCGACTCCCACACGCCGCACGTGGGCGCAATCGGATGTGTGGCCTTCGGGATCGGCACGACTGACGTGTTCAATTCCTGGATCACGAAAGATGTTCGCGTGAAGGTGCCGGAGTCGGTGAAGATCGTGATACGCGGCAAGAGGCATCCCAACGTGACCGCGAAAGATTTCATCCTGAAGATTCTCAGCCTCGATTATGTCCGCAGCGGCCAGGCGTTGGCGAAAGTTATGGAGTATGCGGGCGAGGCAGTCGAAGAGTTAAGCGTGGATGAACGTGCGACCATGACAAACATGGCTGCCGAAATCGGCGGATTTACCGGAATCGTTGCGCCCGATCAAAAAGCCGTCGAGTTCCTGATGGAGCGGCGCGGCATGGATCGCAAGAAAGCCGAGGCGATGATCGAGGGCTTATACAGCGATCCTGGGGCGCAGTATGCCCGGGTGATCGAACTCGATGCCGCGGAAATAACGCCGATGGTGGCTACGCCGGGCGATCCTGGAAACGGCAAATACGTTCGCGAGTTGAATACGCCCGTACCAGTCGAGATCGCCTATGGCGGTACATGCACTGCCGGCAAGAACGAAGATATGGACATGTATGCGCTTGTCCTGGCTGAAGCTTTAAAGCAAGGCAAGCGCGTGGCGGATTCTTGCAAGTTTTATATCCAGTTCGGCTCGCAGGAGACGCGCGATTACTGCATGCGTAAGGGATATCTTGAGATCTTCCAAAAAGCTGGTGCTCACGTGATCGAGCCGAGTTGCGGCGCCTGCATCAATGCTGGCCCTGGAGTTTCGACGCGCGCGGATCAGGTCGTGATCAGCGCTCAAAATCGGAATTTCCCAGGCCGCAGCGGGCCGGGACAGATGTACTTGGCATCGCCGTTGACCGTCGCAGCCAGCGCCGTGGCCGGATACATTGTCGAGTACGAACCCAGCGAGAAGAGGGAATTGGTCGGAGCATAGACTGCTTACCACTTCTGACCTGAAGCGTCCTACTGATGCAGGAGGACTCCTTATGAATCAACCCCGCCGGCTGCTCGTAATCTCCTTCATTCTGGTGTTCGCCTTGGCTGCCATGGCTTTCCACGCCACTTCACCGGTGGCCCACGTAGGATCGGTAATCGCAGCCGGCCAGATGCTCTCTCCGCGTTCCGGCCATACGGCAACACTGCTACCGAACGGCAAGGTCCTGATCGCTGGCGGCATGCGCAAGAATCAGGATTTCTATTCCTCTGCGGAACTCTACGATCCAGCGACTGGAAGGTTCCAATTCACGGGAGAAATGCACGAGCGGCGCGTGGGACAAATAGCCGTATTGTTGCGCTCAGGCAAGGTACTGATCGCCGGAGGATGGGTGGGTCACGGCGGCACGGATTCGGCCGAGCTATACGACGCTGCGGCTGGCAAGTTCACGATGCTATCGAAGATGACCACGCGCCGAGGAAGACCAAGCGCAACGCTTCTGAATAACGGTGATGTGCTCATCGCAGGTGGGGAAGAGGAGGACAATCAATCCCTCGCTAGCGCCGAAATCTTTGACGCCAACACATCCACCTTCAGAAAAACGGGATCGATGCACCACGCCCGCGTATCTCACACCGCAACCCTGCTCAGAGACGGCCGGGTTCTTGTCGCGGGCGGATATGCGGGTGACGTTTCAGCGACCGCTGAGCTGTACGATCCGAAGAGCGGCACGTTCACAGAAACCGGAAGTTTGAGCACCGCCCGCTGCAAGCATACGGCTGGCCTGCTGCCGAATGGGAGAGTGCTGATCGCGGGCGGTTCCGATGCCCGCGGATGGAATGGCAATCTCAGCAGCGCAGAGATCTACAATCCCTCCACCGGAAAATTCACCGTCACCGCTTCGCTGAATGACAGCCGCTTCAAATTGCCCGACGAAGCCGTTGCGTTATCTTCTGGAAAACTGCTGATCGCGGGCGGCAGCAAACAGGTTGAAATCTACGATCCTGCAACTGAAAAGTTTTTCGCCGCTGCGGGACAACTCGACAACACGTGGCACTTCATGTCGGAAACGAAGTTGCGCGATGGCAGCGTCCTGCTGGCTGGGGGGTATCCAAACGGCCCGGGCGCGACCGCCGAGACTTGGATTTACCGGCCCTGAGAAGAAGACGCGACTGAACGAGCTTTCCACTGTGCCGCTTGCCCGCGCCAGCGCTCCAATTCGCCTAGCGGCGGAAAGGAACTCGGAGTCACTAGCGTGACTTCGGGAGGCTGCGAGCCGTTTTTCAATGCCGTCGACAGCAATCTCAGCGCGTCTCCCATGCTTGGGGGGGAAATCACGGTCGCGGCAAGTCGCCCTTGTTTTACCCAGGTCTGCCCGGCCTTCGCTACTCCGTCGCAGCCGATAATGGGTAAGCGCAGCCATGAATCCCGATCCTTCATGTCGGGCAGTTCTTCGAAGGCTCGGCGCGCGCCATTGGCCATGTCGTCGTTTTGGCAGGCAATCAGGCCAACGTGGAGTTCGCGAGATGTGCTCAACGCCAGCCAGGATTTAATGGCTTGGTAACCGCTTTGCTGAGTCCAGTCGCCCTTGATCGTTTTCATTGCTACCTGAGGAGGCTTCGCCGACATCATCCCTTGCGTGCGTAAACGGGCTACGTTCCGAACCCCCGGCCCCTCGATTAACAAAACCGTTCCCGAACCGCCGAGAAGGCTCGCGATCTGCTGGCCTTGAATCTGGCCAATTTTTTCGTTGTCGGAAAGCACAGAAAATACCGGAACCTTCCCCTGCTGCCTGAGTTCCGCCAAGTAATCGACACCGGCATTAATCAGCCCCCAGGCGATTCCCTTCGCAACGGCTGCTTTAGCAACTTGGGGCATGCCGGTTCCGACAGGTTCCACGAGAATTGCATCCACCTTTTTCTGGGGATCTTGGACGAACTGCAAAATTTGCTGGGTTTGTTGAACCGCGTCATTGTCAGCGTAGATCACGTGAACGCTGGCACCCACTTGATTGGCAGCGGCCAGAGCGGAAGCGGCCTGCTCGCGCTGATAATCGTTCTGTTCAGTGATGAGGGAAACTAAGATATTCAGTTGTGCCATGGAATGCAGGGGCTCCAGTGCTTTTACACATCTGAAATGCATTCACTTGCTGTTGCATCATAATGCCCTCACGTAAGGATTTCGCTAAGGTAACTTTAGTTTGATTGCCTTAGATACAGGCTGAACTGAGGGCCGTTCACGGAGCAACAGCCGCCCTAAGATCCGATCTGGACGCCGACGTAAGTGGTTGATTTTGGGCGAGATGGCTGAAATCAGCCACCCCTGAACCTGCAACTTTTCTTCGCCTCCAGCGTTCCAATAGTTAGTGAGATTGGAAAGGCTCTTTATCAGATTTGAGGTTTTTGATTGGGAGCAGGAGGTGATCATGCGATACCTGAAGTATGTGGCGTTGCTGACAGTATTGATGGTGCCGCTAGCGTATTCGCAGGCACAAGTGAGAGTCGGAGTTGGAATCGGCGTCGGGCCGGTTGGGGTGGCGGTGGGACCAGCGTATGCGGGGCCTCCGGTCTGCGCGTACGGATATTATCCCTACTACCCGTACGCCTGCGCCCCCTATGGGTATTACGGGCCAAGCTACTTTGTAGACGGAGTCTTCATCGGCGCGGGTCCATGGTATCACTGGGGACACCCGGCGTGGTTCTGGGGCCGGGGATACGCGTACCGAGGCTGGGATCGCGACGGATGGCGCGACCGCGATGATTGGCGTCATGAGCGTTGGGGCCGCGGCGGTGTTCGTGCCTATGGGTACGAACATGAGGGCCGGGGCTACAGACGGGATTACGCCGGGAACGGTTACCGTGGCGGTGAGTTCCACGGGAACGGCGGCTTCCGCGGAGAAGGCGGATTCCACGGCGGTGGCGGATACCACGGCGGACGCCGCTAAGGTTTACCCTCGCTAAAGTAAGTGCCGGCAGCGAAAGCTGCCGGCTTTTGTATTTGCGGCCTGGATCTTAGTTTCCTCAGCGTTCTCACTGCTCCTCGCGGTCTGTGCGATCGGAGGCTGTTATCGCCAAAATGCACTGAGCATTCGCTGAGTCGGCGAACAGATCCGAGTGCAAGACATGCTGTTTTCCAAGCTGCCAGGCGTGCTGTACCCGGGCCAGAGTTCTTGCTAGAATGGCGCGTCGCTCGATCCCCGCGGTAGTAGAATGAAGGCAACAACTCTCAGGAG
>Ga0070730_10000890_pt1 | contig 31253 bp, 32 predicted proteins | sample Coa_R1_3_FD_66447 | JGI IMG/M metagenome (GOLD analysis project Ga0070730, IMG submission 66447) | Surface soil microbial communities from Centralia Pennsylvania, which are recovering from an underground coalmine fire - Coalmine... | ecosystem: Environmental > Terrestrial > Soil > Unclassified ... | reverse complement strand
TAGAGCGTGTTTCATAAATACCGTTCAGAGTGCTTTGGGTGGAAGAGCAGGCCTTTAGGCCTGCGTTATTGGCCCTTAATAAACGGGCTTTAGCCCTGGTGGCGAATCATTCTTATTTATGAAACACGCTCTACTATCCAACAAATTCTTCTCGTACTGCGAAGATTTTTAGGCCCATTTAGCCAGCAGTTTTGCTTTTGCTTTCCTTCGTGTTCCCTTCGTGTCCTTTGTGGTTGCTTCGGTGTTGGTTTTTGGTTGCGGCTCTGCTGCGCTGTCCTACTATGGGCTGAAATCTTCTCAAGCCGCGAAGAATCTAGTGCTCTTCTCTGTGTTCCTCTGAGTCCTCTGTGGTTGAGGTGTTGACTTGGATTTTTGCTGCTCTCCGCGCCTCCGCGGTGCATGCTGGGTTTTTTGGTTGCGGCTATGCTGCGCTGTGTGTATCAGCGGTTAATCGCCCTTGTTTTTCTATGGCTCTCCGGTGAGGTTTCGGTTTTGATAAAATTAGCTCCTTATGCTCAAGCACCTTGCCTGGAACAACGTTGAACTGGAACACCTGAATCCTCTACTGGATCGGCAGATGATCACCGGCCAAAACCTGATGCTGGCGCGCGTCCTGCTCAAAAAGGGCTGCGTAGTGCCCGAGCACAGCCATGAAAATGAGCAACTCACCTATATCGTGGAAGGCGCGCTGAAATTCTGGATTGACGGCAAGGAGATTGTGGTTTCGGCCGGCGAGGTGCTCTGCATTCCTTCCCACATGCCTCATAAGGCGGAAGCCCTCGAAGATACCGTTGATCTGGATGTCTTCTATCCTCCGCGCCAGGACTGGCTCAACAAGTCCGACGCTTATCTGCGCAACAGCGAACCGGTCGGCAGCCGCTGACGCGAATCGGCAATATGTAGTTGAGGAGCACCTATGGACCGTTTTGATCCCGCGCTGGCTTTAGAAGAGTTGAACGAAGAAGCCCGGCTTCCCAACCCGGTACAGGTCCGCGACATGATGTTGCGCGCCCACCTTGAGCCGCAACAATCTCTGGAACTGAACCGCCAGTTCACCGAATATCAGAAGCACTTTGGTCAGGCGTTGAAGATAGGAAAAACTTTGTTGGGTGACCTGGCGGCAAAAGCAGCAAAATAGCAATGGAGCAGTTGGCAATTGTAATTAGAGCGTGTTTCATAAATACCGTTCAGAGTGCTTTGGGTGGAAGAGCAGGCCTTTAGGCCTGCGTTATTGGCCCTTAATAAACGGGCTTTAGCCTTGGTGCGAATCATTCTTATTTATGAAACACGCTTTAGTCTTACGTTGGATCGGGATGGGATAATCACCAACTCTCCGATAGCGGTCCGTTCCATTTTTTGGATGGTTAGAAGTACACACAACCCTTGTGATCATCACAAATTGAGATAAAATTTTGGGCCAGCGAGATTTGCCGGATGCCTATCCAATATGTGATCGATGCTGTGCGACGAACTGTCGAGATAACCTGCGTTGGAGAAGTCACAGCTCAAGATATTGTGGAACACCGGAAAAAGCTCTTAGCCGATCCACAGTTTAACGCTGACTTCGCGGCCCTGATCGACGCATCCCAATTAGCTGGATTTGGCGTGTCCTGGGATTTGCTCAACAGTCTCAAATACGATGATCCTTTTTCGGGTAAATCGCGGCGCGCCGTGCTGGCGCCTGGGAACTTTGCCTTTGGATTGGGACGGATGTATCAAGGGCTGCGGCGCGACTCCAACTTCGCGGTGTTTCGTACTGTGGATGCGGCCCGAAAGTGGATTCATTTTGGCGTCGCGTAGTGGCTCCCGCCCAAACTTCGAGCGCACTTGGCAGCCGGCAGTAGGCTTGTGAATCTCCTGCATGATCCAAGAGTTTGAAATGCTCTTGACGTGGCTAATTGCCAATGGCTAAAGGCTAAAGGCTAATTGCCATTGGCTAATTGCTCCTCTCACACTTCCAGCCCAATTGATTTCATCAACTCGATGCCGTTGCTGGTGGTGACGACGCCTTCACGCAGGCAATAGTCGAAAGAGAGTTTCCCGGCATCTAGTTTTTCCTGAAAATGCACGTTGCGGATGCGTCCTGGGAAAACGTCGGCGGTGGAAGTCAGGGCCAAGTCATGAGTGGTCACCATTCCCAATGCGCCTTGCTTGAGTAGCGTTCGCAGTATGGCTTCAGCGCCTGCGCGGCGGTCATCGGAATTCGTTCCCTGAAGCACCTCATCGAACAGAAACAGTAAAGGTCCGCTTCGGGAGAGGTCTACGACGTCGCGGATGCGCTGGATCTCCGCGTAGAAATGCGATACGCCCTGGTGCAGAGAATCGGAGATGCGAATGCACGTGCCCAGTCGAAGCGGAGAGAGTTGCAATCGCGCGGCCCGCACCGGCGCTCCCATCATGGCCAGCACCGTGTTGATGCCTACGGTCCGCAGCAACGTGCTTTTGCCCGACATATTCGATCCGCTCACCATCAGCACCGGGTTGTCCTTTTCCAGCGTGACGCTGTTTCTTACGCAGGCGGCGCCAGGCAGCAGCGGATGCCCCAGCGACTGGCCCATAAACCGGAGAGATTCCGCGGGGCTGGTGAATTCCGGAAACGGATCTGCCGGGTGTTCATAGGCATAAACGCTCAGCGAAACCAGCGCTTCGATCTCGGCCGCGGTGTTGAGCCAAGCTTGAATGCTATCGCCGTATCGCTTGCGCCATGCTTGCAGCAGGACGGCCACGTGCATGGAGTACAGCACCATGAAGTCGAGCAGCTTCACGATCATGTTGTGGCGCGACTCTTCATAGTCCCAGAGAGTGCTGAGCCGTTCTATGCCTTCCGAAGAAGAGTGACCGCCGCTGATGAGTTGGGCCTGAAGAGATTTCAGCACGGGAGCTTCGAAGTTTTCCGTTTCAACACGTCGCAAGATCTCCGCAAGGGCGCTCAGATGGCTGCTGGCATCGTCCAGGCCGGCGAACATCGATTCCAGCTGGTGGCGCATTAAGTAGAGGACGATGAAGTTGGTCATGGCCAGAGCGAGGAACGGAGTGAACCAGCGGACGACGATGCCATAGACCAGGGCGGAGATGGTAAGCGTCGCCATGACCAAGGCCAGGGGCCACCATCGGCGTGGATCGAAGCCGGCTTTCTGGTTGGCCCAGGTCGTCAATTTCACCGGGTCGGCCTTGATTTTGTCGGTCTCGCCAACCACTGCCAGGTATTCCCGGAAATCGAGCTTGGGTTTGAGTTCTTGCACTGCGGCCTGACGTTGCAGCACCACCGGCAAGGTGGCGGGTGTGAGCATCCATTGGGCCAGGGCAGCCTCTCCCATTTGCGTGCGCGCTGAACAGAGCAGTTGAAACAGGCTCTCCTGGCCCAGGATGTCGAGGTCTTCAGCGTAAACGTGGCCCGGAACACGAAACTTTTCTCCCGTATCGCCGTTGCCGGACCAGCGGTCGTCGATGCGCGCCAGCCCTCTCTGGTAAAGAGCGGCAGCTCGTTTGGCTGTCTGCATGGTCCGCACGACGCGGCGATGAATAAAGATGAGGACGATGAACACCAGTATGGCGGCTGCCAGCCAGTAGAAGTATGGCGACCCCTTGGTGCCCGCCTTCCACCAGAGAATTGCAATGGCGATAAACAACACGATGCGCACATTGCCCAGCCAGATATGCTTCTGCTGCAAGCTCTTGACGGCGGATTCCCGCTCACTCAATCGCTTGGAATATTCGAGTTCTGGAGAAAGGCTGGTTGGGTTCATTGGTCCGCGGTTAGTTTTTAGCTAGAGCCATTGCTTTCAAATTTTGGCAATTACGGCGATTACGGCGATTTTGGCAATCCACCCACACTGAGGCCAGGGCTAAGAACTAAAGGCTAAGAGCTAAGGGCTTAAGCTAGTAGCTTCCTCACCACACCCGGCAGGCATTTTGGCTCACCATGGGCTGACCAGTTTTGCATCCAAAGGCCGATTGAAATTCCGGCATATTCTGGATTACGCCGTTGACGCGCCAGCGTCCGGGAGAATGGGGATCGGTGCGGACGCCCAGGCGCAGCAACTCCGGAGTGATGTTCTCGCACCAGGCGCGGGCGAAGCCCAGGAAATAACGCTGGTCGGGTGTGTAGCCATCGATTTTTTTATCGGGACTCTGCTTGGTTTGGCTCATCAGTTCATGCAAAGCCATCAGGGCGATGCGAGCGCCGCCGTTGTCGGCGGTGTTTTCGCCCAGGGTCAGCCGGCCATTCAGTTTCAGATCGTCCACGGAGATAAAGCTGCTGTACTCGTCGGCGACGCAACTGGCGCGCTTTTCAAACTCCTGTGCGTCCTTGGGGGTCCACCAGTCGCGAAGATTTCCCTGGGGATCGAATTGGCGTCCTTCATCGTCAAAGCCGTGGGTTAGTTCATGGCCGATCACCAAGCCGATGCCGCCAAAGTTGATGGGGTCATCCATGGTTTTGTCGAAGAACGGAGGTTGAAGGATGCCGGCGGGGAAGACGATTTCATTGTGCGCTGGATTGTAGAAAGCATTTACGGTCGGTGGCGTGATGTCCCACTCGGTTTTGTCCACAGGCTTTCCGATCTTCATGAGCTGCCGGCGAGTTTCAAATTCACTGGCGCGTTCAAGGTTGCCGGGAAGGTCGGTGCGAACGATGTTGAGCTTGCTGTAGTCGCGCCATTTCTCGGGATAGCCGATCTTGTTGCGAATAGCTTTCAGCTTAATGAGGGCTTCCTTCTTGGTCGTCTCGGTCATCCAGGGAAGGGAGTTGATATCACGCTGGAGAGCGCGCTCCAGGGCATCCACCATCTTCAACATGCGATCTTTGCCTTCCGCGCCGAAGGTTTCGTCCACGTATAACTGTCCCAGGGCTTCCCCGAGATTTCCATTCGTGGCGGCGATGCAGCGTTTCCAGCGGGGTTTCAATTCTTTCTGCCCGCTGATTGCCTGCTGTAGCTTGAAGTCCTGCTGGACAAAATCATCGGAGAGCCAGGCTGCGGCGACGTTCACGATCTGCCAGGTCATGTAGCTCTTCCATGCTTCCAGCGGAATTTTTTCGACGACGGAATTGAGGGTCTTGAAGAACTCGGGATTGCTGACGTTGAGGTCTTTAAACGATGGTGCGCCCGTCACTGCGAAATAGCGGCTGAGATGAAAATTCGGGGCCTGCGCCTCAATTTCCGCCACGGTCATCTTGTGGTCTTGGTTCTTAGGGTCGCGGCGCAGGGTCCGGTCCATGGCCGCCCGCGCCAATTCGGTTTCGATCTGCATTACGGCATCCGTGCTTTTTTTGGCCTGATCGGGTGTCTGACCAATGAGCGTAAACATTTTGGTGACGTGGTCCACATAGGTCTTGCGGATCGCCACCATGTCCGGATCGTCTTTCAGGTAGTAATCGCGGTCGGGAAGAACGATGCCGCCCTGATCGATGAAGGCGATCGTCATGCCCGCATTGTGTACGTCCGGGCTGGAATAGAAGGAAAACAGAGGATTCGGCCCGATCAGGGATTCATGGGCCATGACTTCAATCATCTCAGTCTTGTTCTTGACCGCAGAGATACGGTCGAGTTCGGGCTGGAGCGGGGCTATTCGTTTTTTGTTGGCCGCCTCTTCATCCATGCAGGCAGCGTAGAAGTCGCCGATCTTCTGTAAGACCGGGCTGCGTTTGGGGTCATTCACGCTGGCTTTTTCCAGGATTCTGTGCAGCACAGCGTTGTTATGCTCCTCGATTTCGGCGAAGCTGATCCAATCGGTGTAATCCGAAGGGATGGGATTGTTCTTGATCCAGTTGCTGCACGCATATTGGTAGAAGTCAACACAGGGATCAAGGGATTTATCAATGTTGGCGATATCAAATTTAGGGGCCGGACGTTCTTCCGGGGACTTGCTTTGCCCTAGCATCATGGAACCGCCCAACAGCGCCAGGCCGCAAAGCTGGACTAAAAAACTTCTCATGCGAATGCTCTCCCATCCTTGTGTGTTTACACGAAGTTGATTTGGGTTATTGTAGCGTGAATGCTGGATTGTCTGCTGCCGGTTCGGCAACGGATGGTTCTTCACTTTTGTAGAAATGGATTTGTCGCCCGCTCAACCCCGATGGTTGTTGCCGGTCCGTGTCCGGGAATTACGTCAGTCTCATCCGGCAGCGCCATGACCCGGCTATGGAGCGAGCTCATGATCTTCTCAAAGGATCCGCCGGGCAGGTCGGTGCGCCCAATGCTTCCGGCGAACAGGGTATCTCCGGCAATCAGCTTCTTCTCCTGGGGGAAATAAAGGCAGATGCTGCCTTCGGTATGCCCGGGAGTATGGATTACATTGGCGGCGATATTCCCGATCTTGAGGACCCGTCCGTTGCTCACCGCATCGTCCACTTGGACCGGGCCGGGTGATTGCATCCCCACCCAGCTGGCCTGAACGTCCAGCAGTTTCAGCAGGGCATGGTCATCCTGGTTCATAAGGATAGGTGCGCCGGTGGCCGTCTTGAGCTTCATGGCCCCGCCTACATGGTCGATGTGGGCGTGGGTCACCACGATCTGCGTCAGCTTTAGATTCTGTTGGCGCAGGATTTCAAGAATTTCATCAACCTGGTCGCCGGGATCGATGACCATAGCTTCATGGGTTTGTTCATCGCCGATGACCGAGCAGTTGCACTGGAGCGGGCCGACGGGAAAGACCTTATGGAACATGGGAATGTGTTATTTCTTGGCCGGGGGCAATGGTGCAGGAGTGCTCTGCGCGGGTGCGGTGCTGCCCTTCACATTTTCCATGGCAGAGCTTGAGTGCCTTCTAGAGGCAAAGATGGTCAGCGAGATAGAAGTCACCATAAAGATGACAGCACACCAGGTAGTGACTCTGGAAAGCAGCGTTGCCGTGCCCCGAGGGCCAAAGGCGGTTTGGCTGCCGGCTCCGCCGAAGGTGGCGGCAATGTCCGCGCTCTTACCGTGCTGCAAGAGCACAACAATAATCAGGATCGCGCACACAATTACGTGAATTGTGGTGATGAAATAGGTAAGCATCGATGTAAGTTGGAAATCCCTTTCAAAAACTTGATGGTGCGGAAGGGGGGATTTGAACCCCCACGCCTCACGGCGCCACCCCCTCAAGATGGTGTGTCTGCCAGTTCCACCACTTCCGCACGGCCCTGATTGCTTCCTTGCGGCTGCCATGCAGACGAAAGAAAACCCCAGATTTGGGAGCAGGAAAGCCAATTATATAGCAAATACTGAGGTAACCGAAATCAGGACCACCAAAGCCAATAATCACACACATTTAGCGCCGAAGACCATGTAAAACCAGGGTTGAGCCAGACTTTCCACTTGCCTGATTCAGCCAGTAGGTAGATTATTTCAAAGCCTCCCCGGAGCAGGGATTCGTTGGAGACAACACCAGGGGAAGTTTTGTCTCGGCCAGAGCCCCAAAGGACCTTCGTTTGCAGGACGCAAAAACCAATCTGGAACAGTTGAACGAACAGCTCCGGCTGGCGAAGACGGCTGGTGATCCCTGGAAGGAGGGAATCGCCCTGAACAACCTGGGCAGCTATTACAAGGAGAACAAGGACCCCGGCAAGGCGATTGAATATTTCCAGAAGGCCCTCGAATACTTTTCTGTGCTCCAGGATTCGGAGAAGAAGGCCGCGGTCCTCAACAACCTGGGCGGAACCTGCCACGACGCCCGCCAGTACCAAAAAGCCGTTGAGTATTTTGCCATGGCGTTGGGAACTTACGGGGCCATTGGGCAGCACTTTGGACAGGGCATTGCGGTCAACAATCTGGGCGGTGTTCACCTTGCGCTCAAGCGCCATGATGAAGCGCGAAAACAATTCAACCTGGCCGCCTCGTTGTTTCACACCGCCAAAACACCCACCTGGGAGGCCCAGGCCTATGAGAACCTGGCGGCTGCCGAATCGTCCCTGGGCAACAAAAAGGCGGCCGTGGAAAGTTATGGCCGTGCCCTGGAACTCTGGCAGAACCTGAATCAGCCAGAGCGCCAGGCCATGATCTTCAATCGCATCGGCGGGTTGCATTCCTCGATGGGCGACGGCAAGAGAGCGGTGGAATTGCACGAGCGGGCCCTGGCCATCGCCCAGAAATCAAAGAACGCGCTGCTGGAAGCCACCACCCATTCCAGCATCGGACGCCTTCAGTTTGAGACCCGGCAATGGGAGGAGGCCCACTCGCATTTTCAGTCCGCACTGCGGCTGTTTCAGCAACTGGGCGACAAAAAAGGACAGGCCAACACCCTCTTGAATATCGGGAGGTTGAACCTGATTACCGGGGAGCAACTGCTCCAATCCGCAGCGGCCATGTTCAAGGAAATTGGCGATAGCGAAGGCGAGCGCGCCGCCCTTGATCTCATCCAGCCTTCGACAGAAGAGGTTTCTAAAGCTGCGTCGCAGAAGCCGGCGTGAGAGCATTTTGCGTTCGCATCCAAGCCAAGCGGATTATCTCAACTTTGGATCGGGAATGCTGGAGAATGCAATTCTCGGCGGAGCTGTCTCCCGCACATGATGAATTCCACCTAAATATAGGGTTGTCGAGCCGTATTTTTCATTGATCGAATCCATCGCTTGCGCGATACGATTAAATTTCCCTTCGCCATAAATATCTCTAAAGAGCGTGAAGTTTTGCATCTCTTCTGGCACAAGGTCAACCAGGGTGACACCTACCATGACCGGTCTGGATTTTGGGCAGTCTTTCCACGCTTCCTGAAAAATGTTTACCAGTGTCATGGTGTCCTGGCAGGCGGGAAAGCGCAGATTGGCCTCCCACACCGGTCGATCAGCGTGCAGCCAGTAAGCGCCCTGGGGATTTTCAGCGGACTCTTTGGGCTTGGTGAACATGACAAAGATGGCCATGCCGCTTGTCCATAGTCTGGCCCGGCGCAGACGGACGGCAGCTTTATGCAGCAGCTTTTTGCCTACGGCACAGGCTTTCTCTGGCAATCGCAGCTCCGGTGGCAACACATGCTGGTGCCCAATACTGCTTTTGTGAGATTCAGGATCATCGAAATCAGTGCCACGCAGTTTGAACCAGAGGCGGGCCCCTACGATCCCTCCCCATAACTTAGTCATCTCCTCCATATCAAGCTGGCATAGTTGTTCCATGGTCTGAATTCCCAGACTTTGCAGGCGTGCCTCCATGCGCTTGCCAATGCCGGGCAGATCGCGCGGCTTGAGCGAGAAGAGGATGTTGGGAAGCTGGTTTCCCGTAATCGAGAATAGCCCGTCCGGCTTTTGCATGTTGGACGCAGTCTTCGCCAGAAAACGGTTGGGCGCAAGCCCAATTGAGCAGCGTAATGTAGAGCCGGCTTTGTCGCGGATGGCCTGTTTTACCTTCTTTGCCAAAGCCACAGCATTGTCGAGACGGCACTCACGGCCCATCAGCCTGCACTCCATCTCATCTACAGAGACAACTTTAGAGACATGCAGGCAGCTTTCTATGGCCTCTCGAATGCGGTTGTGATAATCCACGTAGATTTCATGCCGCGCTACCACTATTTCCAGGCGAGGACATTTTTCTTTGGCCGTGCCGAGGTTAGTACCTGTGCTGACTCCAAAGCTCTTGGCTTCGTAGCTGGCGGCGATGCAGGCCGTGGAATCCACATCTACCGTGACCACCACGGTTGGCTTACCGCGCAAGCGGGGCTGCACCTCCTGCTCCACGGAAGCAAAATAGGAGTTCATGTCCACAAAGAGCCAATGAACCAGTTCGGCATCCTGGACATTCGACAGCATGGAATTAGTGTATCTTAAAAGCGAATAAAAGGCGAATATATTATTTTCCCTTGAATTTGGGCGGGCGCTTTTCGTGGAAGGCGGCGGTGCCTTCTTTTACGTCTTCGGTGTAGTTTGCGACCAGGGTGCCCAGGGCGGCATCTTCCAGCGCGTTGTCCAATCCCATGGTGAGCTGTTTGTACATCATGCGCTTGGTGATGCGGATGGCGATCGGCGGCCCGGCGGCCAGACATTCCGCCCATTCGCGTGCTCGGGGCATCAGTTCGGCATCGGGCACGACTTCGGTTACCAGGCCCAGTTCCTGCGCCTGGCGGGCCGGGTAGACCTCGGAGAAGAGCGACATCTTCAGGGCTTTTTCCAGGCCCAGGAAGCGTGGGAAGAGATATGCGCCGCCTTCATCGGGGATCAGCGCGAACTTCAGGCTGGTGTCTCCCAGCCGGGCGCTTTCGGCGGCGATGCGAAAATCGCATGACAACGCCAGTGTCAGGCCGCCGGCCACCGCGGCCCCGTTGACTGCGGCAATGGTGGGTTTATCGAAGCGCTGGAGAAGCTTTACCAGTTCGTGCATGTTCTCGCGCATCTCCAGCATCGATTCCAGGCGATGGCCTCGATAGCGAGCGGGATACTGAAAGTCTTTGCCGATATCGCCGCCCGAGCAGAAGCCGCGTCCCGTCCCGGTCAGAATCACGGCGCGAATCCCGTCATCGTCGCGGGCGTCTGCCAGCGCTGCCAGGATTTCATGGACCATGATCTCCGAATAAGCGTTGAGCTTCTTGGGACGATTGAGCGTCACAGTGGCTATGTGACCACTCTTGGCATACAGGATCTGTTCGAATTCTTTCATCGACCTGTGAATTTCGGCACGCGCTTTTCCAGGAATGCGCGCACTCCCTCTCTATGATCTTCAGTTTGGCCACAACGCAGATGAGTTTCCGCCTCGCGATCGAGCAGGGTGCGAAAATCCGTGTGGGTGGCCAGATTGATGTTGGCTTTCATGTAGCGATAGCTGGTCAGCGGCCCGGCAGCGATTCTTCCGGCTACAGAATCGGTCTCTGCCTGGAGTTGATCGTGGGGCACAACGCGATTCACCAGTCCCAGCCGGTGCGCTTCTGCGGCATCGATGGCGTCGGCCAGAAAGAGCAGCTCCTTGGCCTTGGGTGCTCCCATGTAGTGAGTCAGCAGCCAGGTAGTCCCGAAGTCACCACCAAAGCCGACCTTGGAATAAGCTGTTCCAAATTTTGCCTGGTCCGATGAAATGCGGAGATCGCAGGCCAGGCAAATTCCCAGCCCTGCCCCCATGGCGAAACCATTCACTGCGGCGATGGTCACCTTGGGAATGTTGTAGAGCAACCAGGAAAGCTCCTGCGATGCCCGCAGCCGGTCGATGTTCTGCTCCAGCGACTGCTCGCTGCCCTGGGCCATCGCGGAGACATCCCCGCCGGCACAGAATGCCCGGCCAGCGCCCGTTACTACGATGGCGCCGATGTTGGGGTCAGCGCTCCAGGAGCGTAGAGCATCCATGGAGCCAGACAGCAGTTCGGCGTTCAGAGCATTGAGCTTGTCAGGACGGTTGAAGGTCAGCGTGGCGATCCGGTCTTGGACTTTGGTGATGATCACGGGAAGCTAGTAAAACACAGTCGGGTAATCCCGCGCCAGCCCTCACATTTGGTAATTGGGTAAGTTGGTAAATGGGTAATTGAATCAACAGACAAAGATTTTGCTTTTGGCTTTCAATTACGCAATTACCAACTTACCCAATTACCAAATTTTCCGGCCACCTGAATGCTCATGCGTAAGAGTGAGAGCAAGTTTCTAGTTACAAGCTGCATAACGCCCTAACTATCGGATCCATTCGGTCGAAAGCTTCCTGCAAAATAGCGCGCGAGGTCGCAAAGCATATCCGTACGTGGCCTGCTGCGCCTGGTCCAAACCAACGGGGCGCACCCGGCACTAGCGCAACCCGGGCCTGCTCAAGCAATAGGCCGCAGAAGCGCTCCGCATCATCGGCAAGTTTGTTGATGCATGGGAGGACGACGTAGGTTCCTTGTGGGGGATGAGCTGTCACTCCAGGCCATCGCGCCAGGCGTTCTATCACGTAGTCTCTCTGCTTATGCAGATGGCCGATGAATTCATTGAGCCAGGGCTGTCCATGGGTCAGTGCGGCAATTACCGCCACTTGCGAAAGAACGGAGACACCATACACTGTGCTTGCAGCGTCAGATGCGGCGACTATGTCCTTGAACCATTGTGGATCGGTGCAGATGATGCAACCGACGCGCAACCCTGCCAGGGCGAAATTCTTGGAGAATCCATATACCGTGATTGTGTTTCGTGCAATTTCAGGCGAAAGAGCAGCTACGCTCACATGGCGATGCGGGCTGTAGACAATATCTGACCAGATTTCGTCGGAGAGAATGCGCAGCCCTTTGTCGACTGCCCATTCGCACACCTTGTTCAGCCATTCACGCGAGTAGACCACGCCCAACGGGTTGTGGGGATTGCACAACCATAGCATTTTTGTGCGTGGAGTCAGCCGGCTCACCATTCCGGCAATAAATTCTTCGGCTGTGGTTGCTGTCGTCATCGATACGCGCACTGCAACCGCCCCGGTGCGCTCCACCGTGTGCTGCAACAGGAAGTCGACCGGGTCGGCGATCAACACCTCATCGCCGCTCTTCAGGCTCGCTCTAGCGATCACCGCCATCGCTGAAGCGGCGCTGTCGGTTGCAAAAATGGAACTCGCTGAACATGCAATCTGGCGCGCCGCCTTGATCCACGCGGCTACCGCTTCGCGATACTGCGGCAGCCCTTCCGCAGGGCCGTAACTCAGCACTCCGTCGCTCACGTAGCGAATCAGTGCTTCGCGTATGGCCGGACAAACAGGGAAGTCGGGGTCCGCCGCCGTCAGCGGGATTACATCCCCCGGTTGCTGCGCCCAGCGGAGGTTAAATGCGCGTTCGCGCAGCAGATCGAGCCGAACTGCATCATCAGAGAAAGGGAATTGTTCACGAGGGAAAGTCATTTTCATTCAGTCGTCAGTCAAGCCTTAACCAGCAGCCTTAACGGTTATTGGAAGATGCTGCACGAGATGCTCAAATGCACCTTGGTAGATTTTGCTCAAAGAGGTTATCAGCTCATTCTCCTGCTCGAGAGGGCAATCAAACTCCACCGCATATTCGGCAAACGTGCGATCCCCATCGGTCACTGGCAGAAGCCGTACTGTACCCACATAGTTTCGGACTGGCAATGGACCTTCCAGCATTTTGTAGGCACAGCTATGTGCGTGGTCAGAAAAAGCCAGCAACTGCTCGCGCATGCGTGGACCTCCCTGGAGGCCGAAGTTGCGAATGCAGCCAACCTGGTCGGAACGCATGTCCGCTTCTATGTAGCTGTCAATCACGCCGGGAAACCATTTTGGCAGGCAGTTGAAATCGCGAATATACTCCCACACGGTTTCAATCGGAGCCTCGATCACGCTCGATATGTAGATTTTTGCCATAGACTTTTCTCCGCATTCTCCTCTCGAAACTCAATGAATGCTCTAAACAACAGCGCCGGCTCCCGCCATGATCTTCTGCATGTTCTCGGGAGCGAAAAAATCCTGCACCGGCACGGAGTGCGAAAGTACTCCAAAGAACCGGCTGCGCTGCTCCGAATTGTGACGCAAGGCAGCCAGCAACTGCTGAAGCTCCTCAGGCGGAGGCGCGAGGGCTGCCAACTGAGTGGTCAACTCGAAGTAAGGCATCTCCGACTGGTTGCGTTCTTCCTCATAGGCTGCCAGCGCCTGCTCCATTGGTCGATGGCCGCTGAATCCGGCGTCAATGGCTTCCGCCAGCCACTCTGCGCTACGGAAGGCATCGGTGATTCCCGAAGCGGTGCATGGGTCCTTCTGATAGCCAGCGTCGCCCACGAGTGCCCAGCCAGGTCCGTAGGGGCGCCGGACATGATAGGGAATAGACCCTCCAACGAATCGCGATTCCCGATGGCCGCTGCTCATGCGTTCCGCCAAATCCGGAGCGTATTGCGCAATTACCTCGCTGTGGTTGCGCTCCACATTTCCACGGATAGCCGGCAGGTCCTTGGCCGCAAAGGCCACTCCAATCAGCGTGAGGTTGTGGTTGGTGTTGTAGGCGAAGATGACCCGGTCTGGCCGTAGCCAAAGGTGCCACCCTTGCATCGGTACGCCGCTCCAGTATGCATACCATGAGCCTTCCAGGGGAGGGCTGCTACGATACTCCGGTGCTTGCACGGCCTTAGCCACGACCGAAAACATGCCGTCCGCGCCGACCACGATGCGGGCCTTCTCCGTCACCATCTTGCCGTCATGCCGTCCACGAATCCCAACGACTCGGTCCTTCTCCCAGATGACATCCTGGACTGAGAACTCTTCCCTCAACTCTGCGCCAGCTTCGACGGCAGCTTCGGCTAGCAGTGGATCGAGCACGATGCGTCGCGGAGCGAAGGCTGTAGTCACACCATCCGCCGGCGCGACCGGACCGGTGAGAGAAAAGGCGCCGTAATCGAAGTAATTCTCTGTAATCGGAGGACAGCCGGTAGCCGCCAGCTTCTGCAGCAATCCCCATCGTTCTAGACAAGCGGAGCCTGCCTGGTGAACAAAGTGATTGGAAAACGACATATCGCTGGGAAATTTCGAGCGGTCTACCATCAGAACCTTGTAACCCCTGCGGGCCAACAGCAAGGCTGTGGGTGAGCCAGCACAGCGGGCACCTACGATGATCGCGTCGTACATTGGGACCTCCCGATTCGGACAAAGTTTTGTGTTGCCATACCAACTATCTCGCCAGCGGCAGCATGAAGCTGGCGCTGTTAACAGGAGCAAGAAACTTCTCCATCAACTCGCGTCCTTTGTTCAGATACGGAGCACATTGCCGGCGGCGCTGGCTTGAATAAGCCGTCAGTCCCTCCAGCAGGGCCACGTTTTCTTTTTTTGACGGGAGCAGATCCGCCAGGGCCACTGCATCGGCAATCGCCGAAGAAACTCCCTGGCTGGTGAACGGCGATAAAGGATGAGCCGCGTCACCGACTAGAACCAGATTTTGCTGATGGAAATAGGGAACAAGGTCAGTATCAAGCGGGTGCCAGGCATGCATGAGTCGAGGCGGTGTAGTTGCAAGCAGATGAGCAATCGGAGAGGTCCATTCACCGGCCAGTTTCTGCACGAAATCCCGCCATTCCGGACTGCTCGCGTCTCTGCTGCATGGTGGAGGAAATCTCAGAGAATCATATTGCATGAACCACACAACGTGGTCCGCATCTACCGGCAAAACGCCCACCGCTAAACCGCCGTCAACGGCATGAAACTTGTTTAGGTTTCGTCCGGCCCAGATTGTTGTTTCGGAGCAATGGGAAAGTCCCACCACTTCAGCCACGCGGGCCTGATCCAGCGGCCAGTTGGGAAATAAAGCTTGACGTCCTCGCGAACGCGCGCCATCCGCGGCAACGAACAGATCGGCGGTAATTCGCTCGCCGGAACTCAGGGTGGCCGTCGTTACGCAGCCACGCTCATCAAATTCCAGCCACTCAAGTTCGGCGTTGAAGCTGATCGCATCCTTCACCCGCGCAGCATCTGCCAGGGCGCCAATCAACTCCCGCCGACGGATGCCACGTGAGCGTGGTGGCAGGGCTTCTTCATAGAGAACGTCTCCCTCGCTGTTGCGGCAGATATATCGATCAAGTGGAACACCATTACAATTACCGTTGAGTTGTATTCCCAGCCTGTCCATGCAGGCAATCGCCTCAGGCATGAGGATGAATCCCATGCCCGCATCGTGTGCAACACGGCTCCGCTCATAGATAGCGCAACTATGTCCCTGCATCCGCAAAGTGACCGCGCTCATGAGGCCGGCAATCCCAGCGCCAAAAATTGCTATATGCATTTGTTCGAGGTCCGTGGTGGTTTACTAGCTCTTCCATCTACCTAGGACGTGAGAATCGAGCGGAAACCTGCTAAGAACAGATACTGAAGAGAAGGGTGCTGCGATGGTTTAGATTGTTAACTGGAGCGCGAGATAATTTGTGTAAAAGAGTGCATAGAATCGGAAGAGTAAAGAATGATCATCGACCAAGGAATAAGGGGAAGATGCTGGATGAATCAATTCTGGCTAGAGGCCAGTAGCTAGGAGCCAGCAGCCCTTCACCACCTCACAATCGCCGCAAATGACTTTGGATCGAGGCTGGCCCCACCGACGAGCGCACCATCAATTTCTGTCTCCGACATCAAGGCGTTGGCATTTTCCGGCTTCACGCTGCCTCCATAAAGAATGCGAAGTGCCTGTGCAGCTTCATCGCCAAATGCCCTGGTGGCTTCGATGCGAATTACGCGGTGCGCGTCTGCGGCCATTTTCGGTGTCGCGGTTTTTCCCGTGCCGATAGCCCATACCGGCTCGTACGCTACCACCAGCGGCGCAGTTTCTATGCTGGCGATGCCGCGAAAGCAAACCGTGCATTGCTGGCGCAACACCTGTTCGGTTAATCCAGCTTCTCGCTCGGCCAGAACCTCGCCGACGCAGACGATGGGCTGCAAGCCGGCCGCCAGCGCGGATTTCAGCTTGCGGTTCACTGTATCGTCGGTCTCGCCAAAATATTGCCGCCGTTCGGAGTGGCCAATGATCACATGGGAGCAGCCCAGACCCCGCAACATGTGTGCAGAGATTTCTCCGGTGTAGGCCCCCTCTTTTTCCCAGTGCATGTCCTGACTGCCTGTACCTATATGGCTTCCGCTCAGCGCTGCAATCACCGCGGGCAGACAGATGAAAGTCGGGCACAGCACGATTTCATCACGATGATGGTCTTTTACGATGGGCAGCAGGTCGTGGACAAAGTGCCGTGCTTGTTCCGGCATCTTGTGCATCTTCCAGTTGGCGACGATCAATTTTTTTCTCATAGTAAGGAAGGTTTCAAACCTGATCTGCAAGGGTAACGACCTGCAAATCGGGAAAGAGTTTCTTTATCTCCTGGCTGGCTTGTGCGTAGGCCTTGTAGCTGCGCTGGTCAAACAGGACGAAGCGGACTGCAGAGATCCGGCTGGGCTGGCAGAGCGCTTCGGCAACAGTACGCAACGCAATCCGAGCAGCGTCGTGTAAGGGATAACCGAAAGCCCCGGTAGCGACGGAAGGGAAGCTCACGCTGGTGCAGCCCAGGCGGACGGCCTCTTCTATGGAATGGGAGTAGCAGCTTTCCAGGATTTGAGGCTCGTTGAATTCGCCGCCCTGCCAGACCGGGCCTACCGTGTGGATGACATACTTGGCTTTCAATCTGCCGCCCGGAGTGCCAACAGCCTGCCCCGCCGGTAGTGGTCCACGCTGGGCACGAATCTTTTTGCACTCGGCGAGTAACTCCGGTCCGGCAGCCCGATGGATCGCGCCATCCACGCCGCCTCCACCCAGGAGGCTGGAATTAGCGGCATTCACGATCGCGTCCGTGGTTTCCTCGGTAATGTCTCCTATCACCAATTCCAGGATACGATTCCCGCCGCTACCGTGATGCGCGTGGCCTTCCATGCTCATTTGTCGGTCAGCGCTTCCACGCCGGGAAGCTTTTTACCTTCCAGGAATTCCAGCGACGCTCCGCCACCGGTGGAGATATGCGTGATCTTATCGGCTATCCCTGATTGGTGGACAGCAGCCACCGAATCGCCGCCTCCCACAATGGAGATCGCAGAGCGATTTCCGGCTACCGCCTGCGCAATCTTGATAGTTCCCTTGGCGAATGGTGCGACTTCAAAAACGCCCATAGGGCCGTTCCAGACAATGGTTTTCGCTCCGGCAATCTCCTTCGAAAATGCCGCGATGGTCTCCGGGCCAATATCCAGCCCCATCTGGTCTGCCGGAATGCCGTTTGCGTCCTTCACGATCTGGGTTTGTGCCGAGGCGTCAATTTTCTCTGCAATCACATGATCGACCGGCAATTGCAGCCGCACATTTTTGCTTCGCGCCTCACTCATCAGCTCACGGGCCAGATCGAGCTTGTCTTCTTCTACCAGCGATTTCCCCGTCTGCCTACCCTGGGCCTTCATGAAGGTGTAAGCCATAGCGCCCCCGATCAGCAGCGCGTCCACTTTGCCCAGCAGGTTTCGGATTACGTCGATCTTGTCGGAGACCTTGGCCCCTCCAATAATGGCGACAAAGGGCTTTTCCGGATTGGTGGTGACCTTGCCCAGATATTCAAGTTCTTTTTGCATCAGCAGGCCGGCTGCTGACTGGGAGACGAACTTCGTGATGCCCGCCGTGGATGCATGGGCGCGATGGGCTGAGCCGAATGCGTCGTTCACGTAAACATCGGCCAGGGCGGCAAGCTGGCGCGAGAATTTCTCATCGTTCGCTTCTTCCTCCGCGTGAAAACGCAGGTTTTCGAGCAGAAGGGTCTGGCCTTTCTCGAGCTTGTTGACCATCTCCTCCGCGGCCAAGCCGACGCAATCGGGAGCAAAGCCTACATTGCAGCCACGCCCAAGTTTTTCGTCCAAGAGAATGCGTAGCCGCTCGGCCGCCGGCTTCAGGCTCATCTTTGGATTTGGCTTGCCTTTGGGGCGGCCTAGATGGGAGGTCAGAATCAGGCGCGCGCCTTTCCGAAGCGCGTATTCGATGGTCGGCAGCGTTTCCCGAATACGGGTGTCGTCGGAGACACGGCCATCTTCGGTAAGCGGAACATTGAAATCAACGCGCATGAAGACCCGTTGGCCCTCAAGCTTCAAGTCCTGAATGGATAGCTTTGCCATAGTCCGTTCACACGCCTGGCGCTACAGTCCCTTCTGGGCGATGTAAAAAATCAGGTCGCGGACACGGCACGAGTATCCCCACTCATTGTCGTACCAGGCGATGACTTTCACGCAATTGCCGTTGACCACGCGGGTCAGAGGAGAATCAACGATCGAAGATCGCGGGTCGCCTTTGTAATCACTGGAAACCAATTCGGTTGTCTCGTATCCGAGGATTCCCTTGAGCGGCCCTTCAGAGGCGGCCTTCAAGGCACTGTTGACCTCGTCAACAGTCGTGGACTTGCCTACGAACACCACCAGGTCCACAACCGAAACGTTGGGCGTTGGGACGCGCATGGCAAAACCATCGAGCTTGCCCTTGAGTTCAGGAATCGCCAGGTAAATCGCCTTGGCGGCCCCGGTTGAGGTCGGAATCATGGAAAGAGCAGCGGCCCGGGCGCGTCGCAGGTCCTTGTGGGGAAAATCGAGGACCACCTGATCGTTGGTGTAAGAGTGGATGGTGGTCATGGTGCCGCTCTGAATCGTGAAAGTGTCATTGATCACTTTTGCAACCGGAGCCAGGCAGTTGGTGGTGCAGGAGGCATTGGAAATGATGTGATGTTTCGCCGGGTCATACTTGTCTCCATTCACTCCCAAGACAATCGTGATGTCCTCTCCCTTGGCGGGCGCGGAGATAATGACCTTCTTGACCGGTCCACGCAGGTGTTTCTTGGCCTGGTCGGCATCGGTGAACTTGCCGGTTGATTCAATCACGACCTGGGCTCCCATAGACTCCCAGTTGATGGCTGCCGGATCTTTTTCCGAGAATACCCGCAATGGCCTACCATCGATGCTGATGGTGTCGCCGGATGCCTGGATGTCATGCTTGAGGTTGCCCAGGATCGAATCGTATTTCAACAGATGGGCCAGGGTTGCCGGGCTGGTCAGGTCATTGACCGCCACAATCTCCATGTTGCGATCATCAATGGCCGTGCGCAGCACATTGCGTCCGATACGGCCAAAACCGTTGATACCTACTTTAATTGCCATTTATTAAGTTTTCCTCCCAAAACTGAGAACCTGGATTTAGATGCGGAAAAGGCGTAACAGTGAAGATCGCGTAGTACTTGCAAAATGGATTATAAATCAGCGTAGCCCGACACAGCCCGATTCAACAGCTTGCAACTTCTAAGGTCTGTGTGTTAAACACGAGACATGCGCAACTGGATGCGCGAGCGCATGAGGCGCCGTAAAAAGAAGCAACCGGAAAATACGTCTGAGGCGACCGGCAAGGTAGGCCAGCAAAAGCCTCTGGTTGATGAACATCATCCCGAACCATTGCGGCCCTCTTACGAACCGGAACCCGAGGCCGAAATGGAGCCTGAGGCGGATGTTGATGAGCCCGGCATGGTCAGCGAGGCTGCCCCGGCAGCGCATGGGCGGATGGTCAACGAGGTCCAGCCCGAGTCTCCATCGGTGCCGCCACCCGGCGCTCCGGAGCAACAGCCGATTTCAGAGGCCGGCAAATCCCAGCGAAAACCCAAGGGCGTAGTGATTCTGGCCATCGGCCTGCCCGGGTCTGGAAAAACCACCTGGTTCAAACGCCGGGGCGTTACGCCTCTATCCAGCGACATGCTGCGCAATATTCTCTTTGACGACATCACCGAGCAGCGTTACCAGGGGCTGGTCTTTTCTACCCTCCGATCCCTGCTGCGCGCCCGTCTGATCGCCCGCATGCCCTGGAATTACGTGGATGCCACCAACCTTGGCCCGCACGAGCGCCGCCAATGGATCAAGATGGCTAAGAGCTTTGGTTACGAGGTTCATGCGGTATTCTTTGATGTACCACTTGAAGTATGTCTGGACCGTAACCGCCGCCGGGAACGCTCCGTTAAGGAAGACCTCGTCCAGCGCATGGCAGCCAAACTCAAAGCCCCATCTTTTGAAGAGGGTTTCGCCAAGATTACCGTGGTTCGCGTGAAGGGTTTGCCGACAGCGGGCATGGTTACTGAATAACCGGCGAACATCTTGAACTGACATGAGCGACTCACGGTCGTGCCGATGAACCCCGAATTTGTACTTGGTATCGTGGCAGTTTTAATGACTGTGCTGGGAGGTGTAGTCTCTGCTCACGCCCCAACTAAGAAGAAGCAAAAGTGGTTTTATGGAGCTGCATTCGGCGTACTCGGTGTAGCTTCAGTAGTGTTGATTATAGTTCAGTCGCGTACTGCAGAGAGAGCTAAAGCACAGTCACACATGGCCCAAGAAGCGTTGAATTCCAGATTGGAAGCAGTTAAAAGGCAGACTGAAGAAATCATGCTAACCTTAGCGAACCCACGACTGTCCTCCGAGCGATCGGAATCAAGACAGCGATTGCGCCCTCACAAACGAATCGAAGAGCACAACCTAACCAGCCATGAAACTACGAATGAAGAGCTACAAAGAAGAAACCAATTGCTGCGAACATTGCGTAATTATTACATCTTAAGTCATGACGGAGTAAGTAGCGAAATGATGGCTGGGCTGGAATGGCCGTCAGAAGACTGGATTAATCAGCAATTGGATCGTTATCATGAGAATTGGAGAGTGAAGATTTCGACAGATAAGCGAATTGCAAAGTTTACGGAACCAAACTGACTCCTACTTTCACTTCAGATGTTGCAGCATCTCTTTAAAAGCCGGCGTCCCTGATTTGCCCAGTAGCTCATAGATCATCATCTCGGTTGAGGAGATCACCGCTCCGGCGTCCCGCACCCGCTGCAGTCCCAGCTTCCAGTTCAATTCCGTGCGGGAACTCACGGCATCGGCAGCCACATGGACGATATGCCCCTGATTCAACGCTCCCAAAGCTGTCTGCATCACGCAGATGTGGGTCTCCATGCCGCACAGCAGCAGGGTATCGCGGCCTTTTTTGGTTGCATAGCTGGAGCAGAACTCGCCGTTGGCAAAACATCCGAACTGCATTTTGTCGGTAACTTCCATGTCTGGGGCCAGGGAGCTGATTTCGGGGATGGTCGGGCCTAGCCCTTTGGCATATTGGGTGGAAAACAGCATGGGAAGGGACAAAGTTTTAGCCAGCCGAATCAAGAGCTGCGAGTTGCGGACCAGCCGCTCTTTCTCATAAATCGGCGGAAGCAGCTTCTCCTGAATATCAATTACCAGCAGGGCGCACCGCTGGGGATCCAGGGGACGACGGGCAATCTCAGTGTAAGAGGCGGTTTCAAATGATGCAGTAACCATACCGTAATTCTAAACGCCAGGAGGGGTTAATCATTTCAAATGGGTTACATAGGTGAAGCTAATGGCTAAGTACTGCTCTACTTTACCTTCAACACCACAGCCGTCTGATCATCAAACACCGGAGTGCCTTCAGCAAACTTGTCCACTGCTTCAAATATCGCGCTCACAATTTGTTCGGCGCTATGTCGCCAGTTTTTGTCAACAACCTGTTCCAATCGGACACGGCCGAACTGCTCTTCTTTGGTGTTGCTGGCATCGAGAATGCCGTCGCTGAAGAAGACGAAGACGTCTCCGGGAGATGCGGAGATAACAACTTCGTCATAGCTCACCTCCTGAAACATTCCCAAAGGCAAACCGGCGGCTTCCAACATGCGCGCATGGCCTTCGTGGCAGTAAATGGGACGGGGCAGGCCGGAGTTGGCTACGCGCATGGTCTTCTTCTTGTCGTCCCATACGGCGCAGGTGATGACCACAAACTGGGCTTCAAGGCGGCGTTGATTGAGGGAACGATTCACTTCGTACAGCATCTTTGCCGGAGAGGGCTCCGAGGGCGCCATGCTGCGAAGAATGCCGCTGACAAGAGCGGCATAAAGGGCTGCTGGAGCGCCTTTGCCGCTCACGTCGCCGACTACAACGCAAGCCAAAGGCGGCTTGTACTCGAGAAAGTCGTACATGTCGCCGCCGATGGCGTGGGCCGGAACAAATCTGGCAGCCACTTCCGCTCCCGCTAGCTTCGGGCAGAACGGCGGCAAGAGGTGATTTTGCACCTCGCGGGCCATGGCCAAGTCGCGCTCCATGCGTTGCTCTTCGCGGGCCAATCTCTCGTACAACCGGGCGTTCTCAATGGCAATGGCGATCTGCGCAGCCAGGATGCTCAGAGTGCGGACATGATCTTCCGTAAAGTATCCGCGCCGCGTATGCTCCAGGTCCAGGACGCCGATGACCTCATCTTTGTAAATGAGGGGCACGCAGAGCTCGGAGCGGGTCTCCGGGTTCAGCTTGATGTAGCGGGGATCTTTGGTTACGTCGGCGGCCAGGATTACTTCCTTCTTTTCGGCGGCTGCGCCCACCAAACCGCGTCCAATGGCAATGTCGTGCTTGAGGGGAATGCTTTCTTTGAAGCGCAGGGAAAACCGATGGACCAGCTTCTGCTTAGAGTCATCCACCAGCAGAATGGAGAACATCTGGTAGTCAATGATCTTGAGCAGAAGGTCGCCCACCCGCTTGAGAAGCTGGTCAAGGTTGAGAATCGACGTAAGATCGCGGCTGATCTCATTGAGCAACAAAAGGGTATTGGCCTGCCGCACCACGCGGGTATAAAGCCGGGCATTTTCAATGCTGACCGCGATGCGGGAGGCGATCAGAGTCAGCAGACGCGCATGTTCGTCTTTGAAATATCCGGGTTCGGGAGCTTCAATATCGATGACCCCTATGACCTTGTTTTTTGTGATCAGCGGCACCGCCAGCTCGGAGCGCACATGGGCAACTGCCTCAATGTAAGAGGATTCCTTGGTGACATCGTTCACCAGGATAGCGCGACGCTCCTTGACTGCTCGTCCCGTGACTCCCTGGCCTACTTTTACCCTGATCCGTTCAGCCACGTCAGGAGCATGGCCAATCTGAAAACGAAAACGCAGCTCCTGAGTGCGCTCGTTCAATAGAAGGATGGAAAAGATTTCGTAATCAATGACGCGCTTCACCACTTCAGCCACGCGCTGCAGGAGCGTATCCAACTCCAGTGTGGTGTTGAGAACGTCAGACACCTCCACTAAGAGGGATTCAACATCCACCCGCAAAGGAGGGGCCGGAGATGTGGTCATGGATTCCAAGAAATTATGATAGCAGGAAGAGCAATCAGCACTCGGCGAGGAAGCAAATGGCAATTAGCAGATAGCAATTGGCCTTTAGTACTTAATTCTTAGCCATTTGCCTTGAGCGGAGAAAAATTCTCACTAAGTGCTGAACTTCGGTGCGCCCAGTTCGCCAACGATGGCGACGCTGGCGCTTGCGCCGATACGGTCAGCTCCTGCATCAAGCATGGCATTGGCGGTACTTGCAGTTCGGATTCCGCCGGATGCCTTGACCTGGGCCCGGTCGCCCACCACGCCGCGCATCAGAGCGACATCTTCCACGGTTGCCCCGCCGAAAAAACCGGTGGCGGTTTTTACAAAGTCAGCTTTGGCGGCCAGCGCCAGTTCGCAGGACAGGATCTTTTCTTCAATGGTCAGAAGCGGCGTTTCAAGTATTACTTTAAGAACGGCTCCGCCATTGTGCGCCACTTTGGCCACTGCCGCGATATCCGTCTGGACCATTTTCCGGTCGCCTGACTTAAGGGCTCCGATGTTCATGACCATGTCGAGTTCTTGCGCGCCTACACGAATGGCTTCAACGGCTTCCACACGTTTCACATTGATATGATTAGCGCCTAAAGGGAAGCCGATGGTGGTGGCGATCTTCACCGGCGTGCCACGCAACACACTCACTGCCAGGCTGATCCAACAGGGGTTTACGCAAATTGCGGCAAATTTAAAGAAGGCTGCCTCTTCGCACAGCCGGGTAATCTGATCGCGGGTAGCTTCCGGCTTGAGTAAGGTGTGGTCAATCGCACCGGCAACGGTTTGCCAGTTCCTGACCTTGGTTTGAAAATCAGAAATAACCTGTGACATTCCAAATCGGATTGTAACCTACTTTGGGGGTTCCGCAAGCACGCAAATGTCAGGAAGGTTGCGATAGCGCTCGGCGTAATCCAGGCCATAACCGATGACAAACCGATCTGGAATCAGGAAGCCGACATAATCCGCCTCAATCGGCAGTACACGCCGGGATGGTTTATCGAGCAGCGTGGCGGTCTTAAGCACACGGGGCTGATGGGCCATGAGCATCTTTTTCAGGAATGTCATGGTCAGCCCGGTATCCAGAATGTCTTCCACCAGAATTACGTTCTGGTTTCGCAGCGGCATAGTGACGTCTTTGATAAGCTGCACCTCGCCTGTGCTTTGCCGGTCGTTGCCGTAACTGCGGACAGCGATGAAGTCGAAAGTTGAGTCCAGTTGGATCTGTCGGGCCAAGTCGCCCAAAAACATGCATGCGCCCTTGAGCACGCCAATGAGCAGCACAGACTGCCCCGCGAAATCGGCGGTAATTTGCTGGCCAAGTTCAGCGACCCGGGCAGCGATTTGTTGACGACTGAGAAGTATTTCCGGCATGGGTGGCATTCTAGCATTCAGTGAGAAGCGCTCAACATTCAGCTTGGGAAACAAAAAGCCATTTACCGCAGAGGGCGCAAAGGACGCAGAGGAATTGCAAGATCGGTGGTCAATGCTTTCGTGGTGTCCTTGTCTCTTTGTCGTTGAAAATCTTTTTTGGCTGAATGCTGAATGCTGAGTGCTGATTGCTAAGAGCTTCTTCTCCAGCTAAAATTTTCTATTCGGCGAAAGAAACTATGCCCCTTCCTGAGTTCAAACAATTGGTGGATGAGGTCAAGAAAGAGATCAAGGAAATTGATGTCCATGAGCTCAAACGCATGCAGCAGGCGGGTGAAAACTTCGACCTGATTGATGTGCGCGAGAAAGAAGAGTCGGCCCAGGGGCATATCCCCGGCGCCCATAACGTTCCCCGGGGCGTGTTGGAATTGAGGATCGATGAGGTCACAGCAGACAAGGACCGGAAAATTGTCTGTTATTGTGGCGGAGGCAGCCGGTCAGCCCTGTCTGCCTACATGCTCAAACGGATGGGGTTCAGGAATGTCATGTCACTGACCGGCGGCTATCGTAGCTGGAAAGACGCGCAAGGGTGACGATTTTATTTTTTCTTTAGAAGTCCAAGGCCATAGTCCCCATGTACTTCGGGATCTTTCTCATTGCTCACTGGAACACTCAAAGAGTTGAACGTGAGCTCAAGGCCACCTGTCTTAACGTTGAACTTATCAAACTGAAGCCCGGAGAAGCAATTTCCTGATGAAAATCACCGATCCCGAAGTTGAAAAATATTTCTACAGCCTGATGCCGGAGCGCGATCCGGTTCTGCAAGAGATGGAGCAACAAGCCCGCGAACGCAATATCCCTATCGTGGGCCCGGCGGTCGCGCGCGTGCTGTTTCAGTACGCGCGCCTCATCAATGCCCGCAAGATCTTTGAGTTGGGCTCGGCCATCGGCTACTCCACCATCTGGTGGGCGAAGGCCGTTGGAGAGGGCGGGGAAGTTTTCTATACCGACGGCGACCAGAAAAAAGCCGATGAAGCTCGCGGCTATTTCCGACAGGCCGGAATCGAAAGCCGCGTACGAGTTTCAGTAGGCGATGCTTTGGAACTGCTTTCAGAACAGAAGCAGGAGTTCGACATCATTTTCAACGACGTTGATAAAGAAGACTATCCCCGGGTGCTCCGTCTGGTGAAGGCGCGCCTTCGCCGGGGTGGCCTGTTTATTACAGACAATGTTCTGTGGAGCGGCAGAGTCACCCAAAAAGAACCGCAAGAAGAGACCACGCGAGCCATTCAGGAGTTCAACCAAAAGCTTTACGGGATGACAGATTTTTTTACTACCATCCTTCCGATACGAGATGGCGTGGCGGTAAGCGTAAAGCTGTAACATCCTGATTGCGAATATAATCACCATCTCCGGCAGGTTGGACTTGCTCGCGCTGTAGGCTCCGTATCCCAATTGCCAGGCACATGGGAACCGTTGCCGCAACCTCTCATGCGTTTTACTTGTTCGGAGCGGCAGGAGCTTTGACGCCGTCGGCGGCTTTCTGCAGATCGTCAATCGCTCTGGAACTTAACTGATAGAGCACCGGTTCGTTCTCACGCTTGGCGACATAATTGTTGCCGGACTTTGCAATCAGGAGTTTCTCCACACGCTTGCCGCCATCGGAGGTGACAACCGCCTTGATCATGGGAGTGGTAAAACCGGAGTCTACAAATTTGTCCGCCGAAAGGTCACGAAGTTTGGAGATGAGCAATTGTATGGTACCGGCATCCATCTTTTTGCCATTCAACCACCAATCCTCGCCGGTTCGGGTCAGGTTCGAGGTCTTTGGGCCGTTGTGCAATTCAATCTTTTCTGGTTCAGCGAAGCCGAAATCGAAGAGCTTCTTGTTGCGCAGATCGTCCAGACTCTTATCGAGGCTGGTCTTGGTGTAGCTGGCCATCGTGAAGACCCTAGGATCGCCCGCCAGCATCACGTAAACAGCCCCGCTTGCCGGAGTGTCATCGCCGATCAGGAGCTTTCGCATCTTGTTGTCTTTTTCGGTGATGCTCAATTCGATGGAGGGCTGCTCCAGGCCATATCGCTTCAGGTCAGATGCTTTATCTTCGATCATGCGCTCGGAGTTCAATGATGACAAAGTAGTGATCATGCCGCTGACCGTATTCTGGTCAGCATCCAGCGGCTTGGGTCCGGTGATCCGCCACTTTCCCGAATCGGCTTTGGTGAGGACAACCGGCTCCGAAGCTTTCTTCTTGATATCCAACGTCGTGATCGCTGATGCATCGAGCTTAAGGATGGCAGGCGGCGCATCCGATGCTTTGGGAGCATCCTCAGCCGGTTTTCGGTGATCCGACCAGTAAAGGACTCCACCGAGAACAAGAAAGATTAAGGCCGCAATAATCAAACCACGGATTTTCATAACGCTTCCCGATAGCCCCGGACAGATCGAGGGATTCTTACCTCCTCTTCCACCACACGGCAACACCTGCAATCACCACGACCAGAGGCAGCATAAATTGACTGGTAGCGCGCACCCAGTTCAGTTGCGCAGTCGTCATGGTGATGCGGCGGTCTTCCTGCTGCTTGGGACGGATGGAGATCAGGTCTTCGTCGGAGGCCAGCCAATTGACAGCGTTCAAAGCCAGGTCGGCATTGCCGTTGAACCTGATGAATCCATTGGTGGCCCATGACGAGCATCCAATGACTACGAATCGCCCCTGCGAGCTCTCTTTTCCCGTGTTGTATGTGCCGGCGGCTGCGATGGTCAGCGGTCCTTTCTTGTTTTTGGGATCGTTGATGTTCACCGAAGGCGAACTCAGATTGCTGGTCGCCAGGCTGCCGCTGGAAGAATCAAAGAGTTTCTGGACGCTGGTCTTGTCTGTATTCTTGATCTCCATGGAGCGTGACAGAGGAAAGCCGGTGGCGGTCCCCTTCATCTCGTTCACGATAGGCTGAGAGCTGTAGCTGGTGACCAGGGCAACCTGGGGGCCAAGTCCGGCAAGCTGTCCGATGGGGTTGAGATCGAGAATCAGGTCACTGTTCATGGTTACTCCCCATCCCTTGAGCACGCCCATGAGAGCATCGTTGTCGGCGATTTCCGAGCGGCCCATCTTAAGAGGCGGATCCAGCAGGAGAAGGGCACGTCCACCACTCTCGATATATTTCTTGATGGCCTCCACCTCGGGCTGCTCATAATTCCGCGCCGGTCCGGCAGCCACCAGCGTGGTGCAGTCGGCGGGAACCTCCGATTTCTGCAGCAGGTCAATGGTCTTGCCTTCGTAGCTGTCCTTGGCCAGAAGTTCCTTGAATTGGGAGAGCCCGTTGCGATCGCTGCTATCCACCTGGTGCTCACCGCTTCCAGTAACAAAACAGACAGTCCGGGTGTTGCCCTTCAGGTCGCGGATGAAGGCACCGGTGATGCCCTCTTCCGTCATGCTCTTGGCCTCTTCTTTCTTGGCCCCGACCTGGACCACGGCTGTCCCAAAGTTTCGAATGCCGGCTTCCCGGGCCAACTGCGGGTCTTTGTCAGGATCTACGTATTGGACTCGCAGCTTAGGAGTCAGGTTGGCATATTGGTCGAGCAGGTCTTTGCCGTCGCGGAAGCGCGTGCTCTGGTTGAAGTAGGTGATGGTTGCGTCCTGCTTCAGGCCCTTGACGATCTTGGCGGTTTGATCGGACAGGCTGTAACGTTTATTCGCGGTCGCATCAAACGACTTGTTGTAACGGTCGGCAAGCACGTTGGCGACGACGACCGCGGCTATCACGACGAATATGTAAATCGTCGCGTAGGCTGCGTACCTGGTTTGTCTCGCTCTCAGCCATTGGCTTGCCATTTAAGATCTCCAGCGCAGGGATTCCATGGAGCGTGCGGTGAAAAACAGCCCCACGAAGATCACAGTCAGATAAAAAATTGCGTCTTTGGAATCGAGCACGCCCCGGGCAAACGACTCGAAGTGCGTGATGATCGACATATAGGCGAGCACCTTGGCCCAGGTTGCGGTCTCATATCCGCTGACCCACTCGAGCACCCACAGCAGGATGCAGACCCCGAACGTCGCTGCGCCGGCGATGATCTGGTTTTTGGTCAGCGTGGAGATGAACGTTCCGAGGGCCAGCAGAGCGCCTGCCTGCAACAGCAGGCCCAGATATCCGATGGCCAGAGGCTTCCAGTCGGGATTGCCGTACTTGAAAAGAAAGGCGAAGTTCAGGGCGGTGAAGAGAAGCATACAGGAATAAAGCACCACGGCCGCCAGCCACTTTCCCGCGATAATTTCGAAATCGCGTATCGGTGAAGTGGCCAGCAGTTCGATCGTGCCGGTACGCTTCTCCTCGGCGAACAGCCGCATCGTAATCATCGGAATGAAGAACAGGCCGATTACGCTCACATTCGACAGCATCGGGCGGATGATCTGCTCATTCACGTTCATGGGGAACGATTGTCCCCGCATCTGCATCTGCATGCCCTCGAAGACGAAAAAGCCGAGCGCATTCCAGAAGAAGAAGCCGAAAATCAGGCCGAACATGGTCAGCAGGAGATATGCGACCGGGGAAACGAAATAGCTGCCCAGCTCTTTGCGGCAGATGACCCAGGTGTTTCTCATAGCTGTTCTTCGCTTCCAGCGGCTGTTTCAACCGCCTGCTCCGCTTCTGCCACAGCCTCAGTTCCGGTGAGCTGAAGGAATATCTCTTCCAAGCTCATGGCAGAGGGCCGCAACTCATTGAGGTCCCAGCCGGATTCAACCACGGCCCGCGCCAGGTCTCCGCGAACCAAGCGGCCTTTGAGGCTCTCCACTTCAAAGATGGCGCGGCCATCCTGCTGTCCTTTGTTCAACACCCGGCTGACGCCCGAAACCTGTTCCAGCTTTTGCTGCACGGTCGCAGCTTCCAGGTTGCCGTTACGGCCGGCAACCTCAAGCACCACGGATTCCGCGCCGCGCGCCCGTGTTTGCAGGTTGCGCACCGAGTCGGTGGCCACAAGCTTGCCCTTGTTGATGATGATCACCTGCTCGCAGGTCTGCTCAACCTCGGGTAGGATATGGGTGCTGAGAATGATCGTATGGTCGCCGGCCAGGCTCTTGATCAGGTCCCGCGTCTCGTTGATTTGCTTAGGGTCGAGGCCCGCTGTGGGTTCATCGAGAATCAGTACGCCGGGGTTGTGAACAATGGCCTGCGCCAGCCCCACGCGCTGCCGGTAGCCCTTCGACAGCTTGCCCAGCAACTTCTTCCGAACATCGGCGACGGAGCAGCGATCGCACACATAGTCGACGCGCTTTTGCAATTCGGCCCCGGAAAGCCCTTTCAGCTTACCGACAAACTTCAAGTATTCGGCGGTCTCCATCTCCGGATAAATCGGCGGGGTCTCAGGCAGATAGCCGATCCGTTTTTTGACCTCCATCGGTTGCTCCAGCACATCAAAGCCGGCCACAGTAGCCGTGCCCGCAGAGGGTGGTAGAAAACATGTAAGCATGCGCATGGTGGTTGTCTTGCCGGCTCCGTTTGGGCCCAGAAAGCCGACAATCTGGCCTTTGGCGACCTCAAACGAAACCTGGTCAACGGCAACAGTGCGAGCGTATTTTTTGGAAAGCCCTTTAACTGCAATCATAAGAAATTATTGGCAACAGTAAGGTGTACATCTGTTGATTCGAAATGCACTGGAACAGTGCGTGACAAAAAATATCTTAGAAAGTGAGGCAGTAGAATGTCAATCTCTGGGCGTCGTGTTGAAGCACCACTCCTAAAAACGAATCGTCCAAAAACGAATCGTTACCACTCTCACAAAAAATGAATCATCATGCCGAACGCTGGCAATGGAGCCAGTGCCACCAGCCTATTCGGCATAGGAGTGCCGGCTTACCTGGGCCATCAAGGTCGTGGGAACGAGGAACGATGAGAACCTTGGTTGGGCTGGGCTACTTTATCCGCCCTTGCAGGGCAGAGCTTCGCCAACTTAAGAGATAGCTATGACCTAAAGGTCTTCGCGGAAGACCCGTATTCATCCGTATTTATGATAGTTGCTTGTCTAATCCCTCTATCGATTGATCAATTTCTGCAGGTTTTCCGGATACCTTTCCCCTTGCACCGGGATTTTCACCGCCGCGTAATCGATCTGGCGAAGATCGTCGGGGGTAAGTTCGATGTCAGTGGCTCCGATGTTCTCCTCGAGACGATGCAGCTTCGTTGTACCCGGGATCGGCACAATCCATGGCTTTTGCATGAGCAACCAGGCAAGTGCGATCTGAGCAGGTGTCGCCTTCTTCCGCTCGGCAACATTGTTCAGCAAATCAACCATGGCTTGATTCGCTTTCCGTGCCTCTGGGGTAAAGCGAGGGACGATGTTGCGGAAGTCGGTGCTCTCGAACTTTGTATTCTCGTTGATCTTTCCGGT